>ENA-ORNK01000148-ORNK01000148.1-human-gut-metagenome-genome-assembly--contig:-NODE-148-length-104298-cov-6.950462_pt1 | contig 104298 bp, 86 predicted proteins | sample MGYA00242115_ERZ509022 | MGnify/ENA primary metagenome ERZ509022 (study PRJEB26280, sample SAMEA2338690) | human gut metagenome | biome: human gut; feature: human-associated habitat; material: faeces...
CCATCGCCCCCCAAAAACCGCCGAAGAGCGGTTATATATGTTAGCACGGGGTTGGCTTGCCTACCCCGTGACACCGATGCGCACACCCGCTACCGCCGAAGAGCGGTTGTATAAACACCCACAGAAGCCAACGCTCTGTCCCCCAAAAACAAAGTTTCCGACTGCGAAACCGCAGCCGGAAACTGTTTATATTTGGATTTTGACTTTCTTAGTTCAATTTTGCTGTAAACGTGTCGTTGCCGTCAGCTTTATTCACGAACTTCATCTGCGCTGGAGAGAACGGAGTCTCTGCTGTAACGCCATAACTTCCAGCCATACCTTTGACAAAATCGAGCAGTCCTGGCACATTCTTGCTGTACGACTGCGCATTGCGGTCACCCGAGCCATCGGCTGTATATGTCAATGTTCCGTCGCTTGCCACTGTAGCGTCGAGATAGAACAATGCCACAGATGCCTTGGTTGTGCCAGCCTGAAGCAATTTGACTACCATACAGATTTTTCCAGTCTTTGAGTCATACTGATAACCGAACTCCACTGTACGCTTCTTGGTTGCAGCGCCTTCAACAGCCGCATCGTAGAGCGTTTTTGTCTTTGCGGTCATTGTCTCTGGGTCAATCATCCAGCTTGCACCTGCCATCTTGAAGAGCTGCTCTACAGTAGGCGCATTGAGCGTCACTGTGCCGTCAGGCGACGTCATCTTGGTGTTTGTCGCATCAATTGCCAAATCCTGAACGCTGAACTTACCATTCTCGCCCTCGAATGGCGACGACAAGCGGATCGTGTTGTCAAGATTTACGATGATACCGCGATAGTAAGTGCGGGATGCCGCCTCGATTTCCGACAAGCCTACCGGAGTAAGCGCCATGACTCCCACGCCGAGACCGTCAACGTCAAACGTCTCATCGCCTGAAGAGAGCGTATAGCCTGAAATCTTGTTGTTGAACAAGCGCGCTGTGTTAGCTTCGATAGCCTTGAAATAGTCAGCCCAGCTGTCGACAGTCTCTGTCGCGCCAGCGGCGTCGGTATATTGTGCTCCCATCGGGAAGCGCACGAGGCGCATGTCGATGCCCGATTTCTTACCCATAACGTATATGGTATCCTTGTCGGCGCTCATACCCTTCATTTGGAACTCATAGTCGCCGCCGTGGCCCACACCGTCGGTTTGCGGAGAAGAGAATTCGTGGAAGATTTCATTGTATGTGTCGAAAGTCAACACAACCGACATATCCTGCACGAAATCGTAAGTCGATGATTCCTCTTTATATACACCACCGGTCGACACGCTGTTGTTGCCGGCGATTGTCACCTTGCCGCTTTTATCAAACTTCATCACAAACGGATAGCCTTGTTCGGTTTCCGATGCGAAATATTGAAGCACCCAGCCGTTCTCTGAGCCAGAGAGCACCTCGCGGTAGTCGCTTGTCAACTTGTTCAAGCGCTGCGCCGGAGACTGGTCAAAGATATCTTCCTCGGTCTTGAAGCACGAGTTAAGACCAAACAGGCAGGAAACGCTTAATAATATAGCAATTGTTTTTTTCATAATTCTTTGCATTGTTTTTATTGGTTACACCTGTTTTTTTCCTTATTTTCCAGGAACTGGAATGTCGTAAACCTGCTTTCTCAACTCTTTCAACAAGTCGATGCTGTAAGCGTTCTGGCGAGTCTGAACCTCATTGCGGAGCTTGTCGAGGTCGGTTCCCCATGAGTCACGGAGCCAGTTGCGGGCAATTTCCACCTTTTGTGTCAAAATTGCCAATCCGTCTACGCCGTCGTCCTTGCCCTGATAGTTGGATGCCGCCAATTTCTCAAGAGCCGCCCATTCAGCATCAGTCATTGTGATGTAGTTTGAGATGGTCTCTGCAAAGTCCTCACGTGGCTGGCTGCTTGCATAAGGTGTGGTGAAGCCGAGCGAAGCAACTTCAGCTGCATTGCGGTCCTGCCATCCAAGAGCGTCATAGTGACCGTTTGACAACTGGTCGAATTCCTTTGGATAGGTCTTGGTCTGGTGAAGCACGTGGGCAAACTCGTGGTGCATTGTGTGGAAATAACGGTCGTTGAGATCCGTGATGCTGTTCAAGTTCATCGCATTAAGTTTGTAGAGAGAAATCTTGATTCCGCTCTCTGCCAAACCGAGCACCTCTGTGTGGTTGGCGGGGTTGACTGCCGACGAACCGATGAAGTGAAGAATGCGGGGTCCGTATTTCTTCAAGAAGTCCTTGTCAGGAACAACGCTGTAGTACACGTCAAACCAGTAGTACTTGCAAAGCACTGCCAAATCGACAGAGTTCTCATACTTGGCTGGAACCAAGTTGTAGCTCTTGTCGGTCATCACGTCCTTCATGCGGTAAGTCAACGCGCAGTTGTAAGGCACGCGGAGGCTGTCGTCGCAGAACTTGTCGAGCTGATAAGTCGGCGATGTAGGGTCAAGCTGACCTTCGCTGTCGTCGAAGATGCTGTTCGGATCGAGATCATCGTCGGAGCATGCCGCAAACGTCACACCCATTCCGAGAGCAACAGCTGCTATATAAATATATTTTTTGAAATTCATGATTGTCTGATAATTTAATTGATTATGTTTATCTTACAATTGACAAGTTAAGATTTGCCTTCGTCATTGCCGACTCAGTTATGCCCTTTACCGCACGCGGTGTCGGGGTCAGACCCGCCTGGATTGCCTCGGTTGGAATCTGGAAGGCGCGACGGTCGTCGTCAAGCTTCAACACTTCTGTACGTGTACGGCCAATCTGGTGGGTAATCTCGATGCCGAAACGCTTGATGTCGAACCAACGGGTTCCTGTAAACACCTGGTCGATGCGACGGAAGTGAAGCACACACCAGAGATAAGGCAACTTGTTGTCGTCAAGCGTATACGACGTGTTGCCCGGTGCCGGTTCGCACACTTGCTCGATATTGAGATCCTGAAGGATGTAAGCTCGTGGATCCTGGCCATCGCTTGTAGCATTCTCCTTTTTATACCAATTTTTGATGACGGTAGATGTCAGCTGCGACAACGGGTGTGTGGCATCTGTGTCGTGCGACTGTGCCCAAATGTTCAAGTCGCTGACTGCTTCATCGAATTTTCCCATGAAGATGCGAGCCTCGGCACGTGTCAACAATGTCTCCTCGCCGGTAAACTCTGCGCGGATACGCTTAGGATAACCAATGCCGGCTACCTTGTCGGTATACTCAAACAACATATACATCCATGACGGCCACATGCCATACTCCTGCTTGCTGTTCACGTAAAGGTGCTGAGCCATTGTAGGCAGGAAGTTGGTGTCCCAGCATGGTCCATAACCATAAAGGGTGGAGGTTGCCGCACCGCGGTTGCATGCATAGCGTGCACCGGCAGCGTAGTAGTTGTTACACATTGAGATAAATGCGATTGAGTTGGTCGGAATCAACAAGAAGTTGGACGACGACGACGATGAGTAGAATGTTGTAGCGTCGGAGTTCAACGATGTGAACGATGTTGACCAATAATCCTTACGCATCTTTTCAGCTGGACTCGCACCGAGAGCGGCTGTTGCATACTGCTCTGCCTTCACATAGTCACGCTTGAAAAGATAGAAGCGCGCTGCGAATGCGTTGGCTGCCGTTGTGTTGAAGTGGTAGCGGAGCACTGAATAGTACTGGTCGCTTACGTATTTCAAACCTTCAATAAGGTCTGCCTCAATCTTGTCATAAACCTGAGCTACGGTACCGCGCTCGTAAGCAACCTGCACCTTGTCTTCAGGCTCTGTCGAGTAAGGAATACCCTGGTCTGTGGCACTGTTCTTGCCATACTGCTTTGAGAACAAGTTGACAAGAATGAAGTGATGGTAAGCGCGGACAAGCAATGCCTCGCCATAGGCGGCATTCAAACGGTCGGCGTCCTCGCCTGTTGTAAACTTGCCGGCAGCCTTGAACTCCTCTACTTTCTTCAACGCGTGGTTGGCTACGGCGATTGCATGATAGCATCCCTGCCATACAGCTGTCGGAGAATCCTGCTTGCTCGACATGTTGGCATCTTCCCATGCGAAGAACTGGTCGAGAATAGGGTCATTTGAGCCTGTAGCTTCATAAGTCACACCATTCGCATCTGGAGCGTGGTTGTCGACTATGTTGTCCGAACTCAACTCGCACATTGTTGCGTAGTCGTAATTCACATATCCGTCTACGAGCATCAACTGCAATTGCTTCGGATTCTGCGGATCGATACGGTTGTCGGGCAGATGATCAAGAAAATCGCTGCACGATGTGAGTGATACCAATCCAGCAACACCTATATATAATAATTTTTGCAATTTCATAATTCTGTTGTCTATTAATTTGTTTTACAATCCTACAAGCTGAAACGAAGAGTGAATGTGAACTGCTTCGGGTTAGGAGTTGCCACACCACCTGTGTTGAAGAATTCCGGATCCTGACCGTTCAACTTCTTGTCGGCGTAAAGCAGACAGAGGTTGGTGGCCTGCACCTTAACCGATGCCGATGAGAAACGAATCTTCTTCAAGAACGATTCCGGAAGGTCGTAAGTCAACGAGATTTCCTTCAGACGGACGAATCCGCCGTCGGCGATACGCTCTGTTGAATAGTTGTAAGCATTGTATGCTCGCGACAATTGTGAGTCAGCGACATACTGACGGTAAGTTGCGATTGCAGGGATGGTTGTGTACATCTCATCGCCCGGAGTCACCCAACGGTTCTTAAACTCGCGTGGCAATGCCTGCATGTCGTCGTAGCTGTATTTGAACACCGGATCCAAACGGATCTTGTTGCCGAACGAGTAAGTCAAGAACACGTTCAAACGGAAGTTTTTCCAACTTACGGTGTTGCCGAATCCACCGGTGATGGTCGGGTCGGTAGGACCTTCATATACAAGGTGGGTTGCGTCGAAGCTCTGGAAGTTCACGTCGGACGTAACCACTTCCCCATTCTCGTTGATTACTTGAGGAATACCCTGCTCGTTCAAACCAGCAAACTGATAAGAGAACAGTGAGCGCACTGGATAACCCTGCAATGCGTAACCTGCGCCATTGACAAGGTAGATGTTGTTCGAACGCGACTGGAGATCGGTAATCTCACTCTTGGTCTTAGAGAATGTCAAGTCGGTCGACCATTTCCAATCCTTCAATTCTGGGCTAAGGTTGCTGGTTGAAATTGTAACCTCGGCACCATGCGACTTCATCGATGCTACGTTGGCATATTTCATCAACTCACCACCGATACCCGGAGTATAAGTCAAACCAATAAGGTCGAAGTTGTTACGGAAATAGATATCAGCGCTGGCGTTGATACGGTTGTTCAAGAAGCCGAGGTCGACACCGAAGTTGAACTCGTGTTTCTTCTCGTAAGTCAGCTCTGAGTTTCCAAGTGTCGAAAGCCCAAGCATAAGCTCTTGGTCGGATGCCGACGGACGCCATGCTGTTCCTGATGTATAAATAGGTGTGGCGTTGGAGATGCTTGATGGTCCGCTGTCTGCTGTAAGCGAGTATGACACACGGGCTGTTGCGTGTGAAAGCACTTTTGGGTCAACTTTCTCTCTGAAGAAGCCTTCCTCATGTGCGTTCCATGCGCCTGACACGTTCCACGTTGGCAACCAGCGTGAGTTGCGCGACATACCCAACTTGTTGGTTCCCTCATAACGGATTGTTCCGTTGAGCACGTAGCGTGCTTTGTATGAATATGTTGCGTTGGCAAACGCTGCAAAGCTGCGGCGGTATGAAGGAGAGATTGCATAGTAAGTGTGACCTTCCTCAATCTGCTGCTTGAAGAGCTTGTAGTCGAGCGAAGGAACACCGCCGTTGTCATAGACAAAGCCCCAGCCTTCCCAGCCGATTGACTTACGGTCGGTTGAACTTACTTCCAAACCACCCATCACATTGAAAATGTGGGTGTTGTTCCATGTCTTGTTGTATGTTGCCGTTCCACGGAAGTCATACTGCGACACGGTGTAGGTGTCGTTGTAATAAATACCTCCTTGTGGCATTACCGACACTGGCAATGCGTTTGGATCGTCAGGGTCTGTGTAAAGGAACGAGTTGGAATCGCGGATTGTAGCGTCCTCCGGATCGATACCTGCGCGGTAAGCGTTGGCTTGGTTCGAGTTGTCCTTCACATAGTGCTGCTGAACGCTGCTCTGGTAGCGATATGCTCCCAAAGCGTTGATATCAAGTCCTTTGATTGGCTTCCAGTTCAATTCTGCCTGGAATTTCAAGTCAGTCACATTGATATCGATATAGTTGTTGTCAAGCTCGTTGAAGATATTGAAACTTGTATAGTTGCGAGTGTAGTACTCTGTTGGATCCAATGCGCGCGATGCGTTGATTGCGTAGCTGTATGGGTTGATATCGAAATCGCGGTTCACTGTTCCGTTTACGGCGTCGGTAGAAGAGCTCAATGTTCCAGGAGCTTTCTGCTGACGGTATGAGTCTGATGTCAAAACACTGAATTTCAATGTCGGAGAAATCTGATAAGATGCATTGGCATTGAATGTGTAACGGCGAACGTTGCTCGACAATGTCCATCCCGGATCGTTCATCACTGACAATGATGTGTAGAAGTTACCCTTGTCTGTACCGCCGGCGATGCTGAACGAGTGGTTTTGAAGCACCGCGTTGCTGAACAACAGGTCAAACCAGTCGGTGTTGCGGAACTCTGCCTCACGCAAGTATGCGTTTCTCGCTGCCTGAGTGTTCTCAATTCCGAACTTACCGTTGGCATAAGAGGCAATCAGCTGATACATCTTACCATAAACACCTGATGTCGACGCTTTTGCCAAGTTGGCAAACTCAAGCCATCCTTTCTGCTCCATCTCGCGATAGATGCCCATCTGCTCCTGTGAGTTACTGATGTTGAACTCTGAATAGTGAGGTTTCAAGCGGGTGGTCAACTCTCCTGTATAGCTTACGCGTGTGTGGCCTGCCTTACCTTTCTTTGTCGTTACGACAATCACACCTGCCATGGCGCGGGCTCCATAGATTGAGGTTGCTGAACCGTCCTTAAGAATCTGGAAACTCTCGATATCGTCTGAGTTAAGACCTGCGATTGCAGAAGAAATCAATGTCACGGCGTCGCCCGATGAAAGGTCGTCGGCTGACACCTCTACTGCGTCTTCCATAACAACTCCGTCGACTACCCACAACGGCTTGCTGGCGCCATAGATTGATGTCGCACCACGCACGCGGATTTTTGGAGCTGTACCGAAGGTTCCCGACACGTTCTGCACCGACACACCGGCTGAACGGCCTTCAAGTGAACGAGATACGTCGCTCACACCATCCAGCTTTGCCTTGTCGGCTGAAATCTGAGTCGTTGCTCCGGTAAAGATTCGTTTGTCCACTTTAGACATACCTGTTACAACGACATCTTTCAATGTCTGCGAATCTGAATCGAGTACGATTGTGAGAGGTTTGGAAGAGGCTTTCACTTCCTTCGCCTTCATACCTACATAGGTAACAACGATGCGAGAATCGTAAGAAGGAAGAGTCAGCGTAAACGCACCGTCTACGTCGGTTGCGACTCCATTAGACGTACGCCCTTTCTCTACCACTGTGGCTCCAATGATAGGGTCGTTCGTCCCGGCTTCTACCACGATGCCTGTCACAGTCACGTCAGCGTATGCCGACAAACTGAGCAATGACATCAAAGCCATCATGACAAATTTTTTTAGTCTCATAAATCTTTTAAACAATTATATAAAACACACAATAAATATTTCTTTTCTGTTCCTTTTCCCGGCAATTACAATCTATTACCGGAGCGAAAGCTTCCTTTGTTAAATCTTCTTAGCGAAATTAAGATAAGACGGCACTATTTGCTCGTTTTTATTATCACTTTTTTCTAATCAAAACGCTAATTTATCTCTTTTTATATTCAAATTATCGCTTTCTGTAGCACTTTGCTAAGTTACAACCGATTTTCCGTCCGTGCAAGTTTTCTTTCACTATTTTTTACTTTCCTAAAGGTTGGAAATGTTTATTAATTTTATGTTATACAACATTCTTATATAACACTCTAAAAATCAATTTCCTACATTTAATCGCAGTCTGCTAATGGCGACTGGTATGAGTTTCAGCCACTTATTTCATTTTGGTCAATATGTCGTTTTTTGCCGGCTTCCGCCGCTTGTCAGCACAAAATACCGAACTAAAAGTTTGCTTTTTAAACTTATTTTTACTGACAAATTTTCAGATTTTTCCTTTTTTATCTTCACATTTGCCACAATTTTCAATCATTATAAAGTGTTAATCGACAGTGTTAAATTTAACACTTACATCTTTTTCACCCTGCTTCAGACGTATAAACGCATAAACCGCACTCTATCAACGTAGTAACAATTTATCATATCTAATTACAATCTAAAACCTGTTCAGGCAGCATTTGCTTTCGTTTATTTTTCTGAGCAAAATTTTCCTCCTTTTTACAATCCGCCATTTTTACTCTGACTCAGCGACATACCCCATAAAAACCGCATTTTTAACTCGCCGAGATTTTCGTAAAAAAGAGAAACGCGGCCAGCAAAGCCGAATCACGGCATTCTGGTCGCGTTTTGTCTATATGCGCATTTTACCTACTTCACAACTATCAAGAAATAATTTTTCTTGCCTCGCTGCACAAGCAGATACTTATCGTTAAGCAAATCTTTTGTTGTCACCTCCTGGTCGAACGCCGCAAGCTTTTCCTTGTTGAGCGAAACACCGCCACCCTGGGTCAACTTGCGCATCTCGCCTTTAGATGCAAAAATCTTGGCATGCTCGGCAAAAAGGTCAACCGCCTTGACTCCGCCGGCAACCACGTCGCGTGACACCTCAAACTGAGGCACACCCTCAAACACCGCGAGGAATGTGTCTTCGTCAAGTTTATGGAGAGCGTCGGCTGTGGCATTGCCGAAGAGGATGTTTGACGCCTCTACCGCCGACTCATAATCTGCCTCGGAGTGAACCATCACTGTCACCTCTTTTGCCAAACGCTTCTGGAGCAGACGCAGATGAGGAGCCTGAAGATGCTCTGCAACCAACGCCTCTACCTCCTCACGGCTGAGGAATGTGAAGATTTTTATGTAGCGCTGGGCATCGTCGTCGCTGACGTTGAGCCAGAACTGATAGAATTTGTAAGGCGATGTGTAGCGCGGGTCAAGCCATACGTTGCCCGACTCTGTCTTACCAAACTTGCCTCCATCGGCTTTCGTGATGAGCGGACATGTGAGGGCGAAAGCATCTCCGCCGTTCGTGCGGCGTATCAACTCGGTTCCTGTGGTGATGTTGCCCCATTGGTCGCTGCCGCCCATCTGGAGTTTGCAGTTCTTTGTCTCGTAAAGGTGCAGGAAATCATAACCCTGGAGCAGCTGATAAGTAAACTCGGTGAACGACAGTCCGTCGCGGGCCTCGCCGTTCAAACGACGCTTCACGCTGTCTTTCGCCATCATATAGTTCACTGTGATATGCTTGCCCACCTCGCGCGCGAAGTCGAGGAACGAGAATTCCTTCATCCAGTCATAGTTGTTGACCAACTCGGCTGCGTTGGGAGCGTCGCTGTCGAAATCCAAGAATTTAGACAGCTGCTTCTTGATGCAGTCCTGGTTGTGACGAAGCACTTCCTCTGTCAACAGATTGCGCTCTGCCGACTTTCCCGACGGGTCGCCGATCATTCCTGTTGCTCCGCCGATAAGCGCCAACGGCTTGTGGCCGCAACGCTGGAAGTGGCGCAAAATCATTACGCTCACCAAATGTCCGATGTGCAGAGAGTCTGCCGTTGGGTCGATGCCGACATAGGCAGTAGTCATTTCTTTCTGCAATTGCTCTTCTGTGCCCGGCATCATGTCGTGCACCATACCGCGCCATTTTAGTTCTTCAACGAAATTATTCATCGATATATGTTTTTTTATTTGTTTTCTTATTGATTTGCAAAAGTACTACTTTTCAACGGGATTTCCCAATCGGCTACCATTTCTTAAGGTAGTAGGTATAGGTCTTGCCGTCAGGACCCACATATTCGAGCACCTTGTCGTGGCCTTTGTGCGACACAAGGCGGAAAACCATTTTTTCATCAAGATGCACATGCAAATAAGCCGGAGGCACAGCACTCTCATCGGTATTGAACACCACATCCGCCATGCCTTTGTCGTTTTCCTCCCATCTTCCGTACCACATCCCGCCGGTGCTTGTCCGCACTCCGAACACCGCGCCTTGAAAGCAAAAGAACACGCCGCCTTCGTAATCCGCATCATCCTGACCGTCAATGGTCATACGCTCCACTTTCCACTGTCCGAACCAATGTCCGATATGACCGTTGTTCTGCACGCAGCCCGACATGGCAAGCATTGCCATAAAAGCAAATATTATCGTCAACTTCTTCATTTCCTATCGTTTGAAAATATCAAATAATCCATTGTATTTCACACTGAGCAACACTCCGAAATTGTCGCCGCCGGCAAGCGCTCCCTTGTCAAACGCCACCTGTCCGTTAAGCGTCAGCCCTTTCACCTGCTTGAAATGGTATGTTCCCTCAAGCATAAACGATGTGTTGTCGACCACCGACAGACGTGGATTGGAATATGTGCCCCACGACTTGCGGTAGTTTACGAGAAGACGATACTCAAGCGGAGCGTAAATATTACCGCTCACACCGACTTGAAATCCTCTGACACGGTTGTCATAAATGCGGTTCTCCCCTCGTCGGTCATAGATCGTAGACGGGATAAACATTGTGCCTTGCGACATGCCGAAATTGCTGTAAGGATTGCAACGGAAATTCTGATAATAGCTGTCGCCGCCTGTCACCTGATCAGTAAATTTTGTGCCGGGATGGTCGTGCGGAGCCCAGTGCATCGGTCCGCTTTGGTTGGTGAAGTCTACATACTCCAGAACCGCGCCATTGACAATTCCCTTTTTCGCATTCTTATATTCCAAACCCCAAATGCCGTCGAAACCGTTCATCCAACCGATGCCCGACCCGTCTTCAAACGGCTTTTGGAAAAACGCTTTAATCTCGCTCTTGTCCTTCAGCCGATAGCGAGCCACGAAGTCCCATGAGCCAAGCGTGTTGCCATAATGATAGGAAGCATCGCCCGGATTGCTTCCGCCCTCCGACGCAAAAAACGCTCTGACAAAGTCTTTCCACGTTGTGTCATAGCGATCCTCTTTCGCGTTCACTTTTCCCTTATCACGGTCATAGCTATAGGATGTGGCTGTGCCGCCGAATTCCGTCACCATCTGCATGCCGACTGTAACCGAGAACGGCTTCGAAGGCTTGGTGCGGAAATAGCATCGCTTGTAGTTGTAGTATTCACCGGTGTTGATATAACCGCTATAGTAATTGAAATGGTCTTCAAACCAATCGTCCTGCATGTAGTAGCCATAGGCTATCTCGCCCTGTACCTGCACCCATCCGTTGGTAAACGGGATGTTTTGAAAATCAACAAAACCGGCACGCACCTGCGGAAGCGGACGGGCGTTGTTCGACTGCGTGTAGTCGCCCACTCCGAGACTGTCGTTCATCAATGGCGACGTGCGCTCTTTCATGCCCACCGACAAATACACTCCACGATACTTCACCTCTCCATAAAGCTGCTGCAACCATATTGCATTGGGATGATGCCCCTGCACTGCCGGTGTATTGACGGCTTGGTCATACTGCGTATATTTCGACTGATAACCTCCCACAAGGTCGGCACCGAAACCATAGCTGAACCTCTCGCTCAAGTCAAAATCCTTCAGTGCCTTGACGCGAAGCTCAACCGCCTTTGGCTGCGTAAGCGTTCCGCCACGGTTGGCCATCATAAAATATGGCGCAAAGTCGCCGCTGCCGGCATTCGCGCTCACAGAGCCTTCAACCTGCAATGGCGCTTCCGCCGATGCCACTCCGATAGCCGAGAACGCTACAAGCGTGGCAATGATTGATTTCTTATTCATTATTTATTGCTTTCTGTTTCGTGAATAGTCTCTCATTCTTCTCACCAGTTCCTGCCGATACTCAATGAATCGGTGATAGAACGTGCGGATATGACGCATTTTCTTGTCCTCATAGATGTCGGATATCGCAAAAAAGATACCCGTCTCCTCAACGTCGCCAAACTCATCATTGATTGCCGTGCCGAGCACAAGCATCTTCGGCGACAGATTCATATAGGAGTTGACAAGCGGCGGGATATTGATGCCATGGCTCCGGATATGGCTGTTGAGAATCTTATAGTCCTCGCGGAATGTCGACCCTGTGAAGATGTGACGCATCTTGTCTTCGTCGATGCGAGCGTCAAGAGGATGCAACGGATACACGAGGCGGTCGTTGTCGTGAAAATATTTGTCAAGAAAATACAGGATCATGTTGCGGCATTCGTGAGGATAACTTGGATACATCGTCATCTTGCCGAAAAAATACTTCAGATTCGGATAGACCACCGTAAGCGCGCCGAGTCCGTCCCACAGGTTGTCGAGCGCATAGAGTGCCTTGACGCCTGCTTTGGTCGACTGGTATTCCACCGACACAAACGAGCGCCCAAGCTCAAGCGTGTACGGAAGTTTCTCTTTCAAAAACTCCTGTGAGTAGCCAAACATGTGCGACATCGCTATCCGCGGCACTCCGTTCTTGTCCATCTTCATATTCTCACCAAGAAGGAAACGATAGCCGCCTATGATTTCCTCCGCCTCCGGATTCCACACAATCAGCTGCTGGCACGGCTCCTCCATCGTGTCAAACTCATCGATATCGGCGCTCTTGCCTGTGCCGCCCCCCGACGTGCGGAACGCTATCTCGCGCAAACGACCTATCTCCCACATCACGTTGGGAGAGTTATGGGCATCGACAATGTAGATTTCATTGTGCCCTTTATTTGTGCTTCGGAGAAAACGCGCCTCCGTCAGCTCCATCTTCAACAGGCTCTTATGAACCGGAGCTATGATGCTGTCTACTTTCATTTTCTATTGCTCGTCTGCCATACCATACACTTTATCCTTCACGATTTCTGCCCACTCGCCACTGCGGCGGGCGGAGGTGAAGGTGGTCCAGGGGATAGGCTTACCTACACGTATTTCAAATTTCGACCCTCGATTCTTAACCATCTCGCCGGGCAGAAGAATCAACTCTATGTTGAACTTGATGCCCAACTTCTTGCGGAATTTTGCAAATTTATAAAAAAATCTTGAATTAAGACCGCTAAAATATACAGGAATGACGTCTCGATGCGTTTCCACGCTCTTGGCGACAAACGATTTCTTCCATTCAAGGTCGCGAACGCGACCGTCGTCCCCCTCTCGGGAACACAGTCCGGCTGGGAAAGTGCCTATCTGGAAATCGCCGGCATAGGCTGCGTCGACTGCCCGCATCGACTCGCGCGACTGGCTGCCGTATTTGTTGATTGGCAAAAACACGTTGTCGAGCGGCTTCACTGCCATCAGCACATCGTTGACAAGAAAACGCAGGTGGTCGTCGCCGTAACGCTTTCCGAGAAACGCTATCAGACCGATGCCGTCAAGCCCGCCGAGAGGATGATTGGACACAAATACAAACCTGCCGGAAGCGGGGATATTCTCCTCGCCCATCACGCTAACGCTCACGCCGAGCGTCTGCAACGCGCCTTCCGCGAAAGCGCTGCCTGTCTTGCCTCGGTTTTCGCAAAGCACTCGGTTGAGCTCGTCCTGACGAATCAGGCGGGCAAGCCAACGGTAAACGAATCCTGGTATCCAGCGCGATGCCTTTGGCAGCTTGCCGGATATGGCTTCCCGTATGTCGATTTTCACTACTTTGTCTTCCATTATCACCGATTTTCATTACAAAGGTAACTTATGTGGCTTTCATATCCAACTATCAATGGCGTTTCAAGCCTTCTCATAGGAATTTTTCACTATCTTTGCGCTTATGAAATACTTTCTTATCGCTGGCGAAGCATCGGGCGACCTGCATGCCGGACGCCTGATCAAAGCTATTCGCAAAAACGACGACAACGCCTCCTTTGCATTCTTCGGAGGCGACTGCATGGAGCATGCCGCGGGATGCCGTCCCATAACACACTACAAGGAGATGGCTTTTATGGCGTTCTCCGAGGTGCTGCGCCATCTGCCAACAATCCTCGGCAACATGAAACGGGCAAAGAAGGCGATTGCCGAATTCCGCCCCGACGCACTTATTCTCATCGACTACCCGTCGTTCAATCTGAAAATAGCTAAATACGCGTTCAATATCGGAATCCCGGCCTACTACTACATCTCTCCGAAAGTATGGGCATGGAAGGAATGGCGCGTAAAGTCGATAAAGAAATACGTCAAGAAAGTTTTCTCTATACTGCCGTTCGAAACTGAATTTTTCGCACGCCACGACTACCGTGTGGACTATGTGGGCAACCCAACAGCCAACGAGATAGCGGAGGCGATGCTGACAATGCCGTCAAAAGAGGACTTCTTCCGCGCCAACGGGCTTGACAACGACAGACCGACCGTTGCACTGCTACCGGGGTCACGGCTTGGAGAAATCCGCAACAACCTTCCGCTAATGGCTGAAGCCGCAAGCCGGTTTCCAAACGTGCAGGCCATTGTGGCAGGCGCGCCTAATGTCGACAGGGGCTTCTACGAGTCGGTGGTTCCAGGAATGAAGATAATCTACGACGCTGCCTATCCGCTGCTCGCCCACTCCCAAGCCGCATTGGTGACATCGGGAACGGCGACTCTTGAGACCGCAGCAATCGGCACACCGCAGGTGGTATGCTACAGGGCAAACGGCTCAAAACTGTCATACAAGCTGTTTGAACACATTCTGAAAGTGAGATTCGTGTCGTTGCCAAACCTTATCGCCGACAAAGAAGTGGTGCCCGAACTGCTGCTCCACCTATGCAACCCCGACAACATCGCCGACCACCTCGCGCCGTTGCTTGCCGACAGTCCTGAACGGAGCGCTATGCTCGATGGCTACAAAACCGTCAGACAGCGCCTCGGCTCTAACGACAGCGCCGAAACAGCCGCCCGCCAGCTAATCGCCGACTTGAAATAACTTTTCACTGAAATATAACAGCCAAGCCGGGCGGCGACAGATGTCACCGCCCGGCTTGGCTATGGAGCGGTAGACGAGGCTCGAACTCGCGACCCTCAGCTTGGGAAGCTGATGCTCTACCAACTGAGCTACTACCGCATTTTCTATCGCAAAGGTAGGCACTTTGAGGCGAAATGCCAAAGAAAAAGATACGGAATTTGCAGATGTGACGGAAAATTGCGAAATTAGCAGAAAATTTGTATATTAGGATGATTACGCAAGAACAATTAAAAGAGACAGAAGAACGCATGTTGGCGTTGAGGAGGTATCTTTGACGTCGACTCGAAGAAAATAGAAGTCGAAGAAGAGGAACTGCGCACGCACGTGCCCAATTTCTGGGACGACCAGAAGGCGGCGGAAAAGCAGATGCGCAAAGTGAAGGAATTGCACTACTGGATTGACAGCTACGAGGATATAGAAAAGATGGTCAACGAGCTCAAACTGGGGTTTGATTTCGTGAAGGAGGGACTGGTCACTGAGCAGGAACTCGACGAGATGTATCAGAAGACCATCGAACGCTTTGAAGACGTGGAACTGCGCAACATGCTGAGACGCGAGGAGGACAAACTCGGCGCAGTCCTGAAAATAAATTCGGGCGCGGGAGGCACAGAGAGCCAGGACTGGGCACAGATGTTGATGCGCATGTATCTGCGATGGTGCGAGAAACACGGCTACAAGACGTCGATCGTACACCTTGTGGAGGGCGACGAAGCAGGCATCAAGTCGGTCACCATACAGGTGGAGGGCGACTTGGCTTACGGATACCTGAAGAGCGAAAACGGTGTGCACCGGCTGGTGCGCGTGTCGCCTTTCAACGCGCAGGGAAAGCGCATGACGTCGTTTGCTTCGGTGTTTGTCACTCCACTTGTCGATGATTCAATCGAAGTGAAAATCAATCCCGCCGACATCACTTGGGACACGTTCCGAAGCGGTGGTGCCGGAGGTCAGAACGTAAATAAGGTGGAGACGGGCGTGCGGTTGCGCTACAACTACAAGGACCCTGACACCGGGGAGACGCGCGAGATTCTTATCGAGAACACCGAGACGCGCTCGCAACTCGACAACCGCGAGAATGCGATGCGACTTCTGCGGTCACAACTCTACGACATGGAACTGCAACGCCGAATGGCGGAACAGGCGAAAATCGAAGCCGGAAAGAAGAAAATCGAATGGGGCTCGCAGATACGAAGCTACGTGTTTGACGACCGACGCGTGAAGGACCATCGCACTGGCTGGCAGACAAGCGACGTGAACGGGGTGATGGACGGCGACATCGACGGATTCATCAAGGCTTATTTAATGGAATTTGCAAGTAACGAATAGCATACTATAATTATGGCAGGCTCAAACTTTATAGACTACGTCAAAATCCTTTGCCGAAGCGGCAAAGGCGGTGCCGGCTCATGCCATTTCCATCGCGCTAAATACGTGCCGAAAGGCGGCCCCGACGGTGGAAACGGCGGACGTGGCGGACATATTATTCTGCGTGGCAACCGCAACCTGTGGACGCTGCTCCACCTGAAATACCAACGGCACATTTTCGCCACCGACGGACAGCCGGGCGGAGAATGCCGCAGCTTTGGAAAGGACGGAGAGGACAAGATTATAGAAGTGCCGTGCGGAACGGCGGTTTACGACGCTGAGAACGGCAAATTCCTCTGCGAGGTGACCGACGACGGGCAGGAAGTGAAGCTGCTCAGAGGCGGACGCGGAGGTCTTGGCAATTGGAATTTCAAATCTGCCACAAACCGCACTCCGCGCTATGCGCAACCTGGCGAACCTGCCATCGAAAAGTCGATCATCCTCGAGCTGAAACTTCTTGCCGATGTCGGACTTGTCGGTTTTCCGAATGCGGGCAAATCGACCCTGCTGTCTGCAATATCGGCGGCAAAGCCTAAGATTGCCGACTATCCGTTTACGACTCTCGAGCCAAACCTCGGCATCGTGGGATATCGCGGAGCGCAGTCGTTTGTAATGGCCGACATTCCCGGCATCATTGAGGGTGCAAGCGAGGGCAAAGGTCTCGGACTGCGGTTCCTGCGCCACATCGAGCGCAATGCCGTACTGCTGTTCATGATTCCTGCCGACGCCGACGATATCTGCCGCGAATATGAGGTACTGCTCAACGAGCTGGAACGCTTCAACCCCGATTTGGCCGACAAGGGACGCGTGCTTGCCATCACAAAATGCGACATGCTCGACGACGAGCTGATTGCAGAGATGCAGCAACACCTTCCGAAAGGCGTGGAAACGGTGTTTATATCATCGGTGGCAGGATTGAGACTGGCGGAGCTGAAAGACGTGTTGTGGCGCACCATCAACGATGAGGACAACCGCATCCCGACGCGCATCACGCACCGCGACCTCGACATCACGCACCGCGTGCAGGAGGAAGACAACTTCGTGATTGAGCAGGAAGGCGGTGACGACACGGAGGAAGAGACTTGGGACGTTGAGTGGCCTGACGAATATTGGGAAGAGGATTTCAAAGATGATTAGCCAACTTCACTTCAATCATAATGTCGGCAGCATCGACGCTTTTTCAACAGAGCGCGGCGCTGCCGACTGCTTTTCGCCCTACTCCGAGTTCAACTGCTGCGGATATACGGGCGACAACCCGGCGCACGTCGATGATTGCCTCAAGCGCCTGCGCACTCTGCTCGGCACAGAGCACATCGTCACGGCGCGGCAAACCCACAGCACCAACGTCGCCGTTATCGACAGCGTTCCGCCGACTCCGCCGACCGATGTCGACGCGCTTGTCACACGACTCCCGAATGTAGCAATAGGCGTGTTCACCGCCGATTGCGTGCCTATATTGCTGTGCGAGCCTAAGAGCGGGCTGATTGCCGCTGTCCACGCCGGTTGGAAGGGCTCCGTGAAAGGGATCGTGGCAAATGCCATAGAAACGATGGTCGATGAAGGCGCCGACAGATGCGGAATAGAGGCTGTGGTGGGGGCATCAATCTGCCAACGCTGCTTTGAGGTGGGCGACGAAGTGGTGGATGAATTTGCCAAACGAGCCTTCTCTCTCAACGACATCGTATGGCGAAACCCTGTCACCGGTAAAGCCCATATAGATCTGGCGGAAGCCAACCGCTGGCTTATGGAAAGCGCCGGCGTCCCAAATGCCAACATCTCGTTGTCGGGGTTATGCACCAAATGCGAGCCTCAACGGTTTTTCTCCGCCAGGACATTGGGCATCAACTCCGGACGGATTCTCTCGGCAATCATTCGCCAGCAATAACGCCGAGCGACTTGCGGTAGGCCTTCGGCGACATTCCGAGCATTCTTTTCACATATTTGCCGAAAAACGACAGATTGGGGAATCCGAGTTCGTTGGATATTTCCTTGACGCTCTTGTCGGGATCATGGAGCAGGAGGCGCACATCGTCGATGATGCATCGGTTGATGACCTCTGATGCCTGCATCACGGCATCTTGATGTCGGCAGGAGGAAACTTGGACGAAAGCGCCATGCCGCGACACTCGAAATCGAGCGACACACTGCTCTTTTCAACAATTATATGTGGCTTGCACACAAACATCTTGCCGGCATCGACACGATAGTCCACCCCGTTGATGTCAAGTGAGCCATGCCCGTTAAGACACACAAGCAACACGAAAAATTTGAGTCTAAACGGCTGCATCTGACTGTACTCTCCTATCTGCGAAAAGCGAGATGTCATCTTTATACGACAAGTCTTCAATATTGCCTAATCTCTCCGACGCCATTGTCATTCCTTTGCCCATAGCTGAATTTATTTGATGCAAAGTAGCGCATTTTTTCCAATGCTCACGCTATCGGAATGGATCTGGAAGTGTTCCATATTTCCGCCATTCCATTTTATCGGAATTTTAGACCACTATTTCCCCTCCGCGAGCCAGACTCCGAAAATCACAGCGGCAGAACCCACAAGAGCCACCGCAGAGACGTGTTCACCAAGTACCAGAAACGCTGCAACAAAAGTTGCTACAGCATTGAAATTTATATAGTTGGACGCGCGCACCATTCCCAAATGGCGCACCACGGCATTCCACAGAGTGAAGCAAAGCATCGACGCCACAAGTCCGAGAAACAGGATATTGAAAAACACCGTCGGGACCAGCAACTGTTCTAAACGGAAACTCACTGGGTGGAAAAACGGCACCCACACAGCCATGGAGAGCAGTCCGTAGCCAAACACCTTGCGCGAAATGAACACATTGTCATAACGTTGCGACAGCTTTTTGACAAGCGAACTGTAGACAGCCCACGACAGCGCCGCTGAAAACGTAAGAGCGGTGCCACAAGGATTGAACGCTGCGAAGTCACCGCCGTTCCACAAAATAACGACAACGCCTGCCATAGCGACTACAGAGCCGAGAATCACGCGTTCCGGACGCTTTGTGCGTTCCGAACGGAACACCGCCATTCCCACAAGCGTGGCAAGCAGCGGCGTGACACTGATAAGGATTGCCACATTGGTGGCCTGCATCATGCCGAGCGCGGTGTTTTCCGTGATAAAATACACAGAGCCTCCCGTCAGTCCAGCGGCAATCATCCTCATCTCATCGGCAAACGTGTCGGCAAAAAGCCGACGAGGCGCCATAAACAAAACGCAGATATAAGCAAGTGCGAATCGGTAGATGAATATTTCCGTGGGCATCAGTCCGTTGCTGATAAGCGTTTTGGTCGACACAAATGTGGTACCCCACACGCACACTATGCACAACGCAAGCAGATGAAACAAATATAATGGTTTCTGTTTAGTCATATATGCTGATATAAATTGTTGTAATAAAAAATGGCAGCTGCAAATGCAACCGCCATTTTATGCTTGTTGTTCCTGGGTCAACCCAAGGCGCTGATTAATTGTTGCCAGCGTCCAATGGTTGAACATTGATAAACTTGCGGCCGCCTTTACCTTCTGTAAAGTTGACTGTACCGTCTACCAACGCAAACAATGTGTGGTCCTTACCCATGCCAACATTCAAACCCGGATGGTGAACTGTGCCACGTTGACGTTTGATGATGTTGCCTGCTTTAGCAAATTGACCACCGAAGATTTTGACGCCCAATCGTTTGCTTTCCGATTCACGTCCGTTCTTAGAACTACCTACACCTTTTTTATGTGCCATTTCTTTAAACTTTTAGTGGTTATGCAACTACGTCTTTAATCTCTACTTGGGTGAAGCATTGGCGATGACCGTTCAAACGGCGATAGCCTTTGCGACGTTTCTTCTTGAATACAAGAACCTTGTCACCTTTCACGAGGGGACGTTTCACCTCGCAAACAACTTTTGCTCCTTCTACGGTAGGAGCACCAACTTTAACGTCACCGTCGGCATCAATCAAGAGAACCTTGTCGAAATCGATTGAATCGCCTTCTTTTACGTTCTCGCCGAGATAGTGGACATACAAGTACTTGCCGGCTTCTGCCTTGAACTGCTGTCCCTGAATTTCTACAATTGCGTACATTTAAAATAGAAACTTTAACAATTATGTCCGTGAGGCGGACGCGCACCTGCGCTTCTCTTCTCTGAGCCTTTTCGGAATTAGCGCACAAAATTACTCCTTTATTTCGTAACCCGCAAATATTCCGACAATTATTTCTCTACATCCAAAATTTTTCCGTCAATAAACGGGGCCGGCAGAAAAAACTGATTGAAAAAAATCGTAGTGCCAGACATTCTCATGCCTGGCACCACTGGATTTCTATAAAAATGGGGAATGTTGAGTATTACTTAGTCTGGATTACAAGGAAATTCGATTTTTCCCAGAACTTCTTTGCATCCTTAATCTTTATCACCACTGTTCCGCCAACCGTCTCAATCGAGTATGATCCAGCTGGATGTGATGTCTTCAGCTCCGCCTTCTTGGCGTAAGTCTTCACTTCTGTGAGCTTGCGCTTGTCGGCTTTTGTGAAGTAAGAGCGGTCGAAATCGCCCTCCATGGTCTTTGTCTTGCCCAAGAATTTCTTTTCCAGAATCTTGTGTTCTTTCAGCTCCTTGTTGCTTCCGCAAACATAGTAGCAGATGTTGAGTTCGTCGGTGACCTTGTCGGCACGCTGTGTCTCTGCGTTGCGCTCCTCTGTCACGGTCGACACTTGTGTGTTCAAATCTTCCACATTCTTGTTCAAATCTGAGATCTTCACATTCGCATCTGCCAATGCTGCCTCAAGCTGCTGAATTTTTTGCGACTGCTCATCAATGAGTTGCTTCTGCGACTCTATGGTTTTCTGCAATTTTGCAGAATATCCGTTTGAGCTTTTCAACTTGCTCTCAAGTTCCTCCAGCGCCTGCTTGCGTGCGTCAAGCTCCTGACGGAGGGCGTTGATGTTGGCTATGATTTCCTGACGCTTGTCGGGAGTGTCCTTGAAATCGCCGCTCACAAGGATGTTTTCCATACGGTTCACCTCGAGAAGGTTCTGGCTGATGTCGCCAATAAGGTTCATCAAGCTGTCGCGCTGTCCCTCAACTTTCGAGATGTCGGGTTGCGTAGTGTCGGCAAGAGCGTCTTTTTGCTCTTTGTTGCCGTTGCATGCCACGAGCGCACCTGTAAGCGCAAGGGCGAGAATCATCATCTTCTTCATAGTAGATTCTGTTTTTTTTCGGTTTTAAAATGTGCGTACTTATCTCTTTTGCCGGCGCTTTTTTCTTCTTTCTTGCCCGACACTACTATAACAATCTCTCCTCGCGGTTCGTTCACGGAAAAATGTTCACAAAGTTCAGAAAGGGTGCCGCGGCAGGTCTCTTCGTGCAGTTTTGAGATTTCGCGGCTGACGCTTGCCTCTCGGTCCTGGCCAAAAGCTTCTGCCAACTGTGTCAGGGTTTTAACCAAGCGGAGCGGCGATTCGTAGAACACGATTGTGCGAGGCTCTACGCTCAGTTCGGCAAGGCGTGTGGAACGGCCTTTTTTTTGTGGCAAAAATCCCTCAAAGCAAAATTTGTCGCATGGCAGGCCGCTGTCGACAAGCGCGGGAACAAAGGCTGTGGCGCCGGGAAGGCACTCCACTTTGACGCCCACGCGACGGCATTCGCGCACAAGCATAAAACCGGGGTCGGAGATGGCCGGAGTGCCGGCATCCGACACAAGGGCTATGCGCTCTCCGCCTTTCAAACGCTGGGCTATGCCTGCCGCCGTCTCATGCTCGTTGAATTTATGATGGCTCTGCATACGCGTCTCGATGCCGAAATGCTTCATCAGCACTCCACTGGTGCGTGTGTCCTCGGCAAGAATAACGTCAACTTCCTTGAGCACGTTCACCGCTCTGACGGTCATATCGTCAAGGTTGCCTACCGGCGTCGGCACCACATAGAGTATGCCGGCTTCCGCTGTGGGTTTCTGTGCCATCGCTATAGAAAATGATTTTTTATTATCGCCATAAATTCTTTCACGTCGTCCGATTCGCGGTCCCATCCAAGATCGCCATAGAAATAATCTTCCGCCTCGTCAAACGAATGCATTGCCTCCACCATATGGAGGGCGTCGGTCATCTCTGCGGCACTGTTGCCGAAAAGTTCGCGGCGGAAACGGAATGTGTCGTTGAGCGAGAACGCTGATTTAAGGTCTTTCGAACGGCTGCGCTGCAGTTTTTCGTCAAGACGCAGAGGCTCGCTGTCGTCGGATGCCTTTTCATTCGCTTCTGTCTCTTCTTCTATATTATCCTCTGCCTCGACGTCTTCTGTTTCATCCGCAACGTTCGATGTCTCTGCGTCGGGTTCTGCGGTGGGTTCATCGTCAAGCACGAGCTCGACCATAGGCTCCTGCTCATTGTCATATTCGCCGTCGGCAACTTGCTCGGCCGTCACTTCCGCCACGTCTTCCTCCGGCTCTGGTTCCGGCTCTTCGCTTTCAGGCGCGTCCGCCACCGGCTCTTCGCTTCCGGCATCGGCCTCGTCGTTCTCCACCATACAGGTGTCTTCCTGCGTTTCTTCGCCCTCATCGCCTTCTCTCTCGCCAAGCAGCATCTGCAACCTGTCGAGCTTCTCTCCTATTGCCGTAAACACATATTCCGGAGTGTCGGCGCCACGATTGTCGGCGAGGAGCAGAAGTCCCTCGAGTTCGTAAGCCTCGGCAATCATTTTTCTTATGTCGGTTTTCATAATTGAGGAGTATTTTGTCGTTTGTCAATAGTGTCCTGATACGATTCAAACATTCCCACCATCAGCCGTTCTATCGATGATTTCAGTTGTTCGTAGGTGCAGTGGAAATTGTTTGTAAGCAGCACTACGGAGTAGCGCGGACGCTCGGCGGGGTAATAGCCTGCATAGCATCTCACGCCGGTCATGCTGCCCGACTTCAATGCGATGTTTCCCGACAGGCACGTGCCTTTTAGCAGGTTGCGCACCGTTCCGTCAACGCCGCATCGTGGCAGCAATGTCGGGAAAAGGTCGCCGGTCTGCCAGTCGAGTGCGGCCGAGCGCAGCACGCTTGCCAGAAACAGAGGTGTCATCCGGTTTGTGCGGCTCAATCCGCTGCCGTCATAGAGAGTCACATTGTCCATGTTGATGCCCCATTGTTCTACTATCTTGGTCACTGCCTTCTCGCCATACTCACGCTTCGGATCGCCGTAGATGCTCTCGCCCAATTTGCGCTGCACCGACTCGGCATACATGTTGTCGCTGCGGAAAAGCAACGATTTCAGAATCTCTGGCAGCACCGGCGACTCGTACGACAGGATTTGCATGGCATCGCTGTCGCTTGCACTCACCTTCTTTCCTTCAACGGGGATGCCCTCGCTCTCGAGTGTCTCTCTCACATCGGCACACAAACCTACGGCTGGATGCGGCATCGTGGTGACCACTTCTATCGGCTCCTGCATGCGGCGCATAGCTCCGCTAAGCGTGATTCGGCTGTTGTTTTTCTTGCGTTGCACGATAGGACTGAATCTGCCGCGATTCACCACCGTCATCCGGTTGTCTATCTGTATCGAACGCAGATGCGGCACGGTGTCGACCACAAGGGCGCGGCCGCTCGATGTGTCGATAATCAGCGAGAACAGATTGTCGTTGTAGTTTATCGAATGCACTCCCGCGCCATAGTCTTCCGTCACGTCGGCGTCGAGCCAATCTTTGGGCACGGCGTTGTGCGGCTGTATCTTTTCCTCCGGGCGGATGTTGCCTTTGATAGCTTTTATGCCCCACAGTTTGATGTTTTCAACAGCGGCGGAGACAAAGGTTTCGCGGTCGGGGAAATGCTTGGAGTCAAGCGTCGGGTCAATGCCGCCCTCGATGACAATGTCGCCGTTGAGCGTTCCGTTTTTGTCGATAGTGCCTGTATATTTCAGACGCGTACGGAAATGGAAGTTCTGGGTGAGTTGCTTCAACGCTGCCGACGATGTGACAATTTTCATCACCGACGCCGGTATCATTTGCCGCTCAAGATTGTAGGACGCAACTGGGGTGCCTGTGCGCAAATCCATCACGCAGACGCCCACTGTGGCTCCTGTCATGGCACGGCTCGACACAAACTGCCTGATGGCTGAATCCATTTTCACAGAAAGCGAGTCGACGGTGGTGTCGACAACGCTGTCTGACGCCGTCACTGCTTTCACCGGTTGTCTGTCGGCGAATCCGACAGACAGCAGTAAGATTATCAGAATGATATGCTTAATCCGCTTCATTTTTATTTTCTTTTCCCATTATTTTAACATTCAAAGTTAAACATAAATCCCATGAATTGGCGGTGTGTGTAAACATCTTTTACCGAATTAACAATGTTTAACCACGCATCGTTCCTTTTCCCTAATGCCTGCGCGCCAACAGAAAGACGCCGGCTCCATAACGGAGTCGGCGTCTTCTTGCTGTATTCCTATGCGGCGCGATGGCTATTCGAGCACCAAAGTGGCGCGTGCGGGGAACGACATGTGCGGCGCGACGGTCACGGCATCGCCGGTAATCACGTCGCGGAAAGTGTCGCCGGGACGCATGATTTCGGCATATCGGCTCATGTCAACATCGGTGAGAGGCTCATCGGTGCCGTTCATCAGCACGATGAAGCGGCGGTCGCCGTTGGTGCGCTCATAGACGTAGAGCTGGTTGGACGGCATAAAATGACGCAATGTGCCTGCCGACACGGCTTTGTTGCCTTGGCGCCAATGAAGCAGACGGCTCATGAAGTTGAACGCGTCGCGCTGGAGCGGCGTGCGTCCGTCGGCGGTAAACACCGACACGCTGTCGCCTGGGAATCCGCCTGGCATGTCGAGGCGCACATAGCCGTCGGTCACAGCCTTGCTGCCGTGCATCAGCACTTCTGTGCCATAGTATATCTGCGGAATGCCGCGGGTGGTCAGAAGGAATGCCTGCGCCTGTTTCCAGCGGGCAAGGTCAGACGGCTCCTCTAAGAGGAAACGGTCTGTGTCGTGATTGTCGTAGAACGTCAGCAACCTGCTGCAGTCGGCATAAAGCATGTCGAGCGCAAGGTGGTTAAACAGGCGGTTGAGTCCGTCGCTTCCTGATTTTGTCTGTTCTCCAAACGCTTGCTGCGCCATCAGACACAACGGGAAATCCATCACCGTTGGCAATTCTGTATTGACTGGGTTCAACTTGTTGCCGCGTTGCATATACGCAATGCTCGCCTCGTTTTCAAGCCAGCTTTCGCCAACGATGTTGAACCGCGGATACTCGCGTGCCACGGCGCGGTTCCAACGCGCCATAGCCTCCATGTCGGCATACGGATAGGTGTCCATGCGGATGCCGTTGATTCCGGCATACTCAATCCACCAGATAGAGTTTTGGATAAGATATGTCATCAAGTGGGGGTTGCGCTGATTGAGGTCGGGCATACCCGACACAAACCATCCGTCGACGGTGTGCTTGAAGTCGTATTGGCTCACATACGGATCATGCACCGCGTTAAGCCGGAAGTTAGTGAGCAGCAACGAGTCGACGGCGGCATTTCTCTTGCCTGTCAAATTTGCCTGCTGCACGCTTCTGATGCCGTCGGCTGTCGGCTGGGCATTAAGCCAGTCGTGGCTTGGAAGGTCGTAGAGCCACGGATGGTAGAGTCCGCAGTGGTTGAAAATCATGTCCATAACCACCTTGATACCGCGGCTGTGGCATTCTGAAATCAAGCGGCGGTAGTCGTCGTTGCTTCCGAAGCGCGGATCCACACGGTAATAGTCGGTGGTGGCATAACCGTGATAGCAGCCACCGGGCATATCGTTCTCAAGCACAGGAGTGAGCCACACTGCCGTGACGCCCAGTTCCTCAAGATAGTCGAGATGGTCGGAGATACCTTTCAGCGTACCGCCGTGGCGCGCGCCCGGGTTCGTCCGGTCTATGCGGTAGTCGAAATTGGTAGACTGATGCTTCACGTCGCCGCCGTCGGCAAAGCGGTCGGGCATCATCAGGTAAAGCACGTCGGAAGAGTCAAAACCCTCGTGACTTGCTCCGTCGCCCTGACGGGCAAGCAGTTCATATTGCTTCTTGATTTTGCGTTTGCCGCTGGCAAACGTGATGTCGACAGTTCCAGGTTTGGCGTCGCTGCCGATGGTGAGATACAGAAACTGATAATTCGGACTGTCGAGACGCGCCACGGAGTCAAGTTTCACGCCAGGGCAGTCGACCGACGGCACAGCGTCGCGTATGCCCTCGCCCGTAACCATTATCTGCAGCTGTTGGTTTTCCATCCCTGTCCACCACATCGGTGGGTCCATACGGTCGACAGCAGTTTTTGCGTTGGTTGTCATTGCACCGGCCAAAAGAAGTCCGGCAACAAGAAAGATTTTTTTCATCATAGGTAATTGAGTTTTTGTTTTTCCGCCATAAATTTACGACTTATTTGCCATGTAAATCACATTTTTGTGCATTTTTATGCCCTATTTGCAACTTTTTGGCTTTACGGTTGCGTCTGTAGCAACCGAGCGTGGTGGTCTACAACTCTGGGAACAGCGAAGGTTCGGCGAGCAGACGGAAGGTATGACGGTGGTAGGGGGTGGCGCCGAAACGCGCAATGGCTTCGCGATGGGCTTTCGTGGGATAACCTTTGTTCACGTTCCAGCCGTATTGCGGAAATTCCTCGTGGATGCGTTTCATAAACTCATCGCGGTGGGTCTTTGCAAGAATCGACGCGGCGGCGATGCTCATCATCTTGCCATCGCCTTTCACAATACATTGGTGGCTGATGCCGTCGTAGGGACGGAAACGGTTGCCGTCGATAAGCAGAAAGTCTGGACGCACCGACAAGCCGTCCACGGCGCGGTGCATAGCGAGAAACGAAGCCTGAAGGATGTTGATGTGGTCAATCTCATCGTTGTCAACGATGCCCACTGCCCAAGCCAGGGCATCGCGCTCTATCACGGGACGCAGTGCGTCGCGGGCATGCTCGGAAAGCTTCTTTGAGTCGTTGAGAAGGTCGTTGGTGTAGCCGTCGGGCAGAATCACCGCCGCGGCAAACACCGGTCCGGCAAGGCATCCGCGCCCAGCCTCGTCGCATCCTGCCTCGAGGCGTCCAGGTTCAAGATACGGCAACAACATCAGTGGTGGCGTTTGATTATGTAGTCGAACAGCGACAGGAATGCCCGCTTGGCTTCGTTGTCGGGATATGGCTCAAGGATGCTGCGTGCCTCGGCGCGCAGACGCTCCATCGTGGCATAGGCATATTCGATTCCGCCCTCTGCCTTGGCAAAGTCTATCAGCGTCTCTATCTGTTCGGTGGTAAGCGAGTCGGAGTCGGCAAGACGGCGCATCTCTTCGTGGCGCGGAGCGTCGGTGTGCGACAATGCGTAAATCAGCGGCAGCGTCACCTTTCCCTCGCGCATATCGTTGCCCGTGGGCTTGCCTATGGCATCATCCTTGAAATAGTCGAAGATGTCGTCCTTGATCTGGAACGACAGTCCCAGCAGCTCCACAAACTTCGACAGGTTGGCGATGTCGATGTCGGAGGCACCTACAGAGTATCCGCCCACCTTCACACAACTCTGAAACAGCGATGCCGTCTTCTTGTTTATGATGCTGAAATAAGTCTGCTCGTCGATGGAATGATGCTTGGCAACGTCGATTTGGTCAATCTCGCCGGTCGACAGTTCCTTGCCGAGCTCGGAGATGGTGCTTATCACACGGAAATCGTTGGTGCGGATGGCACAGGCAAGGGCGTTGCTGACAAAGAAATCGCCGACAAGCACGGCGATATGGTTGTCCCACGTGTTGTTGATGGTGTCGTGGCCGCGACGCTGCTTGGTCTCGTCGATAACGTCATCGTGTATCAGAGAGGCATTGTGGAGCAATTCCACCGACGCCGCGCCGCAGAGCACACCGTCCGACACCTCGGCGCCGAAAAACTTGGCGCTGAGCACAACGATTATCGGGCGTATCTGCTTGCCTTTTGTTTCCAAATACTTGTCTACAATCTTATTGAGCAGCGGACTATTGCTTGAGAGCGACTGCTTTATTATCTTCTGCAGCCGCTCCAAATCGGATGATATCAGGTCTCTTATTTCATCAAAATTCGTCATAAAACGATTTTTAAGACACAAAAGTAATCATTTATTCTGCGAAAATTGTAATTTCACGGTGAATTAATGCCGAATCATTGATTTTTTTATATTAATTAGTACTATTCACCTACAATATATGGAACAGAAAAAATTATTTTTGCTCGATGCCTATGCCTTGATTTTCCGGGCATACCACGCAATGAAATACTCTCCTCGATTCACGTCGGGGGGAATGAACACTTCCGCCATCTTCGGCTTTGTAAACACGCTCGAGGAGGTGCTGCGCAAGGAGAACCCAACGCATATCGCCGTGTGTTTCGACCCTGCGGGAAAAACGTTCCGCCACGAGATGTTTGCCGACTATAAGGCTGGTCGCGAGGCTACACCGGAGGATATCAAGGTGGCTGTTCCATACATCAAAGACATTATACGGGCTTACGGAATCCCTGTGGTGGAAAAAGAGGGATACGAGGCCGACGACGTGATTGGCACGCTTGCCACGATGAGCCGCAGCCGCGGATTCTCGACGTTTATCATGTCGCCCGACAAGGATCTCAGTCAACTTGTCGACCCGTCTGTGAAAATCTACCGTCCGGGCTACAAGGGACAGCCGGCGGAGGTGCGCGGCGAGAAGGAGGTGTGCGACGTGTTCGGCATCAACCGCCCGATACAGGTGATCGACATTCTGGCGCTCATGGGCGACAAGGTGGACAACATTGTCGGATGCCCGGGCGTCGGTGAGAAAACGGCGTCGAAACTGATTCTGGAGTTCGACAGCGTGGAGAATCTTATCGCCAACACCGATAAGCTGAAAGGCGCGCTGAAAACCAAAGTCGAATCAAACGTGGACAACATTCTGTTCTCAAAAAAGCTCGCCACGATATGCACCGAGGTGCCGATTGAATTCGACGAGGAGGCTTACAGCCGCCACCCTGTCGACGAAGCCGCCATCCGCGACATCTTCGGCAAACTGGAGTTCCGCTCGTTGCTGTCGCGCGTGCTCGGCGACAAGGCGGAGGCAAAGCCTGCGTCGAAGCCTGCGCCCGCTTTCGGCGAACTTTCGCTCTTCGGCGACGACATGACTGACGCGGCAGCCGCAGAGGCGGAGCCTACGCCAACCGAGCATACCTGCAAAACGACAATCGCAACCGATGCCAACATCGATGAGCTTGTCGACAAGGCGTTGTCGCAGAAAACAATAGGAATCCACATGGTCTGCACCGCGCCAAACGCCATGGAGGCTGTTCCTGCCGGCATCGCTGTGGCACTGAGCCCCGACGAGGCTTTCTATCTTGAAGCCACCGAGGAGTCGGCTTTCGACATTTTGCGCATCCTTAAATCGGAAACTGTGGAGAAAGTGGGCATAAACCTGAAATTCGATATGGTGGTGGCGCTCAACATTGCTGAGAAATTAGCGGCGCCCTACTATGATGTCGCCATCGCGCACTATCTGCTGCAACCGGAGATGAGCCATTCAATAAACCGGCTGGCGGAGATATATCTGAAAAAAATTCTGCCCGACTATCAGCTGCCCGCCACGGCAAAGGCCAACAAGTTCAACCCGGCGCTCTCGCTTGAAATCGAGGATATAGCCAAGGTGGCTTGCGCACGTGCCGCAGCATGCCTCGAGCTGAAGCCTGTGTTTGACATGAAACTCGAGGAGGAGAAAATGGCGCATCTGCTCCACGACATCGAGCTGCCGCTCGTCGAGGTGCTCGCCGACATGGAGCACACTGGCGTGCGCATCGACACAGACGCCCTTGCCGCCTACTCCAAAGCCCTGACTCAGCGTCTTGCCGACATCGAGCGGGCATGCATCGACCTTGCGGGAATACAGTTCAACGTGGGTTCGCCGGCACAGGTGGGCGAAGTGCTGTTCGACAAACTGAAAATCGACGAGAAAGCGAAAAAAACTAAAACTGGGCAATACTCCACCACGGAGGAGGTGCTTGAGAAGCTGTCGGGAAAACACCCCATCGTGGGCAAGATCCTGGAGTTCCGAAAGATAAAGAAGCTTCTGTCAACCTACGTCAATGCTCTCCCCGAACTTATAAACCCTCACACGGGAAAAATCCACACCACCTACAATCAGACTGTCACGGCCACTGGACGCCTGTCGTCGACAAACCCAAACCTGCAGAACATCCCTATCAGAAACGACGACGGACGGGAAATCCGCAAAGCGTTCATCCCCGACGACGGGCACTCGTTCTTCTCTGCCGACTATTCGCAGATTGAGCTGCGCATCGTGGCAAACATCAGCAAGGACGAGGCGCTCGTGGAGGCTTTCCTTGCCGGCGAGGACATCCACCGTGCCACTGCCGCCAAAATTTTCCACGAACGCACCGAAGACGTGACCGACGACCAGCGACGGAAAGCAAAAACCGCAAACTTCGGTATGATTTACGGCATTTCGGCATTCGGACTGTCGGAGCGACTGCAAATACCTCGTAGCGAGGCCAAGCAACTGATTGAAGGCTACTTCAAGACATTCCCCGGCGTGCGTCGGTTTATGGACCAAAGTATCGAGATGGCGAAGGAGAAAGGCTTCGTGACAACCCTGTTCGGACGGCGCCGCATGCTTCCCGACATAACATCGCGAAACGCCGTGGTGCGCGGATATGCCGAGCGAAACGCAATCAACGCTCCAATACAGGGAACTGCTGCCGACATCATCAAAATCGCGATGAACCGCATTTACCGTCGGTTTGACCGCGAGGGAATACGGTCGAAGATGCTGCTGCAGGTGCACGATGAGTTGAACTTCGACGTCGTTCCTGGCGAAGAGGATTCTGTGTCCCGCATTGTAAAAGAAGAGATGGAGGCTGCGTTCAGCGGAACTGTACCTCTCGTTGCCGACTGCGGCTCGGGCGCAAACTGGCTTGAAGCGCATTGACAAGCACCGACGCAAACGCATCTTTAAATAAAAATTTTGCCCTGCAATAAAAAAATATCCGCAAAAACGTTGCAATATCCAGAAAAGTGAGTACCTTTGCATTCGATTTTCGGACTCGGGGTGTAGCACAGTTGGTTAGCGCGCCACGTTCGGGACGTGGAGGTCGGAAGTTCGAGTCTTCTCACCCCGACTATCAAAGGCTTAAATGATTGGCATTCAATCGTTTAAGCCTTATTTTTTAACAATATCCGGGACAAATTCGGGACAAAATAGCGAAAAAGCACCCCCGACAACGTTTGCCTGTCAATGTGTGGAGGTGGCTCTTTACACCTGATTCACCCGGCAAACCGCCGAATTCCCAAGAAAAACACTACCTTTGCAGAAAGAAAGCGGCATGCATCTGCTTTTGCAGCGTTTTTTTTCAACAACCACAAGAAACTTTTATGATTACAGTTGATGGACTGACCGTCGAATTTGGCGGCACCACCCTATTCAAGGATATTTCCTTTCAGATAAACGAGAAAGACCGTATAGCCCTTATGGGCAAGAACGGCGCAGGAAAGAGCACTTTGCTGAAGATTATCGCCGGCGTGCGGACAGCCACACGCGGCTCTGTCTCCGCGCCTAAAGATTGCGTAATCGCCTATCTTCCCCAACATTTGATGACCGAGGACGGCCGCACCGTGTTTGAGGAGACATGCCAGGCTTTCGCTCATCTGCACCAAATCCAGGCGGAGATAGACCGCATCAACAACGAGCTCTTGACACGCACCGACTATGACAGCGATGAATACATGCAGCTCATCGAGAATGTGTCAACGCTTTCTGAGAAGTTCTACGCAATCGACATGACTCATTTCGAGGAGGATGTTGAGAAAACGCTTCTCGGCCTGGGCTTCGAGCGCGAGGACTTCAACCGCCCAACCAGCGAGTTTTCGGGCGGCTGGCGCATGCGTATCGAGCTTGCGAAACTGCTGCTCAAGTCGCCCGACGTGCTGCTTCTTGACGAGCCTACAAACCACCTCGACATCGAGTCGATCGGATGGCTTGAGGACTTTATCTGCAACAGTTCAAAAGCCGTGGTGGTGATAAGCCACGACCGCAAGTTTGTCGACGACATAACCACTCGCACCATCGAGGTGACAATGGGACGGATATACGACTACAAGGCAACTTACAGCCAATATCTGGAGTTGCGCAAGGAGCGTCGCGAACAGCAGATGAAACAATATGAGGAGCAGCAGAAGATGATTGCCGACACAAAGGAATTCATCGAGCGTTTCAAAGGCACGTATTCCAAGACTCTGCAGGTGCAGAGCCGCGTAAAGATGCTTGAGAAACTCCAACTCATAGAGGTGGACGAGGAAGACACAAGCCGACTCCGGCTGAAGTTTCCGCCGAGTCCGCGCAGCGGTGCCTACCCTGTGCAAATGAGCGATGTGGCAATGTCGTTCGACGGCAAGAATGTTTTCAGCGGTGTCAATCTTACCGTCGAACGCGGCGACAAGATTGCCTTCGTGGGGCGAAACGGCGAAGGAAAGTCGACTCTCGTGAAATGCATTATGGGGCAGCTGCAAAACGAAGGAAAACTCGAACTCGGACACAACGTGCAGATTGGCTACTTCGCACAAAACCAAGCTTCGCTGCTCGACGGCGAGCTAACGGTGTTCCAGACCATCGACGACGTGGCTAAAGGCGATGTGCGCAACAAGATTCGCGACCTTCTCGGCGCATTTATGTTCGGAGGAGAGGAGTCGACAAAGAAAGTGAAGGTGCTGTCCGGTGGCGAACGCACTCGCCTTGCCATACTCAAACTCCTGTTGGAGCCCGTCAACCTGCTTATCCTTGACGAGCCGACCAACCACCTTGACCTCAAGACAAAGGACGTGCTCAAGCAAGCCCTGCTGGACTTCGATGGCACGCTCATCGTGGTGAGTCACGACCGCGACTTCCTCGACGGACTTGTCAGCAAGGTATACGAATTCGGCCACGGCCGCGTACGCGAGCACTTGTGCGGCATCTACGAATTTCTTGAGTCAAAGAAGATGGAAAGCCTTCAGGAGCTCGAAAGAAACCGCGTGAAGCTGGGAAAGGCTTAACACAAAAACAACTCGTTCTTTTTCCGATCACGGCAGAGCGGCTCAAGGCGGGCTGCCAACACTTTCAGAGACTCGCCGATGCCCCTCGCATGCGACGGGCAGACCGACACGCACCGCATACAGCCGATGCAGAGCTGGTTGTTATTGTCTTTTGGATTGTCGGCAGATATCGCACCTGTCGGGCATTGACTCGCGCAGACACCGCATTCCGTACAGTCTTGGTTTGCCACAGGAAAAGGTCCGCTGCAGCCTTGCTTGTACGGGCGGTTGCCTGGCAATGCGAGACGGCCGAACGGTTTGCCGCCTTGCACCCTCTCAAGAATGGCTCTGCCAAAGGATGCCAGCTCTCTGGCATCGGCTGCGTCAGGCCTGCCGGCGCCGTACATACGGCAAATGCTGTGCTCTGCGTTGGCGGCAACGGCTGCTACAACGTTGAATCCCTGCGCTGTCGCCACATCCTGCATTTCAACCAAAGCATCCTCGTAGGCTCTGTTGCCGTAAACGGCGACAATCACACAGGTGGCGCCGTTTGACTCAACGGCATTCAGCCTTTCCACAGCCAATGCCGGCACGCGCCCGGCATATACCGGCATCGAGACAACCACCAAGTCGCCGGCTGCTATACTTGGCAAGCACAGCTCTTCTTCTTTTACACAAAGTTCTGTAAGTATGCTTTTTGCCTCAATGCCGCTGCACAGCAGTTCGCTGACGCGGCGTGTGCCTCCAGTGGGACTGAACGCAATCTGATGTATGGTCATAATATCTTCGTTTTGTTTTTGTTTTCTATTTCAAGCAACATTCTTTTTGCCTCCAATCCTCCGGCAAAGCCGGTCAGGGAATGGTTGCTGCCCACGACGCGATGGCATGGAATAAAAATTGCTATGCCGTTTGCCCCTACAGCTTGCGCCACGGCTCTGACGCCTTTAGGATTGCCAACTCTCAGGGCAATATCTTTGTAGCTCACAGTCTCTCCGTATGGTATGCCGAGCAATGCTTCCCACACTTGCTGTTGGAAATCCGTTCCCACAAGACGCAGCGGGATGTCGAAAGCCTTGCGGCGGTATGCAAAGTAGTCTTCAAGTTGTTTCTTCGCTTGCTCGAGCACGGCGGATGTCTCAACCAGAAATTCCGCATTCAACCGGCGCGCAAGCCGGCGCTTGTTGCGGCAGGCGCATGGCATCCCGTTCCAGTCGCACAGACACAAAGCTTCTCCCACCGACGCCAAGACCATCTCTCCGCACGGCGAGTCGTAATATTGCACACGTACCGGTTGCCTACCTCTCATCTTCGCCACATCACCTGCTTATTGCTGCATTTTGACTGCAATTCCGCATCACTTCTCATACAATTCAATCGGCAATCCGTCAGGATCGCTGAAAAACACAAACCGTTTGCCGGTATATTCATCCGTGCGTATCGGCTCGCAGGCTACGCCTCTTCCCTCAACCTCGCCTACAGCTGCGGCAACATCGTCGACTTCGAAGGCAAGATGGCGCAGACCGGCGGCTTCCGGACGGGAAGGACGCGCTGGAGTATTCGGAAAAGAGAACAGCTCCACAACATACGTTCCGCCGAGCCAGCAGTCTGCCTTCCAGGAGTCGCGCTCCTTACGATAGTGCTCGCTCACAATCTCCAACCCGAGCACGTCTGCATAGAAACGCTTCGACCGCTCATAGTCGGAGCAAATCACTGCCACATGGTGTATTTTGTTCAGTTTCATATTATCAGTAGTTTTAATAACATTTTCCCACACAATGATTCACATATAAAAGAGTCGCCACCACAATCTGCAACATCAGAATTGCCGGGACACCATACCGAAACTTCCTGTGCCTTGTCTTGTGATGCCACGCCTTCATGCCGAGCCACGCTCCGACGCTTCCGCCCACAACCGCCAGCATCAGCAACGTTGCCTCCGGTATGCGCCATTTGCCGTTTCGTGCCCTATATTTGTCTATGCCATACACGATGAATGCAACTGCATTCACAACGGTAAGACAGCATCCGACAAGGCCTTGCGTTATATCCATATCCGAATCCTTTAACGACGGCAAAGTTAACGCAAATCAAACACAATAAAAATAATATCTCCGATTATCCTCTAAAACACCCGAAGAACTGTTGTAGAGAGATGCTGCGCGGAGGGAAAACCGCCGAAGAGCGGTTATAGAGAGATGCTGCGGGAAGGTACGCCACTGCCTGTGGTCGAACGGCTTCTCCAGGATGGTTGCGATTCCGCAGACTCAACTTTCCCGAAATCGCCGATGCAAAATTTCTTGCAAAAATATTTTCCTTGATTTATACAACCGCTCTTCGGCAGTAGATTCGTCTTCCGCTACTGACCTCAGGTAGGTTGCCCTCGCCATTTGATTGACATTGACAAAACCGTCCCACATCGGTATGTCCATCGTCGCGGAGCGACAACACTCTTCCATAACCCGGTACGCGCGGATGCGTGCTGGAGGTACGCCACAGCCTGTGGCCGGCAGAAATAAAAAAAGCAGCCACTTTTCAGCGACTGCTTTGTGACCCCGGAGAGGCTCGAACTCTCGACCCAATGATTAAGAGTCATTTGCTCTACCAACTGAGCTACGGAGTCAACGTTTTGTTGATTTCGGTTGCAAAGGTAATGCCTTTTTTCTATTCCACAAAATTTTCGGGATATTTTTTTCAAAAAAATTGAGCCAAGAATGCCAACATTCTATCAGACAGCAACATATTTTTTTTGATTCAGAAGAGCCTTAAACGCGAAAAGAAACGAGACCAGGCAATTTCTGCCCGGCCTCGCTTTTTATGGTCTGCAACTGCGACCGTTAATACATGTCCAGTTTAGGTAATGCTACAATCTTGTTGTCGTTCTTCTTGATGAAATCAAGGATGGCATCACGCGACTTACTTTCAGGGATGTCGGCCTCAATGCGTTTTACGGCGTTGAAGAGCGACACGTTGCACTGATAGATGTGGCGGTATGCTTTTGCGATATCGTCGATTTCTTCTTCATTGAAGTTGTCCTTATGGCGCATAATCGTTGCGTTCACGCCATAATAGACAGCCGGATTGTGGGCAAGGATGATGAAAGGAGGCACATTGCCCGAAACGCGGCATCCGCCTTTGACAAACACCCATTTACCAATGTGGCTGTTTTCAAACACTTTCACTCCGGTGGAAAGAATCGAGCAAGAGTCGATAAACACATCTCCGGCAATCTGCACGTTGTTGCCAACCACGCAATGGTCGCTGATCTCGCTGTCGTGGCCGATGTGCGAATCCGCAAGCACAAACGAGTTTGCGCCCACCTTGGTGGCGCCGCCCTCGTGGATGCTGCGGTTGATTATCGCCATCTCGCGTATCACGGTGTTGTCGCCGATGATGACGTACGACATTTCGCCTTTCCAGCGGAAATCTTGAGGCGACGCGCTTATGATTGCGTTATTATACACCTTCACATTCTTGCCGAGGCGCGCGCCTTGCATAATGCTGGCATTAGGCATCACGATGCATCCGTCGCCTATCTCCACATCCTTGTCGATAAAAGCGAAAGGATAAATTGTTACGTTGTCGCCGATTTTCGCTGTCGGGTCAACAAATGCTAATGGACTAATCATTGTGTTTCTGATTAAGGTAATTAATATTATATCAACGTCCGCCGCCGAGAGCCTGATAGAGGCTGATGGCTGCCTGACGCACTTGAAGTTCACATTGCAGCTGCGACATTTGTGCGTTGAGAAGCGACTGTTGTGCCGTAAGCACTTCCAGATAGGTGGCTGTGCTGTACTTCATAAGGTCGTTGTTGTATTCAACGGCTTTCGACAGGTTGTCAACCTGGTCGACGAGCAGAGCGCTGCGCTGCTTGTTCTTGTTGTAGCTCACCAAAGCGTCGCCCACTTCAGCTCCAGCGGCAAGCACTGTGTGCTCAAACGTGTTGAGCGTCTGCTGCTGCTGCAGTTTGGCTGCCTTCAGCGTAGCTATGTTGCGTCCGCGGCTGAAGAGGGGCGCCGTAAGCTGTCCGGCAAGCTGATAGAACCATTTGCCAGGGTTTACGATAACGCTTCCGAGCAAGTTGGTGAAGCCGCCGCCTGCCGAAATTACAAGGCTTGGATAGAATGCCGCACGCGCTGTGTTGGTGGCGTAATATGCCATTGCGAGCGACTGCTCTGCTGCCTGCACGTCTGGACGGGCCGCAAGATACGACATCGGCACGCCTTTCTCCATATATTCCGGGAAACTCGGCTCATAGGATGAGTCGACAACCCATGTCTGCTGCGGACGGTTCAAGAGCAGCGACAGGCTGCTGTTGACCTGATGAAGCGACTCCTCTACTTGCGGTATGGTTGCGAGCAGGCTTGCATAGTTGGCCTTGCTCTGCACCACTGCCACTTCGTTGTAGCGTCCTGCCTCTTTCAAATCCTGCATCGTCTTGATGCTTTCCTGCCAGATTGCCGATGTCTCGTTGAGAATCTGCAACTGGCGCTGGAGCATTGCGATGGTGTAGTAGCAGTTTGCCACTCCACTGATTATCTGCGAGCGCACTGCCTGACGATATGCCTCTGTCTGAAGCACCGCCGCCTCGGCGTTGCGCTTGTTGTTGAGCAACTTTCCGAACACGTCGATTTCCCAGCTTGCGGTAGCCGGGATGGTGTACGACCACGAGTCTTTCGTTATTTTCGAGCCTCCATAGGAAGCCGTTCCGCCATTGGGTGTCAAAGCCACGCTCGGCAGATAGCTGAGCTTGGCGCCCTGCAGCTGAGCTTTGGCGATATCCACATTCAGACGGGCGTTCTCAAGATCGACATTGCTGTCGAGAGCTATCTGAATGAGTGCCTGCAACTGCGGGTCGGTAAACACCTGTTCCCATTTCACATTGCCGAGAGCCGTTGAGTCGACAGCCTCTTTCTGGGCTGCGGCGACCTCACCGGCGATGCCTTCCTCTGGCATCTCGAATTTCTTATAGATATGGCAGCTTGCCGTCGTAGTGGCGATTGCCACTACGAGTGCTGCACTTAATAATTTGCTTTTATTCATTGATTTCACTCTTTATTAATTGCGTGAATATTGCTCAATCTGATCGTCGATTTCAGCGTTGTCTGTGTCCTTCCACTTCAGCGGCTGTATCTTCTCCTGAATCTTTTGGAACGCAACGAACAATGCCGGAACGATAAGCACCTGAAGAATCATACCAATCAACATACCGCCGACAGCACCGGTTCCAAGCGAACGGTTACCGTTGGCGCCTACACCGTTGGCAAGCATCAGTGGCAACAGACCGATAATCATTGCGAAGCCTGTCATCAAGATAGGACGCAGACGCGCTGCCGCACCGGCGATAGCGGCGCCCACGATGCTCATTCCCGTCTTGCGGCGGTCAAGAGCGAACTCTACGATAAGGATGGCGTTCTTTGCCAACAGACCGATAAGCATGATCAAACCGATTTGCAGATAGATGTTGTTGTTAACACCAAAAATCTTCGCAAAGAGGAATGATCCCATCAAGCCCAACGGAATAGACAAGATAACCGACAGCGGCAGGATGTAGCTTTCATATTGTGCCGACAGAAGCAGGTAGACAAAGAGCAGACAAAGTCCGAACACGATTGCAGTCGACGCCGCTGATGAATTCTGCTCCTCACGCGTCATTCCTGAGAACTCATAGCCGTAGCCCATAGGCAATGTCTGTGCCGCTACTTCCTGGATGGCCTTGATGGCGTCACCGTTACTGTAGCCTGGATTTGGCGTACCGCTGACAGAAATCGAGGTAAACAGGTTGAAGCGCGAGATGATATCTGGTCCGTAGACGCGCTCAAGCGTGATGAAGTTGGTGATAGGCGACATTTCGTTGCCTACACGCACTTTCACCTGATTCAGCGTTTCCGGTGAGATACGTGCGCTTGGATCGGCCTGCATCATAACACGGTAAAGTTTACCGAAGCGGTTGAAGTTCGACACATACATACCGCCGTAGTAGCCTTGCAGCGTCGACAACACAACGCTCGGGCTGATTCCCGCCTGCTTGGTCTTGGCAACATCGACATTGACCATATACTGCGGGAATGTCGGGTTAAACGTTGAGTAAGCCTGCTGGATTTCCGGACGCTGGTTGAGCGCGCCGATGAATTGCTGATAAATCTGGAAAAACTTGTTGATGTCGCCTCCGGTCTTGTCTTGCAGCTGAAGCTCGAAACCGCTGGTTACCGAATAACCGGAAATCATCGGTGGTTGGAACATCATCACTGTGGCGTCTTTTATCTGCTGACCCACTGCGCCGTAAAGCTGTCCGAGCACGCTTGTTGCATCCTGTCCTTTCTCACGTTCGCTCCAGTCCTTGAGCTTTACGATAAACGTACCGTACGTGTTGCCCTGACCGGCGATAAAGCTGTAACCAAGAATCTCCGTACGCGACTCGACTGCCGGATTGGCGGCAAGAATCTTGTCCACCTTGGCAAGTGTGGCCTCTGTTTTATCAAGCGACGTTGCAGGCGGCATGTTGACCATACAGAACAACACGCCGGTGTCCTCATTAGGAACCAAAGCGGTCGACGTGGTCATCATCATTGCGGCAAGCGCCACGATGCTGGCTGCCACAACGCCGAATGCCGTGATTTTATGATTGATGAAGAATCCTGCCCATTTTTTGTAGCGGACGAGCAGTTTCTCATAATTGCGGTTGAATCCTTCGTGGAATGCCTTTACAAACGACACTTTCTTGGAGCCGCCATCTGCCTTGTGAGGTTTCAAGAACACCGCACACAAAGCCGGCGACAGGGTCAATGCGTTCAATGCCGACAGTCCGATGGCGATTGCCATTGTCAAACCAAACTGGCGATAGAACACGCCCGACGTTCCCGACATGAACGACACCGGAATAAACACAAGCATCATGACAAGGGTGATTGAGACAATCGCTCCGCCTATCTCACGCATAGCGTCGATTGCAGCCATACGTGCCGAGGTGTAGCCCTCGTCGAGTTTGGCATGGACCGCCTCGACCACCACAATCGCATCGTCGACCACAATCGCAATGGCGAGCACCAATGCCGAGAGTGTCAACAAGTTGATTGAGAAGCCAATCAAATAAAGTCCGAAGAACGTACCAATCAACGCCACCGGAATGGCGATTGCCGGAATAATAGTTGAACGCAAGTCCTGAAGGAACACGTAAACCACAAGAAACACGAGGATAAACGCCTCGATAAGGGTCTTAATAACCTCTTCGATTGATGCGTATAGGAAGTCGTTGGTGTTCATTGAAACGTTGAATTTCAATCCGTTTGGAAGCTCTTTCCCTGCCTCATTGATTTTTGCCTCAACGTCCTTGATAACCTGAGTCGCATTGGAGCCCGCAGTCTGGAAGATGATGGCGGAAGCGGCTGGATGACCGTTTGTCTTGCCCTTGAAACCGTAGCTTACACGGCCAAGCTCCATAGTTGCCACGTCTTTCAGATAGAGGACGTTGCCGTCTTTGTCGGCGCGGATGATAATCTTGTCAAACTCTTCTGGAGTAATCAGACGTCCGCGGTAGCGCATCACATATTGGAATGCCGTTCCGCCGTTTTCACCGAACTGACCCGGAGCAGCCTCGATGTTCTGGTCGGCGAGAGCCGCACTTACATCGGAAGGCATAAGGTTGTGCTGTGCCATAGCGTCTGGCTTAAGCCAGATACGCATAGAGTAGTCGGCACCCATCACCATCGCGTCGCCCACGCCGTTCACACGCTGAATCTGCGGGATGACGTTGATTTTCATATAGTTCTCAATGAATTCCTGCTCAAACTTGCCGTCTGGAGAAAGGAGCGAGAACACAAGCAGCATTGACGTCTGTCGTTTCTGCGTAATAACACCCACTCTTGTCACCTCGGCAGGAAGCATACTCTGTGCCTTTGCCACACGGTTCTGTACATCGACGGCAGCCATGTCGGGGTCGAAGCCCTGCTCGAAATAAACTGTAATCGTGGCGCTACCTGTATTGGTTGCCGTTGATTGGATATATGTCATGCCTTCAGCACCGTTGATTTGCTCCTCGATAGGCGCAATCACGGAGTTGAGCACAGTCTTGGCGTCGGCACCGGTATAGGTTGTCGAAACCTGGATTGTTGGAGGCGCAATGTCAGGATACTGCGTGATTGGCAACCACAACATTCCGACGACACCCAAAATCACAATGAAGATGGATATCACGGTCGAGAGCACCGGCCTGTTGATAAACGTATCTAATTTCATTTCTCTTTATTCTAATTTTCCTTATTGTTTTCCTATTACTTCTGCTGTGCGCCTGCTGTCTGGCTGAGATCCTTGCCTGTCATGTCGACCGGAGTGATCTGCACACCTTCGCGGACGCTTACGCCTACACCTTGAACCACGACATGTTCGCCGTTCTCAAGTCCACTGGTAACCACGTAGTTCTGCCCGTCGTTGTTTGCAAGCACCTCAATTGGGCGTGCGGTGACTTTGCCAGCCTTGTCAACAACGTATGCGAATTTCTTGTCCTGCAATTCGGTGGTTGCCGACTGAGGTATAATGATTACGTTGTCGTAGTGTGCCGGGATGACAACAGAGCCTGTAGAACCGCTGCGGAGCATTCCGTTCTGGTTTTTGAACGCCACGCGCACCGATGCCGAACCGGTGGTGTTGTCGAGCATACCTGTCATCGTCGAGAATTTGCCCAATTCTGAATAGTAGCTGCCGTCAGAGAGTTTCAATTTTGCTGCTGGAAGCTCGCTGAGCGCTTTGGCAAGCGATACGCTGCCGTTTTGTGTCATCTCAAGCACTTGCTTTTCGTTGAACGAAATGTAGGCATAAACCTCTGAGATGTCGGAAATTGTGGTGAGAGGCTGTTGTGAAGACGGGCTTGCAAGCGAACCCTCACGGTTTGGAATCGAGCCGACATAACCTGCCGATGGAGCCTTCACTACTGTATAAGAGAGGTTCTTCTCTGCATTGACAAGCGCTGCGCGGGCTTGCGCCAGCTGTGCTTTGGCTGCTGCGAGGTCGTTTTGAGCCAATTGGTTCTCGTAGTCGCTGATCACGTTTTTCTCAAAAAGTTTTTTCTTGTTGTTGGCGGTAATCTGAGCGCTGTTGACCTGCTGCTGAGCTGCCGCAACGGATGCCTTGCACTGGTTTACCGCTGCCTCATACTGCACTTGATCGATTACAAACAGCACCTGTCCTGCCGACACTTGCTGACCTTCGTCTACACAAACCTTTGTAATGAATCCTGAAACTTGTGGACGTATCTGCACATCCTTCTGTCCCTTAATCGTTGCCGGGTAAACGCTTTCCAAATCTGCACTCGACTTGGTTACTGTAATAAACCCGATTTGCGGAGCAGCCTGTTGCTGCTGTCCCTGCTGGTCTTTCTTGCCACATGAGGTCATGCTGACACCCAAAACCAAACCTAACAAAGCCACTCGCTTTGTCAGTCCAATAACTGTCTTAATTTTCATACCTATAGATTGAATTTTTTCTATTTCTTAACAGCGTTTAATATGTATAGTTCTATTTTTCCGAATGCAAAATTAATCACTCTATCAGCCAAAACCTATGATATTTATCACTTTTTTCAGCTTCTACCCACAAAAATATGTTAACCGCTTCACTTTTTTCGCCGATTGGTCGGCAAAAGTAGCAATATCTGATGTTTATCTTTTTGCAGGACACGCCTAAACGCTGAAATCTCCAGCGCAGAATTTTTCACACGCGACATTGAAATAGCAGCCCCTGCTCTTCATAAAATCCATCAGCCTGCGATAGACTGCGCTCCCGGCGAGGATGTCGGGATTTCCGACAATTGTCAGATGCTTGCGGGCGCGTGTCATCGCCACGTTGAGTTTACGGTCGATGAGCGTTCCGTCTTCTTCAAATACGTTGTCGGTCAAAAAGTTCAACTGACATCGCTGCTGCACTGTAAGTCCGTAGATTATGTAGTCGCGCTGGCTGCCCTGAAAGCGTTCCACGGTGTCGATTGTTATGGAATGCAACGCCGGGATGCCATATCTGTCGATTGCGTTTCTTACGGTTGCAATCTGGTTGCGGTAAGGCACGATGACTCCTACCGTCGCACTGTCGTCGAAGTGGTCTGCCTGCCTGAAGATTCTCTCCACCATAGCGGCTATCATGTCGGCCTCCACCTGATTGGTCTTTGCTGAAACCGACATTTCTGGCTTCTCCGATGCCACAAATGCCACCCTGCGCAATTGCAGCAGTCGGCAGATGCCGTCGGTCGACGTGCAGGCTGTGTTTGCCGCCAGCTGATGCGGCAACGGCACCACGTCAAGTCTGCCGCCATAGAACGCCTCATTGGGAAAGTCGGCTATGTCGCGATGCATACGACCTTGACGTGTAAGCATATAAACATAGCGACAATCATATCCGTCAACGGTTTTAAACGACGACAGCAACCTCTCAAACAGTGAGCGGCGGCAGTCGGTCAATCCAATTGACAGCAGCTCCGGCTCTGTCACTCTCGACTCTGCTTCGGTCTGCTGCACAACGGCTGGCAACTGCTTGTGGTCGCCAATAAGCACAAAGCGAGAGATGGCGTCGGCATTGCCTGAGCGCGCGCACATCAGCCCCAGCAGGTGGGGTTCGAGGATTTGCGACGCCTCATCGACAATAGCAAGGTCGAAACGTTTGATTTTAAACAGATTGACATTGGAGTTAAGCGCTGCGGTGGTGGCACAGACCACACGCGCGTCTTTCAGTGTTCCCGCCACAGCGTCGCCCGTGCGGCACTGCTGGATTTTGTTGCGAAGAAGGTTTGCGTGATACGCCTTGTCGCACGAAATCTCCGAACCGATACGTATGAAATCGATGCCCTGTTCTTTAAGTTTGCTGCAAATTTCGTCCACCGCCCTATTGGTGTACGACAGCAGCAGTATGCTGGTATCCGCCTCAAGCAGTTCCTCTCGTAGGATGTTAAGCAGTCCGAACGACGTCTTGCCGGTGCCTGGAGGGCCTATCACAAGAAACAGCTCACGGGCTTGCTTTGCTCTCTCCACGAGGGTGTTGAAATCGCCGTAGTCGCCTTTGCGGCATCTGCCGGCGTCGATTTCGGGCATGCGCTGCGACAGCAGCATATCGCGCCGCCGCATGGGTGCAGTCAGGAAACTGTGCATCCCTGCATAAAGGGCATTTGTCGACGAGTCAAACAAATCGTGCTCTATCGCCCAGCGAATACCGTCGGTCTGAGGAAACACGCGGCTGTCTGTCTGCGGATTGCGAAGTGCCACCCTGACGCCGTCTACACTGATATCGGCTATCGTGCCGCGTTCCACCATCCATGCGCAGGCGTTGGGCTCGGTGTTTTCTTTATACGGATAAAGCACCACGATGTCGCCCACCCGGAAATTAGAGGTGTCGGCGGCGTCAGTATCGGCAAACCGCAGTGTCACGTCGGTCACCGGAGAATCGGCAAAAGCCGCTGTGTCGAGTGTGAGGTTGCAATAGATGCCGCCTGAAGCAATCTTGTCTTCGAGCGAATCGAGCCAGATTGATGCAAACCCGCTGTTGTCCTTGATTTTGTTGCCTATCTTCGACAGCAGATGCTCTTTTTCGAGAAACTGCATAAAACGGAAGAAATAGACGCGTTCCAACGGCGACGCATTCTGTATCGGCGACAGCACTTCGTTGAGTTCGGGCCGGGTGTATCTTGTCCACAACACGCCGTTGGAGTTTTTCTCATTCAACAGTTCTGGGGTCAGTCCGTCAAGCATCCCGACGCCCTCTGAAGCATATATGATTTCGCTATATGCCAACAAGTTGCGCATCCGTATAGCCCTAAGCATCAGTTCCGGACGCTGTGCCGTTGACACAAGGCCCTCGGGATAACGCGAATAGAGGAGCATGACGTGGCGCAGCTGTCCGGCATATTTATCAAACTCATAGACAAACAGGGCGCGGTAGAGCATCAGCTGCACCAGATGTTTCTCCTGTGGCTTTGGACGGTTTGGATTATAATGTGGCGAGGCGGTCGGCACAAACGCTCCTTTTCCTGATTTCTGCTCCACGATCACCGCCTCGCCGTCTTTTTCCACCAACAGGTCGAGACGCCCTTGTATGCCAAGCACTTCGCTGAAGAATGTGGGTTCGAGCACTGCCTTCCTCATGTCAATGCCGCCAACGGCTTTGGGCAAGTCGTTGCCTATAAGTTTCTCGACATTGCTTTTCTGCATACGCGCGTCGGCATAGAATTTCGCCACGTCTTCCCGGCTTCGCATAGCGTCGCATGCCACAAGTCCTATGGCATTGTTTCTGAAAAAGTCCATCATTCCTTCCTCAAACGAGCGAGTGCTCCGATGCACCGTCTCGTCGAGATACTGCCCGGAAAGATTTCCAAGATGTATGGGCAAGGTGTTGGGCTGCGGCTTGAATTTATTGACCAAAGCCACAAGCGGCGATTCAGCATAAGTCTCGAAACACGACGCTATGGTCGTGACGTTAACAAGATAGTCGGGCTCGTAGATTATCAGTTCCGGCATACAGATTTCGCCGTCATAGCGCACGCGCACGAGGTTGAGCTGCACGCCGCGTCTGAGCAGCAACGACAGATACGACCAGTCGCCACGGCCTTCGCGTGTCAGATAGACGTTTTGCTGTCCGTAGCACACGGTCAGCGGCAAGCCGCCGCGTTCTTCCGTGACGTGGATATATTCGTTGTCCCATGTGTCGACAACACACCGTAGGTTGCCGCTGTCAAACTTGCCCCATGTCCGTGGCTTGTCGTCGACGGGCAGTTTACGCCGCAGCGACTTCGGAATCGGCTCGCCAAGCAGAGCCTCAACAAGCATCGCCGCCGACTTCACATCGCTGCCGATTGAATCTTGCAATTGCCGGTCGGAAATTGCAGAAAGGGTGTTGAGTGTGCGGCGAGTGCCGTGCAGACGCACCGACTCTGCCTCGGAAATGCCTTTTTCCTTTATCAGATAGTCCAATTTGGCAAATGTTCCCGAGAAATTCAAGTTGGTCAAGCCCACTTCCTGATTGATTGCGCGTTTGAACGCGTCGCGCAGCGCGTCATATTTTTTACGGATTCCCCAACCGCTGTCGAGCAGCGTTTCCAACTGCTGGTAAAATGAGGCAGCGTCGTCGGGCATATAACCGGATTCTGCCATAATGCTATATCAAACACACCGCAAGCAACAACAACGAATACACCAGCATATTGCGGGCGGTGGCGCCGAGCAGCGGATTCAAAGCTGCGCCACGGCTGCGGCGGATGCGTTGCCACGTGTGGTAATGCAGGCACAAATAAATCGCGGGTGCTATGAAAAATATCCAGAACTTCTCTGCCCACAACGGTGCTGTCAGCCAAACGGCGGCAATTCCGAACAAGAGGTAGGCAATGGCAGCGACACGGCGGCCAAAGCGCACCACAGTGGTGCGTTTGCCCGCCTCACGGTCATCCTCCATATCCCTGTAGTTATTCACAATCAACACGTTGCATCCCATCAGCCCCACGGCTGCCGATGCAGCGGCCACATTGCCGGTAATCTCGCCTGTCTGCACATAATACGTAAGGCAAACAGGCACAAAGCCGAAGAACACCAACACCGCGACATCGCCAAGTCCAACGCGCGACAGCGGATAGGGTCCGGCACTGTAGGCGAGTGAGAAAACAGCGACCACAACGCCTATCGGTATCAGTTGCCAGCCTCCGAACGGAATTAGGCAGCAGCCCACGGCGCAGGCGGTGGCAAGGGTGCCAAACGTGGCGCGCAGCATTGCCCGCGGCGTGATGTCGCCCTCGGTGACTCCGCGTCGGAATCCCTCACGTCCTTTTTTGTCGGAGCCGTTGACATAGTCGAAATATTCGTTGGCGAAATTTGACGCCACCTGTGCCAATACGGCAAAAAGAAAGCACAACAACGCCGGCTGCCACTTGAACGAGCCGTCGTTATAGGCACAGCCCGACGCTACAACCACTCCTGCCGTCGACACGGGCAATGTGCGCAGTCGGGTTGCCTCTATCCAACTTTTCAGCTTCTTCTGCATAGTCAATATTTATTGTCGCCCATCACGGCATCGAGCGCGCGACGCTGTTTCTGACGCAACGGCTGGGTGCTGTAGCCCAGCGACACCACAAGCAGCACTCGCCGGCTGCGCGGCACTCCAAGCAACCGTTTCAGCCGCTTCTCGTCAAACCATCCCATCATGCACGAGCCAAGGCCTTCATCTGCGGCTGCGAGGGTGAGATACGACGCTGCTATGCCGCAGTCGATGAGCGGAAAATGCTTGTTCTTTATCCATCCGCCAAGACGGGCGGTGAAATTGGGAGCCTCCTGCACCAATACGATGAAGCATGGAGCCTGTGAGGCAAACTTGTTCATTCCTATGGACGTCAGGGCATCTGCCACTTCTGCACAAAGTTCCGGCTTGTCGACCACGATGAAATGCCACGGCTGGGAATTGCATGCCGACGGCGCCCGGCGGGCTGCGTCGACAATGCGCATCACCGCCTCGCGCGGCACGCTGCGCTCCGTGTCGTAGCCACGGTCGCTCTGACGCTCGTCAACAAGTTTATAAAAATCGGTCATCGCTTATTTTGAAAACTCCATCAAACGGCTGAGATACTTGCCGATGATGTCAAATTCTATATTTACAACCGTACCCTCCTTTATGCGGCAGAAATTGGTATGCTCAAAGGTGTAGGGGATTATTGCCACCTCAAAACTGTCGCGCTGGGAATTGCACACCGTAAGGCTGACGCCATTGACTGTGACGGAGCCTTTCTCTACTGTGACATAGCCCTTGCGCGCCATTTCGGCATCAACGTCGTAGGCAAACTTGAAATAGCGGCTGCCCTCAACGTTGCGCACCTCGCAGCACACTGCGGTCTGGTCTACGTGCCCCTGCACTATGTGGCCGTCAAGACGTCCGTTCATCGGCATGCAACGCTCAAGGTTGACAAGGTCGCCAACCTGCAGCAACCCGAGGTTTGAGCGGTCGAGCGTCTCCTGAATCGCCGTGACGGTAAACGTGCCGTCGCCAGGAAGGTCGACTACCGTGAGGCATACGCCATTATGGGCCACCGACTGGTCTATTCTCAACTCCGGGGCAAAGTCGCACTTCATTGTGATGTGCAGATTGCCGCCTTCTTTTCTCAGCGCAACCACTGTGGCTGCAGTCTCTACTATTCCTGAAAACATAGTTATATCCTTTTATTCACACACAAATTTACACATATTTATCGGAATTACTCCCCGCCGACTGGTTATTGTATGAAAAAAGATGCGTTTTTGACGCCACCGCTTTATCTACCCGTCCTTTTCACATTCAGAGTAGCCGTCGTCATTTCATATTTATTATTATCCATTTTTATGCGGCTGAGAGTAATCATATCCATTGGCAATTATGAATTCTGCCTTTACAGCTTAACCAATCTCCCTTTCTGCGTTGAGAACCTGATTTATAAAATTTTGAACCACATTTCGATACATTGGCTCATTGTACAGATTCTCTATATAGTATTTAGGTATGACATCATAACCGAATTTCGCACCGAGAATGGCACAAGCAACAGCTGCATTCGTATCGGCATCACCGCCTTCGTTCACAACCGAAAACAGGCCTTCCTCAAACGACGGAGAGTGCCAATAGCACCATAAAGCAGCGGAAAGGGTGCGAAGTGTGTATCCCATTGAATAAGGTTCATCCAAGTCAAGCATGGATATATTCTGGCTGTTATATGCAGCATCTATCCATTCGATAATCCGGTCATCATATTTCCGAGCGATAGACTTTATATCATCGTACGACAACAAATCTTCATTCCACACCAGATTATTGATTATGGCAGTTGCTATCACGCACGACCCTACACAGCGAGGATCATAATGAGTTAGTTTGCAAATTGCAATAGCTTGTTCTTCGATATCACTTGTTGCCAATCCGACTACTGATGTTCTCATCAATGCGCCATTTGCCGCACTTTTCTGGCGAGATATATTCCACCACAGCTTTGAACACATTTCAGGCTGTTCAACATAGTCGCCCATGCACAATACATTATTGGTATGTTTTCCAATTCCCAAAGGGTCTCCATTAAACCAATCCTTAAAATTGGAGGCAACACGACGAACATTGAATTTTCCATTCTCAAATCCATCAAGTATGCACAACATCATATCCGTGTCATCTGTCCACGACCCTTTTGCCCATCGGCTTCTATGCACGTCTTTAATAATCTGACTGTAATACCTCAGCCCATCGGGATAATGCTTGATTACTTCATTTTTGTCCATAAATTCAGAACCGAGACCAAGAGCATCTCCAATGGCCTGACCAAACAAACATCCAAGCATCCGATCTTTCAGATTGCTATTTTTCATTGTCAATATCATTAGTGTTCTGTTAAAATCGAGAGCTGCTATGAAACGGCAATAATGTATTTCACGAAAAGACAAAGGGAGTCGATCAGCAACGCCAACAGTGCCAGTCCTCGCGGCTTGCGCCTCAACGCCTTGATTGCAACAATGAAACACAATGCGAGGTACGGCCATCCGACATACGGGATGCCAACCAGAACAAAACCGAGCACCGACAGGTAAATCGCCGTCTTCGCCGTCGTGTTGACACACTGGCTTTCACCGCCGCGCTCAACGGTTATTTTCACATGATATTCTTCCATCACAAAACACTTTTGTTGTTTATCTGCTCTCTATATTTAGCCTCATCAAATGTGTAGAGCGTAGCCGGACGCCCACTGCCGCGCGGCGCGCGCGCTGCCAACACCGGCATTTTTTCGCAACAATACTCATTAAGAATATCGAACGCTTCGTAGTTTCGCCGCCCCACACCATCTGTAGCCACAATGTAGCCCATGGCGGTCATCTTCTTGTAAAAGTTTCGACGGTCGAACTTTTGCCCGAGCACCGCCTCGTAGATGGTCTGCACCTGTGTCATCGTAAACTCTTTGTTGAGCAAACGGAATGCCAACGGCTCATAGGTGATTTTCCACCGCAGTTTGTCGAGTGCCACACGTACAATCTCGCTATGGTCGAATGCCAAATCAGGCAACATATCCACCGGAAACCACTGTGCCTTGGCGGCATCGTCACCGGCTATGACCTCATAGCCTTCCTGACGCACAAATGCAAGAAACGCCACCGTGACCACACGCTCGCGAGGGTCGCGGTCCACACGGCTGAATGCCTGCAGCTGCTCGATATAGATATCCATCACTCCTGTTTCCTCGCGCAACTCGCGCAATGCTCCTTCTTCCAGCGTCTCGTCAATTCTCACAAAGCCGCCCGGCAAAGCCCATTTGCCTTTATACGGCTTCAACCCTCGCTCTACAAGCAACAGATTCAGCCCAGAGCCGTCGAATCCGAACACAACGCAGTCGGTGGTCAAAGCCGGATGTGGATATTCATAACTGTACATTTTCTACCCCTTATTTTTCAACAATACAAATTTAAGCCTATTTTCCGACAAAAACGCACGATTGTGTCATTGATACGCAAACAAAAGTTAAAAATCGGCATATTTGCGTACTTTTTACGCATTAAATTTTGTTGTTTATTTCTTCGTCTTTATATTTGCGTCAAAATTACACAACCAAGCATTATTAACTACTAAACACATCAAAATCATGGCACAATTTAAAGTACACAATCTCATCATCGTCGACGCATCGGGATCAATGACGTCAATCTACGAACAAGCGCTTGCCGGTATCAACGAAACGCTGTCAACCATCCGCGAGGAAGCCAAAAAAAGCGACAAAATCGAGCAGTCGGTCACCGTGCTCTCCTTCGCCAGCGGCGGAGAGCCTCTGCAATATGCCTACCGCAACACCATTGCCGAGCAGACATCGCCTCTCACCCCCAACGACTACACGCTCCGCGGAATGACTGCCCTATACGATGCCATAGGCACATCGGTCACCGACCTTGAAAAAAGCAAAGGCAAGGAGGACAAGGTGCTTGTAACAATCATCACCGACGGCTATGAAAACGACTCCATCGAGTGGGACGGCGCATCGGTGAAAAAACTGATTGACCGCCTGTGCAAAAAGGGCTGGGTGTTCACCTACATCGGTGCAAACCAGGATGCAGCGCTTGAGGCTGGAAAGATTGGAGTGAAAAACAGTTTGACGTTTGAAGCCACAATTGAAGGCACCGTCAATATGTTCGCTTTCGAGAAGCAGTCGCGCCAAAGATGGAACAAGCGAGTGCGCCTCAATGAAAACGACTTTCAGAATGCCTACTTCTCCGACGACGACAAATGATAATGGAAAAGGCTGGATTCCGATTGGAGTCCAGCCTTTCTTATTCAATCAAGCATCCCTGACTATCTAACAATCTTGACAGTCTTGATGCCGCCGTCGGCCACTACATTAACGAAATAAACGCCACCTGCCAGATTGCCCGTGGCAACCATTGCAGTCTGTCCGGCAGGTGTTGCCGAAGCAACCATCGCGCCGGATGCATTGTAGACATTGACCGAGCGGATATTGCCGTCGGCCTTCACCGATACCACATCGCCAAGCGAGCGCACAACGATGCCGCCATCAGCGGATTTCAAAGTCTCGACAGAAGAGAAGTCGTGGAGCACAGCCTTGCGTACTGCCGTGTTGTCGAATTTGACAAACTGCATCTGGTTGAAGTAGATTTCTCCCTTCCACGCCTGTTCCGGAGCTTTCTCGTGTTTCAAGAAGAAGCTGTCGAAACGCCACTTGTCGGCGATTTCATCGGTGCCGGTGAAGTGCTGGTACTCATCGCTTGCCAGGTTCCATGACACGAGATGCCATCCGCGATAGTTGATCGGCTTCAAGTTGTACTTGATGCCGCCGTTCTTGTTGTTTGTGCGCACACGCAACGCAGCGCTGACGCTGTTGTTTGAGCCGTCGCCATAGAGCCAGAACGTAAGCACGCCGTCTTTGGTTGTGCCGTCGATGTTCTGCGAAGAGTGATACTCACGGATTTGCCATACACCTGCAGCGAAATCAGGATCGAAATCATACTTCAGGCATGCGCTGTTAGGACTTTCCGGACGCACACCGATGTTGGCGCGCGTAAACGAGTTGGCTTCCTGTGTCAAGCCCGATGATGAGCCTGAGCCGTCAGGCGCCCAGAATCCCGTCACGTTGTCGAGCGGAAGCAGGTCGGTCGACTCAACGACAGGGCGGTACTCCGACAAGAAGCGGAATCTGAACTCTTCGGTCAAGTTGCCCGACAAGTCGGCAAGACCAGGTTTCACTGTAACAAGGAAGCACTTGTCGAGAGGGAGGTCTTCGCTGAAGAAATATTGCAGCACCGAAGCGCCGTTTACAACCGAATGAGTCAGTGTGCCAGCATAAGTGTTGCCTTCAGGGTCAATCACCGTCATGCAGTCGGCGTTCTTGTCCTCGTTCCAGTCGATAATCTCATCATACTCCACTCTTACCACCGGACGCAGCGTGTATGCCACATCGCCGTCGATGGCAGGGTCGGTAGAAACCACCTGCGCAGGTGTAGTGTCTGCCTCTTTCATTGTGATTGAGAGCGTATAGTCGTCGCCGCCATTGCCGTCGCCATTACCGTCAAACGGCTGGTTTGTCTGAGAGTTCTTGGCAACGCTGCCGTCAATCTTGATGTTGTAGGTCTTCAACGGGACGAGTTTTGAAACGTCGACGCTGAGCGTATAGTCGTTTATCCATGTCAATGTCACTTCGCCGTCGTTGTCGATAGAGAATGCCTTTTCGACCGACTCTTTGTCCATCTTGCGCGAGAACGTGATGACGATAGGGTCAACAAGGCTGACTGCCTTTGTGTCTTCCACCGAAATCGACGCCACTTTCGCAGGTGCGTTGGATGTCATCGTGATGTCGAGCCATGTAACGTTGTCGTTTGACTGTCCGGCTGGATTCGACTTTATCACAACGGTTTTTGTCACTGGCTCATATCCGGTTGCCGTAAATTCCACCGAGACAGCATCGCCGGCTTTAAGTCCCTCAAACAGATAGAATCCGTTGTGGATAAGGTCGGGGTTGTTGGTGTATTTCTTAAATGTCGACTCCCATGTGTCAGTAACATACGTCTTGTCGCCTACCTTTACAGTCACACCGTCGATAGGCACATCGTTTTCTGAGTTTTTGATGATACCGGCAAGGAATGTCTGCTCTGGATTGGTCATGTTGCGGAACTTCAATATCGACTGGAATGCGGCGAAAGCCTCCAGACGCTTATAGTCGGCATTGATGTTCAGCTGCTGCTGAGAGGCGATTGTGTGGTAGCCGCCCTCGCTGAGCAGCGAAGCCATATTTGTGCGGCGGTTGACCGACAAATATGGATATTGGTTGGCGTGGGTTTCAGGAGCACGGTCGTAATAGCAACGGTCGTACCAGTTGCCGCGTGTCGTGATGCGCATCACGCCTGTAAGGTTCGGGTTGAGAATCTCTCCGAAAGCCTTACCGCCGTTAGGCGTTTTCTCTATTTCTTTGCCATCCTTGCGCCATCCTCCGAAGAGAGTGACGGTTGTGTTTTTGTCGGAAGAAGCGTCAGAGTGGATAGCATAGAAGAAGTCGGCGCCCCAGGCATTCGCCATGTCGGAACGTTCCTCAAGTCCTACAATGTCGACCTCGTTGTTGCGGCAAAGTTTCAGATTTTCTGCCGGCATATCGGTATATTCCGTCAGATATCCCTTGATATACTGTGCCACGCTAAACACCTTCTGCGCCTCGGAATAACCCCACAAGCCACGGTTTTCAGTTGCGGAGTGTCCCGGGTCGAGAAACAGTTTGAAATCGCCCCAGCCTGTTGATTTCTGAGCATAAGTTGTAGCAGCCGGGAATGCCGTCATCAATGCGGCGGCAGCGATTGCCATTTTTGTAATATTGTTCTTTTTCATCGATTATCAGTATTTTAGGGTAATTTCATAGATGCAAGCATCTTTTGCGTTCTCAAAAGCAACTCGTTTGCCATCGCGTGTCACGGCTGGCGTCAACGGAATCATATCGGTGTTGGCGGTCAGAAGGACTGCCTTGCCTGTGGCAACATCGACAGCGTAGATGTCGGAGCCCGTAAAACTTTCGCCATTATCGGTGACAACGGTGTAGATCAGCGAATTGTCGGGCAGCCATGCCGGATGAGAGCCCTTGCACAGGTAAGCCACGCCGCTGCCGTCGGAATTGCATGTGAAGATGCCTTTGCCCGGAACTTGGAAAGCCACCTGCTTGCCGTCGTGCGACAATGCCGGATTGATGATTATCGCTCCTGAGAATTCTTTCAACGAAGCCACTTTGTCGGCCACACCTGCCGGGTCATTGACCATCATTGTGTAGACATCGGTCGCTGTCGCAGATGTGCGCTTGAGGCTGCGTGTGTTGACGCTCGATGCGCCACGCTCGCCTGAAATCATCACGCGCTCGGCGTCATTCCACAACGGTGTTCCTGTAAGCTCACGCGTCTTGCCAACCAACGTGGTCTCTGCGCCGTCGGCGGCATTCCACACCTTAACTTCGTGGAAAACACGATTGTCGGACACCACATTGGTTCTGCCGAGCAGTTTTGTGCCGTCGGCACTCCATTGCATCTTGTAGCCGGCACCTGAGCAGCAGGTCACCTGACGCAGATTGCTGCCGTCGGCATCAGCAACCCAGATGCCATCATAATTGTCGGAAGTAACTGCAATCTTGTCGCCGCTTGGCGACCACACAGGTGCCATCAGACCTTGAGAAGACTTGATGAGCAACGTTGGCTCGCTTGCGCTGCGTGGCTGCGCCATTGCCGCCACCCCGAGCATGCTCAAAGCCAATGTAAGAAATGTTTGCTTTGTCATAGATTTTAAGTTTTATGTTAGGGTTAAAAATATCCGTGTTGGTTTGCACTGCCAAAATTACAAAGTTTTCACGGCACCGCAAATTTTAGGCAGACAAAAAAAACAAACAACGTATTCCAACAGGGGTTTCAACATTTTTTCGTGATTTTGGAATAGCTTTCTTAGTTCTTTATAATAAGGAATTTGAGAGAATTACCCGATTTTGAGGTAATGAGTTGCCAACCGTTCTTGTTGCTGTATTCTGCTTTGATATGCACTCAAGTAACTCTATTTGATTACAAAGGTACAAAATAAAAGTGAATCTCACATCCACAATAAACTTTTTAACTGTAGATATTCAACCATCCATACTCTTCTCCAAATCGTATAGGATAAAATATTGAAACAAGTCGATTGTTTTGGCGTTTCCTTGTCTTATAAATAGCATCAGCTATATTGACCTTTGGTATATCTAATTTGCATTTACCAATTTGGTAATTAATTACATTATTCATCCATTTGATCTGGCTATTGGGAATGTCAGTAAATGCATAGTAACCACACCATTGAGCAATAGCCTTTTTAATAGCTACTTCTTTTTCTTTGGAAGTCAATGCATCTTTGAGTATGCTTTTTATTTTTCCAATTAATTGATTATAGCATTCTTTTGCTGGGAATAAATATTGACCATTAAAAATTACGCCCAAATACTTCATGCTATTTTTCTTTGGATTTAGGAAAATAGCTGTCTTTGCATCAGAAGATGTTTTTAAAGGGTGTATAGTCAAGTTGCGCCTCTCTAATAGGTATTTTTCAATTTGAGATAGGATTAGCTTGGCTTCTCCAATATTGGACACGGAGAATGCCATATCATCTGCATACCGAACCATTTTCCAGCCCTTAGAAATTGCTAACTTATCTAATTCATAAAGATATAAGTTACTTAATACAGAGGAAATCGGATTCCCTTGAGGCATTCCACCTTTTGGAAACTTTTCAATGTCACTTTTTTTTAGGTTTGAGTAGTCTATAATAGGATTAATGCCTTTGAAAATCAAATGTTTCACATAATCATCTATTTGATATTCGTCTAACAATTGGATAAGTATTGCCTTATCTATTTCATCAAAAAAGTGCTTAATGTCGATTTTTAATAAGATGTTTTCGGGATTATGTATCTGTTTTAATTGAATAAGAGCATCTCGTGTACATTTCCCTTTTTGATAAGCATAACTAATAGAGCTGACACTATTAAATATACAATATAAGGAGTCTGATAAATAGTCACTTATTGCTTTTAATACGAGCTTATCGCTAATACTATTGGGAATGATTAGTGGACGATTACCTCCATCTTTTTTGGGAATCAGAATTGCTTTCCATTTACCAAAATTATAGTCTTTCCGCAGAAGATGTCGTTCTATAATAGCTAATCTTGTTTTATAATTCTCCGCAAAAGAATTAAGATATGGTATAATTACCTTTCCATTATTCTTTTTCTTCTTAAAAAAGCTATTCCATGCATTATGTAAGAATTTGTACCAATTCACGGCTATTTTAATTTCAGAAATAAAGTAAATATGTTTAGGGTAACATACATAAACTTAGTCAATGACATATACTCCCATAGAACAATGTCACCACCCATAAGTTATTATGTTTGCTAGTCAGAATCTAAAAATTATCAATGTTGATGTTATTGTCAATATTGATGTTAGGAGCATCAGTTCTTACAAATTCAGCCCTTTCATTAAGTTCAAACTCACGCTTATTTCCATGATTGTCTTCTACAATGATCGGGATATAATTATCTCCATCTGTAAGATGTAACATATATGTGAATGTATATGGACTGCTCTTGTCTATTAAATTTATAACTTTGTTTTCTACTTTGTGAGTCCAACTATCATAACAAAGTTTCTTGGTTCTTTTAACAGTAACCGATTTTACATCCCCAGCAAATATAATCCGAAAAGAAACATTACATTCAATTCCATTACCAGCTGAATTAGTAATAGACACATCACACATTCCATTAATTAGTGGCTTGTTCGATGGGAAGAGAACCGTCATATTATTCGGAAAATTGATCTCTGAAACATTGCCTTCATATGAAGATAACGTAGAGACAGGAGCTAAATTATCTATAGCAATAAGTCCCAATGGCTGTATTTTGTAACTCCAATCGCTGTTTATGGCAACTAAGCATATACATTTATATCCATTACTTCCAGATTGTCGATAACAGTCCATTTCCCCATTAGGGGTTTTTACACATAGGTCAAAATCGTTAGATACAACATCTTCTACAAATGCATCAATTTCTTTTGCTGAAGAACAAGCATACAATATATAATAATCTGCTATAATAGAAGTATTTACTCTGTATTTCAACCCAGAGAAACTATGAATAACAGGGATAGTTGAATTTGTTACATATTCTACTGTATTGGTTCTGGATAATTGATTAATTAACCCACATAATAAATGTATGCTTTCGTCATCTAGATGTTCTTTTTTTCTAAATAACCACTTTTTTATATCAATAGTTTGTGTCGGATTAGAAAATTTAGATACCAATGGAGCACATTTTCCTGAAATTGAAAATATTGCATCTTCATCGTAATATGGTGAAATATTATAATTGTAAAACGTATCTATTTCATTTTCTACAACGACTTTAATTTGCAATGCATTATTATTCTTTAAAGCTCGTAGAGCTATTTCATTCTTATTTTTACATTTTCTTATAACATCAAGCAGCGATAGGGAAATGGTATTTTCTTTACATTCAATCTTAGAAATGACATTTTCATTTTGCACAGATATGGATATGTTTTTGTTGGATATATTATCAATTGACAATGTGTCAGTTGTAAACCCAATAACAGATTTAGGGTGTCTTGATGCTGTATTGCCGTTGTTGCACGATGAATAACAAATTAGCAAGATCATTAAAAATATATAAAGAATTTTATTGCTCATATTTTCCTGATTTTGATTTTTTATGGTTCACTTGTTTCGTTTTTTGTGGAGTATTTTTCTTACGACTTGATGTAACAGATGAATTCGTAGATTCTGACGTGTTTATATTATCCTTATCTTTGGGTTCGAAAGGAAGTAACCAAGGGTCTTTCCCTTTATATGTTTCTTGTAATGACAACAATTCTGCTAAAACTCGGTTAGCTATAGGTTCTGTTCCAAAATCAAATTTTATCGAAGATATTAGATTTTGCTTAGTTCCTTGATTATAATTCTGTTGACCAGTTATATACAAATCAATGCCATTTTTATCTTCTATTGTTAATTCGTTTTTCTTTCCTGAATTTTTCCATTTCCCGAAACTATTAGACCAATATCCCGTATAAAAAGTCGCAGTGGATAAATTAATCCTAATCCTATTGGTCGTTATATAACCATATTTTTCATCCCATCCAAAACCATATTCGATATTTATGGAATTACCTTGCTTCTCAACCCGCATGTAATGCGTATCATAAATACAACTAGTGGCATGAGGTGCATTACATACTTTTATACTGTTTGAATATGTAGACAGAATAATATTCAAAGTTGTTTGCCCAAATAAATTTGGGCAAACAGCCATCATTACAAGAAATAATACTACCCTCATTTTTGACTTTATAGCCTTTAATTTCATTGTATAATATGATTATTTGTTCAATATACAAAAGTATAAAAAATCCGCGATATGACATTCAACTATCACGGACTTTATTATGATTTACAGCTTAATACCTCGATTTTGTTTTCTTGTCGGCATTCCCAATGTTTCCATAAACTCGTCTTTCTTTCGTCTAAACCAACTGACATGCGAAACACCGTCTATATTGAGGTCAAATCTCTCCTCCGCATTCTGTTTGAGAGAACAAACCGCACCATCAGCCTTGAAGTGTTGGTTGAACTCACGAGAATAGAGTTCCCCTTTTATCCCGACCTCCTTGAACTCACACAGTCTTCTGATTATCCCATCATTAAAGCCCAAACGTTCACGAAGGAACTTTATTGTCGGTATCAGCTTCTCCACATACGGAAAGTAGCGTCTGACAAAATCTGTAAACTCCGACAGCTTACGGTTCTGTTGCTCGTAAGCGTTTCTTATTTCCTGTATCTGTTCGGCTTGTTGCTGTTCCCGTTGTCGGGCTTCCTCTTCAAGTTCAAGTATGCGGTCTTGCAAATCCTCGTTCCTGCGTTCCAACGATTTCTTCTTTCCACTTCCGAAAAGAGAACCCACACTTTCGGCTATGTTGGTCGCTGCGGTAGTGGCTGCGCCTTTCAGTTTCTCGGTCTGTACTTCTTTCTTGGCTCGTTTGAGTTCCTGTTCGGCTTCGGCTTTCTGTTCCTGCAACCTTTTGTTTTCCATATCAAGGGCATCGTTCTTTTTCTTCATATCCCGCTTTTCTTTGCGCTTTACACTTTTCCGTTTTGTCACCGTAACGACATTGATGTTAAGATAATTAGCGCCATTCTTCAATTTTTTCGAGGTTATTCCAGCATTTTTCTGTAACTTTGTTATGTCGTTTTCGACACAATTCTGCAACAATCATCACCACATCCAAACAAGTCATTAAAACTATCATTATCTACAATTTTTCATCTATGAATAAGAAAGAACGGACAATCTCTTTTTTGTGGCAGCACCTATGGCTGCTTGTATCTTTGTTTATAATGACTCTCGGTGTCGCCGTATGCGTAAAGAGCGAGTTGGGATCAAGCGTAATCTCCACTCTGCCTTACGTTTTCGAGACTGCCGGCAAACGTGGACTTGGAGTTCCGTCGCTGACAATCGGACAATACACCTACATAATGAACGCCATTCTGGTGGCTGGGCAGATTGCCGTGCTGCGCCGCCGCTTCGAACCGGTTCAGTTGTTCCAACTGCTGGTGGGATTCGTTTTCGGATCACTCATCGACTTGAATATGGCTCTCACATCGTGGCTTCTGCCAGACGGCATAACGGAGCAAGCACTGGCGCAGATTGCGGGATGCACCGTCCTGGGCATCGGCATCGCCCTTGAGGTGAGATGCGGCTCGGTGACAATGCCTGGCGAGGGTTTCCCGGTGGCGGTAAGCTGCGTGACAGGCATCGACTTCCCGAAGATAAAGATTGTTGTTGACTGCTCGCTAGTGGTTCTCGCCGTGGTTTTCTGCTATGTGTTTTTCGGAGCATGGCAATGGTATATCGTTGGTGTGGGCACACTGTTCGCCATGCTCTATGTGGGAATCGTTGTGAAAATAGCAGGCAGGCATATGGCTTGGTTTGACAAAATCCTTAATTACCGACCTGGATTCCGACGTTATGTGTACGGCCTGGCGAAACTTATTTTCAGACAGAAACAATGATGGAATTTAACGACATAATCAGAAACGCCGCCTCGTTGCCGACGACTGAGATTGCCGCCGACGTCAACAAGGCGTTGACCGCCAACGGATGCGTGGTTTTGACCGCGCCTCCGGGAGCTGGAAAGTCCACTCTCCTGCCGCTTACCGTCATGGCTGGATTCCTGCCCTCCGACGGCAAGATTCTCATGCTCGAACCCAGGCGTCTCGCTGCCAGGCAAGTGGCTGAGCGCATGGCGGACATGTTGTCGGAGCACACGGGAGGCTCGGTTGGCTACCGGGTGCGCTTTGAAAACCGTGTATCAGAGTCCACCCGCATTGAAGTGATAACAGAAGGAATTCTGACGCGTATGCTCATCGCCGACCCTTTGCTCGAAGGGGTGTCGGTTGTAATCTTCGATGAGTTCCACGAACGCAGCATCAATTCCGACTTGGCATTCGCCCTGACGCACCAATGCCAGCAGATTCTGCGTCCCGACCTGAAAATTGTCATCATGTCGGCTACAATCGACACGTCGTCTATCTGCACAAGCCTCAACGCTCCTCTCATCGAATGCCGGGGCAAGATGTTTCCTGTGGAGACACGTTATGCGATGACCGACATTTCGCCCGCCGACATCCCGACGGCAGTCGCGTCGGCGATAAACAAGGCTCACAGCCAGCACGAGGGCGACATTCTCGCTTTTCTGCCCGGACAAGCCGACATTGCGCAATGCGAGCGGCTGCTTGCCGACAAACTGTCGCCGACTGCCGTATTCCCTCTCTACGGCAATCTGTCGCCGGAGCAGCAAAGGCGGGCGGTGGCGCCATCGGGCAAAGGCGAGCGCAAGATAGTGCTTGCAACGCCTGTCGCAGAGACATCGATTACGATTGAAGGCGTACGCATTGTGGTCGACTCGGGATATTGCCGGCAATTGGTCTACAATCCCCGGTCGGGACTTAGCCACCTTGAGACGGTGCGCATAAGCCTCGACATGGCGACGCAGCGGTCGGGACGCGCTGGACGCGTGGCCCCTGGAGTCTGCTACAGACTGTGGACAAAGGCCTCGGAGCATCGCATGAACGAGCGCCGTCGACCCGAGATTTCGGATGCCGACCTTGCGCCTACCCTTCTCGACATTGCAGCTTTCGGAGAAAGCAACGCAGAGGCATTGCCATGGCTGACAACGCCTCCGCCATCAGCCGTTGCGCAAGCCCGGAAACTGCTGACAACGCTTGGTGCCGTCGACAACCAGAACCGCATAACAAGCCTCGGCAGGCAGATGTCGAAACTGCCGTGTCATCCGCATATTTCAAAAATGATGGTGCGCGCCGAATCGCCTGCGCAGAAAAGTCTCGCCTGCGACATTGCCGCCATACTGGAGGAGAAGGATCCTCTGACCGACGACACTTCCGCCGACCTATGCCTGCGCATCAGCCTGCTCCGGACGGCGCGGCGACAGCACAGACTCGGCAGATGGTCGCGCATAGCGCAGATTGCCGAGGAATATCGAAATATGATCAAAGCCACAGAATGCAACGACGATATATGCCCGGAGGATACCGGCTGCCTTGTGGCGACGGCATATCCTGAACGGGTGGCTAAAGCCATTGACAGCATCGGGCACTTCCGTCTGGCTTCGGGCGTCAACGTGCAGATTGACAACGGTAGCAATCTTGCTTCCTACGACTGGCTGGCGGTGGCTGCCCTCAACGCTTCCGAAAAATGCGGAAGGGTGTTTCTCGCCGCACCGTTGCGGCCAGAGGACATCGAGACACGACAACGCGAACGGATTTTCTGGGATTCAAAAAACGGCGGTGTGGCGATGCTGCGCGAACGCACAATCGGGGTGCTGACTGTCGACAGCCAGCCTCTGCACAATGCCGACAAAAGCGCTGTTGTCTCGACGGTCTGCGAGGCTGTGCAGAAAGAAGAACTCGGACTGCTCGACTGGAGCGACGACGTTGCCAGGCTTCAAAAGCGTGTGGACGCGGTGGCGGAATGGCATCCGGAAATGGCTCTACCCGACCTGTCTACGGAACACGTCCTGTCGACAGCTTCTGAATGGCTGCCGTTCTACATTGAGCAGAACGGAAAAGTGCTGACAACGGCAGCCGAGCTGAAAAAGATAAATCTGCACGATGCTTTGTGGGCGCTCATCCCCTACGACATGCAGCAAGAGGTAGACCGACTCGCCCCATCGCACATCACCGTACCTTCAGGCAGCAGAATCCGTGTGGACTACCGCAAAGCCGCCGAAGCACCGGTGCTGAGCGTACGCCTGCAGGAATGCTTCGGGATGCTCCACACGCCCTGTGTCGACGGAGGAAAACGCACCGTGCTTATGGAACTCCTGTCGCCTGGATTCAAGCCCGTGCAGCTGACCCAGGACATGGACAGCTTCTGGAGCAATGCCTATTTTGAGGTGCGCAAAGAGCTGAAGCGACGTTACCCAAAGCACTATTGGCCGGAAAATCCTCTCGACGCCGAAGCCGTAAGGGGCGTGAAGCGAAAATAACATGGTATAAGAATCTCACAATTTATTATATGGATATGTTTATAAACACCTCTCATTTTCATTGCCGGTTCAATTAAAATATATAATTTTACAAAACAAACATTATCGTCTTTTACGCAATATGAGAATCATCATTTCTCTTCTAATTTCAATTATTTGCAGTGCTGTATCTTTTGCACAACAGCAAGCCGTTGGATTGTATATGATAAATGGAGACACGGAAACGGCAATGACTCCAATCAAATATAAGAATATAAAAATATCGGGAACGTTCAGCAAGACTGCACGATTAGAGTTTGCTGATGCTAAAAGCCAAAACCGATTTACAGGAACTGCAAAATTCAAATTCGTCTTTGGTGCAGTCGACGCATATCACTCGATGACACATTATATGTTTGCGCCGATGTATTCCGTCAACGACTTTGGCATTGCTCAATTTGAGGTAACAAGGATTAATCTCAGCGTATGGTGGAAACACCATACGCTATAAATTATTTTATATGAAATATATATATATTATTATCCTAATATTTATATTGGATGCCTGTTCTTTTAGTAAAGACTCTCATACTATTGTTTTTAGTAAACTAAATATAAATGTGCAAGATACTTTGATTTCTGTAAGTCAAAAAGTCTTAGAGGAAGATTACTCTCCACAATCAATGATCGATTTCTCAGGCAATTGCAAATTGATAGAGAAGCATATTGGTCCGTGGGTTGTTGAGATTCAAATCAAAGATACCATTAATAAAACAAATATTACATTACCATCAAATGCTCCTGCACCCTATATTGTATATAACAATTTTGTGTATTACCCTCATGAATACAACTTGTTTGTAATGGGATTTGAAAGTAATACAAAGTTTAATGTACTAAAAATGAAATAGAAATAAAAGAGGTGTTCAAATGACCCAAAAGTCATATGAATATACCTCTTTTATTTGTTTATACTTTCATTTTTTTCTTCTTCAGAATATAGTGCTTTTTCTCCTTTGGTTCTTTACCAAATGAATCTAACAGAATAATATGGTTGACATCCCTCACCTTACAGAATATGTTGTCCCCACTCGAAGGATGCAAAAGCATCAAGATGTTACCTTTAAGCACTTGGAAATCACCGCCGAACCCGGAGAATATTGCATAATCTTCAACTCTATGGGAACCGGCGGCTACAGCGGAACCTTCGATTTTGGCATAGACTAAAATCGCTGTCTTTTCGGAAGAAAAAACAAGCAAGCTCTTTTTTCTTTGATAAAACTGGCTGCACCTCGGAAAAATTGAAGGAAATCTTCATTTTTCGCTCGGTTTGCACAGTTTTTCTCTCAATTTGCACTATCTTTCAATAAGATAGGCTGCATTTCGGAAGAAAAAACAAGCAAGCTCTTTTTTCTTCTCTCAATTTGCACTATCTTTGCAAACGCAAAAACGAGGAGTGGTGCTCGAGTGGCTGAAGAGGCACGCCTGGAAAGCGTGTATACGCCAAAAGCGTATCGCGAGTTCGAATCTCGCTCACTCCGCCAAAACAGTGTGCTACATAACAGCGCGCTGTTTTTTTATTCCAGGATTCTCAAAATCACCGCTGGCTCAAACGGAAAAACGGGAAACAATATGCTGCTTCCCGTTTGCTTTCACTCCTGTGGCGGCTGTCACCATCCAAGATTCACACTTACACCTGCCATCACCCACAGCCCCGGCTGCTTTACGGCAGAGAGATCGTAGTAGCGGTGGCACGTGATGTTGTCGGCCTTTACATATACGCTATATTTCCGGTCGTTCCACATCACCTTGCAGTCCACTTTCGTGTACGGATGATAGCCGTTCATCCGTTGCTGCCATCTTACGCTCCACGACGCCGACAGCTTGCTCCAAATCTTATGGTCCAAGCCGAACACGGCCTTATGGCGCAGATATTCCAACGCATACAGCGATTTCAGTATCTCTGTTTCCGTCTCGTGGTTTTGGTTAATGTAGGCATATCCCAGCCTGATGTTTGTCACGAAGCATCTCGGCAACAGCTCGTTCATATATATCTCGGCGTCAACATTGAAGCCCATATTGTCGAGTTTTCCGATGTTCATCACGTGGTATTTGCTGTCGGTCAGCTCTGTTTCCGTAGTCTGAACCCAGTCAATCATATCCTTGCCATGTGTGTAGAATCCGCTAAGCACCGCCGAAAATCCCGTCTGCCGATAGCGTGTGCCTATTTTGAATGCGGAGTTTTTCTCCGGGCTCAGCGAGGCGTCGCCCTGCTGCACGGCATTGCTTATGTAGAGGTCGGTGTAGGTGGGCATGCGGAGAGCCTTGTTCCATGAGGCGTATACCTTCCAATTGGCGTTCGGACGGTAGCTGGCGTCCACTCCCGGATAGAATCTGAATTTATTGTCGAGTCCCGTATTGCGGTTGGCAAGCACTCCGGCAGAGAGTGTGAACCCTCCGAATATGAAATTGTGCTCCAGCATCACATTCGTGTTTGTGCGTTCTCCTTTACGGGTGTACTGCCTGTCGGAGACCGGAATGCTTTTATAGTCGGCCACGTCGAGCTGGTTGCCGAGAGCCGTGGAATAGATGCGTTCCTTACCGATGTCGACACCGACGGCGGTCTTTCCTGCAATCCAGTCGACATAGGCGTTGACCGCACCGCCAAACACATCAAGGTTGTGGTAGTTCTCTCCCGCCGCGGCGCCTTCCTTGCCACGCGTCAATTGATAATGGTCTTTGAATTTGTTGTAATATACCGCAGGCGTCACTTCCCAAGTCCTGTCTTGGTTGTGGACGCTCACATTAAGAGAAGCGATTCCATGGTCGGTTTTCTCATATTGGTTATTGAATTTGGCGCTGTAGAATGTGTTTGCGCCATAACTTTGGGTTGCTATGCCCAGCTGCGCCCCGATGTCGAGGCGGCGGTCGTAGCTCAGCGACAAGTTGGCATAGCCCTGTCCTTTCTCGAAGTCGCTGTTTTCGGTGCCTCCGTCCGAGCGTTTGTATCCGCCGCTTACGGAATAGGCTTGTTCCCACTTTCCGCTTCTGAAAGCCATCTGCAGCCTGCCCTGTGCCCCGAGGCTGCCAAAGCTGCCGGCTTCCACATTTGCCTCGACGCCGTTTGCGCTTGCTTTTTTAGTCACAATGTTTATGGCGCCGTTGAACGCCGATGTGCCAAACACGCGCGACGATGCGCCCTCGATAATCTCCACATGGTCGATGTCGGCAAGTGCGACAGGAAAATCGGAGGCGTTGTGCCCCGTCTGCGGATTGGAGATGTTCACTCCGTTAAGGAAAATTGCAATCTGGTCGAAGGTGCCGCCGTTGATCGAAATGTCGGTCTGCACCCCGAAACCTCCACGCTGACGCACATCCACGCCCATAGCCAGTTTCAAAACGTCGTTGATTGTTTGTGCCGCCGACCGCTGAATGTCCTCGCGGGTCATGACCGTCACAATTTTTGGAGACAGCTCGACTGTCATCGGCGCGCGCGACCCCGTTACGGTCACACCATCCAGTTCGTAAGCCTTTCCTCCACGGATAAAGACTGAATCAGCCTTGGCTCCCTCCACGCTGATGCCTTCTGCCTTGGCGTAGGTAAGCGTGGTTACGCTGAGCGCACCGATAGCCACCACTCTTCCAAGCACAGAAAACAAGGAGTAGCCTTTGTTGGAGAAGTGCGAGAACTTCAGGCTTGCACGCTTGTTGAAAATTGTCTTGTTCATTAAATTAATTTGTTGATAAATAAAAAGAATAAATAATATGTCGTGGACACACATGATGCATCCACGACATTTTTCTTTGATTTTTCAAGCTCAGGAGGTTGCCCCCGCTTACGCTTTCTTTCCGCGCATACAGTCCCAAACGAGATAGCCGATGAGCAGCGCATAGACAGCCACACCGCCAATCTGGAGCGTCGACTCGCTGAATCCGCAAGTATACTCGAAGCCTGCGAAGCGCATTCCGGCGCTGACCACGCCCATCAATGCTCCACCGGCGATAAATCCGCTGGCGAGAAGCGTGCCGCGCTCTGTGCGTGCCGCATTGAGTTCCTTGTCTTTCGAACGGGTTGACACAAACCAGTTGACCAAACCGCCGACAAGCAGCGGCGCGTTGAGCTCCATAGGGATAAACATACCGAGCGAGAAAGCCAATGCCGGCACACCGAGCCAGTTGAGAAGCACGGCGAGGATTGCGCCTACGCCATAGAGCAGCCACGGCGTGTCGCCACCCATCATCAACGGTTCGATAACGCCTGCCATCGCGTTGGCCTGCGGTGCGGCGAGTGCGTTCGGCCCTGAGAAACCATACACTTTTGCAAGAATCAGGATAACGCCGCCGACAGTTGCTGCCGACACGAGTGTGCCGACAAGTTTCCACTGCTGCTGTTTTTGCGGAGTGGAGCCAAGCCAGTAGCCGATTTTCATATCCGTGACCATACCGCCTGCCATCGAGAGAGCCGTGCAGACAACGCCTCCGATAATCATCGAAGTGACGATGCCGCTGGCTCCTTTAAGTCCGATAGCCACAAACACCGCTGAGGCTACAATCAGCGTCATCAGCGTCATTCCGCTCACTGGGTTCGATCCCACAATGGCAATTGCATTGGCAGCCACCGTGGTGAAGAGAAACGCTATCACCGTAACCACAAGGAATGCCACAAGGGTCTGGAAGAGGTTGTGGATTACGCCGAAGTAGAAGAATGCGAATGTCACTGCCAACGCTGCGATAAGGCTGAAGGCAAGCACTTTCATCGAAATGTCTTTCTGGGTGCGCTTCACTTTTGCCACATTGCCGCCCTTGCCGCGGAATTCACGTCCGGCAAGACCTACGGCAGAGCGGATGATGCCCCACGACTTGATGATGCCGATGATGCCCGACATAGCGATACCGCCGATACCGATGTAGCGTGCCTGTGTCTTGAACAGCACCTCGGGATCGATGGCGGCTGCCTCCGGGCTCATTCCGAGCAACGGTACGATGACATACCAGATAAACGCGCTACCTGCAAAAATAATGAAGCAGTATTTCAAACCTACGATGTAGCCGAGACCGAGCACCGCCGCTCCGGTGTTGATTTTAAACACCATCTTGGCCTGGCTTGCCACGTGGGCGCCGAATTCTGTCGCTTTCGACGTCAATGTCTCAGCCCACCATCCGAATGTGGAGAGAAGGAAGTCGTAGATACCGCCGACAGCGCCCGCAATGATAAGCGGCTTCACCTGGCTGCCCGACTTCTCGCCAGAGATAAGCACCTGTGTGGTGGCTGTGGCTTCCGGGAACGGGAACTTGCCATGCATGTCGGAAACGAAATATTTGCGGAACGGGATAAACATCAACACACCGAGCACGCCGCCAAGCATCGAGCTGAGGAATATCTCAATGAAACTTACCGTAATGGCGTCGCCATACTTGGCTTGAAGGATGTAGAGCGCCGGGAGGGTGAAGATGGCTCCTGCCACCACGATTCCCGACGAGGCGCCGATAGATTGGATTATCACGTTCTGTCCGAGGGCGTTTTTCTTCTTCAACGCGCCCGACACTCCGACTGCGATGATTGCAATAGGAATTGCCGCCTCAAACACCTGCCCCACTTTCAGTCCGAGATATGCCGCCGCGGCACTGAAGATAATCGCCATCACAAGACCCATTATCACAGAGTAGGGAGTCACTTCCGGATACTGACGGTCGGGGCGCATCACGGGGATATACTCCTCGCCCGGCTTCAGCTCGCGGAAAGCGTTTTCAGGAATACCTGCTTCCTGCTTTTGTCTTTCGTCTTCCATTATTTTGCTTAGTTTATGATTAATATTCTGAAAGTTTGTGTGCGAAGTTACAAATTTCAGTTTACAAATGAAAACACTATGCCACAAAACAAGAAAAAAAGAGCCGTCTCATCCCTGAGACGACTCCTTTTTCAATACAAATTATATCAATTGGAGTATTATTTCTTCACAACTGACGCTTTCCAAGTCTGGTTGTTGCTGAGATTGAGCGTAATTTCATACGTTCCGTCTTCTGCACACTTGAAGTTTGGTGCGTTGTTCTCGTTGAGATTGTTGAGCGAACCGCCGAGACTGAAGTCCCATTTGTTGTTGGCGCGGAACTTGTATTCCTTACCGCCGACGAGAGCAACCTCACCCTTCCAAACGAGACCACCGGCGTAAGTAAGTGGCGTTTCAGCGTCCCATCCGCCAGGAGTAGCGTCGCCGATAATTCCGAACGAAGTGATTTCCATCGCCTCCCAAGTCATTTTGTCTGTGTCGACTTTGAAGTAGTAGATACCACCCTTGTCAAGAGTCAGGTTTTTGGCTCCTGGGTCAGTGCTCAACAGGTTGGCTTCTGCGCCGACACCGTAGGCAGTGCTGCCTTCGTTCCAGTTGGGCTGTGTCGAGAATTTGAATTCAAATGCCTTGTTGCCAGCCTTTGACATGTCAACCAAACCGCTGTGTACGCCGCCGTTGCGCTCGTAGATGAACACGTTTACATCGTGACCCCATCCATTGAATCCACCAACAGCATAGAGTTTCGGTGAGTAAGCCTTGACAGAGAATGTGCCTTCCATCATGTTGATTGTCACGGTATACTCTCCTGCCTTTGCAATAGTTACAGGACGTGAGTTCTCACCGTAGATAAGCTCGCCGCTCATAGCCGACTCAGCAGGACCCCAAGCATACATAAACTCATTGCCTGCGTCGGCCTTAGCCTTCACCATCGACTCTGCGCCCATAAATTGGATTGAGCCGGCAGGGAGAGTGCAGATAGATGTAAATACAGGATCATCGTATACGTTCTGGTCGCTATGTCCGAGCTTGATGGCTGAAGCATCCCATCCGTCACCAAACGCAGCGTCGGTAATTACGTAGTATGCCGACTCAATCTTGATGCCAAGGTCAATAGGCGTAACATTTACCGATGAAGCGTCGAAATAAGTGTCGGCGCCGCCGAAACGCACTGTTGTTCCGTTGTGGGTCAACGTGAGTTCGAAACGCACATAAGTGGTCTTTGCGGCAGGGCTCTTGCCAAACAGCTGGCGGTGAGCGTTGTCAATGTCGAGATAGTTGGCATAAGCCACATTGTCGACAACTGTTGTAAGCACGCTGACAGGCTTCTTGAAATCCTCTGTGGCGGAAACCTGCATTTCAACATTCACTTCGCTGCCGGCTGGCTGATTGTCAACGCTGGTGATTTTGAGCACTGGCACACCCAGCTCGCTATCAACGAAGTCCTTGAGGTTCAAATCAGTAGGCAACGCATGAGCCACAGCGATACCGTCTGCAGCCATAATCGCTTCCTGCGGATTGCTTTGCGGTGGCATTGGATCCTCGATATCGTCGCAGGCTGTGAAACCTACAGCCAATGCCAATGAAAGTAATATACTGAATTTTTTCATTTTTTGTCTTTATTTGTAAATTCTGTAATAACCGGCTTCCTTGCGGCGGTTGCTGACAACCGCCGCGGTAAGCCTGATTTCATATTATTCGGCAGGAACCATTTCTACGGTCATCGCCTTGAGGTTAACGGTGATTTTAATCTTACCGCCAGCCCAACTGCTGTACTGGAACGAACCCTTGCCCCCATCAAAAACAGAGCCATTGAAGCCAACGCCGTCAATCCACTCGATATCAACAGGATTGTCATCAACCTGCGCACCGATTGAATCAACATCCCAACCAGAGAGAGAGCGATAGAAGCGGAATTGGAATTTGCCTGCAGGAATATCGAACACGCCTGTGTAAATCTTGCTGTCGATAGCGTCGTCAGCCTCTGAAAGCGTCCAGCCAACAAACAAGGCGGCATTTGCCTTCGACGGTTCGTTCCATCCATTGCAGTCACCAACCAAGTAAATCTTGCCCGGCAACTTAACTGCGTAGTAGTCCTTCACCTGACTGAGACAAACAACATTTGAGAGGATTGAATAGCCGGCAGCGTCTTCCTTGCCGCCAAGATAATCTTCAACAGTAGAGAGCACGCGGAAATAAACCGGACGTGCAGGCTCGTCAGTGTAGTTGTCCTCGTTTGTAACGCCGCGGAGTTTGCACATAGCCTCGGCTATGCTGCTCTCAGGAACGTTGACAGAGCAAGTGGTGTACTCCTCTGAAAGTTGCACGAAATCGGTAAATTCACGAGTGAGCGATACCTGTACGAAATATTTTGCGATGATGCCCGGACCATAGTTAGGCTGAGAGAACGTAAGGTTCAATGTTGCCGTTGGGTTCAGAGCATAATAAAGTTCAGAAGTGGCTGGCTGATTGAGCACAAATTCGGTAGGTTTTTGGAGCACCGGATCCTTGTCGTCCTCGCAAGAGCAAAGGCCGAACACCACCACCGCCAGCAGCATCAATACATTTATATACTTTTTCATTTTTTCTTGTGTTTAGTAGAGTTAGACTGATGTTAGTATCCCTCGTTCTGTCCGAGTGTCGGAACAAACTTGGTTGGGATAGCGTAAACCTTGCGGTAGTCAGGAATTGAACGTCCGCGGAGTGCGCCGCCCTTCCACGACCATTTGTAGGCACCGCCTGTAAACTTGCCGAAACGGATCATGTCGCTGCGGCGGTGTCCCTCCCAGTAGAGCTCGCGGGCGCGTTCCTCGAAGAGTTTGTCCTTAGTGAGAAGGATAGGAGCCAAACCTGCGCGTGCGCGCACCTTGTCAAACATATCCTGACCGTTGCAGCCTGTTGCGCCGTTGAGTTCGCACTCGGCGAGCATCAAGAATGTGTCGGCAAGACGGAACAATGGATAGTCGGTGCCGTTGAAAGTGTTGACCAGAGTTGCGCCTTTTGTGTTGTAATAGTCATCGCTTTTTGTGTATACATACTTAATACACATCAAGCCACAACCATCGGCACCCCAGTCGCCAAGATCCTCAAGATTGTTCTTGAGCTTGCCGCCGTTGTCGCTGATGAGGTAGCGGTTGTCGCCGCTCTCAAACATATCTGCGAGTTCCGGACGTATACGTGGACCGCCCCATCCTGTGCCTTGCAAACCTTGTGTTGTTGTGACGACATTGGCATTGTAGGCGCCTATAGAAAGGTAAGTTGTGCCGCCGTAAGTCTGCTGGTTGTTCTCATCCTGAGGAAGACCCCAAATAATCTCGTCATTACCTACAAAACGATTGTTGTCGGCGCAGAAGAGATATTTATATTCTGGAGCGAGTTTATTGATGGTTTTCAAAATCTCGTTGCAGGCGTTTGCACAGTCCTGCCAACGGGCAGTGCCTGTGTAGACTTCCGCGTTAAGATAGAACTTTGCAAGCAGCATATAACCGGCTTCTCTTGACAGACGGCCGTATTTCTGAGCCGATGCAGGAGTAAGATCCTTCACTGTCTCTGCCAGCTGAGGCACGATTCTCTCAAACATCTCAGCACGTGTCAACGTTGGAGGCGTTGCTCCTACCGTAGAATTCTCATCGGTGAACGGGCCTTTGCCGAAGTTGTCCATCAAGTGATAGTAAGACAATGCGCGCAATACGATTGCCTCACGTTTCATCGCTGCGATTTCATCATCGGAAATCATACCTGCAGCCTTGTCGATGGTGCGGATAAACTCGTTGCACATATTTATTTGGAACGTGAAACGCGACATTGCCTCATAAAGCCAGTGGTTGTCAGGGCTCCATGTAGAGAAGTCGAGCTCATCGATACCGGCGTCGTTCCAGTTCTTACCGATAAGAGCCTCATCGGTCGGAAGCTCCTCAAGGTTCCAAAGCTGACGCATGTAAGTACCGGCACCGCCGTCGTCTACAGTGATGTCAGACCCACCTTGAGGACCAGAAACTACAAGTCCGTTGTAAAGTTGATAGAAGAAGCCCTCATATTCAGCAGCCGAATTGAGTTCGGTCTTGCTGTTCGGGTCGTTTGGCTTCATATCAAGGTCGCCCACACACGAAGGCATAGCCATCATTGAGAATGCGAGGCATCCGTAAGCCAATATATTTCTGAATTTCTTATTCATGTCTGTAACGATTTAATGATTAGAATTGAGCCACAAGACCGAGAGAGAATGTCACAGGACGTGGGTAGATGTTCTTGTCTACACCGCCACCGACTTCTGGGTCAAGACCTTTATATTTTGTGATAACAAATGGGTTTTGAACTGCTCCATACAGACGCAGACGGAGGTTGTTGTTCAAAAGAGTAGGCCATGTGTAGCCGAGCGTGATGTTGTCGCAACGCACGAAGCTTGCGTTCTGCACGAAGTAGTCGCTTGTGCCTTGAGTCAAGTTGATTTCTTTAAACAGCTGAGTGTCTGCCATCAAGTTGCTGACTGGGAGAGACGCTGTAGAAGAAATCGAAGAGTTGCCAACCTGAACATCGTTGAACACGTAGTTGCCGATGCTTGCACGCAATGCGAAACCGAAATCCCAGTTCTTGAAGTTGAACGTGTTGGTCCAGTTCATTGTCACCTTAGGATCCTTGCTGTGGTACATGTACTTATCGTCAGAGTTGATCACGCCGTCACCGTTGCGATCAACAAACATACCTTCGATAGCCTTGCCGTTCTCATCGTAAACCTGCTCGTAAACATAGAAGCTGCTTGCAGGATATCCCACTTTGTGAGCAAGCACTGTACCACCTGTACCTGCAGAGATACCGTCGCCGGTAGCAACGAAGTAATTCTTGTCGTCGCCCTTGAGCAGTTTTGTAATCTTGTTCTTGTTCCAAGCCACGTTGTAAGAAGTTGTCCAAGTGAAGTTCTTCTTTACAATTGGACGGGCAGTGATTGCGAATTCAACACCGATGTTCTCCAACGAACCGATGTTTGCGTTCATTGCGTTGGTAAGGTTTGAACCAGCGTCGACAGTCACCCAGTTCAACAAGTCTTCAGTGTTGCGCTTGTAGAAGTCGATGCTTGTAGTCACACGGTTGTTGAGGAATGCCATGTCGATACCGGCGTTCCAAGTGGTTGTCTCCTCCCATTTAAGGTCGGCGTTGTAACCGTTGGCTTTGATAACTGTGATCCAGCCGCCGTTTCCGCCTGGATAGCGGTATTGGTCTTTACCAATCATATAAACCGGCAAATAAGGGAAGAAGTCGTCGCCGAGGTCCTGCTGACCGGTGATACCCCAGCCTGCACGGATCTTGAAGTCGTTCATCACGCTCTTTGCGCCCTTCATCCAAGGCTCTTCAAGCAAACGCCAAGCGAGAGCCAACGATGGGAATGTACCCCAACGGTGCTCTTCGGAGAAGCGGCTTGTTCCGTCCTCACGCACTGTGACAGTGAGCAAGTAGCGGTCGAGCAGAGAGTAGTTTACACGTCCGAAGAAAGATACCAACTGGTTCTGTGAGCCAGAGTAGTTTGTAGCCACACCCTGATATTTCTCACCGGCATACTCTCCGCTTGTTGCATAGCTGTAGTCATGACCGATGCGGTGGAATTTCTGCCAAGAGTAACCACCGGTAATGTCGAAGTTGGAGTTGATGCTCTTCACGTCCTTCTTGTAGTTAAGGTAGAAGTCGAGAAGAAGGTTGTATTTCTCCTGCCATTCAAACTTTGTAGTTTCTTTGCCGTCGTGGATAATCGAAGTGCTTCCGTCAGAGTTCTTGATGGTGTAGCCATTCTTCCAAGCCATTGGAGAGTTTGCTCCGGTAATGTTTGTAACGTCCGACTTGCTGTAGTCGTAACCGAGGTTCAAGTTTGCGTGCAAGTCGCGGAGGAACGGCATTGCGAGGTCGAGCTGCAAGTTGCCGATGCTCTGCCATACTTTAGAGCGGCTGTCGTAGTCCTGAATCAACGCCACCGGGTTGAGAGCCTTCTGAGTGTTGATCGACGTACCTGGGTCGTTAGGACCTGCAACAGAAGTGTTGACGTATGTTGTCCAACCGTTGAAAGCATTGCCGTCAGGGTTCTTCACAGGAAGAGTCGGGTTGAAACCGATAGAGTTGCCAAGTGCCGATCCGTCATAGAAACGGTTGGCTACGTAGGCACCTTTAAGATTGAGGTTGACTGCCAACAAGTCGTCGAAGAACTTTGGTGTCAAGTTGACGCCGAGAGTGACACGGTCCATCTTTGAAGTCTTGATGATACCGTTGTTGCCTGTGTAGGCAAGGCTCACGCGATAAGGCAGACATCCTACTGTACCGCCGATGCCGAGACTGTAGTCATGTGAAACAGACGTGCGGAGAATTTCCTTCTGCCAGTTTGTGTTGTATGTGCCAAGAGCCTGTGCCTGTGCCGACTCTGCTCCATAATAATTGTTGATGAAAGAACGGAACTCGTCGCCTGTCATCATGTTCACGTAGTTGCGTGGAGTGTTGACATAAGCGTTGGCAGTGAAGTTGATTTGTGGTCTGCCTTTCTGTCCTTTCTTTGTAGTGATGATGATGACACCGTTTGATGCACGCGAACCGTAGATTGCTGTTGCCGACGCATCCTTGAGGATTGTCATGTTCTCGATGTTCTCAGGCGATACAAACGACAATGGGTTGCTCGAACCGAGTGTTCCCTTTGTGTCCATAGGCACACCGTCGATCACGATCAACGGGTCGTTGGTTGCGTTCAAAGAAGCACCACCACGGATACGGATTGTAGCGCCGCCTTCAGGCTGGCCACCGTTTGATGTGACAACCACACCAGGAGCGGCTCCAACGAGGAGGTCTTGTGCGGAAGTTGCAAGACCGGCTTCGATTTCGTCCGGTTTCAACGTAGAGATGGCGCCAGTGGCGTCTTCCTTCTTCACTGTACCGTAACCGATAGCCACAACTTCGTTGAGCACTACGCTGTTGGTTTGAAGTTTTACTGTTAATTTGTTGCGGCCGTCAACATTAACGTTCTGTGTCTTGTAGCCCACATAAGTGACTTGCAGGACAGCGTTCTTGTCAACGTTCAACACGAAATTTCCATCGAAGTCGGTAGCGGTTCCCGCTTTCGTCTTCGAATCAACAACACTGGCACCAATTATTGGTTCGCCATTTTCATCGATGACCGTACCTTGTACAGCCATTTTCTGTGAAAACGCAGGCAGCGCAAACAACATCGCCATAAGCAACGTGATAAGTCCCCTACGATTCAACTGAAAACTAAAGCTCTTCATTCAAGAATTGATTAAGTTTTACATAGGTATTTAATAATCTCAATTTATTCTCTATTGTGCATATCGTTATTGCAGATTCAAGGCATAGATTCTGCGTTATTCTTCTTTTAAGGTAGATCTTAATACTCCATTGATTACATACAACAACAATAATACGCTTGCAAAACTACAACTATTTTTCTGAGAAAATAAATTTTTAAGCGGTATTTTCTCGTTTAACAAGAGTTAATGTTGTTTTTAACAAAAAGCAGGAAAGAAACACCTGCATGTCTCTCCCCTGCCGTTATGTTTTCGCCCGACGGTTGTCAATAAGTAAGAATCTGCAACCCGCGTTCGGTCATCAGGAACGTGTGTTCCCACTGCGCCGACGGCAACTCGTCGTCGGTCACTACGGTCCAACCGTCTTCCTCGTCGACAAACACCTGCCATTTGCCCATGTTGATCATCGGCTCGATGGTGAATACCATACCCGGCACGAGAAGCATTCCCGTTCCCGGACGGCCAAAGTGCAACACCTCAGGCTCTTCGTGGAACTCCAGTCCTACGCCGTGTCCACAAAGGTCGCGCACCACAGAGAACCCGTTCTTTTTGGCGTGGCGCTCGATAGCGTGTCCGATGTCGCCGACAAAGCCATAAGGCTTTGCCGCCTTCATGCCCAATTCAAGGCATTCCTTTGTCACACGCACAAGCTTTTCCTTCTCCGGCGTGGTTTTTCCGATTATGAACATGCGGGAGGCGTCGGAATAGTATCCGTCGAGAATCGTCGACACGTCGACATTGATGATGTCGCCTTCCTCGAGGATTTCGTCCTCCGACGGAATGCCGTGGCAGACCACCTCGTTGATCGACGTGCACACGCTCTTAGGGAAGCCCTCATAGTTGAGCGGCGCCGGGATGGCTCCATGGTCGACAGTGTAGTCATACACCAGCTTGTCGATTTCCGCCGTGCTCATTCCGGCATGTATTTCCTTTTCCACGAGGTCGAGCACTCCGGTGTTGATTTTTCCGCTGCGGCGGATACCCTCAATCTGTTCTGGTGTCTTTATGAGTTTCGGCGACGGCACAAGGTGTCCGTGCTCTTGATAAAACAAAATCTTGCGGTCCATGTCCGTAAGTTCCTTGCCCTTAGGCACAATCCAATTACGTCTGTATCTCATTGCTTCGAATTGTTAAAATGTCAAACCCGGCAGACCTAAAAAAAACAGCCTGTCCGCAGTCCGCAAAATTATACATTTAATTGCTGGCTCGCAAAAAAGAGCCCCTTTTTCCGCGCCCGCAACTATTTTTTATGCCGTTTGTCGCGGCAATATTGCCGCGGTGTGATTCCGTGTTTCTTGATAAAGGCGCGCCGAAACGTGCTGAGCGAATTGAAACCCACCGTTGTGGCTATCTCATCCTGCGTCATGGAGCAGTCGCCGCCGGCAAGCATCGCCTCCGCATCGGCAATGCGGTAGCCGTTGACAAAGTCGCAGAAATTAGTGCCGAGCGTATTGTTGAGCCATGCCGACAAATAGCTGCGGTTGGTGCCTATCTCGCGTGCCAGCTGGCTTACCGACAAATCGTGGTTGCGGTGCAGTTTCTTTTCAACAAACAGTGCCTCCACCTCCGCGCTGAAGTCGGGCATACCTTCCAGCGCCGGCTGCTTTTCCGACATAATCTGCCTCACTTCGTCAATGCTGCGCCCAACCTTGCAGTAATGATGGTTGACCGCAGCCCAAACCACCGTGACAATCACGATATATGCGATGTTGGAAATGCTCGACTCAACATAGCACGAATATATCCAAGCCGCCAGCACCGACAGAAACATCGCTATCGCCCGCCACATCCACCGCTTGTCGGCCGACGAGAAGTTTTGCCGCACGATGTAGTGGTAGCGTTTTGTCAGCACGGCGATGCGCACCGCCCATATCAGACAGTAGACTGCCATACCAACGATGTTGATGTCAAAGAAGTTGTCGTTTGCCGTCACGATGTAGAGCACGAGCATCAGCAGGTAGAATGCCGAATTCTGCACGATGCGCGACCACGTGATGTAGATTGGCGACAAGAGCTCGACCACGAAAAACACGCATGTGAACACCGCCGACATGTCAACAAGCAGCAACGTGCGGTATAGGTGTCGATGCAATTGCGTGTCGATACACGAATAGATTGGATCCTTCAGCACCAGCAAGAACCAAAAAGCCATTATCGCCGCTGCCGTGCGGTAGAAGCGCTGCTCACGGCGGTGGCGGAAGTATGTCGCACTCTCATAGATGAAATATGCGCTGCAAAGCCCGTATACGAAGTTTTCGGCGGTGCCGAGAAATACTGCTGTGTCCATACTGAGGTTTGGAGGGAAAAAGACAGGCACACAACAGGTTGTTTCTCCACCCGTATATGCCTGTCCTATATTGTAACGTATTGTCTAAGCGTTATTTGCCGGCATACTTGGCTGCCTGCTCAGCAATCAGCTTAGGATCGTCGAAGTAGTTGATTCGCATTGCACGGCGCACATCGGCAAGAGTCTCGGCAGCCACTGCGCGTGCCTCCTCGCTGCCTCGGCGCAGAATCTCGAACACGCCGGGGATATCCTGTTCCCATTGTTTGCGACGTTCGCGAATCGGAGCGAGCTCTTCCTCAAGCACACTGATGAGAATCTTCTTCACCGTGCCGTCGCCCACGCCTCCGGCGCAATAACGGTCCTTCAAATCCTGAAGGCTCTCGAATTCCGAACAATGACGTTTGAATTTCTCATCGGTGCAGAATGCGTCGAGATATATGAACGGGCAGTTGCCCTCAAGGTGTCCGGGGTCGCTGATGTTGAGATGGAGAGGGTCGGTATACATGCCTTTCACCTTCTTTGCAACATCTTTTGATGTGTCGCTGAGGTAGATGCAGTTGCCGAGCGACTTGCTCATCTTTGCCTTTCCGTCGGTTCCCGGCAGACGCAGGCAGGCAGCGTTTGTAGGCAGCAGGATTTCCGGCTCAACAAGCGTCTCGCCGTACACGTTGTTGAAGCGTCCCACGATTTCACGGGTCAATTCAATCATCGGCTCCTGGTCCTCACCGGCAGGCACTGTGGTGGCACGGAAAGCGGTGATGTCGGAAGCCTGGCTCACCGGATAGCAGAAGAATCCCACAGGGATGCTCGTCTCGAAGTTGCGCATCTTGATTTCTGTCTTCACCGTAGGGTTGCGCTGCACGCGCGACACTGTCACGAGGTTCATATAATAGAATGCCAGCTCTGTCAGTTCCGGCACCGCCGACTGCACGAAAATCGTAGTCTTGGCAGGGTCCAATCCCGCCGACAGATAGTCGAGCGCAACCTCAACGAGGTTTTGGCGGATTTTCTCTGGATTGTCGGCGTTGTCGGTCAACGCCTGAGCGTCGGCAATCATCACAAAAATTTTGTCGTACTCACCTGAGTTCTGCAGCTCAACGCGACGTCGCAGCGAGCCTACGTAGTGACCAAGGTGAAGTTTTCCTGTAGGGCGGTCGCCCGTAAGTATGATTTTTCCCATAATATTCTGATTGCTTTTATGTTAGAACAAATATCCTACCCCAACGTTGAAGTATATCGGATACATACTGAATGTTATCGTCTTGAAACTTTCAGGGAAAGCCGAATTCAATCCCCACGAAAGGTCGGCATAGAGCTTCAGATGCTTGAACGCTTCCCAGTCGACTCCGGCTTGAAGTCCCCACTGAAATTTGCGCAACTCGTCGGAGAAGTCGTAAGTTGCCGTGGCATCGCCTGTAAACACTGCCTTTTCACCCGTCGGATCGCCGTTGCGCAGATATCCGTCGTAGACGAAGCCGTTGAATTTACCCTCGATTAGGTACGACAGGAATACGCCCAGCTTGAGGTTGGTGCGTGGATGCACTTTATAGACGCCCACGATAGGGAATGACAGAAACGAGTTGCGCACCGACGTTTTCACGCCACCAGTCCATCGGCCGCTTGCAACGGCGCCCTCACTGAGGATTTCCATACCGTAGTTTTTCACGCGGGCGTCGGTCTCCATATTCTTGTTTTCAAGTTTCACTCCGAAGCCCACCCCCCAGTGCTTGTCGAAGAACCGCGTGAAGTCGGCCTCGCCCGAAAAGCCAACGGAAGGCTTGTAACTCTTGATTTCGCGGATTTCGGCAGGCAGCGGAATCGGCGATGTGCCGCCGATGTTGTAGCCCGCGCGGAGCTCAATGTTCCATCCCTTGAGGGCGGCGTTGATAATCTTCTGTGTGCGGCTCTGCTGCGCCTGCGCAGCAGATGGGATTAATGCTGCCGCCGCCAGTATGATAACTGCATATATCTTCTTCATTGTAGTCATTTTTTATTCGTTGGTTACTTTGATGTTGCGCACATCGAGCGTGCTGCCTACGGCACCGCGGAAATAGTCGCCCTCGGCACTTGAAGCGATGACGATGCCCAGCCGGTAGACACCCTTCGCAAGAAGGTCTGCATTTACTGCCTTTTTGTATTTGTCGTAGTCGAATTCGATTTCAAACTTCACCCAGTCGTCGTCGCCCAGTCCAGTCTCGTGGGCGTCGGTCAGGTTGGCGAGAGCCACCATGTTGGGGTGCATGAAGTCGTTGTAGTGCACGTTGCTGTCGATAAACTTCACGTCGTCGTCGCTTTCGAAGAAGATTGCGTAGATTGAGAAAATGTCTTTGCGTCCGACCACTACGTTTCCTTTGCCGTCGGTAAACACGTCGCCGGCCTTGAAGCGGTATTCGCCCGACAGCTTGACGGGCTTGTAGTTGTAAGGCTCGCCAAACCGAGTGGCTTCACGAGGTTGGGAGACGGCACTGCCCAAGTCAAATTCGCCCTGGAAGATGTTGCCGGCGGCGATAGGCATTTTCACCTGTGCGCCGAATCCTCCGGTTGAACGCGTCACCAGTCGGATGTATTCCGGCTGGGCATACTTCCCACCGTTCACGAAGCTGGTCACGTTATCGTTGTCGGTCTTCATCGTGGTGCCTTCTGGGAAAACAGCCAGCGTGGGGAAGAATTCCCAGATATGGTCTTTGTAGTTATCTTTGCCGTATGCAGCGCGCGCCGCTTTGTTTGCCTCGCCGCACATCACATAGCCCGGATTGCCCGACGACCAAGCCATCAGGAAGTTGCCATTCTCGTCGTATTCGTTGAAGATTGAATATTTCTTCGTAGGGTCGAGCTCCACCTTGTTGAACAGATATTCGCTCGGCTTCAGCTGCTGCACCACCTGCACGCGGTAGGTTTTGTGCCATTCGCCGTCCTGCGAAGTCACGGTGTAGTTCACGGTATGGTCATCAGCGTTCAGGAAGTTCTGGACCGAGCCGCTTGCCGGACTGATTGTAGCGCCTTCGGTCAGCGTGAACGTAGGCGCGAGCTTCGAGATGTCAGCGTCAGGCACGACGTTTACCGTCACGCGGTTGTTGGTGATTGTTGGGTCAGAAACGACGATTTCCGACGGAAACGAACAGGTTATGATGTCGCATTCCGTGTTGAGAGCCTCGTCCTGAATGCATGATGTGGCTGCAAGCACTGTCGCCGCGACAACCACTGTTTTATATACAAAATTCATAATAATTCATTAATAATGGTTGCAAAGTTACTGAATTTATTCCATTTTGCTGCAACAGTGAATTTTTTTATTCCGAAAATGTTGTGTAAGTTTGCATAAAAGGTTATAACAGGACTACATTTATGAAATTTATATCTTGGAACGTCAACGGGCTTCGCGCCTGCGTTGGCAAAGGCTTTGAGGAGTCGTTCAACGCTCTCGACGCCGATTTTTTCTGTCTGCAGGAGACAAAGATGCAGGCTGGTCAACTCGACTTGCAGTTTGACGGCTACCGCTCCTACTGGAACTATGCCGAGAAGAAAGGCTACTCCGGCACTGCCATCTATACCCGCCATGAACCGCTGTCGGCGGCATACGGCATCGGCATTGCCGACCACGACACCGAGGGCCGAGTGATAACACTTGAATACGACACGTTTTACCTTGTGACGGTCTACGTGCCAAACTCGCAGGACGGTCTGCGCCGTCTGGACTACCGGATGTCGTGGGAAGACGATTTCCGGGCTTATCTGAAAGGGCTCGACAGCAAGAAGCCCGTGGTGGTGTGCGGCGACCTGAACGTGGCGCATCGCGAAATCGACCTTAAAAACCCGAAAACCAACCGCCGCAACGCCGGATTCACCGACGAGGAACGCGGAAAGATGACCGAGCTGCTCGACGCCGGATTCACCGACACGTTCCGCCACTTCCATCCCGACACGCCCGACATATATTCGTGGTGGTCGTATCGCTTCCATGCCCGCGAGAAGAACGCAGGGTGGCGCATCGACTATTTCCTCACGTCGACGCGCCTCGACGACAAGCTGCAAGATGCAAAAATACACACCGAGATTTTCGGCTCAGACCATTGTCCCGTGGAGGTCGACATTGATTTGTAGACCAATGGTTAAAAACAGAGCCGCCTGCAATCCGGATTGCAGGCGGCTCTGTTTTATAACAATGCTGCCGTCAGTGATTCAGCAAGGCGTTCATAGCGTCGAAACGTGCCAACTGGTCTTCGCCAAACTTGGCGAGATCCTCGCGAATGCTGTCGACGGTCTTCACAGTGTCGGTTTTCGACTTTGAGAAAAACTTGTCGGCATAGCATACAATCTTCTCCTCCAGCGTCACCGGAATCATGTCGCGGTGAGGCAGCGGAAGGTTGTCGCGTTCAATTTCAGCAGCCGATATTCCCGCGCCCGTATGACGTTCGCAAACCCGCGCGTACGGCTCCATTGAAGCATCGATGCCACGCAGCATTTCCGCGCCGAGGATGCCGTGACGGATATAAGGCTCGTCGCCGTTGCAGAAAATCGACGGCGCATGCGTCTTTACGATTCCGACATCGTGGAGCAGAGACGCGTCGTAGACAAAATCCTGGTCGGCTTCCGGGAAACGCGACGCAATGTCGAGCGCCATTTCAGCCACCTGGCAACTGTGATGCCAAAGCAGCTTGAAAAGGTCGCTGTCCTCGTCGTAGAACTTCAGTAGCACGTCTTTAGCCGAAAGATTTCCTATCATGGTCGCTTACAGCTCGATAATCGTGTTCCAGTTATGCACATCCTCTTCCTCTCCAAGCTGGATGCCGCGGAGACGGTTGTAGAGTTTTGTGCTGAGAGGACCCGGTTTGCCGTCTTTCGAGATTACGTAAGAGCGGTTGTTCTCAGGGTCGTCGATACGCTCGATAGGGCTGATTACAGCCGCCGTTCCGCAAGCGCCAGCCTCTTCAAGCGTCGTAAGCTCATCTTCCGGGATTTGACGGCGTTCCACCTTGATGCCCATATCCTCGGCGAGCTGCATAAGGCTCTTGTTGGTGATTGACGGAAGGATTGACGTAGACAACGGAGTGATGTATGTGTTGTCCTTGATTCCGAAGAAGTTGGCAGCGCCACACTCGTCCATATATTTCTTCTCGCGTGCGTCGAGATAGAACTCTGCCGAATATCCGGCAGCGTGAGCCTCGCAGCTTGCACGCAGACTTGCGGCATAGTTTCCGCCCACCTTGAACGTACCTGTGCCGAGAGGTGCGGCGCGGTCATACTTACGGGTAATGACGTAAGGCGTGGTCTTGAATCCGCCCTTGAAGTAAGGTCCAACCGGCGAAACGAAAATCACAAACAGATATTCCGTGGCAGGTTTAACGCCAACTTGAGCCGACATACCGATTTCGAGCGGACGGATGTAGAGCGATGCTCCGCTGCCGTAAGGCGGAATGAAACGTGCGTTCAGACGCACAACCATCTTCACCATCTCCATGAATTTCTCCACTGGCAACGCCGGCATCATAATGCCTTCAGCCGAACGCTGGATGCGCTTTGCGTTCTCGTCCATGCGGAACACGCGCACCTGACCGTCCTTGCCACGGAACGCTTTCAATCCCTCGAAAGCCTCCTGGCCGTAGTGCAGACAGCTTGCAGCCATGTGCATTGGTATCAACTCTGACGAAGAGACTTCGATTTCGCCCCACTCGCCATTCTTGTAAGTACAGCGGACGTTGTAGTCTGTTGGAATATACCCGAACGACAGATTCGCCCAATCAATGTTCAACTCTTTCTCCATATCTTGTGATATTTTGTTGTTTTCTTATTGCTATGCAAACATACACAAAAAAAGTGGGAAAACCGAAGTTTCCCACTTTTATTCGTCTCTTTTGTCAATCTACAGGCAAATTTTTGTTCCCGCATACGGATCGGCTATCCTGTCGGCTTGCGTAATCACCACCGACTCCACCCCTGCCGACACGCAGGCAATGGCATTGTCGAGTTTCGGAATCATACCTCCGCTCACCACTCCCCGGCGCTTCAAATCGTCGAGCACGGCGGGTGTTATAGTAGGAATAAGGCTGCTGTCGTCGTTCTCATCGGCAAGCACGCCCGGCTTCTCGAAACAGAACATCAGCGTCACGTCGTAGTGCGCCGCCATGGCTTTTGCCATCTCTCCCGCCATCGTGTCGGCGTTTGTGTTGAGCATGTGTCCGCAACCGTCGTGGGTGAGCGGAGCGACCACCGGGCAACATCCGCTCTCAATCAGCGTCGCCACAGCCTCGGCATTCACCTTCTTCACGTCGCCGACCCATCCGTAGTCCACTGCCGACACCTTACGCTTGTCGCTGAGCACAATGTTCATATCAGCCCCTGTGAGTCCCACAGCGTCAATGCCAAGGGCTTGCAGTCCAGCCACGATGCGTTTGTTGACAAGTCCGCCGTAGACCATAGTGACCACCTCGAGCATAGCCTCGTCGGTGATGCGGCGTCCGTCGACCATCTTCGTTTCCACACCGAGCCGGGCAGCCATCTGCGTGGCAGAGCGTCCGCCTCCATGCACGAGCAGTTTCTTGCCCTCCACCGCGGCGAAATCCTTAAGAAGGGAGTTGAGCGATTCAGAATTTTCCACAATCTTACCGCCCACTTTTATTATTGTCAAATGTTCTTTCATTGCTTGGAATTTTTAAGTGTAAATATAGAATAAATCCAGACCACAACGAATCCTGCCAACGGCACGACAAACGACAGCACCATTCCATGTGCGTCTGCCATCCATCCCATAAGCCACGGCCCCACAGCGCCGCCCACAGGCGTCATCATCAGAAACGACGATGCCCTTTTGGTCTTCTCGCCCAAGCCGCGCAGCGACAGGGCAAATATCGTAGGAAACATTATAGACTCGAAGAAATAGCCGGCAATCAACGCGCCCATCGACAGCGCGCCGCAGTCGGCCACAACTATTGTAGTGGTCACCACTGTCGCCGTAGCGCACACCACAAGCACCGCCTCCGCCTTCACGCGGCTCATCACGAGCGAGCCGACAACGCGTCCCACCATAAACAGCATCAGTCCGCCAAGCGACAAGAGCGTCGTCGCCGTGGGCTTGTCAAACCAGTTGCCGTCGGTGGCGTAGTTGATGAAGAAACTGTTGATGGAGATTTCCGAAATCTCGTAGCAGAACAGTGCGAACACGCCGAATATAAACGCAAAGTTGCGTGCCAGCGATGCGTTTCTTGCCTTTTCCGCAGAGCCGGCGGCACTGTCGTCTTCGTGAATCTCCGGCAGGCGCACACGGGTGAACACCACCGCCGCAAGCAGCACGAAGATGCCAAGACCCATGTAAGGGAGCGCCACGCTGGCATTGTCGCGGAAAATCAGCCATCCGCCTACAATCGGCGCACACATCGCACCAAGTCCGTTGAACGACTGTGCCATGTTGAGACGCGCGGCTGCCGTCTGGCGCGCGCCGAGTTCGGTGACATACGGATTTGCCGACGTTTCGAGAAACGTCAGTCCGCAACCGATCACGAACAGCGAGAACAGGAAAAACTCAAACGACATCAGCCATTCGCCAGGAATAAACAGCAGCGAGCCAATGCCATAGAGCAACAAACCGACAATCACGCCAGCCCGGTATCCCCGACGGCTGATAAACAGTCCGGCAGGGATGGCCATCGTGAAATAGCCCGTATAGAGCATCACCTGCACCAACGCCGACCGCGTCTTTGTCATCTCAAGCACCTCCTGGAAATGCTTGTTGAGAACATCAAGGATTGCGTGGGCGAAACCCCACATGAAAAACAGCGACGTTATCAGGACAAACGTTGCCAAATATTTCTTTTCGACCAATGCTTTCTTCATTTCTTCTTATTATGATTGCTTTTTTCCGGTGCAAAATTAGAAAAATCTCGTGGATTATGACTAAATTTGCATAATATAGTACAAAACAGACGACGAAAAAAAGAAAGACGCAATATGGCAACAAAGACGAAAAAAAGATCAGGAAAGAAGTCGGAAATCAAGACCCTGGTTGTTGACTTTTTCAACAACCACAACAAGGAATCATTCAACTACAAGCAAGTGGCTGTTGACCTTGGCGTCACCGGACGCAGCGACCAATATCTCATTGCCGACATTCTCGACGACTTGACCCGAGACGGCTATCTTGTGGAACTCGTGCCGGGAAAATACCAGGCTTCTGAAATCACAACCTCCGCCGAGGGCACATTCGTGCGACGCAGCAACGGAAAAAACAGCGTAATCGTCGACGGAGCGGAAGTGCCTGTCTTTGTAGCCGAACGCAATTCAAAGCACGCCCTCAACGGCGACCGCGTGCGCGTGCATCTGTGCGCACAGCGCAAGGGTTTCGAGCCGGAGGCGCAGGTGCTTGAGATTATAGAGAAAAAAGAGCAAGTGTTTATCGGCACTCTGAAGGTGAGCAAGAACTACGCCTTCCTCGTGACCGACAGCAAATTCCTTGCCTGCGACATTTTTATACCAAAAGCGAAAATCAAAGGCGGCGAAAGCGGCGACAAGGCAATTGTGCGCATCGTGGACTGGAACGACGATGACAAGAACCCTACCGGCGAGGTGGTCGACATTCTCGGCCGAACGGGAGAAAACAACTCGGAGATGAACGCCATCCTTGCCGAATACGGTCTGCCTTACGTATACCCTAAGAACGTGGAGGCTGCCGCCGACAAAATCGACGCAGGAATAACGCCGGAGGTCATAGCCGCCCGCGAGGACATGCGCGGCGTGACAACATTCACCATCGACCCGCGCGACGCAAAGGACTTCGATGACGCGTTGTCGCTGCGCAAACTGCCAAACGGAAACTGGGAGGCCGGCGTACATATCGCCGACGTGACCCACTATGTGCGCCCTGGCTCAGTCATCGACAAAGAGGCGGAGAAGCGCGCCACATCGGTCTATCTCGTCGACCGCACAGTCCCGATGCTCCCAGAGCATCTCTGCAACGGCATCTGCTCGCTGCGCCCCAACGAGGAAAAACTGGCATACTCATGCATCTTTGAGATGGACGACAACGCCAACATCATCAACCACCGCATCCGCAAAACCGTGATAAAGAGCGACCGCCGCTTCACCTACGAGGAGGCGCAGGAAATAATCGAGACCGGCAAGGGCGACTATGCCGAGGAGGTACTCACCCTCGACCGTCTCGCCAAAGCGTTGCGCAAACGCCGCTTCGAGCATGGCTCGGTCAACTTCGACCGCTTCGAGGTGCGTTTTGAAATCGACGAGACCGGACACCCGATAAGCGTGTATTTCAAAGTATCGAAAGACGCCAACAAACTTGTGGAAGAGTTTATGCTTCTTGCCAACGAGCAGGTAGCCACCGACATAGGCAATCCTGGCGGACGCAAGAAGGCCAAACCGTTTGTCTACCGTATCCACGACAATCCAGACCCCGACCGCATGACCAATTTCGCCGAGATAGCCAACCGATTCGGCTACAAGGTGAGAACCACGGGCAAGCGCACCGACATCAACAACTCGCTCAACAAGATGCTCTCAAGCGTAAAGGGCAAGCCGGAAGAGAACCTGTTGTCGATTCTCGCCATCCGTTCAATGTCGAAGGCTGTATATTCAACCGTCAACGTAGGACACTACGGCTTGGCTTTCGACTACTACACCCACTTCACATCGCCTATCCGCCGCTACCCGGACATGATGGTGCACCGCCTGCTCGACAAATACCTCAACGGCGGACGCGCCGTAAACCGCGAGAAACTCGAAACCGAGTGCAAGCACTCTTCCGACATGGAACAACTAGCAGCCAACGCCGAACGCGCTTCCATCAAATACAAGCAGGTGGAATTCATGAAAGACCGACTGGGACAAATCTACGAAGGCTCGGTGTCGGGCGTGACGGAATGGGGAATCTACGTGGAACTCGACGAGAACAAATGCGAGGGCATGGTGCCTATCCGCGACCTCGACGACGACTACTACGAGTTTGACGAAAAGAACTATTGCCTCATCGGGCGCCGCAAGAAACACGTATACCAGCTCGGCGACAAGCTCACCGTGCAAGTGGCGCGCGCCGACCTCAACAAGAAGCAGCTCGACTTTGCAATCGTGGGCAACGAGGCAGACAAGAAGGCCGCCACAACCTCTGTCAACAAAGAGGGCGACGTGGTGAACACTGCCAAAAAGTCTAAGAAAAAATCCGACTCGCGAAAGGCATCGAAGAAATCAAAGAAATCAAAATAAAAACGACATCATACGCATGAACATAACAGTCTACCTTTCCTCAAAATCTGACCTCAGCGACAACTTCACCAATGCCGTCAGCGCCATTGGCAAGGGCATCGGCGAGATGAACGCACGTCTGATCTACGGAGGCAGCAACGCCGGACAGATGCACATCCTCGCAGCCACTGCCAAACAGCACGGCGCAACGGTCACTGGTGTGATACCGGAAGTGTTCCGGCAGCTGTCGGATCCCGTTGTCGACGAGATGATATACACTCTCGACCTCAGCGAGCGCAAAGCGCGCATGATTGAGCTGGGACAAATATTCGTCGCGCTCCCCGGAGGCATCGGCACAATCGACGAGGTGATGAGCACCCTCGCCTCCCTAACCGTGAGCCGGAACTTCTCGAAACGCATCCTGCTGGTGAACGTAGACGGCGTGTTCGACCAACTCTACAACCAGCTGCAGTCGCTTGTGGAGCAGCGCCTTGCCGCTCCGGAGGCTGTCGCATTGGTGGAGCTCGTGGGAAGCGTGGAGGAAGCGATAGAAAAACTGCAACAACTAAACCGTTGATATTATGGTAAAGAAAAGTATTGTTTACACAGCCACCGGCGACAAAGGGACAACGTCGCTCGTAGGCGGCAAGCGCGTGTCGAAAGACGACGTGCGCCTTGAAGCGTATGGCACAGTCGATGAGTTGAACGCACACATCGGACTGCTCGACAACCTGCACAACGTGCCGTCGGACATCAAAAGTTTCCTACGCGTAATTCAAAACAAACTCTTCAACATCGGAGCGTATCTCGCCACCGAGACCGCCCCTGGCACAAAGGCAATGGGACTTGACGATGACGATATAGCCAACATCGAGCATCAGATAGACCTGCTCGACGCCGAACTGCCACCTCTCCGTAATTTTGTGCTTCCCGGTGGCAGCCGCATCTCTTCGCGCGCGCAGATTTGCCGCACCGTGGCACGCCGCTGCGAACGCCGCGTTGTGACTCTCGCCAACGAGCACGATGTGGACCAGAACGTGCTGACATACCTCAACCGTCTGAGCGACTATTTCTTCGTTCTTGCACGCTTCAACAACATCCACAACCAGATTGAAGAGATTTTTTGGGACAAGGATTGCAAATAAACAAGCAATTGCCAGGTTTTTAACTAAATTTAAACCCGCATTCTATTTGAAATTTGTTTTTTTACTATCTTTGCAGTCTCAATAAAAAACGCAGATTAAAAACGATAGAATTATGTATTGGACTCTTGAACTCGCATCAAAGCTTGAAGATGCGCCCTGGCCAGCAACCAGAGAAGAACTTATCGACTACGCCATGCGTTCTGGTGCTCCGCTCGAAGTTATCGAAAACCTTCAGGAAATGGAAGACGAAGGCGAAGTGTATGAATGCATCGAAGACATTTGGCCTGACTATCCAAGTAAGGAAGATTTCTTCTTCAACGAGGACGAATATTGATGTTCCTTAAAGAGGTAACTTATTGAAAATAAGATAAGGTGACTAACAATTAAATGTTAGTCACCTTTGTTTTACCTCGTTTTGGTGCATAATTTACGAATCAAATGCAGAGCAGCGTATCAGTGAGTTACAAAATCTTGCCACCCCGAGAATTATTGAATGCGAATCAAATGCGAATCACGTGACAAGCGTTTTTCAACTTGCAAGAAAACTGAAATCAAGCCGATTTACCTCCTCTTCTAAAGTCTCTGGCAGATATTTGGCATACACTTTCTCTGTAACGCCAGTGGACGCATGACCGAGCAACCTGCTCACAACCGACATTTCCATTCCGTCATTCAAAGCCATCACTGCAAACGTGTGTCTCGCAACGTGCATAGTAAGTGGATGGGAGAATCCTAACTTTTCACCTACCACTACTAAAGACTGGTTTATACACTTTGTGACGTTGTTTCTGTTCTTGTATAACGTTTCTCTGTTGTCAAGGTCTATCTCGTCATCAAGCATACCGAAAACAAACCGCTTGTTGCCACATTTCTGTTTCCAACGCTTTAATATTTCAACAGCCTCCTCTTTCAATGGAATGGTGTGGGTAGTGGAACGGTAAAATTATAGAAGATAATCGGAGGTAAATGCTTAAGAGTATTCTTGTTTTCTTTTCTCATTTTGTTGGGGAAGTGAAGCGTTATCACTATATTTGCACAATACTGCGAGAATTTTCTTAGTAGTAAATTTAGAATTAAATGAAAAGATTAGACACATATCGGGCAAGACCATTTATCAAGTGGGTTGGAGGGAAAACTCAACTTCTTGATGATATAAAAAAAATTCTACCTCGTGATTTATCACGTAGGGATGAGATGACGTATATCGAACCATTTGTTGGGGGAGGAGCAGTATTGTTTTGGATTTTACAAGAATACCCAAACATAACAAGAGCTATTATAAATGATATCAATGCAGAGCTTATCTGTACATATCGAGTAATAAAATATGATGTCGAAAATTTAATTTTTGAATTGAACCGACTTCAAAATGAATATCTTCCACTTAATGAAGTTGATAGAAAAGAGTATTTTCTTGCTCAACGTGAGCGTTTTAACGAAAGAGATACCTCAGAGGTTGAAACCGCTGCACTATTTATTTTTTTGAATCGTACTTGTTTCAATGGATTGTATCGTGTAAACTCTAAAGGTAAGTTCAATGTTCCACATGGAAGATATGCAAATCCTAAAATTTGCGATGAGGAGACATTAAGGGCAGATTCTGCCGTCCTTCAGCGAGTTGAAATTCTTTGTGGTGATTTTGCACAAACTGGCAAATATGCCCATGATAATGTTTTGTTTTATTTTGACCCTCCGTATCGTCCTCTGACAGATACTTCTGCATTTACATCTTACGCAAAAGAAGGTTTTGATGATGCCGAGCAGATACGGTTACGCGATTTTTGCGCTCTAATTGCAAAGCAAAAATCTTTATTCGTGGCAAGTAATTCAGACCCATTGAACGTAGACAATGAAGACGATTTTTTTGATCATCTTTATAAGATGTTCTCTATTAAACGTGTATTTGCTGCAAGGATGATAAATTCAAAGGGAAATGGACGTGGTGCTATTTCTGAAATAATGATTTCAAATGTTGCTAATGCTTACTGATATGAGAGACTTTGATGCTTGGCTTGCTGGTTTCAGACCATCTATTGCCGATTATAAATATTATGTTGATTTTGATAAGGTATTTAATAATGTGGAAGCTATTAAAATTCCACTCAATATCTTAAATGCGCTTATTGGCTCCAAGAATATCGAGGATGAATTCAGGAATATTTTGGTACAATATCCAGAAACATTAAAATGTATCCCTATTCTTTTAGCTAAGCGTGAGCTTGATATTATGGCTATGGATGAAGAAGGACAGATTGACTTTCATTTTGACAAGCCAAATTGCACAAATGAAGATTACGTGAAATTCATGCGGAAGACTGGTCTTTTTGATTTGATGGAGAATCATATTGTCAACAATCTTGTGGATTACGTGACAGGTATAGAAACTGGTCTTGACTCGAACGGACGTAAGAACCGTGGTGGTCATTTAATGGAAAATCTTGTAGAGGGTTTTCTTTGTAAAGCAGGACTTGTAAAAGGAGAAACCTATTTCAAGGAAATGTATATCCATGAGATTGAGGCTAAATGGGGAATAGATTTGTCTTCTATTTCCAATAATGGTCGTGCGGAAAAAAGATTTGATTTTGTTGTAAAAGGAAAGAACACTGTTTATTATATAGAAACAAACTTTTATACAAGCAGTGGGTCCAAGTTAAATGAAACGGCACGTAGTTACAAAACTATTACCATGGAAACCAAAGATTTGGGATATTTCAAATTTGTTTGGTTTACCGATGGTTGCGGTTGGCGCAGTGCAAAGAATAACCTAAAAGAAACGTTTGATGTATTGGACCACTTGTATAACATTGCGGATCTTGAGAACGATATTATTTCTAAAAAACTAAAATGAGGAGTAAGAATTATGCCAAATCAAAATATTTCAATGACATGTAATGTACAAGAACCGCTATGTGTAATTCCAATTAATGGCACATATATTTTAGGAATATACAAAGGGACATTGTCTGATTTTGATATTCTGCTAAGATATCGTCAGAAAGAAGGTGAAAGATGGAGTCGCATCCGTACTCCTAAACATATTCATTGGGCTGTAGATATGTTGATTAAACATTATAGTGAACCCCATGAAACGGACCTATTGCTAAGTAGTTTACTTGAACAATGGAGTCGGACAGCTCCTTTAAAATCTAAAAAAGAACAGGAACTTTTATTGTCCCCGGAGAATTTGTTGGCTGAAGTAAATAATGAAGCCCAGAAATACAGCAAATTAGCTGGAAAAGGTGAATATAGTGTTAAATTCTTGATGTTGATTGCGAAACTATTAATGGTTCAAGAAAAGACCAATAGACATGACGCTTATATGTTCAAGAATCTCTTGGAAAGGATAAAGGAACATAGAAATATTTTTGAAATTGTGTCAACAGCAACATTTCATTGATGTTAACTCCATACTATAGATCGGTAAATAGGGATTTTACCCTTTTGAAAGGAGATTGTATTGAACTACTTAATTCTTTTGAGTTTAAGTTTGATATGATTTTCGCAGATCCGCCATATCATTTATCAAACGGAGGAATAAGCGTTCAAAGCGGTAAAATGGTTTCTGTCAATAAAGGTGCTTGGGATAAGTCTAACGGATATGAGGAAGATTACCTTTTTGACAAATCATGGATTGCCACCTGTCGGGATAAATTAAAAAGCAATGGAACGATTTGGATAAGTGGTACTTATCATAATATTTTCTCAGTAGCCCGATGCTTGACGGAATTAGACTTCAAGATATTGAACTGTATTACATGGGAGAAAACAAATCCGCCACCAAATTTGTCACGCAAGTATTTCACTCACTCGGCTGAATACATTCTTTGGGCGCGTAAAGAGCAAAAAGTACCCCATTATTTTAATTATGAACTAATGAAAATAATTAATGGTGGTACTCAAATGCGTGATGTGTGGCGATTGCCAGCTATTGCTCCATGGGAAAAATCGTGCGGGAAGCATCCTACGCAAAAACCATTGTGTGTGCTTTCTCGTATCGTTCAGGCTTCGACCCTTTCTGGGGCATGGATTTTAGACCCATTTACAGGTAGCAGTACAACTGGCATCGCGGCAAGTCTATTGGGACGTCGATTCCTTGGCATAGATCAAAATGATGAATTCTTGGAACTAAGTAAGGCCCGCCGAGAAGAAATCAACGATATCTCAAAACGCACTTTGTATTTGGAGAAGCTTCAAAAGCAGGCACAGCTATTTGAAGATAATGAAATTCAAGTCCTTAATGAGCCTTGTTCGGAATATGGACAGGATTTGCCATTTTAGTTCAATATATTTGCGCTAATTAATAGAAATAATTTACTATGACCAATAATCAGATATTACTCAAAGAAATCATTAAACAAGAGTGTCAAAACTCGAGTGAGTATAACAACGAGAATTCATATTTTGAATTTTTTGCAGCCAATCAGGTATTGAAAGATTATGAATTTAGTAATGAAGAAATTGAAAACGGCATTATAGGGGGATCGAATGATGGTGGATGCGATGCAGCTTATATATTTCTCAATGATGAAATTATTGCTCCTGATCAACTTGTAAATTTAACTTGTCCCAAAGGGGCTCAATTGGAATTTGCTATTTTTCAATCCAAAAACACCACTGGTTTTGGAGAGGATGCAATAATGAAATGGAAAACAATTTCAGAAAACCTTTTGGATATGTCACATGATGTGGACCAATACAAAGATAGATATTGTGAAGGAGTATGTGAGATATTTATGCTTTTTAGAGATGCCATAACAAAATTGATTACTAAACAGCCCAAAGTATGTTTTCATTATTATTATGTAACATTGGGGGTGGATGTGCATCCTAATGTTGTTGCACAAATGGAAGAACTTAAATGTGTTGTTAATAAATTATATCCCAATGCTTTAGTTAAAGCTGATTTGATTGGTGCGAATGAACTTGTCACATTATATAATAGTGAGCCTGATGTAAATATATGTGTTGACTTAGCAGATCAAGCCATAACATTGGGAAAGACAAATGAATATGTCGCTTTGATAAATTTATCTCAATATTACACATTTATAACAGATTCTTCTAAAAAACTAAGAAAGGGAATATTTGAGTCAAATGTTCGGGATTATCAAGGATATAATTCTGTCAATTCATGTATTGCTGATACTTTAAAAAATAAGCAGAATGAAGATTTCTGGTGGTTAAATAATGGCATTACTATATTATCAGATAAGATTACACTGGTGACAAGTAAAAAATTATCAGTAGATAATCCTGAAATTGTAAATGGTCTTCAAACCTCTCATGAAATCTATAATTATTTTTCGGAAAATCCGACAAGATTATCTGAAGAAGATCGAAACATCCTAGTGCGATTTATTGTGCCTGTGTCAGAAGAAGTGCGTGATGATATTATTTTTGCGACAAACAATCAAACTAATATTCCAAAGTCATCACTTAGAGTTACAGACCCAATACATTTACAAATTGAGATGTATTGTAAGTCACGAGGTTTATATTATGATAGAAGGAAGAATTATTATAAGAATCAGAAAAAGAATAGCGGTGAAATTATAAGTGTTTCTTTTTTAGCTCAATGCCTTATTAGCATATTATTAAGAAAGCCTGATTTCGCAAGATCTCGTCCTTCAACATTATTAACTGATGATGAAACTTATAGCAAGTTGTATTCAGAGAAATATAGCCTTGAAGTATATTATAAAGTTGGAAAGATTGGTAAAATGATCCAAAACTATTTGCGAAAACTTCCAAATTGGACAACGGCAGAAAAGAGTGATATATTGTTTTATTTGCTTTATGCGTTATGTGCAAAAATCTTGAATAAGACTAATATAGGAATACAGGATGTAATAAATTTAGATATATCTGTGTTTACTGAACAAAAAATAAACGAGATTAATGAGTTGATTTATAATAGATACAAAGAATTGGGTGGAAATGGTCGCGTTGCTAAAAGCTCAACTTTTGTGGATGAGATTGATATTTTATTAGGACTTTAATTGTTTGTCTAACTTCTTATTCCATCGCCTCAGACCGTCTTAGACGGTGTGGTTTGTTTGTACAAATTTTATAGATTATTGCATAATATACTGATAATCAATATAGATAAATTCCTTCAACGAGGACGAATACTAAGCCGCAGAATCAGCACAATAAACTCACAATCAAACGATTGGCAAGCCTAAAATAAACTTGTCAATCGTTTTTTATGCATTCTAACCCAAATCAGAGCATACTGCCTTTGCAAGGGTTAAGATATAATGGTATGATCATGACAAACAAACTTGTTGGTAGAGAGCGAGAGTGTCAAGAACCCCGCAGAGCGATGGAGTCGGATCGTTCAGAATTTGTTATAGTATATAGACGGCGAAGAGTGGGTAAGACTTTTCTTGTTGACCAATACTATCACGGACAATATGACTTTACATTTGTTGGAGGGCATAATCTATCACGCCAGAGGCAACTACGAGTTTTGCGCGTGCATTGAAAAAGTTCTCATTGGTCATCACCTTTGTTACCACCTATGGCGTAGCAGATGGCGCACATCATAGTTTGGCACATAGAGAAGTTACAATGGAGCAGCCTTTCAAATAAGGAATATCCTTTCATGGTCTTTCTCTACGAAATAAAATAATCGAAAAGGTTGACACGGCAATAATGCCCGCAAGTCTACCGGCATCAGTGTGTTTGTTAAGGAGTGGAACAACAAAGGGCATGGTGGAATCGGAGAGATACGCACCACAGACTACAAATACTACAACAATGCCTTGCACAAGCGTATCGAAGACATTGACATGAAGAGAAGAACATAAAATATTTGAGACAAGAACAGCTCGAAGAATTGGTGGCTGCTTATGATGCTGTAGAACAACCCAGACCGAAAGTAGTTTCTTGGAATGCGTATGGTGAATGTAATAACATAAACTGAAATGGGAACATATTTACCAGCGATATTATACTAATTTTCAAACAAAAAGCATTACCTTTGCTTTCGAATTTTGTCACAAGTGACATTATTTGGAAGTATATGATAGTAAGCAGAAGTAAATACATCGACCAATTAGTACGTTCAAAAGGGAATGGACTGATTAAAATAGTCACTGGACTACGCCGTTCTGGTAAGTCTTTCCTACTAAAGAAACTCTTTCGCCAGCATTTGCTTAATGAGAGAGTTGCAGAAGATCATATCATAATCATTGATATGGAAAGTCGTAAGAACAAGAACTTTAAAGACCCAGACTTTTTGCTTGATTGGGTTGAAAAAGAAATGAAGGACAACTCTACTTATTATATAATCATTGATGAAGTGCAGGAAATCAGTGACTTTGTGGAGGTTCTTTCAACACTATCGGTGACAGAAGGAGCGGATGTATATGTCACTGGCTCAAACTCTCGCTTTCTTTCGTCAGATGTGGTTACGGAATTCCGTGGCAGAGGTGATGAAATTCATATTTGGCCTTTGTCGTTTGCGGAGTTTATGTCTGTTTATGAAGGTTCAAAGGAAGAAGGGTGGGCTGAATATCTGATGTTTGGAGGTCTACCACAACTTCTCACACAAGTTGGTGACGACAAGAAAGCAGACTTTTTGCGTCGTCTGTATCGCACCGTGTACCTTAGAGACATATACGAGAGAAATCCGATAGAAATGAAAGCAGAGTTTGAAGAACTCTCAAAGATAGTAGCATCAAGTATCGGTGCACCAGTTAATGCGCAGAATATAGCAAATACATTCAAGTCTGTCAGTAAGGCACAGGGTATCAGTGTTAAGACCATTTCCACGTATTTGGGATATATGCAAGACTCATTCTTGATAGAGAAGTCTGAACGGTATGACATCAAAGGGAGAAAGTATATTGGTGCTCTTTGCAAATACTATTATCAAGACATAGGTTTACGCAATGCGATTCTTTCATTCCGCCAAAACGAGACAACGCATATTATGGAGAATGTCATTTACAATGAAATGCGTATGCGCGGCTGGCTTGTTGATGTTGGCAATATCTTTCATCGTGTCAGAAATGAGGCAGGCAAGCAGCAACGTGTAACACTTGAAGTAGATTTTGTCTGTAACAAGGGGAGTGAGCGTATCTATATTCAGCCTGCCTACAAAATGCCAGATGTGGAAAAGATGGAACAAGAGAAACGTTCTCTGAAACTTGTAGATGATTCTTTCCGAAAGATAATAGTGGTGGGGGAACATACAAAAACATGGAGTGACGAGAAGGGTATACAGATAGTCAGCATTTATGACTTCCTTTTGACCCCATCATTTACAGAGTAGAGTATAGCATTGTCTTTATGGGCTGTAACAGGGCCACAGTTTTGCTTTTTACGGTCTTTCTCTACGAAATAAAATAATCGAAAAGGCTGACGCACGGTATAATAACTTGAAACTCATTACGCCTTACCCTTCATCAACGAGAACGAATACTAAAAAGCCCACAAGCTGACTCGCTCAGCTCAAGCATTGAATATAAGCGGCATAGGAATTCCTATACCGCTTTTTTCAGTCACAAAAATATGCGTAAAACGCTTGTCAATATGAATATAAATCTATACATTTGCCTTATAACTGTGGCTTTTTGCCATGCAATCATTGCAACTATCATATTAATTAACCAATAAACCATCTTTACTATGGCAAATCTATTAGACGAAACTCAGGGACCAATCAATGACAACGGACGCGACATTCATGTCATAGACCGCCAACTCCCGGTGACAATCACATTCAAATCAACTCTATTTGAGATTGCCCTATGGGTGACAATCCCGGTTCTGACATTACTTTATGTGTCCTTTATGGGCAACAAGCTCGAATCGCCGGAAATGGTGGCTCTGATCGGCTGCGTGTGCGGCATATTGCCGGGAGTGATATTCATCTTTATGAAAATTTCCGCACGCAACTACTTCCAGCAACTCGAACAGCGCATCCAAGCCGAAGCGTCAAACATCGACAACTACCTTGAACAGCGAGTGCAGATACTTCAGAATGTAGTCGGCCTTGTTGACCGCGCCGTAGACCTTGACAAAGACGTGATGAAGGCTGTGGCAGCATTGCGCGGAGGGAAAATCAACGACGCCAACCGCAGCGACGTAAACAGCCAGCTGAATATGGCTTGCGGACGGCTGTTTCCTCAGGTTGAAGCCTATCCCGAACTGAAAGCCCACCAGGCGATAGCCGACGCCATGCAGCAGAATAGCTATCTGCAGCGTGAAATCACGGCTGCCCGCACGGTATACAACAGCAGGGTGACTCAATGGAACACCGACATCTTCGCTTGGCCTACCAAGATGATTGTCGCAGCCCGTCAAGGCTACACGACAAGAATCCCGTTTACCGCCTCTGCCGAGACCCGCGAGATGGCTCGCAGCAAATTCTTTTAATCGACGGTGATGACAGACGACATCTATGACCCGCTCGATGAATATGTCAACACGTTTCAACCACGCTTCGAGCAGGTAGCGAAAGACACATTCGCCCAACTGGCGAAGGAAGCCCAGGTGAATGTTGACGCCAACCGACAGACGTGCCGTTTGCTGTACGACGCAGAGAAGTCGCTCGGCGCGGTGAAATCACGCATCGGCTGGACAACGTTCTCATGCGTCATTCTTTGGTGCTGCGCAGCCATAGGAATTTTTGTCATCTGCAAAGATTACGGCACGATGAGCCCGGCAATCGCCACCGCTGTATTGTTGTCGGTATTGGCTGCTGTCATCTTGCTCTTATCCGTGATTCATCCACGCCTCAAAAGGCTGAAGGCTGAACGCGGCGACCTGAAGCAGACCATCGCGCAACACAAGGACGAGGCATGGGAGCAGATGGCGCCATTAAATCGCCTGTACGACTGGGATGTGCTGACGCGCATGATGACCGAGACCGTGCCTCGGCTTGAATTCGATCCTTACTTCACCGAGCAACGCCTCGCCGACCTGCGTCAGGTATATGGGTGGGACGACACATTCAATGCCGTGCGTTCGGTTGTCTACTCCCATTCCGGCCTTATCAACGGCAATCCGTTCGTGCTTTGCCGCACGCGCAAGATGGAGATGGGCACAAAGACATATTACGGCCACAAAACCATCTATTGGACCACACGCGAATATGGCTCAGACGGCAAAATGAAGACCGTGCACCATTCAGAGACCCTCACTGCCAGCGTCACAGCACCCTATCCCGGATACTACGAGAAGACTCGGCTTATCTATGGCAATGTGGCAGCCCCCAACCTCACGTTCTACCGCAAGAAGAACGGGCTTGCCAGTTGCAAAGGGTCGCTGTCATACAGATGGCACAGACGAAAGTTGCACAACAAGGCACGCAATCTCAGCAAAGGCGACTATGCCATGATGACAAACGAGGATTTCGAAGTGGCGTTCGACACCAGCAACCGCAACGACAACCAGCAGTTTGCCCTGCTCTTCACGCCACTTGCCCAAGCCAATATGCTCAAGTTGCTTCAAGACGATGACGTGGGCTATGGCGACGATTTCGATTTTGTCAAGGACCACATGATAAACACCATCATTCCCGACCACATACAAGCCATCGACCTTGACATGAATCCGCGCCAATATCAACACTTTGACTACGACCAAGCGGAGCTCGACTTCCACGACATCAACGCACGCCTCTTCCGCGCCATATATTTCTCTCTGGCTCCATTGCTCTGCGTGCCGATGTACCAGCAGATAAGGTCGCGACAGAACATTTATGAAAGCCACATGCAGCGCCAAAGCGCATTCTGGGAACACGAGGCTCTTGCAAACTTCTGGGGTCAGGCGTATTTCAAACACCCGCAGTGTGTCACCGACAATATCCTCAAGACCAAGGCCCACAAGGACTCCGACGGCTCGACCACAATCACCGTCTTTGCCCATGGATACCGGACTGAAAAGCGCCTCACCTACATTTCAAAATGGGGCGGCGACGGCAGAACCCATCAAGTACCTGTGTATTGGGACGAGTATCTTCCTGTTGTAGGTCAAGGAAGCATCAGCATGACTGAAGACAACAGCGCAGATGCCGCCACTTCCCAGAAACAGCGCATAGACCACATCTCAGACGTGCTGAAGAAATCGGGGCTGAACGTGTACCGCAGACATATTGCCTCCAAAGTGCGATAAGAAAGCCTCTGATTTTTGCTCCTGCCCCGGCACAAAGCGGCGCAGCCACAGCCCATAAAAAAAGGCCGTTCACGCGAGTGCGTGAACGGCCTTTTTATGGAATAAGATACTTTGTCTTACTTTGATTTCTTCGCCATCTTGCGACGCATCATCGAGTAAGCCACCGGAGTTGCGACATAGATTGTCGACAACGTACCGAGGATCACACCGAAGAGCATTGCGAATACGAATCCGCGGATTGTCTCACCACCGAGCAGGAAGATTACGAAGAGCACGAGCACCGTAGTGGTCGATGTCATCACCGTACGTGTCAAAGTCGTGTTGAGCGACTTGTTGATCACGTCGCGGCGGTCCTGCTTAGGATAGAGTCCCACCATTTCACGGATACGGTCGAATACCACCACGGTATCGTTGATTGCGTAACCGATGATTGTAAGGATAGCTGCAATAAACTGCTGGTCGATCTCCATAGAGAATGGGAGCACGCCCCAGAAGAGCGAGTAGAAGCCGATAATCACAAACGATGTGAATGCCAGCGAAACCAACGCACCCATAGAGAACGAGAAGTCGCGGAAGCGGAGCAGGATGTAGAGTGCAATCGCAACGAGTGAGAGAAGCACTGACCAGACAGCACCGCGGGTCATGTCGTCGGCAATCGACGGTCCGACCATTTCCGAAGAAACCACACCATGGTGCTCATCCTTGACATTGAAGTTGTCATAGCTCATACCGTTGAGCTCATCTTTCAAACCAGCGTAAAGTTTCTGCATGATTTCCTGGTCCACATTGTCGCTGTTATCGTTGATCTTATAGTTGGTCGACACGCGCACACGGCTGTCGTTGTCAACAGTGATTACAGAGACAGAAGCGTCAGGGAACATCGGCATCAGCTTCGTTGTGATGTCGTCGGTCTTGACAGCGTGGTCGAATTGCACCACGTAGTTGCGTCCGCCAGAGAAATCGATACCCTTGTTGATGCCACGCACGAAGAACGAAACAATAATCACTACTGTGATAGCGGCAATCACTGTCCAAGCCTTCTTGGTTTGTCCGAGGAAGTCAACTCTTGTGCCGGTAAGGAAGTTGCGGCTGAATCGTGTTGTAAATGTGTATGTGCGCTCTTTCTTCTTCAACAATGCCTCAAACACAAGGCGAGAGATAAACACTGCTGTGAAGAACGAGCAGATGATACTTATGAGCAATGTAGTTGCGAAGCCCTTAATCAAACCTGTACCGTAAACCATCAAGATGATAGCAGTGATTACAGAAGTAAGGTTCGAGTCGAAGATAGCCGAGAATGCATTCTTGTAACCGTCGGCGAGAGCGGCTTTCACGTTCTTGCCGGCACGGAGTTCCTCCTTAGTGCGCTCGAAGATAAGCACGTTGGCATCGACAGCCATACCGAGCGAAAGCACGATACCGCAGATACCCGGCAACGTCAACACTGCCTGGAACGAAGCCAGGATTCCGAGAGTGAAGAAGAGGTTGAGCACCAAGCACATGTTGGCCACCATAGCCGGAGCGAATCCGTAGAACGAAATCATATATATCATCAACAGAATCAATGCAATCACAAACGACCAGATACCAGCCTCAATTGCCTGCTGACCGAGTGACGGACCGATTTCTGTGTGGCTTACGATTGACACGCCAGCCGACATGCCACCACCTGTAAGCACGTTGACCAAGTCGTTTGCCTCCTCAACGGTGAAGTTGCCGGTGATTGAAGAGCGTCCGCCTTCGATTGCTGTGTTAACTGTCGGGAATGAATATACCTGATCATCGAGAACGATTGCCACCTGCTTGCCGATGTTGTCACGGGTCAATTTTGCCCATTTCGAAGCGGCGTCGTTGTTCATCGTCATGCTGATTTCGTAAGAACCGCTGAACTGGTTGAGCTCTGCGCTTGCGTTGTCGATCATGTCGGCATCGCCGAGAGCAGCCTCACCGTTGCTTGTGCGGAGAGCCACCAACTGGAAGTATACGCCTTTCTTGTCGACGCCCTTCACTGACCAGCAGCACTTCAAGTCGGTCGGGAGCAGACGTTTTGCAGCAGCCGAACGGATGATGCGGTTTACGGCTGCAGTATCCGACTCATTTGCCACACCAATACATGCACCGCCTACATATTGAGCGGCAGGCACCTGCACGTCTTTACCGTCTTTGCCTTCAATGGTCATCATATCGTTTGACCAAATCATCTCTGCCAACGATTTGCCGGCAGGAGCAGCCTCAGGAGCCTTTGCCGGAGCCTCTTCAACAGCAGCTGCAGCCTCTGGTTGAGCAGTCTCAGCCACAGGAGCCGCGTCGACATCAGGAGCAGTTTCCTCTTTTACAGGAGCAGTTGCAACATTGCCCTTGCCAGAAGCATACTCAGAGCTGAGAGCCATGAAAGCCGACTGAAGATTGCGGGCATCGTAAGTTGCATAGAATTCCAATTTTGCAGAAGTCTGAATCAGCTTGTATACACGCTCAGGCTCTTTCACGCCAGGAAGCTCCATAAGGATTTGTCCCTCGCGCTGCATCTCCTTGATGTTAGGGGCGATCACACCGAAACGGTCGATACGCTCGCGGAGCAAGTTGACCGAACGAGAAACGTCGGTGCGTGTCTTCTCGCGGAGGATGCCTTCAACCTTAGAGTTGTTGTCGTTGGCGTTTACGCCTTCCACTGTTATGAATTTCTGAGCCAGACGCACGCCCGGGACGAGTTCCTCATACTTCTTGCAGAAAGCGCCGACGAAATCATCGCCTGCGTTCTGGCTGGCAAAAGCCAAAGCTTCGTTGAGTTTTGCGTCCAATGGGTTCTGTGCTTTTGAGCGGACAATGTCGGCTACTGAGATCTGGAGGGTGACGGTCATACCGCCCTTCAGGTCAAGACCCAGACCAATTTGTTTTTCGCGAACTTGATTGTATGTGTACCACATGTACACCTTTTCCTGCCCAACATCCTTGAGGTTGCGGGCATACGCTCTGTCATAGATTGAGTCGTAAGCGTTGCGGTAGGCATCTGATGCTTTGTCCTTGTTGATCTTCGCAGCCTCTGTAGCGGCAAATTTTGCAGCATTTGCGGCAGCGTCATTCTCCACGCTGTTTGTCACAAACGAGAAAGAAAGATAGAACAAGCAAACCAGTACCAAAAGCACGGTTATAACTCTGATAAAACCTTTACTTTGCATTTGTTTTTTAAGTTAATATTTGATTTTTAAATTTTATGCAGTTTTTTTCAGTCTGCAAATATACGGTATTTCTTTCAAGTTGAAAACTTTTTGTCAGAGTTTTAACCGTTTTGAAAATGTGTTTTTAAGCATATTATAATGTATCAGCCGCTTTTTCAACACATTCTTTACTCAAGAAAGCGAGGATAGTCAGGCAAATTTGCCATATCTTTTTTTGCAAACCGGCTTGCACCATCTTTGAATAAGACAGGCGACGCCTCGGATGTGCAAAATCAAACAAGTTTGTTTTGCTCTTGGATAAAACCGGCTTGCACTATCTTT
>ENA-ORNK01000150-ORNK01000150.1-human-gut-metagenome-genome-assembly--contig:-NODE-150-length-104016-cov-6.614317_pt1 | contig 104016 bp, 100 predicted proteins | sample MGYA00242115_ERZ509022 | MGnify/ENA primary metagenome ERZ509022 (study PRJEB26280, sample SAMEA2338690) | human gut metagenome | biome: human gut; feature: human-associated habitat; material...
ATTAGAAAATAGAAAGTCCCCAGAGGGGACGGAAACACCACCCGCATAGTTGTTAAAAAGTCTTTTGCGCATTAAAAAATAAGAAGTCCCCGGAGGGGACGGAAACGCGTAAGTCTCAATGACTCGCTTTTTGATAATCGCATTAAAAAATAAGAAGTCCCCGGAGGGGACGGAAACAGTCGATTCCAACACTATCCAGATACATTTCAAAGATTAAAAAATAAGAAGTCCCCGGAGGGGACGGAAACATACAATACAGCTCTGTATGGTTCTTCTTTATTACTGTATTAGAAAATAAGAAATCCCCAGAGGGGACGGAAACAGTAGAAACTTTTCTGATAGAAAAGATTGGATATAAGATTGAAAAATAAAAATTTTCAATTGCGCGATTTGTGTCTGTGCCACTTGACAAAGACTCGACACGCACAAAAAGCGTGCGCAGAAATGAGCAAAAAAATGAAAGTTAAGTACATAGGAGAAAGTGCCCCGTTGTTGCGCATCAATGGAAAGAGATATGATGTTTTTTCTGTTGAATGTGGGTAATATCGGATTTTAGAAAAGTAATAGTTGTAATTTCGAGCGACCATAAAAGCATAAAGGACAAGTTGATAGAAAAAAAGTCCTAATGTGTCTGGCGTTCCGTTACCTACAAAGGGTTCTTTTACGCGACTATATTATATCGTCAAAAATAATTTTTGAGTGGGGAGTTCTCTAAGCTTGAATATGAAGTGGAATTGGTCAGAAATGGTAATCACTGACTGAAAGTTTGCAAATCCATAGTTGATAGGCATAGAAAAAAAGCTATACTTGAATTGAAAAGTTGTATCCGAAGGAGGTATTTACCATGAGTGAAAGACAACGAGATATCGCAGATATGCAGTGTTGGGTATTTCATATGGCTCAGTCGAAGTGGAAAATGTCACCTGGGGATTGCGCAGAATTGTTCAAAAATATGATATTCTTGGATTTATTTCCGAATGTTACGACATTCTTCATTTAAATGGTTATGCCTGCGTTCTTCATGATGTTGAAAATCTGTTAAAAAATCGGGGAGTAACTGTATGATAGAATTACAGGACGGAATGCTATTGATCATCTTGAATTTATAAGGAGTGACCGTTATGGAGACATCAGGCTGTAATTTTACAAATTCACAAAAAGAAAGTTGTGCTGTTGGTCTTATGCGGGATACAATCGAAGAGCTTTCTGTGCGGGATGGTATTTCTTATGAGAATGCATTGCTTTGTTTCGCAACTTCAAAAGTATATGGAGCACTTTTTGATTATGACACCGGTATTTGGAGAGAGAGTCCGGACTACCTTCTAAATCTGTATGATTATTGCAATTCTCAGAAAATGAATAACATTGTTTGACGTACAAAGGGGGAGTGCGGATGAGCTATCTGTATGTTTGCGAACAGGGGGCAACCATTGGATATGAGGCAAATCGGTTTCAAGTGAAATATAAAAATGATTTGTTGAAAAGTGTTCCAGCAGAAACCTTGGAGATGATTGAAGTTTTTGGAAATATCCAGATGACGACGCAATGTATGGCAGAATGCTTAAAGAAGGGAGTTTCCGTTATTCATGACAATAGAATGCTCGCAGAGCGTGCATTCTATTGTTTACTATTCTGCGAATGGGGCATATTATGGTCGCTTGATTTCAACGAATCATGTGAATGTAGGAAGACAGAGAAAACAGGCGGCAATGTCAGAAGAGTTGAAGTCAAATTTAGCCAGAAAAATGATTGATGCAAAAATACGGAATCAATGTGTAATTTTGCGTCGTTATACAAGAAATGGAAGCATAGATACGGAAAAAGAAATTCTGGCGATGCAGAATTTAAGAGGGAAATTGTTATTCTGTAAAAGTGTCGAAGAAATTATGGGATATGAAGGAGCTGCAGCCAGAATCTATTTTTCAACGTTGGGGAAACTTATTGATTCTGAGTTTACATTTTCTGGGAGAAATAAGCGACCGCCTCTTGATCCGTTTAACTCTATGATAAGTCTGGGATACTCCATCATTTTAAATGAAATTTATGGGAAGCTGGAAGGAAAAGGATTAAATCCATACTTTGGAATTTTACATAAAGACCGGGAAAAACATCCGACGCTGGCCAGCGATATGATGGAGGAATGGCGAGCTGTTTTGATTGATACACTGGTTATGGGAATGTTGAATGGTCAGCCTTTGAAGCATTGATTGAAGAAAATTTGTTTCAAAAGCTGAGAAAAGAGATCCCAAAGCTGATAGAACCCACAGAAGACAGTGTTCGAATCTATCGGATGACGGGATATGGAGAAGTAAATTTATTTGGAGTAAACGATAAAATAGAAGCGGATGACGTGATGATTATCTGAAAAGTCATTTGCAGAATGGGGGATAATATGAATCAAACGATACTTTTTTCGCCAGTAGGAGGAACAGATCCAATTTCATCAACGAATATGCGGGATGGGTCATTATTGCATATCTGCAGAGTTTATCGACCGGATCGAGTTGTTTTGTACATGTCAAAGGAAATTTTGCAGTCGCATAAGAAAGACAATCGTTACTTATACTGTCTTGATCAGCTTTCACAGAAGACAGGATGGAAATATCAATATGAAATTATTGAACGTCCCGAGATGGAGAATGTACAGGAGTTTGATTATTTTTATCAGGAGTTTAGAGGCTTGATTGCGGAGTTGATGAAAACGATGGATGACAGTGATACGCTGCTGTTGAATGTTTCATCAGGTACTCCTGCAATGAAAAGTGGATTGTTGGTTTTGAAGACATTGGGAGAGTTTCCATGTAAGGCGATCCAGGTTGCAACGCCGGAAAAGAAAATGAACGAGCATATCCATAGCGGATATGATGTAAAACTTTTGATGGAATTAAATGAGGATAACGAAGAGAAGTTTGAAAACCGGTGTAAAGAAGTAAAATGTCCAACATTGTCAATGATTCAGCAGGAAAATAATATCAAGAGATTGATTCAGGAATATGATTATTATGCGGCTATGGAATTGGCAAAGCAGCTGCCGGAAGAAGAAACAAAAAATTATCTGGAACTGTTGAAAATGGCTTCCAAAAGGGTACTGCTTGATTTTACATCGGTCGATCAGATTTTGGCAAATAACAATGAATTTGTGTTGCCGGTAAAGGATTCTTCTATTAAAAAGTTTTTTGAATATGCGTTAAGTCTGGATATTAAACTGAAAAGAGGCGAATATGCAGATTATATTCGTGCGATTAGCCCGTTGCTGGCAGGTTTGTTTGAAAGAATTTTAGAAAAACAGGCAGGCATTGCTTTAAAAGATTATTGTATAAAAAGTAAAGAGGGAAGCTGGCGGTGGAATGATCGAAAAATGAGTGGAACGAAAGTTTTACAGGTGTTGGAAAATTTCTATGGGAAAAATGCGTTTCGATATGGAGATGTGTCTTCCTTCCAGCTTTGTATTTTGCTTAAAGAGCTCGGACAGGATATAAACTGTAAAAAAACTGTTGAAAATCTTCGATCAGTAGAAAGCAAGCTTCGGAATTTAGCGGCACATCAGATGATTTCTGTAACGGATATCAGTATCAGAAAAGAGACTGGATTTACCGGGGAGCAGATCATGGAGATGATAAAAAAATCGTTCCTTTATGCCGGAATGAATATTAAAAAAGAATGCTGGGATTCTTATGATCAGATGAATGAAATTTTGCTGAGTAAAATTTGAAAAGATAAGTCATCAGCCGGGGCGCGATAGTGCATTTCGGCTGATTTTTTCATAATCGAAACTGTCAGTTGATAAAAACATTGTGAGGAAGTAAAACTTTACTTTTTTACAGTGTTGACAGTGCCAAAACGGACAGATATAATAGCAGCAGGGTAAAATCGAAGGAAAGGTTTGGAAGAAGAAATTGGAAAGAAAATACGATTTGACAAAGGGAGATGTTTTCCGGACGATCCTGATGTTTATGCTGCCGATCCTGGCAGGAAACGTATTTCAACAGCTGTATTCTGCTGTGGATACGATCATCGTGGGCCGTACCCTTGGTTCTGACGCGCTGGCGTCGGTTGGAAGTATCGGAAGTCTGCAGTTTCTGGTGTTTGGATTTTGTTCCGGCCTTGCCGGCGGTGTGACAGTTGTGACATCTCAGTTTATTGGCGCAGGAAAAACGGAAAATGCGAGACGTTCCACAGCGGTGATCTATATGATCTGGGCGGTGGTTTCCCTGCTTTGTACCGTGGTAGGTATTGTTTGCCTGCCAGGGCTTTTGCATATTTTGAATATGCCGGAAAATCTGTTTCAGCGTGCGTATGCTTATCAGCTGGTCTGCTTTATCGGACTTGGAGGACAGCTTTTATACAACGTGGAATCAAGCCTTTTGAGGGCGATTGGAAACAGCAAAGTACCGCTTATTTTTCTGATCATTTCCTCTGTGTTGAATATTATATTGGATTTTGTGTTTATTCTGGTGTTTCATATGGATGTGATCGGAGCAGCTGCAGCGACGATTCTGGCCCAAAGCCTTTCCGGGGTCGGCTGTCTGATCTACAGCTTTCGGAAATATCCGCAGCTGCGTGTCAGAAAAGAAGATTTTAAAATATCATTTGCTTTTCTAGCGGATCATCTCCGGGTAGGGCTGCCGCTTTCGATTCAGGACTCCATTACGGGCGTCGGAATGATGGTATTTCAGAGTGCGCTAAACGGGATGGGTGCAGATGCGATTGCGGCATACACTGCATGTAATAAGCTGGAAACCTTTGTCGTGATGCCGATGTATTCGATCGCAGTTGCCATGGTAACGTTTACGGCACAGAATTTTGGTGCGAAGCAATATCAGAGAATTCGAAAAGGAATGAAGGTTTCCCTTTTGAGCTGTCTCTTTTTCAGTGTTGTGGTAGGCGGATTGATCATTGTGTTCTGTAAGCCGCTCGTTTCGATTTTCGTTGGAAGCGGTGCAGTAGAGGTGATCCGGCTGTCCAGAATTTACAACAGTATTGAAGCCAGCTGCTTATGGTGTGCGGCACTGTTGTTCACCTACCGGGGCGCGGTGCAGGGAACCGGAAATACGAAGATCCCGATGATGGGCGGATTTTTGGAGCTTCTCATGCGTGTTTTTGCAGCACTTTGCTTAAGCCGTATCTGGGGCTTTCCGGGACTGGCAATGGCCTATCCGCTGGCGTGGATATTTGCGGCACTGTTAAACATGTGGTATTATCGAAAGCTAGACAAAAATGATTTTCAGTGTACCAGAACTTCATCAATATGAAGAAGAATATGTTCCATGAGATAGAGGAGGACGAGTTGCTCGTCCTCCTTTGTCATGTCGGAAATCGGCTGCAGGAGAGTGATGTGGAGAATTGAGGTATCCAGAGAGCTTTCCGTAACTGCAAAGGCACAGAGACATTCTTTGCCAAATACGGAAACCTGCGCCTGAATATCACCGGTCATAACCTGGTCATAGGAGCTTTTCAGGCGATCCAGAATATCAAAAATCGCATAGACGGTCATACGCCGCGGACAGCCTAGATCCTGTTTGAGCGTGAACATGAGAGAGCCCTCCTATTACATTTTCCAATGAAAACTGGCGTTTTTTGCTTTTTTCAATGCTGCAGACTTACAGCGGCCGCAGCGTGCCTATTATTTCGGCAAACACATTGCTGGAGTTATCAATATTTTCTTCGGATGTGCTTGCACCGACGATATAGGGGACACCGTCGATATCAGCTGCAGCGAAGATAGAAATATCGGAATCGTGAGAAACGATCCGAAATTGCCAGATAATATCGTCTTCACGACTTTCTGTCATGATCTCCGAAAGGGAAGCGCCGGAGACATCTTCCCAGATGCCGGAAAGGTAAGCAATACATTCGTCTGCGTTTTTTCCGGCAGAAAGACCCTGCTCCACCTCAATATATTCCTCTTCGTTGGAGGAAAGGAAAAGAAGGAGGGCGGTTCCGCTGTTGCCGTTTGGAAGCGTAAAGCTGCTGCGTCTTGTGCTGCTGATCTGAGTGGAATCCGTGATGCATTGGATGCCTGCAGCGGTGTCGCAATAGCGCTCGTAGGTAATATCCACAGGACCATTTATACGAAAGGATGTCAGACTGTTGTAAATCTGTGTGTGGTCTGTTTCGGAATCCTTTGGATAGGAGCCGACGAGCAGATATGCGCCAAAGTCATTCCTTCCTTCTACTGCAAGCAGTACATGCTGCAGGGTGGTCTGGCTGGAATCTGTTCCCTGGAAGAAAATCTGGTAAGCGGACTGTCCGCCGAAGTCGTCCGGTCCTGCGGTCAGAATCATGGCGTCGGTAAGACCGTAGCCCTCTGCGTAGGAGGAAACAATATCCTCCCGGTAGTTTTCGATGTCGGCAAGGGAATAGATCGGAACAATTGTAGCCCAGTTGAAGCTGGTTTCGATCCGGCAGTTTCTGGCATTGTTGGTAAAAGTAAAACCGTCATCGGAAACGCTATACTCTGCCGGAACGTCGATGGTAGCATTTAAAATTCCGAGATCATAGGTGACAACTTCCGTACCGGTGCTGTCGTTTGAATCGCCGGAAGAAGGATCGTCCGGTGTGTCTGAATCCTGTCCGGGCGGGGTTTGAGAGGGCGTCGGCGTATCCGAACCGGGAGGTGCAGATGCAGAAGAAGGATTCATGGACGAAGCAGAGTTTGTGTAGCTGGTATTTTTTCCGGATTTTCCGGAAAGGGGCAAAAAGAGGACGAGGGCGACTACCGCGACCAAAGCGCCGCCAAGAGCGACTGCCAGAAGCGGATTTTGTTTCAGATGTGCCGACAGGACAGCAAAAAATGTGGAAGGTCGGGAAGACACCGCGCCGGAATATGGCTGCGGTGCGTTTGCCGTTGATCCGGGGGATGGCGATTGTGCCGATGCAGTTGCGCCATCCCCGTTCAGCGCGCAGATAAAGGATTCCATGCTCATGAAGCGGTCTTCCGTACGGATGCTGAGCGCCTTCAGAATCGCCTGTTCGATGGCAGGGGAAATGGAGATGCCAAGCTCTGAGGGGCGTTTGAGCGTATCGCCGTGAATCCGTTCGATGGAATCCGGCGGAAGAACTCCGGTGATGCAGCGGTAAAGCGTTGCACCCATGGCATAAACGTCTGTCCAGGGTCCCTGATTTCCATGGGAAGAGTATTGCTCCTCCGGGGCATAGCCATGCTTTAGAATAACGGAAACGCTTTTCCCATCACCGGAAGCAAAGCGCGCTGCGCCGAAGTCCAGAAGCCTGCTGTCACCGTCGGCGGTCAGGTAAATGTTGTCCGGGCTGATATCCCGGTGTAAAAGCTGCATGGAGTGGACAGAAACGAGCGCGTTCATAACAGGCAGCAGGATTTTCAATGCTTCTTCGCAGGAAATTTTTTCCCCGTGCGCAGCAAGATAGGCTTTTAGACTGGTGCCGTTCACGTATTCCATGACGAAGTATGCGGTGTTGTTTTCCCGAAAATAGTTCTGGACGGAAACGATATTCGGTGTGTTCTGGAGCTTTGCCAGAATGCGTGCTTCCTCCAGAAAACGTTCCATTCCGGATTGATAATCCTTTTCCTGATGACTGGTCAGAACGACAGTATAGCGGTCGGTATTCCGGGTAGCCATGGCGGAGGGCATATATTCTTTGATGGCGACTTTGATTTCGAGGGTCAGGTCAAAGCCGAGGTAGGTAATGCCGAAGCCGCCGATGCCGAGGACTTTGCCGATCAGGTAACGGCCGTTTACAATTGTGCCCAGAGGAAGGGCGAGATAGGGCTGCTGCTTTGTTTCATCGAACCCGCAGACGGGGCAGACCGTGCCGGGTTCTTTTTCGGAAAAGCAGCCGTAACAGATACGTTCGGGATTCATAATTCCTCACATTCCGCCGCAAAAGCGGCTTTTGATGATAGACAGTTGTAAAATGTTCCGGTGTATTAGGAAAAGGCTGGCGAGATCGCATCGGGACGGCTGATGCAGGTCAGGACGAAAAGCGTTCCATCGATGCTGCGGATGCGTTCCGTATGGCGAAACAGCAGCCCTACGAGCCAGTCTGTCGCGTTGTTGGCTTTTGAAAATTCAATCTGGATTTCCAAAGGTTCAATATAAAAATCTCCGCAGCAGACAAGGCTGCCCTCCCCCGGCAAAAGCACCGGGAGGGAAGTCTCTGTTTGCAGCCGACCATCTGCCATCAGATGGTAAAAGACGGCAGCTTCGGGAAAAGAAAGCGTATCGGAGGAAAGCTCGACCAGCCGTGTTTCAAGGAGAGCCGCACAGGAAAGACCTGTTCTGGCAGAAATCGTATCAGATGCAGTCATAGGTTCTCTCATTTCTGCGCACGTTTTTTGTGCATGCCGGGTTTGTGTCAAGTGCGCGCAGACACAAATCTCGTTTATTCCTTTGCAACGAGAAAACGGTTTGAGGGATCGCAGAGGAAGAACGTATCTCCGGCATAGAGCTTTTCGGGGACGTTCGGGGCGAGCTTTTTCCCATTTCCAAGAAAGGTTCCATAGGAGGAACCGAGGTCGGTCAGGACGAAGCAGCCTTCCCCCGGATTGTAGGAAAGCTGGCAGTGGCGGCTGCTGATGCCGGGCGTGCTCTTTTCATAAACGATGTTGCAGAACGCAGGATCTCTGCCGATGGTAACCTTTCCCTTGAGCAGATCGAAGCTCTGCCCTGCGTAGCTTCCGATCATTCCGCGCAGGATCGCATGGGCGCTGGAGCCGCCTGCCGCGCCGGAGGGTACAGGATTGCCGTTTAAGCCGCTTGCTGCGCCATTTGCCAGACCGCCGCCAAAACTGCTGCTTCGATCTGCCAGGCCGCTGCGGCTATTTGTAACGCTGGCTGCAGCCTCCCTTTCCTTCCAGAAGAAAAACGTGCCCGCTGCGATCAACAGAATGCCGAGTAGGAGCAGCACAGCACTGCCGGGACCGTGGAACAGGGAAAAACCAGAGCCCGAAAACGTGTAGGGAATGCGTTCAACATCCAGGATTTTCGTCAGCTCGTTGATGATGATGGCATAGTTCATGCCAAGGCTCAGCCCGGTATTGGGATCAATGGCGCCTGCAACGTTGATACCGATTACGTTTCCTTTTTCATCGACCAGAGGACCGCCGGAGTTGCCGGGAGCGATGGAAACGTCCATTTGAAATGCCTCATAGGTGGAAAAAGAGGTGGTTGTACGTTTGCTGATGATGCCTCGGGTGATTGTAATATCGTCTATATCGTAGGTGGCAAAATCCTGACGCTGGGAGGAATTGCCGGGATAGCCGAGCGCGTAGGCGGTATCGCCGATCTTGATGTCGCCGGAGTCGCGCAGCGTCAGGGCAGTCCGTTTATCCGTCGGGGAGGGCAGCTGTAAGATGGCGATATCCTTTTCTTCCTGAGGGGAAAAGTAGACGACCTTGGCTTTTACATAGTCGTTTTCCGCTGCGGAAAAAAAGACATCAATTTCCCCTCCGTAAAGACTGGAATCATAGCGGGGATAGGTATAGGCTTTATTGACGACATGCCCGTTTGTCACGATGTACTGAATCGGCTGTCCGGGCGTGCCGATGGCCCAGCCGGTTCCCATTCCGGCTTCGCTGTTTCCTTCGTTGTCATAGACTGTCGCATAGACCATGACGATACCGTTTCTGGATTCATAGGGATCCTCAGAGGAGCTTTTGGTCAGTCCTGTGATGCCGAAAATGGATGAGACAGCGCCGATCAGGATTAGCACAAGGGCGATCAGCTGTTTAGAAGAGAGTTGTTTGGTTTTCATTCAGTATTCTCCTTTTCCCCGTAATAATGTAAAACGATTGCGGTATAGTTATCCTGTGTGGGAAGTGCGGCTTTTCGGATTGCTGTTTCGAGCGCGCTGCAGCAGTCCTGAACCGGAAGCTCCATCGCCTCGCGAATTTGTTTCAGGGTCAGTGGATCGCTGATTCCGTCGGAGCATAACAGCAGGGTATCGCCCGGAAAAAGGGGAAGTGGAATGTGGGTGCGATCCAGCGTGACCTCCTCCTTCCCGATATATTGGGAAAGTGCGCCTGCCTGAGGGTCAGAAAAAGTTTCCTCGATGGGAAATGCACCGTGAAAGGAACGCAGCAGCAGGTCCTTTTGAAATTCCTGTCGGGTGTTTAATGCATAGAGCTGATGTTCCCGGAGCAGAAAAAGGTCGCTGTCTCCGACGCTCCAGAAGTGCAGTTGATTTCCCAAAATCCAGGCAGCGACAAGGGTGCAGCCGCCGTGGCCGTAAAACTGTTGATAGATCTTCCGGGTGCATGTAAAGATCAGCTCCGATACAGCTTTTGTCTGCGGCTCAGGAAATGGGAAATGGTTTAACAGACAGGATACGGTTTGAATTGCGATCCGTTGTCCTTCCGCCATTCCGCCCATGCCGTCACAGAGAACGGCTAAAATTCCGTCTGTTTCATAGCGGTCTGCCGGAGAAATTCCGAAGGCATCCTGCTGCTGCTCACGCTGTCCGATTCCCTGCAGGTTTGCAATGTCCAGAATAGAGGTCTGTTCCGAAGTCAGAACGGTGGTAACGCAAAGCGACTCCGGTGCTGGTTCGGATGGCTGCTGCTGAGTCTGTACTTTTTTTCGCTTTTTAAAAAAGAACATGGGCTATTCCTCGCTCCACTGAAACTGTTGGCTGCAAAGAGGCAGGAAAAGCAGTCGGCTTTTCCCGACCTCGATGATGTCGTATGCTTTGAGTGGATGAACCATTTCGACCTGTTCATCATTGCAGTAGGTAATGCCGCGTCCCTGCCCGGGCGAAAGGGAAAAGGCATTGTGTTTGGCATCGTAAGTGACCAGTGCATGGCTTTCACGGGATACGGTATCATCGTCTGGCAGGGAAACATCCATCGCGGCAGCCCGGCCGATAAAGTTTCTTCCTGAAACGAGACGGAAATCCGTTCCGCGGTGTGGACCTTCGATGCAGATCAAAAAGCCGACTGCCGGATCAATACCGATTTTCTTTTTCATCACAGCGACTGTTTTGCCGCTGTCGAAGGCTGTCGCAGCAGCTGCTGCAGGATTGCCCGGAAAGGCAGCCACTGTCTTGCCGATATCCGCTGCAGCCATCGTCTTTCCGATCCCTGTATTCTCCTTGCAATACGGACAGCTCTCAAATCTTGCTTCATCATAGAAATGACCATTATCACACTGCTTCATAGAGTCCTCCTTGTTTTCTGAAGGAAAATGCGACTGCATGGAACGCTGCGCTGCGGTTTGCGTCAGGCGGGCATTTTCCGTTTTGCAGTTTCTTTCGTTACCTTCAGTCTACGCATCGGACGGTTGTCCGGGTATGCCGTATGCGCGCCAAAACGGCGAAAAATGCGGGTTGGCGCTGGTGCGCCAGGGGGAAAATAGGGAGAAGTGTGGATTAGGAATCGATTTGAGTCGGTAATTTGAGAAAAATGCAATTTATCGAATCATACTTTAGTAAATCGTAATTGACTAAACCGTAATTCGATACTATGATGAAAGAAACAGGAGGTACGGCAGAATGTTTATCGGACGGGAAAGAGAGCTGCAGACGCTGGAGCGGCTGTTTTATTCGGATCATTTTGAGTTCGCTGTTATTTACGGCAGACGGCGTGTGGGAAAAACTGCTTTGATCAGTCGTTTTATTCAGGATAAAGATGCGATTTATTTTATGGGTGTTGAAAGCAGTGAAAAACAAAATCTTGAAAACTTGAGCAAAAGTATTATGGAATACAGCAGCGGGATAGAGGCTGAGACGTCCTTTCTTTCTTTTCAGGCGGCACTGGAATATGTGTTCCGACTGGCAGAAAAGAAACGGGTCATTCTGACGATCGATGAATATCCGTATGTGGCGCGCGCTTCCAAAAGCCTTGCTTCCACATTACAGTTGTTGATTGATAAATATAAAGAAGCTTCAAAACTGATGTTGATTCTCTGCGGATCCTCGATGTCCTATATGGAGGATCAGGTTTTGGCATATAAAGCCCCCCTGTACGGACGGCGCACTGCCCAGATGAAAATACAGCCGTTTGATTTTGCGGAAACCTGTCGTTATTGCCAGTATTTCAGCCCGGAAGAAAAAGCCTTGATGTATGGAGTTGCAGGAGGTACGCCACAGTACCTTTTACAGATGAATGATCATCAGAGTGTGGAGGAAAATATTAAAAATACCTTTTTAAATCCGAACTCCGCAATTTATGAAGAACCCTCCAGTCTGCTGAAGCAGGAGGTACGGGAACCTGCTATTTACAATGCAATTATTACAGCGATAGCAACAGGGGCATCCCGGATGGCTGAGATTTCGACGAAAGTAGGGGAAGATTCCAATGTTTGTTCGACCTATTTGAAAAATCTGATTGCACTTGGTGTTATTCGTAAGGAAGTTCCTTATGGAGAAAAAACGACGCGCAAAACAATTTATTCGATCGAGGATAATATGTTTCGGTTCTGGTATCGTTTTGTTCCGGAAAATAATTCGATCATCGCCCGTGGCGCGGTGGAACTGGCTTACAGGCGGATTGAGCCGCACTTGTCAGATTATATGGGACATATTTTTGAGGATATCTGTTCGCAGTATCTCTGGGCATTGCTGCTGAAAGGAAAAAGCCCGGTTGATTTTTCGGAGCTGGGACGTTGGTGGGGAACAGATCCGCGTACCAGAAGCCAGACGGAGATCGACATTATGGCAGAGCAGGATCGGCAGGCAGCTTTGTTTGGAGAATGCAAATGGACGAATGAAAAAGTAGATGTTGGTGTGTTGGATACGCTTGTTGAGCGTAGCCATTTGTTTCATTATGATCAGACCTTCCTCTATCTGTTTGCCAAGACCGGTTTCACCCAGGGCTGCATAGAAAAAGCCGAACATCTTGGCAATGTCCGGCTTGTGACATATTCGGATATTTTAAAAGAGCTGGTTCCTGAGACTTAGGAAGCAAGACTTTACGGAAATATAATTTCAGCTCCGGCTACAGGTTTTTGCGCTGCCATTCGATATAGGACTGGTACAGTCCCATCCGGGATTTTGCACCGACCTTTTCATAAATGGATGTGATATAGCGCTGACAGGTTCTTCGGGAGATGAAAAGGCTGTCTGCGATTTCCTGAATGCTCTTTTCTGTGTTGACAAGCTGGTCGAAAACCGACTGTTCCCGGTCAGTCAGGGAAAATGCCGTGGAAAATGTGGAAAAAGGGTCTGGGTTTGGAGTGCCCTGTGGATAATCCGGATCGGAGGAAATGTCCGGAGCCGCAGAGGCGGACGAATCGTTGCCGAGGACAGCTTTCGTGTTGTGGCTCGCGCTTGCTTCGCAAGCTGCCTGCATTTTGTGAGTCATAGTGCCGCCTGTCTCAGTCTGTACGCCCGGCTCTTTTAACATGCTGTAGGCTGCGATCAAAATGCTCACTGTTGCGAACAGGAGAAGAGCCGTGATAATCAGCGTGATGCTGCTGTTCGATGCGATCAGGGAGAGAGACAGGTTTGAGACCAGGGCAGCGCCCGCATTGTTGACGGCACGCCCCATTCCTGCCCAGAGGCGCGGGCAGCGGGTGTCCTCGGACAGTGCCAGAAAAGAGGTCGTAAAGAATACGACGAAAAATCCGGAGGACAGGTAAAAGACGATCAGCCCGATCAGGAAAGAACCGCCAAGCTGCAGGATTGCGACGCTGAGTGTGGAAAGCATCATAATGCAGTACATGATGAGATTCATGAAACGTCTGTCATGGAGGTCAAACAAAAATCCGGCAGCAAGCCCGCTGCAGGCGAGCAGGACGCGGGGCCACTGACCGATATCCATGGTTCCGTCTGCGTGTCCCAGTGTAACGGTGTTGTCCAGCGTACTGAAAATACAGGTCATAAAAATGACGAGAAAGATCAGCAAAACGAGCTGCGGCAGGGCACCGGAGGCAGGGAGCTTATGCTGTGAGCCGGTGTTGCCGGAAGCAGCGCAAGCTGACGCGTCTGGCATATGTGGACAGGGATTTGTCATATCGGACACTTGAGGACAGGGATTTGTCGCATCGGACGCCTGAGGGCTGGAATTTGCAGTGTCCGGCATCTGGGAGCTGCGGCTTGCCTCCCGGTGTTGAAACCGGAACAGGAAAAATACGATAAAAAGCAACGCAGCGCAAAGCAACAGCTGTTCTGCCAGGGCAGAAGAAATCAGGCTGTTGTTTAGAAACTGCAGCAGGATAGCAAACCCATAGGAAATGCCAACCATGCGTGCGAAATATTTTTTGTCAGAAATTTCACAAAGAAAATGGTAATGCACCGCGTTGCCGAGGATGCCGAGAACCAGAAACAGAAGCATTCCGGCGGCAGTCAGAAGACCGGACGGAACAGGACTGCCAAGGATGACAAAGCAGACGATTGCCAGCATCGCAAGTGTGAAAAACACAGCGCTGCGCAGACGATCGCGGAAAAACCGAAACAGCAGCGGATAGAGGCAAAAGCCGACCGCGCTGACGCCGAGGGCATAATTCTGGACGTTTACCGTCCGGGCGCTGGAAGCGTTCTGAGCGATTTGGTTGACATAGAAATATTCTGTGCTCAAAAAGAGAAATGTAAAAACCGCCAGCATGGAAATGGCGCGGAGGGATGCGAGTTTTGTAAGTTCCTGTTTCATAAAAGGGAAAGCTCCATTCGTATCGTTCACGAGTGTCGGTTGGCAGCTCTTTAAAAGGAGAAATGCCGTAAACCTTAAACCCGGACTTTATCTTTATTATATAAAATTTCAAAAAGCAGTGCAATTGCTTCGTGACAAATGACATCGCGGTGGAGGTCAGCAGGCGGAGAATACTGCTGAGCAGGATTCTTTTTTATTTCATAGGAAAGTGCGTCCTATGAAACAAAAACGCTCCGAGTGGATGCACACTCGCGTGAAGAAGAATTATGTCGCAAGCGACCGCGCTCGGCGCGAGAATGTGCCAGGACAGTTTTTGATACCGTCACGAACTGGCAGGATGATCACCGCTTCTTAAAGGCGGCGTTTGACACTTCGGTTCAGAGCCGTTTTGCAAGAAATGAAGTACAGTTTGGTTATATCGAGCGTGCAACCTACCGCAACACGTCTTGGGAAAAGGCGAAGTTCGAGGTTTCCAACCATAAATATACCGACCTTTCCGAGCCAGGCTACGGCGTAGCAGTTTTGAAAAACGGCACACCGCATTCTCGTTACTTTAGTGATGAGTTAGGTGTGCCAAATTTTTTAATTAAAACACAGAACAAATGTTTGCTATACAGAGAGACGTATTGTATAATACAAATATGAAAAAAGATATGTTTGCTATTAGGAAAAGTGAATTTTCATATGGTAGAGGATATGTATATTCTTTACAATACCATCTTGTTTGTGGAATCCATCGTATTGTGCAGTTACCGTAAGTGACCGAAGCCGGGATCAGGTAACGGCATATATCGAGGGACAAAAAGAGAAGGGAAAAAGAAAGTAGGGAACTTTATGCAGATTGTATCCAGCTATGGAGTAGAAATGAAAAAAAAGAATATACCGCTCCGTGCTACGCTGGATATTTTTAGGCAAGCAGTTTCCTATCTGATTCCGGTGTATGCAGAGACCTGGGAAGAACTTTCAGAAATCCGGAATCCACAAAAACGCTTTAATGCAGCGGAGCATCTGGTACATGAGACGAAAAAGAATCCTGCCAGGTTTGCGTTTGACCGGCATTTTCCTAAAATGCCATCTTACCTGAGAAGGGCGGCGATCCAACACGCATTTGGAGCAGTGTCCTCCTATCAAACACGTCTCGGTTTGTGGGAAAAGGGAGAGTTAAAGGGGAAACCAAAGCTGGTCTGTGAGAATCATGCAATGCCGGTATTTTATCGGGATGTCATGTATAAGGAAGCAGAATATGGAGAAGATGTTGCTCATTTAAAGTTATTTGATGGACGTGATTGGAAATGGTTCCAGGTAAAATTACTCCATACGGATATGGAATATCTTCGGAAAAAATGGAGCGGGAAAAAGGCGTCCGCCCCAACGTTGGAAAAGAAACATCATACATATTTCCTTCGATTTTCGTACACAGAGGAAGTAAGCTTATCGAAAACAGCGGTAAAAGAGCAGGTGATATGCAGTGTTGATTTAGGGATCAATACGGATGCGGTCTGCAGTATCATGCGTGTGGATGGCACTATCCTGGGACGGAAATTTATCAATTTTACCAGTGATAAAGACCATTTGTATCATGTACTTGGCAGAATCCGCCGTTTTCAGAGAGAACATTCCTCCAGACAGGTGCAAAGCCGATGGAATTATGTAAAAAGGTTGAATATGGAGCTGTCCCGCAAAATAGCTGCGGCGATCACGAAATGTGCCATAGAATATCAGGCGGATGTAATTGTGTTCGAATATCTGGAAACGCAGGGGAAGCTATCCGGAAAAAAGAAACAAAAGCTCCATTTATGGAGAAAGCGGGACATTCAGAAGCTGTGTGAGCATCAGGCTCATCGGAACGGGATCCGTGTATCCAGAGTCAGCGCCCAAAACACCAGCAGGCTGGCCTGTGATGGAAGTGGAGCAGTGGTAAGAAATCCGGAGAACCATAGCCTGTGTACCTTTCAGACAGGAAAACAGTATAACTGCGACCTGTCAGCATCCTATAATATTGGAGCGAGATATTTTATACGGGAACTTTTAAAACCCTTACCGGAAACGGAAAGGTCTTCTCTGGAGGCAAAAGTACCTGCAGTGAAGCGCAGAACCTCATGTGTTTATGCGGATTTAAGAAAGCTTTATGCAGAATTAAAAGCAGCATAAACACAGGCAGATATACAGCGGACTACCTGTAATGTGGAAACTGGCCGTATCCGGCGCAGGAAAAGTGCGTATCCGCACGAATTCTAAGTTACTGGCGTATCCGCCGATATTTAGTCTTGTCGTTTAAAACGACTGAGAAGCACGTGACTTTAGTCATGTGAGGTTCACCGATTGCAAATATGGCGTCAGCGTGGAAAACGGACGCATCTGGCTGTCTCTACACAAAGGCGGCTGCTGCCCGGATTACAGAGGCGATAAGGGAATTCACGAGTGCACCTACGCGCTGCTTCCGCATAACAGCGGCTTTGGAGCGGAAGCGGTCGTACAGCCTGCTTATGAGCTGAATATCGCTCCGATCGTTATGCCCGGCAGAAAAGATATGGAATCCTTCGTAACCGTGGATGTGCCGAACGTTATCGTAGAAGCGGTTAAGCCGATGGAGGATGGAAACGGTTATGCGATGCGTCTCTATGAAGCAGAAGGAACCTCCGTGCGGACAAAGATTCATCTGACAGAAACCGGTGAAAAGGTCATGCTGACAAATCTGCTGGAAGAGGAGATCGAAACGCTTCCGGATGAAAAGGAAATCGCGCTGGAGTTTAAGCCGTTTGAGATTAAGACGATCTGTGTATCGATGAACGAATAAAAAAAGCATGTGCCTTGGCACATGCTCCGCCTGCGGCGGGTCGCAGAAGCGACGGAGTGGATTATGCCATTTCGTCGCTTCTGTGATATGAGGGGAAAAACGGGCGCTGGAAAAGGTGGGGGAGCCAGCGCCCGACTGTCCAAAAGGTATTGGCAGATTAAGAAGCTTCCGACAGCAGGAGAATCATGCGAACCGGGAAGGCGCTGTCGTTGCCGTTTGCAGCATAATTGACTTCGAAACTCAAAGTCTGCGCATTGTCGGGCGTCATTACAATCTCTGACTGCGTGCCGTCAGTGTGAAGCGCAACCAGACGGTGTCCTGCAAGCAGGGAAGCCGGAACGGTAAAGCGCACGATGCCGGTCGGCTGTACTGTCCGGTGATGTTTGATCACTGCTGCGGACATAATGCCTACGCCGTTGTCAAGCGTGCCGATGCAGAGAACCGGCGATCCGGCAGGAAGCGTTCCGGTTACAGCCTGTGCGGAAACATCGGAAACCGGCGACAGGAAATCTTTGCCGTCTTTTTTACCGCATGCCGGGCAGAAAGAGAAGTTCGACAATCCTGCGGACGGAAGAGAGAGGGTAACCGAATGACAAAAGCTTTCTGTAGAGACAGCAGAGCTTTCGGTCTGTCTGAAACCGTTGGAAACAGAAGCAACAGGCTCAACTGCCGGAGCAGATTCCGGCACAAGGGTCGGCGTTTTTACCGTATTGAGCTTTACATTACTGCTTTTGCCATCGAGAATATCCGAGCCTTTTGTTCCGTTGATATTCGTATTTGCTCCAATAGAAATATCGATCGTGCTGGAAGCTGTACCGCCGCCAATGGCGATATCGGAAGAACCGTCGATATTGGAGACAGCCGCGTTGCCGGAAATTTCGATTTTACCGGTTCCGGTCGGTTCGGAAGAAGCTTCACCGATCAGGGGCGTTCTGGAAGTGCCGAATTTGGTGTCACTGCCGATTTTTACCTGGGCGTTATCTGTTATGGTAATGGTTCCGTTCATCGGGGCTTTGGCAGGGTTATAATTCGGATTGGCTTTTTCAGAAGCACCGATGGCAGGATTGCTGCAGGACGTGTTCTGGGAAAAACCGTTGGAGCCGATTGCGGTAACTTTGGAATTATCCTTTATTGTGATTGTTCCGCCGGAAAAGGTGCTGTCCCATCCACTGCCGATTCCGGCGGATGCGGAACCTCCGGAGGCAGTAACCTCAGCATTGCCGCCGATGATAATATCCCCGTTATAATCTCCTTTTTCTCCGCAGCCGATGCCGGGACCACACCAGGTGGCATCTGCGTTGACTTTTGCATTTCCATCAATGGTAATCGTGCCGGTAAAATTGCCTTTTTCGCCGGAACCGATAGCTGCAGAGCCGGTATCGGAAGGATTATAGTATTCTCTTGTTGCGGAGATTGTTACATCATCGGTGATGTGGATAGAACCGGTAAAATCTTCTTCTCCCTGTCCGGTGTCGCCGCTGTGTCCATTGGAGCCGATTTTTGCGCCGTCGGTCCGGCCGGATAGCGTCAGGGAACCGTCGCCGCGCAGGGTGAGATCTCCATCGCTGACATGGATCATGGACGGGGAGGATTCATCCCTGCGGTCAATTGTATTCGTACCGCGAACCGTGATGTTCGCTTTGGAATCGTCTTTGACATCAATGGCAGATTCCTGGGAATGCTTCAGGTTGATGTCCTCAATTGTGATGTTCGCTGTCGCGTCGTCGGAGGTTTTGATCGTGATGGTGCTATCGGAAGCGACGCTGGAATCCCGATTGGTAAAGGTCGGATCGTTATCTCCTATGGTATTGTTGTTCTGGGAAACGGTCTGCCCGCTCTCAGAAGCGCTCACGATGACGTCACCGTCTTCCATATACCAGGTGGCAGCATAGGCGGTCGATGAAAGAGAGCCGGAAAGAAGAGCGATCGTCAGAAAAAAGGCGGAAATTCTTTTCTTTTTCATAGGCAAAGTCTCCTTGGAATTGTTCTGTTTGGATGTAGGGCGAAAGGTGTGCCGCGTATCAGAGTTTCAGCCCTTTTGCCCGATGTTTCATTCTAATTAAATGATACTATAAGTCTCAAAAGAATAATAGCCGTTATTTTCTCAAAAAAACCAGTGAAATCAGACAACGGTTTGGTTTACTCGTGACATTTCCCAGTTTTTTCCCTTGACACGATGGAAAAAGTCGATATAATAAATTGAAAATGATTTTTAATTTCAAAATGAACCGCGGCGGTTTTGGATATCGCCGTGCGGGAGTATGCGCGGATGCCGCAGTGGTTCACAGGGGGAGAAAAATGGCAGAACGTGTCAGATATAGAACGAAGCAACAGGAGCTGATCCGGGATTGTCTGGAAAAACACAGCGACCGGTTTGTGACGGCGGAACAGTGTATGGACTGTCTCAAAGCCGAAGGAATTCACGTTGGACAGACGACGGTTTATCGGGCTCTCGACCGTCTCACAGAGGAGAACGCCGTGATCAAAATTCCGGCAGTGGACGGCGCAGGCGCGCAGTACCGCTATATCGGAGAATTGAGGCCGGGCAGCCCGGGGCGGCTTGTTTGCCTGCAGTGCGGGAAGATCATTCCTCTGGAATGTAACAAGCTCCATGGATTTTCCGAACATATCCTGAAAGAGCATGACTTTGCGCTGGATTCCTCGCATCTGATCTTTTACGGCTGCTGTCGGGAGTGCCGCAAATTCAGGGAAACACAGGAAGGACTGCAGGACAGAAATGAGGATGAATAGAAAAAAGAAATGCGGGAAGCGTGCTGTGATTTCCGGCATCAGAATGCCGCAGCTGCGCTGCACACGGGTATCGGAAAGCGGCATCCTGCGTCGTGTGGCGTTGGCGCTCTGCGCGTGCTTACTGTTTACCACAGTGTTTGTCGGCTGCGGCACGGAAGCTTCTGACGAACCGGTGGATCCCAACAAGCTGCAGGTGATGGCGAGTTTTTATACGATGCACGATTTCGCACAAAAAATTGGCGGCGAGCACGTCCAGGTGACCTGCATGGTGCCGTCCGGCACAGAGCCCCACGACTGGGAGCCGTCCACAAAGGATATTACCCGGATGGAGCAGGCGGACGTTTTTATCTATAACGGTGCTGGGATGGAGCACTGGGTTTCGGACGTTCTGGCGGGGCTTTCCAATAAAAAATTGATTTCCGTGGAAGCGTCGCAGGGAGTGAGCCTGCTGCGCAGCGCAGAGGAAGAGGACGGTCACGACCATGAGGCCGCGCATGCCGATGAGGCCGAAGAGGACAGCCATGACCATGGGACCGCGCATGCTGATGAGGACGGTCACGATCATGCGGATGAAGAAGACGCCGCTGTGAGCAATGCGGCCGCGCATGAAGACGATGCCGCCGACCACACTGTTGTCGCCGCACCGGACGGTCATGACGGCCACGAGCACGGCGAGTACGACCCCCACGTTTGGCTGGACCCGATGAACGTAAAACAGGAAATGCAAAATATCTGCGAAGCGTTTTCTGAGGCGGATCCGGAGCATCGCGCAGACTATCAGGCAAATTATGAGAAATGGGCAAAACAGCTCGACGAGCTGGACAAAATCTATCAGACGACGCTGGAAAATCTGTCGGAGCGAAACATCGTTGTGGCGCATGAGGCGTATGGATATCTGTGCAGGCGCTATAACCTGACGCAGGTGAGCATCGAGGGCATGTCGCCGGATTCCGAACCCGACCCGGGACGGATGGCAGATATTATCGATTTTGTCCGGGCAAACAACGTCCGTGCGATTTTCTTTGAAGAGCTGTCCGGCTCGAGGACGGCGGAAACGGTAGCGGCGGAAACCGGCGTGAAGCTTTTGACCCTCAGCCCGCTGGAAGGCCTAAGCGACAGACAGGAAGAAACCGGCGGAGATTATTTTTCCGTCATGGAGGAAAATCTGCAGCAGCTGACAGAAGCTTTGCGGTAAGGAGCAGACATATGAATGCGATAGAAATCAAAAATCTGCACTTTTCCTATGGAAAGGAAAATGTGCTGGACGGCGTCAGCCTTTGCCTGAAAGAAGGGCGGCTGGCGATTCTCGCAGGAGAAAACGGGGCAGGAAAATCGACGCTTTTAAGGCTTTTATTAGGAGAGCTCCCGATCGGGGAAAACCCCAAAGGGGATCAGGAGGAAGGCAGCAGCGACGGCAGCATTGAGATTTTGGGGCAAGACATCCGACAGTTTAAGGATTGGTCGAGCATCAGCTATGTGCCGCAGAACGGGATGGGTGGCTGGAAGGATTTTCCGGCATCCGTGGAAGAAATCGTGCGCGCAAATTTATATAAGCAGATCGGATTGTTCCGGTTTGCGGGGAAAAAAGAGCGGCAGCAGGTAAGGGCTGCGCTGGCGCAGGTGGGCATGGAGGAATACCAGAACCGTTTGATCGGCAGACTTTCTGGCGGGCAGCAGCAGAGAGTGCTCCTGGCACGCGCCCTGGTCAACGAGCCGAAGCTTCTGATTCTGGATGAGCCGACGTCGGCATTGGATGAAAAAAATGCGTCACACTTTTACCGACTGCTCAAAAAAATCAATGCGGAGAAAAGGATCACCGTCCTGATGGTGACGCATGACCTCAAACGTGCATCGTCTTATGCAGATGATATCTGGGTGCTGGAGGACGGAAAGGTAAAACAGGAAGCTGGGAAAGGAGACGGACAGGCATGAGGATTTTTGAGTATCTGTTTATGCAGCGGGCGTTTGTTGTCGGAATTTTGCTGGCGGCGGTCGTGCCCTGCGTCGGAATGGTCGTTGTCTGCAAACGTCTTTCCATGATCGGCGATGCACTTTCCCATACGTCGCTCGCCGGCGTCGCGGCAGGACTTTTGCTGGGCGTCAATCCGGTGGCGGGCGCAGCGGCAGCCTGTGTGGCAGCGTCCTTCGGCATTGAGGCGATCCGCAGAAAGCTTCCGCGCTATTCGGAAATGTCGATATCCATTATCATGTCAGCAGGAATCGGTCTGGCGGGTGTGTTGTCCGGTTTTGTGAAAAATTCGGCAAACTTCAACAGCTTTCTGTTTGGCAGCATTGTGGCGATCAGCGATGCCGAGATGATTTCAGTCATCGTGGTGTCCGTTGTGGTGCTTGCGTTATTTTTGCTTCTATATAAAGAACTGTTTTATATTTCATTAGATGAAAGAAGCGCACGGTTGGCGGGCGTGCCGGTCGGCGTCGTCAATTTTATCTTCACGATTATGATTGCAGTGACAGTTTCGGTCGCAGCACGGACAGTCGGTGCGTTGATGGTATCGTCGATGATGGTCGTTCCGGTAGCTTGTGCGATGCAGCTGGGAAAAAACTTTAAACAGACTGTATGGTACGCTGTCGGTTTGAACGTGCTGTTCATGATTATCGGGCTGTTTGCGGCGTTTTATCTGGGCCTAAAGCCGGGCGGCACAATCGTTTTGGTGGGCGTTGCAGCACTTCTGATCATTTTTATCGGGAAACGGATTGTGTTCGGAAAGCAGGAATAAAGTCGCAATTGACACAGGAAAAAAAGCGTGCTACCATGTTTGCAGTCAATGATGACTAACAAAAGAAAGTTATGCCGTACGACAGGTAGTATAGACGTATCCTGCGCCGGTCGAAGGAGGAAACGAACATGATGAAAGCATCTGATGCAAAGAAAATCGGTTTATTTTTAGGAGGCGTATTGTTCGGAACAGCCGGAATCAAGATCCTTTCCAGCAAAGACGCGAAGAAAGCATACGTACAGTGTACCGCAGCAGCGCTTCGCGCAAAGGACAGCGTTATGAAGACCGTAACAACAGTTCAGGAAAACGCTGGCGATGTTCTGGCAGAAGCAAAGCAGATCAATGAAGACAGAGCTGCAGAAGAAGCGGAAACTGAAGTAAAAGAAGAAGCCTGATTCAGGGCAGTGGGGGACGGAGCCGGAGACGGCGCCGTCCTTTTTGACGGAGTCCCGTTTTCTGAAAAAGCGCGAAGCGTATCAGCGGAGTGGAGAAAAAATGAACTTTAAAATCAAACACAAAATTCCCGGGCGAATCCGGGTGCATATGGGGCAGTCCAGAATGAGCTTTGATCAGGCGGACACCCTGCAGTATTTTCTGGAAACACAGCCAGGTGTGACAAAAGCGACCGTATACGAGCAGACGCAGGATGCGGTGATCGAGTATGACGGCGAATTAAAAGAACTGATGGAGGCGCTGAAAAGCTTTCATTATGAAGACGTTCAGCTGCCGGATTCCGTCCGTTCCAGTTCGGGACGTGCGCTGAATGTAGAGTATAAAGAAAAACTGATCGGGCATGTGGCAAAACGGTTATTTACAAAATACATGCTTCCCTTACCGATCAGAAATGTGTATACTATATGGAAAGCTTTCCGTTATGTAAAAGAAGGCGTCCTATGCCTTTCCAAAGGAAAACTGGAAGTTCCGGTTCTGGATGCGACAGCGATTACCGTATCGATTCTGCGGCGGGACTGCTCGACGGCAGGATCGGTTATGTTCCTGCTTGGTCTGGGTGAAATCCTTGAGGAGTGGACACACAAAAAGTCTGTCGGCGATCTGGCGCGCAGCATGTCGTTAAATGTCGGCAAAGTGTGGATAAAGACCCGGGATCAGGAAATCCTTGTGGATTCTGCATCCGTTGTGCCGGGCGACCATATCGTGATCCATGTCGGCAACGTCATTCCGTTTGACGGTGTAGTGGCAGATGGCGAAGCAATGATCAATCAGGCTTCCATGACCGGTGAATCCGAACCTGTCCGCAAGGAAAAGGGAGGATTCGTTTATGCCGGAACCGTTGTGGAAGAGGGCGAGCTGACGATTGAGGTCAAGGCGGTTTCCGGCTCGACCCGCTACGAAAAGATCGTTACGATGATCGAGGATTCCGAAAAGCTCAAGTCCGCAGTAGAAGGGCGTGCGGAGCATCTGGCGGACAGGCTGGTTCCCTACACCTTCCTTGGAACCGGTCTTACATGGCTGCTTACAAGAAATGTTACCAGAACGTTATCCGTACTGATGGTTGATTTTTCCTGCGCATTAAAGCTTGCGATGCCCCTGACTGTCCTGACAGCGATCCGGGAAGCAAACGCAGCGAAGATCACCGTAAAGGGCGGAAAATATCTGGAAGCGTTTTCCGAGGCTTCCACCATCGTATTCGATAAGACCGGTACGCTGACCAAAGCGCAGCCTACACTGCATTCTGTTATCGCATTCGGTGAGGAAAAGGAAGACGATCTTTTGTGTCTGGCAGCATGTCTGGAGGAGCATTTTCCTCATTCGATGGCAAAGGCGGTTGTGCGTGCAGCGGCAGAGCGTAATCTGGAACATGAGGAAGTACATTCCAAGGTGGAATATATCGTTGCACATGGCATTGCCTCTTATGTTGGGGAAAAGCGTGTGGTGATCGGCAGTGCTCACTTTGTATTTGAAGATGAGAAGTGCCGGATCCGTCCGGAATACCAGCAGTGCTTCGATGAACTGCCGCTGCAGTATTCCCATCTGTATCTGGCAATTGACAACGTGCTGGAAGCAGTGCTCTGTATTGAGGATCCGGTGCGTGAAGAGGCAAAACAGGTTATCCGCGAGCTGAAACGGGAAGGCTTTACAAAAATCGTCATGATGACTGGCGACAGCGAGCGAACAGCAGCGGCGATCGCAAAACAGATCGGTGTGGACGAATACCATGCGGAAGTTCTGCCGGAGGACAAGGCGAACTTTGTCCAGCAGGAAAAAGAAGCCGGACGCAGGGTAGTCATGGTTGGCGACGGAATCAACGACTCCCCGGCGCTTTCTGCTGCGGATGTTGGTATTGCGATCAGCGACGGTTCGGAGCTTGCGCGGGAAATTGCGGATATTACAGTCGGTGCGGACAGCCTGCAGGAGCTGGTTTACCTGCGCCGCTTAAGCAAAGAAATGATGCGTCGGATTCATGTCAACTACCGTGCAATCCTTGGCATCAACGGCAGTTTAATTGCAGCCGGTGTGACCGGGCTGATTCAGCCTACGACATCCGCGCTGCTGCATAATACGACAACACTGGCCCTGAGCCTGAGAAGCATGAGCTGGAAAGTTCCGGGAGAGGCAGGGCAGGAATAAAAAGAACGGAGACAGAGAATGAAAAAGGCGATGATTGCCATGAGCGGCGGCGTAGATTCGAGCGTTGCGGCATGGCTGATGAAGCGGGACGGATATGATTGTATGGGCGTTACCATGCGCCTGTTTGCCGGAGAGGACAGCTGCGAACGAAAAGGGCATACCTGCTGTTCGTTAGACGATGTGGAGGATGCAAGAAGCGTTGCACGTCAGCTGGGCATTCCGTATTTCGTGTTCAATTTTACGGAAGATTTCGGCACACAGATCATGGACCGCTTTGTCTGTGCCTATGAAAACGGATTCACCCCGAATCCGTGTATCGACTGTAACCGTTATATGAAGTTCGAGAAGCTGATGAAGCGGGCAAAGGAGCTGGATTACGATTACGTTGTAACCGGACACTATGCCCGAATCGAAGAACAGGACGGAAAGTTCCTCCTGAAAAAAGCCATCGATGAAAAGAAAGACCAGAGCTATGTGCTCTACAGCCTGACGCAGGAGCAGCTTGCACATACGCTGTTCCCCCTGGGCGGCATGACGAAGCCGCAGATCCGGGAAATGGCGGAAGAACAGGGACTGATCAATGCGCGCAAGCATGACAGCCAGGATATCTGCTTTGTACCGGACGGAGATTATGCCGGATTTATTGAACGATACACCGGCAAAAGCTTTGAGCCGGGCAATTTCGTAGATCAGGAAGGACATGTGCTGGGGCAGCATAGGGGAATTATCTGCTATACGATCGGACAGCGCAAAGGGCTGGGACTAGCCCTGCATGAGCCGATGTATGTGTGCAGGATCGATCCAAAGACCAATACGGTAGTCCTTGGACGCGACCGGGATCTGTGGTCAAAGGAGCTGACGGCGAAGGATTTCCACTGGATCAGCGGTGAGGTGCCGACGGGCACGCAGCGCATCAAAGCGAAAATCCGTTACCGTCACCAGGAGCAGTGGGCGAACGCAGAGATCACCGGACCGGACAGCATTCATCTGGTCTTTGACGAGCCCCAGAGGGCAATTACCTGCGGACAGTCGGTTGTACTTTATGATGGCGATGTTGTAGTGGGCGGAGGAACGATCAATGGATTATGTGGTTCTGGATCTGGAATGGAATCAGGCGTCTGACAGCCGTGATGCCCGCAACAGACTGCTTACGTTTGAAATTATTGAGATCGGTGCGGTAAAATTAAACAGCCGGATGGAAATTGTGGATACCTTTGAGGAGCTGATCCGTCCGCAGGTTTATGATACCATGCACCATATTACAGAAAAGCTGATCGGCATCCATATGAAAGATCTCTCCGGATGTCGGACCTTTGATGTCGTGATGAAGGACTTTCTGGCGTGGTGCGGCGAGGATTTCATGTTCGGTACCTGGGGACCGCAGGATCTGACGGAGCTTCAGAAAAATATGCGGTTTTTCGGTATGGAGCCCCTTGGAAAAGGACCTGTCCGGTTCTATGATATTCAGAAGCTGTTTTCCATCGCCTACGAAGATCAGAAGGTGCGAAGGAGCCTGGAATATGCAGTAGATTATCTGCAGATTCCAAAGGATATTCCATTTCACCGGGCGATCAGCGACGCGGTGTATACCGCACGGGTATTTCAGATGATCAAAGACCCGATTGCACTGCAGCGGGTTTCCTTCGACACGTTCCAGCTGCCGGAAAACCACCGCAGCGAGGTGCATGTCGTATTCGATAATTATGCAAAATATATTTCCCGACCGTTTCCGGATAAGGAGGCATTGATGGCGGATAAAGAGGTTCTCTCCACCAGATGTTATCTGTGCCATCATAACCTTCGCAAAAAAGTCCGCTGGTTCTCGCCAAACGGCAAGCACTATTACAGCCTGTCGTGGTGCGATAAGCACGGTTGGATGAAAGGAAAAATCCGCGTGAAAAAAGCGGACGATGACATGGTTTACGCCGTCAAGACGACGAAGCTGGTCGGAGAGAAAGAGGTTGCCGCCCTGATGGAGAGAAAAGATCACATCCGCCAGCTGCGCAAGGAGCACAGACATCGCGAAGCGCAGGAAAAGCTCAGGAAACGGTGAGGCGGGACGCTGACATCGGAGACACGCCGGGGAGCCCATATAATAAAATAATACGAAAAAAACGCCGCAGACCGGTTTCAAAAGAAATGGTCTGCGGCATTTTTGTGCATCCCGTCCTGTGTCTTACGCGAAGGGATCGGTGTAACGGTCGAAGTCGATGATTTCATCTTTGCGGCTGCGATGTCGTTTCATGATATCGCGGCGCTTGCGATTGCGGCTGTGTCCGATCAGAATGGAACGGATCACCAGAATGACGATCAGGATAACCGCGACAATGCTGACTGCAAGCAAAATTTTACGGACGTTTAAGAAAATAACATTTCCCCCCGGTGTGGAAACTGCGGTCGGAGAAGTTGTGGAAGCGACGGATTCAGACGCTGCGGTGCCAGCCTGCGCGCTCGTGGCGCCCTGTGTGCCGGAGGAACCGTTTGCACTGGAAGCATTCACATTGCCATCCGTGCCGGAGCTGTCTGTGCTGCTTTGCGCATTAGAAGCGCTGCTTTGTACGCTGTTCGCATCTGCCTTGGAAGAGCCATCCGCTGTTGCGATGGCTGCGCTTTCCGTTTCAGAAACCGGTTCTGCACTGAAATCAAAGGGCGTTATGCTGGAAAAGAGGATCGGCGCGCTGCCGAGATCCTGACCTTCGTAGGAGTAGTGGATGACAGCGGCCTGTCCATCCTTCAGGTTATCATAGCTCAGCTCGGAATCCAGATCGGCAAAGGTGAGCGTATCCGGAAGGAGAACTTTCGCATCCGGGTCGATAGAAAGGATGTCGGACTGATTGAACGTATTTGCGAACAGGTCGCCGTTTTTTACCTGATAGGTGGTGTCTTCTTTGGATGCTGTAACAGAAGAAAAGTTGCTGAAACCGTAATCAAATAAGCTTATTGTATCCTTGAACTGCTGCGGAGACTCCTCCATCATAACGACGCAGATCAGCTTCAGCCCGTCTTTCTGGGCGCAGGAAACGAGGTTAGAGCGAGCGTTTGCGGTGTAGCCGGTCTTACTGCCGACGAGATATTCGTAAGCGTAGGTTTTACCGGGCAGCAGCTTGTTTTTGCTGTTCGGAATCAGATCCTGTGACAGCGTTGCGCTTGCCGGGATTTTGTAGCTTGCCGTGTCAGACATGCGGCAAAGCACGTCATCGGAGAAAAACTTTTGCCCGATCAGAGCGAGGTCATGGGTGGAGGTATAGTGATTGTCATCATGCTTGCCATTGGTATTGACGAAATGGGAATCCGTGCAGCCGAGCTCCTTTGCGGTTTGGTTCATTAAATCTACAAACGCTTCCATACTGCCGCTGATATGTTCACCGATGGCATTGCCGCATTCACTGCCGGAGCCCACCAGCAGACCGTAGAGGGACTGTTCCATTGTGATCGCTTCACCGGCTTTGATGCCGATGTTGGAATCACTTCGCCAGTCGATGCTGTGCACCGCGGTATCGGAATATTCGATCATCTCATTCAATTCGCTGTTCTGACGCGCAATATAGGCAGTCAGAATCTTGGTTGTGCTGGCGGGATAGAGCTTTTCATGGATATTTTTGGCATAAAGGATTGCACCGCTGTCCGCATCCATCAAAATCGCGGAGCGAGCATTGAGGATCGGACCCTCCGGCCAGTTTTTGATTTCGTTGCTCTCAACCGGGATCGAAAGGTTGGCCTCCGCCAGTGCCTGATAATCGATGACCTCGGCGCGAGCCGTTAAAACAGCGCCACAAAACAGATTGGCGCCGACTCCAAGTGCTATCATAAAAGAAAAGAAGGATCTTTTCTGGAAAAATTTCATGTAATGTACCGTCCTTTATTGAAAGATAGTAACATCATACACTATTTCCAGGCAGATTTTAAGGGCAGAACAGCAAAATTCAAAATTTTTTAAAATTTAGACTACAGTTCCCTCGTGGCATCCCGTGGGCAGAATTCCATGCTTGCATGAGAATTTGCCCACGGGATGCCACGAAGGGAGCGCCACCAAAATGCAAAGCTTCCTTTTTATCCCGAAATATAGTAAGATAAATTGATATCAGGATTGTGGGAGTGCGCAGCACGGAACAATCCGTAGGTATCAAAGCCAGGGTCAAAAGGTCTGAGCCCACATGAGCTTGCTCATAGGTGGGAGAAAGACAAAAACCCAATAAAATAATAATGGAAAATAGTGAGGATAATTCATGAGATTGCGCAATATTACAGGCTGTCGGGAAATGATCGGGGAGAGCGAGTTTGTCGTACACGAACCGGAAACGATGAAAGGGAAGTGGAGAGAAGCGTTTGGCAACGACCATCCGGTTTATGTGGAAATCGGCATGGGCAAGGGACGTTTCCTGATGGATATGGCGCGCCTTTACCCGGAAATCAACTTTATCGGTATCGAAAAATATTCCAGCGTGCTGCTGCGCGCGGTTCAGAAGCTGGAGGAGGAAGAGCTGCCTAACGTTCGCCTGATCCGCATGGATGCAGAAGATCTGGAAAATGTTTTCGCGCAGGGAGAGCTGGATCGCATTTACCTGAATTTTTCCGATCCGTGGCCGAAGGACCGCCACGCGAAGCGACGCCTGGAGTCCAGACAGTTTCTGGCAAGATACGATCAAATCCTGAAAAAAGACGGAACGATCGAGTTTAAGACGGACAACCGCGCCCTGTTTGATTTTGCACTGGAAGAGGTGGAAGCAGCGGGATGGACCTTGAAGGAAAAAACCTTTGACCTTCACGCGGATGCGCGCTTAAACGAGGGAAACGTCATGACTGAGTATGAGGAACGGTTTTCAGCACAGGGCAATCCGATCTGCAAGTACATTATCAGCCGTTGAATCCCCTGCATAGGAAAAGCCGTTTTCCGATATACATAATAAAAAGACTCGGACGGACAACGGCATGGACAGAATGGAACAATTAAAAGCGGTGCTTTTCCTGTGTCTGATTTTCGGAGTGGCGTTCTGCCTTGGAAGCGTTGTGGGGCATACGGTGAGCGTGCGGGATCAGGCGGTGATGGCACGTCCTGCACAGAAGGACTGGGGACTTTCCTTTCAGGAGGACAACAAACCGCCTGTGGCGGACGAAAGCATGGAGCAGCTGGCGCAATATGATGCGTTTTATGCGGAGAATACGACGGAAAAGGTTTTGTATCTGACGTTTGACTGCGGATACGAAAATGGAAACACGCCGGCGATTCTCGACGCATTGAAAAAGCATCATGTGCCGGCGGCTTTTTTTATTGTGGGGAATTATCTGGAAAAAAATCCCGACCTGGTCAAACGGATGCGGGCGGAGGGGCATATCATCGGGAACCACAGCTATCATCATCCGGATATGAGCCAGATGGGAAAAGAAGAGTTTCAGAAGGAGCTGGCGCAGCTGGAAGACCTGTACGAGCAGACAACCGGCGAAAAGATGTCGAGGTTTTACCGCCCGCCCCAGGGTAAATATAGCGACAACAATCTGCAGCTGGCAAAGGAGCTTGGGTATCGGACGATTTTCTGGAGCCTTGCCTATGTGGACTGGAAGCAGGAGGAACAGCCGACCCGCGAAGAGGCGATGTCAAAGCTGTTAAAAAGAGTTCATCCGGGAGCGATTGTACTGCTGCACAATACGTCCCGGACGAACGGAGAAATTCTGGATGAGGTTTTAACAAAGTGGGAGGAAATGGGGTATCATTTTGCTTCGCTGGAAGAACTGGTATCCTCCGGCAGCAGGGAAGCACGGAGCTTTTTCTTGACGGATAACCAGGAAAATCCGGTAAAGAGCGCCGCACCGACCCATGCAGCAGGATCGCAGAAGCAGGCGAGGGGAAAGCTTACAAGCTTCATGGCGATCAGTGCTGTGATCATGCGGGCAAACAGCTCGGCTACGCCGCCCATCATCGGCAGGAAGCTGTAGCCGCAGCCCTGCATGATGTTTCGGAAAATAAAAATCGTGGAAAGCGGAATATAAAAGACCGCACACATATAGATATAGGTTTTTGCCCAGGGCATCAGGGAAGCTATATCGATGTCTCCGGAGAAGAACAGGGAAAGCAGCGGGCGCAGGAACAGACCGACGGTAGCTGCAGCGAGCAGCGAGTAGATGACGCTGATCAGGAGAGCGGAACGGACGCCCTTTTCCAGACGGTGATAATCGCCCTTGCCGTAGTTCTGACCGCCGTAGCTTGCCATTGTCTGTCCCATCGACATCATGCCCTGTGTTACGAGGCTCTGCACCTTGCTGGCAGCAGTAAAGGCAGCGACTGCCACCGAGCCGAACAGATTGATGGCAGCCTGCATCACCATTGCTCCGGATGCAGTAATGGAAAACTGCAGTGCCATTGGAATGCCCATTTTCATCTGATATGCCGTGTCTGATGCGGAAAGTCGCCACTGGGTGCGCTCCGGGCAAAGCACGGGAACGTTCTTATAAATATAGATCAGACACAGTACCGCAGAAACGCCCTGTGAAATATTGGTTGCAATTGCAGCACCTGCCACACCCATATGGAAGCAGAGGATCAGGAGCAGATCGAGCACCACATTCAGACAGGCGGAAAATACAAGGAAAAACAACGGAACCTTACTGTTGCCGATGGCCCGCAGAAGTGAGGAAAACAGGTTATAAAAAATACAGGCAACGACTCCGCTGCAGATCAACATGCTGTAGGTATACGCATCGGCAAAAATATCCTCCGGTGTATTCATAAGGAGAAGCAGAGGCTTCATGGTGCTCAGACCGACCACGGTTATAAGGATTGTGACAAGAACAGAGAGCAGGATACCGTTTGCCACACTGGCGCGGACGGCTTTTTCATTCTTTGCTCCATAATGCTGTGAGGTCAGAATCGTAAATCCGGCGGTAATGCCCTGTGCAAAACCGATGATCAGAAACATGACTGTGCCGGTGGAGCCAACGGCAGCCAGAGCGTTCGCACCGACGAAGCGGCCGACGATGATCGTATCGGCCATGTTGTAAAACTGCTGGAAAATATTGCCGACTAACAGCGGCAGGGTAAATTTGAGTATGATGGACAACGGTTTGCCCTGAGTCATATCCTGTTCCATAAAATCCTCCATCGGTTTGGTGTTTTACGGCGCTTATGGGCGCTTTATGTGATTTTTGTAGCAAAAAAGACTGTTGAAATTTCAACAGTCTTTAAAAGTCGAAGCGACGTGATTTGAACACGCGACCTCTGCGTCCCGAACGCAGCGCTCTACCAAACTGAGCCACGCTTCGATTGCTTCATCAAGCCTTATTATCATAACGAATTTTTCTGAAAAAGTCAACTGGAAAATTTAGAAAAAAAGAAAAACTTATAATAAAGTTTGTGCGGATGAGAACTGGAATAAAAACATATGGGTTTGATAGACTTTTAATATTTGAATAACTAAAATATTTGAATATTTCAAAAAAATATTGACACTCAAATAAGTGCGTGGTATTATGACACTGTGAAGTGCAAAGGAGCAGGATCAGAGAATAGGATTCTGCTTTTTTTATAAGCCGGCACTTTAATGAGTAAAAGTGATAAATCGACAAAGGAGGAAACATTATGAAAAAAATGTCCAAGCCCCTTGCATTACTGCTTGCAGGCATGATGGTATTTGGAACAGCATGCGGGAGCAGCAATAGCACAGGCAGTTCTGGTGCAGACAGCGCGGGAGCAGCAGAAGCTACGGAAAGCACTGCCGCAGATGGAACAGTAGCAACTGATACCAGTGTAGTAATCGGTCAGTCTTCTGAGGTAGCAAATTTGAATCCGCTGATTCAGCCCAGAACACCCGATAGCAATGTTCAGAACATGATTTTCAGCTACTTGGTTGTTCCGAATGAAGAATTGAATTATGAAGGTGATCTGGCAGACAGCTGGGATATTTCCGATGATGGAACAGTTTATACGTTCCATTTAAAGGAAGGCGTAAAGTGGCATGACGGAGAAGACTTTACTGCAGACGATGTGGTATTTACTCTGACGTCTCTGGCTGATCCGAATTATAACGGCGGCGCAGACGGACGTGTTATGTCGATTGTAGGTGCTGCTGATTATCAGGCAGGTAATGCAGACAGTGTTTCCGGTATCAAAAAAGTAGATGACTATACGGTAGAGATTACACTGGAGTCTGCAAATGCGGCATTTCTTTCTAATATGTATACCTGTATTCTTCCCAAGCATATTCTGGAAGGAGAGGATCCCGGAGAATGGGGCAATGATGACTTCAATCGCGCTCCGATTGGTACAGGTAAGTACAAATTTGTAGAATGGAAATCTGGTCAGTACATCACACTGGAACGGAATGACGACTATTATGGCACAAAACCTTCTATTCAGAATGTAACCGTGCAGTTCGGTGATGACACAACATTGACTGCAGCGCTTCTGAACGGTGAAATCGATGTGTTGTACAATCTTCCTTCTGCAGAGGTAGAAAATGTAGAAGCGATGGATGGTGTATCCGATTACAAATACGAGCAGATGACGGTTAATTATATTGGATTAAACCAGCTGACAGAAAGCTTAAGTGATCTGCGTGTTCGTCAGGCACTGGCATATGGCATTGATAAGCAGGCAATCATTGATACAGTTTATGGTGACGGCAATGCATATGTCTGTGATGATGTATTTCCGAGCAACCACTGGTCTCACAGCGATAATGTAACGGTTTATGATTATGATCCTGCAAAATCCAAAGAGCTGTTGGAGGAAGCAGGATATACCATGAATGATGCAACCGGTTATTATGAAAAAGACGGAAAGACCTTACATCTGACCTATGATATGTCCACCAGTACAGATGGTAAAGCAGTTGCTGCTTTGATCCAGCAGCAGTGGAAGGCGATCGGTGTTGAGATGGAAGTAATTGAACAGGATTTTGCAACACTGGCATATACAAAGCTGCTTCCTGGTGAAGCAACAGAAGAGACAACCGGAGATTCTTTCCAGTGCTATACATTGGGCTTTGGCGTTGAAGCAGATCCGAATGAATATAATGAGTACTTTTCCACTTCTACCGGCGCTGGTTCCTGGAACTTTATTCATTACAGCAATCCGGAGGTGGATCAGCTGTTTAAAGATCAGCTGCTGCTGACAGATCCTGATGAGAGAGCGGAATGCTTCCACAAAATCTCAGATTTGATCTCCAAGGATCTTCCGTGGATTCCGCTGTATAACAAGGCTGGTATCGCAGGCGTAAGTGACAAAGTACAGAACTTTGTATGTGATTACCGCGGTATTACCTTCCAGATTGAAAAGTGGAATATTGCAGAATAAAAGAAATGACAGACTTTTAACAGGTCAGGGGTTTCGGGCTTACTGTCCGAGACCCCTGAAGTATAAATGGACAGTTGTTTGATACAGGAAAAGAAAGGAACGAAAAAATGATAGAACCAGTTGCTTTGTTAAAGGATCTGGTCAGGATCAATACGACAAACCCGCCGGGGGAAGAAGAAAAGCTTCTCCTGTATCTGGAACGTATTTTGCAGGAGCACGGGATTCCTTATGTGTATCAGAAAAGTGCAAAGGGACGCGGAAATCTGCTGGCATGGCAGCTGGCAGATCAGGCAGAAGAGGCACCGTTGATCCTGATGAGTCATACCGACGTGGTTGCCGCGCAGGCAAGTCAGTGGAAATTTCCTCCGTTTGAAGCACAGGAGGTAGATGGCTATATTTATGGACGGGGTACGGTGGATACAAAACAGCTGACAGCAATGGAGCTGACAGCGTTTCTGGCGTTAAAGGAGAAAGAAATTCCGTTAAAGCGGGATGTATATTTTCTGGCAACCTCGGACGAAGAAAGTGGAAGTGCATATGGGCTCCAGTGGTTTCTGGATCATGAGATTACAGTTGGTGAAACGACAAAAACAGGCCGCGAGCTCTTTCGGGGCAGTGATGTAATCAGCGAGGGCGGCGGATTCCCGGTAGTTGGAGGAAAAAGGGAATTTTACCTTTGCGAATCCGGACAGAAATCCTGCGGTACAGTGGAATTTACCGTGAAAGCAAAAAGCGCGAAAGGTGCATTTTTTACCAGCGGAGATGGTATGGAGCGGGCGATGGGGCTTGCTGAGGACATCGGAAAGCAGAAGCTTGACGGGAGAGTTCTGGATACGGTAAAGCAGTTTGAACAAAAGCTGGCAGGAGTACAGCTGTCTCCCATGATGCAGAAAATACTGACAGCCATGAAACAAAATTCCATGACGGTAACGATGATTACAGGGAAAAATGTAAATGAAGTGACACTGGTTTGCGATGTGAGACTTCTCCCTGGTTTCGGGCAGAAATATCTGGAGGAAGTTTTAAAAAATCTTGCAGAAAAATGGGACTGCAGTTACAGAATTGTTTCTCTCAGCCAGGGGTATGAAAGCAGCCCGGATGGAGAAATGTTAAAAATTCTGGAAGAAGCAACGCTGGAGATTCTGGGAAAAACAAAAGAAGAAGCGGAAATTCTTCCGTTTGTGTCGATGGGCTCCAGTGATGGACGTTTCCTGGCAGACCTGGATACAAAAGTATACGGATACAGCCCGGTTTATGCCTGGGATATGACGTTTGACAGTGCTGTAACAATGGTTCATGGCATAAATGAAAGAATCCACAGGGATTCGGTCGTGTTTGGAAGTAAAGTATTGACGCTTGCAGTCTGCCGGGCAGCACAGAGCGGAATATAAAGAAAAACGGCAATTGCCGAAAAAATGCACGAGAGATTGCCGGTTCATACGGCAGAGCGGGAGGTAAACATGATTAACAGAAACGAAGTAGCAAGAGAAAAAATGCAGCGCGCTGCAGAAATGCTGCAGGATAACAATATCGATATGTGGGTATTTTATGCGCGGCTGAAAACAGATACTGCACTGGAACTGATGTTCAATACGGACAGTAAAAATGAAGTGATGTTTTTGCTGACGAAAAGCGGGGACAGAATTGCGATTGCAACCGCTGCGGATACCAAAGCATATGAAGGATCCGGGCTGTATACAGAAGTAATTGAAGTATCCGGTGACGGGTTTGAAAAAGTATTCAAAGAAAAATTCGATCAATATCAGGTAAAACGTCTTGCAGTCAATGATTCTACTGTTGATACCAGATGCGATGGTCTGACGGTTGGTCTGTTTAAGAGACTGGAAAAAGCGATCGGTGCAGAAACAATGGCGAAAGTGAAATGCTGCAGCTACTCTATGCTGGAGGAGTTAAGAGCGGTAAAGACACCGAGCGAAATCGAGATTATGAAAGAATGCAGCCGTATTACAACAGATATTTACGATGCACTTTTTAAGCGGATTCATGTTGGTCTGACAGAGGTTGGTGTAGCAAAGATGATGATGGAGGAATGTGCAAAGCGAAACGTTGTGACTGCATTTGGAAATCCGCCGGAATATCCTCTGGTATTGAATCCGAAGGGAGGAATGTCCCACAGAGACCCTAACGACATCAACAAAATCGAAGCCGGAGATATGCTGGTGATCGATTTTTCCATTCGTTATAACGGTTATACATCGGATATTGCACGTACCATGTATTTCCTGAAACCGGGCGAAGAGCATGCTCCCAAGGATGCGGTTGATTGTGCAAATGCGGCTATCAATGCAGTAGGGGCGGTTATGGCAAAGATCAAACCCGGCATGAGAGGCTATGAAGTGGATGCAATTGGCAGACAGTCGATCATTGACAGTGGTTTTCCTCCGTTCCCGCATGCGACCGGACATCAGGTAGGACTGGAGGTGCATGATGGCGGTACGACACTTGGACCCAAAAAGAGATATTCTGCTTCTGGAATTCTCCGGAAAAATGAAATTTATGCGCTGGAGCCGACTGTTTTGCAGGACCGCGATAAGCGCAGCGCAATTATTGAAGATAATGTGCTCCTGACGGAGGATGGTTGTGTTCTGATCAGCAAACGGCAGACAGCATTGATTGAAATTCCTTACCGTACCGGTGAGGAAGCATAACAGGAGCAGCCTATGAATCTGGAGGATAATAAGAAGGCATTTATGGAACTGCTCCGAATCCCGTCTGTAACCGGGAGCGGTGCAGATGGAGAAGAAAAGGCCTGTGCGTTTCTGGAACATATTTTGCAGGAAAACGGAATAAAAACGGAGCGGATTGCAAAAGACTTGCATCGACCAAACCTTCTTGCAGCAATTCATGCACCGAGGGCTGAAAAAGAGCCGGTTGTGCTGATTTCCCACATAGATGTTGTCCCCGGCATACAGGAGGAATGGACACATCCGGTATTCGGAGCCCAGAAAGCAGACGGGAGAATTTACGGAAGAGGAACGTTGGATACCAAGCAGCTTACAATGATGGAGCTGTATGCGTTTCTGAACCTCAAAAAACAGGAAAACCATCTGAACAGGGATGTGTATTTTCTGGCTACTATCGATGAAGAAGCAGGGAGCAGTTTTGGCATGGAATATGTCAGACAGGAAAGACCCGAATTGTTTCAAAATGCGATGGTGATTAACGAAGGCGGTGGCTTCCCGTTACATATTAACGGGAAAAACTATATGATGCTGACGGTCGGGGAAAAGGCAGTCTGCAAAATAAAAATAAGTGCTGAGGGAACCGGCGGACATGCAAGTGCTCCCGGAGAAAACCAGGCACTGTTAAAGCTTGCAGAGGGATTACGGAAAATTTTTGCAGCGGAAAAGGAACTGACCTGCGGCAGCCGCCGCACCTGGGAGACAATGCGCAGAATTGTTGGCAGTGACAGCTGGGATAATGCAACAGGGGCTGACATTTTTGCGTATGCTTCTCAGAACAGCATCGGAATGCGAAACTACAAAATAGGAGAACGCAGCAATGTCATTCCTGCGCATGTAGAAGCAGTGCTGGAGTTCAAAGTACTTCCTTATGGCAGTCAGGAAGAAATCGAGACATTTGTCCGAAAACAGATCGACGGTCTGCCGCTTGAAATGGAAGTGCTGAGTTATGAAGCCGGATTTGAAAGTAATTTTGAAAATTCGCATTTAAAACAGCTTGTAAATGATCTGGAAGAGGCCTGCAGGCGGTTCGGATTTGACGGCGGTGTATTGCCGATGCTTGCGCTCGGACGAACGGACGGAAGATTTTTCGGGAGTGCAGGCAGCATGGTTTACGGCTGCTCTCCGCTTTTGATGGGAGATTCCTTCGATGCGATCCTGCCCAAGGTGCACGGAAAGGATGAAAGCATTCTGGAGACATCCTATGAATTTGGCGCGCAGGTGCTGGATGAGGTTATACAGAAAAACTGTCTGAAAGAAGAACGAAAAGGAGACAAGAAATGAAAGACTATAGCTATCATAAAAAAGTCATAGATGATGTGATTACAAAATTAAACGAGTCGGATATTGATCTGTATTTAATTATCACAGCAGAGGGCTGCGATCCGATGACTGAGTTTATTCCCGGAGTAGATACGGTTGGCTCCAGTGCGTTCCTGTTTACGAAGGACGGGAAAAAGTTAGCGACGGCATCCAGCATTGATGCACAGGATGTTGAAGAATCCGGTCTGTTTGACGAGGTAAGACATTATGAAAACTACGATGAGACATTGGCGCAGATGGTTCTGGAATTAAAACCGAAAAAAATCGCACTTGACTTTTCTGAAGGGAATGCCTTTTGTGATGGCCTGACGATGGGAAAATATGAGAAATTTGTACAATCTCTCGGAGACTTTACATTTGAAGCGTGCAGTGCGGATCTTTTCATTCCTGCGGTACAGGAGCAGAACAAAAAATAAGGAGAACAGATTATGGGAAGATACATCAGAAAGCGTTTACTGCAGGCAGTTCCGGTTGTGTTTGGCATCACAATTCTGACTTTCTTTATTATGAAGATGGCACCGGGCGGTCCGCTGACGGGGATGATAAGTCCCCGTACCTCCAGCGAATCGCTGCAGAGAGCCAGAGAAGCACTCGGGTTAAATGACCCGATAATTGTCCAGTACTGGAATTGGTTAAAGCAGCTGGTACAGGGAAATTTTGGCTACAGTACTTATAACGGACAGGCTGTCCTGACGGAGATCCTGGACAGACTGCCGGCAACGCTGCTGTTGACGGTAACCTCATTTGTCATCAGCTTTGTTGTTGGAATTCCGCTTGGTGTTTATTCTGCAACACATAAATATTCTAAAGCAGACTATGGCCTTACCGTGTTCTCCTTTATAGGTATTTCCATTCCCAGCTTTTTCTTCGGCATGGGTTTGATCTTTGTATTTGCACTGAAATTGAAATGGCTGCCGACCTCCGGTTTTGGTTCCAGTACATTCAATGGGGAAGGCATGGCGTTGATCCTGCATAAGCTGAAATATCTGATAATGCCGGCACTGGTTATGTCTCTGAGTAATTTAGCGACAGTAATGCGATTTGCGCGCTCCAGCATGATCGAAACACTGAACCAAGATTATGTCCGGACAGCAAGAGCAAAAGGGTTGTCGGAAAAAGTAGTTATTTATAGGCACGCGTTGAAAAATTCCATGATTCCGGTCATCACAATTTTTGGTCAGTCTATTCCGAACCTGTTTGGAGGAGCCTATATTACGGAAAAAGTATTTGGATGGCCGGGTATGGGGCTGCTTGGTGTTGATGCAATCAATAACCGTGATTATCAGATGCTGATGGGACTGACGTTGTTTACAGCGATTTTGGTACTTTTGGGCAATCTGCTGGCGGATATTATGTATTCCTTTGTAGATCCCAGAATTCGGTATTAAAGGAGAGCAGGCATGGAAAAGAAAAGAATGAAATACAGACAAAGACAGAACTTCTTCAAAACAGATGCCTGGAAGCGTTTCCGCAAAAATAAGCTTGCGCTTGTTGGAACAGCTGTGATTTTACTGCTGATTCTGGCAGCAGTATTTGCTCCTGTTATTGCGCAGAATGACCCGTATGTCAGCCTGCAGGATGGAAATACTGTTCTGAAAAACATGTCGCCATCCAAAAGCCATACGATTCTTGGAACAGACAGTATCGGGCGGGATGGGTTCAGCCGTCTGGTCTATGCGGCACGTGTATCTATGAGTGTTGGCCTTGTAGCTGTTGGCATTTCTACAGTTATAGGTATTGTGCTTGGAGCAATTGCAGGATATTTCGGCGGTGTTGCTGATACGATCATTATGAGATGCGTGGACGTTGTGAACTGCTTTCCGGTTTTGTTTCTTATCATTATTGTTGCAACTATTTTAAAGCCGAGCATTTACAATGTCATGATTATCATTGGTTTATGCAATTGGACCGGTACAGCACGTCTTGTGCGCGGTGAAATTTTAAGAGTTCGTGAAATGGAGTATGTGCAGGCTGCTGTTTCTCTTGGCGCGACAGATTTTCGAATCATTTTCTCTCATGTAATCCCGAATGTTCTTGCACCTATTATTGTAGAAGCGACCATGCAAATGGCGAGAGCAATCCTTACAGAGGCATCACTTAGCTATCTTGGCTGCGGAGTTCAGCTTCCGACGGCAAGCTGGGGAAATATGCTGATGGATGCAAATAATTTGGCGACACTGACAAAAAGACCGTGGCAGTGGATTCCGGCAGGCGCATGTATTTTCCTGGCAGTGCTGAGTATCAACTTTATCGGCGACGGTCTGAGAGACGCATTTGATGTGAAACAGAAGAAATAAAGAAGGAGGAAAAATGGACAGAAAAGAGACTTATCAGAAAAGACTTGCAGGAGTTTACAGCTATATGGATGCACACCAGCTGGATGGTGCCATGTTTACCTCCTATGAAAACAGACGTTATTATTGCGGCTTTACCGGAAGCAATGGATGTCTGATCATTACAAGAGATAAGGTCTGTCTTGTAACCGACAAGCGTTATACAACACAGGCACAGCAGCAGACGATCGGTGTGGAAGTCATTGAGCATGCAGCAAATAGGCTTTCGCTGGTGGCAGATACGATTAAAAAGTGTGGTATTAAAAAAATGGTGATGGAATCCTGCATGACAGTAGATGAATATTTCCCGTTAAAGGAGAAAATGGGTGATATTGATGTCGTGTTTGAACAGGAATATTTCCTGGAACAACGTATGGTCAAGGATGCAGAGGAAATTGCGTGTACGAAAGCTGCAATCGCCGCAGCCGAAGCAGGGTTTGATAAGCTCCTCCCGAGATTGAAGACTGGTATGACAGAAAAAGATCTTGCAGATGAGTTACATTATCTTGTTTCCAAGGAAGGAGCAGAAGCCATGAGCTTTGGCACAATCGTTGGATCCGGTGCAAGAGGTGCGCTGGCACATGCGTTCCCGACCTCCAAAAAAATTGAAGATGGCGACATGGTTGTTGTGGATTTCGGTGTTTTAAAAGACGGATATTGTTCGGATATGACAAGAACGTTGCTGTTTGGCAATGTTTCAGAAGAACATATGAGAATTTTCAATCTGGTGCAGGAATCACAGGATAAAGCGATTGCTGCAATCCGTCCGGGAGTTCTGGCAAAAGATGTCGAGGATGCGCATCGTGCTGTATTTCTGCGGGAAAATCTGGATGATTATGCCCTTCGCGGACTGGGACACGGCATTGGCTTACAGATTCATGAATGTCCACGTATCGTTATCGGGAATGAAACCGTTTTGAAACCCGGGATGATTTTTACGGTTGAACCTGGACTTTATTTCCCGAATGATTGTGGCGTGCGGACGGAAGACGATGTGCTTGTGACCGAGAACGGTGTGGAGAACCTTTCTCATACGCCTCATGAAATCCATATTGGATAAGGAGAACAGCCATGAGTTTATTGGATGTAAAAGATTTAAAAACTTATTTTTATACGGATTCCGGTGTAGCAAAAGCGGTAGACGGGGTTACATTTTCTGTAGATAAGGGAAAGGTGCTCGGAATTGTCGGAGAATCCGGCTGCGGAAAGAGTGTAACCAGCCTATCGATCATGCGTCTGGTGGATCCTGTGACCGGGAAAAATGAAGGCGGAGAAATTCTGTTTGACGGGACAGATATCCTGAAGCTTCCGGAACCGGAAATGCGTAAATTGCGCGGTAATCGGATTTCCATGATTTTTCAGGAGCCGATGACATCCCTGAATCCCGTTTTTACAATTGGGTATCAGATTGAGGAATCGCTGATCCTGCATAAGGGAATGGATAAAAAGGCTGCAAGGCAGCAGGCAATTCATTTGCTGGAGCTTGTTGGAATTCCGGAGGCAGGAAAACGTGTGGATGAATATCCGCATCAGCTTTCCGGAGGTATGCGTCAGCGTGTCATGATTGCAATGGCACTGGCAGGCGATCCGGAGCTGCTGATTGCCGATGAGCCGACGACCGCATTGGATGTAACGATTCAGGCACAGATTCTTGATCTGTTAAAATCTCTTCAGAAGAAATTGAACATGTCGATCATTATTATTACGCATGATCTGGGTGTTATCTCGGAAATGGCAGATGAAGTTGTCGTTATGTATGCCGGAGAAATTGTGGAAAAGGCAAAGACGCGGGAGTTGTTTGATGATCCGAAGCATCCCTATACGGTCGGGCTGATGAATTCGGTTCCGGATGTCGATGAGGATGTGGAGCGCCTGCGGACACTTGAGGGACTGGTACCGAGCCTATATGATATGCCGAAGGGATGTCGGTTTGCTCCGAGATGTCAGTTTGCTTGCCCGGAATGCGAAAAGGAGCGGATAAAGCTTCTGGATCTGGAGGATGGACGTCAGGTCAGGTGCAGGAGGTATGAGAAATGAGTGAAGTTTTAGTAGACGTAAAAAATCTGAAAAAATACTTCCCGACCGGCGAAAAGGGAAAAACAGTAAAAGCTGTAGATGATATCAGCTTCCAGATCTATAAGGGAGAAACGCTTGGCGTTGTCGGAGAGTCCGGTTGTGGAAAATCCACAACAGGTCGCCTTGTGCTGCATCTGTTGGAGCCTACGGAAGGTACGGTTACATTTGACGGACAGGATCTGAGCCGGTTGAAGAAAAGCGAGATGCGTACAATGCGCAAAAGGATGCAGATTATCTTTCAGGATCCGTATGCGTCATTGGATCCCAGAAAAACAGTCTTTCAGATTCTGGAAGAGCCTTATCGTATCCATCATCCGGAGATGAGCAGGGAAGAAATCTATGTGCAGGTGGAAAAGCTGATTGCATGTGTCGGTCTGCGCCCGGAACATATTACCAGATACCCGCATGAGTTTTCCGGTGGTCAGAGGCAGCGTGTCGGCATTGCCCGGGCAATTGCACTAAATCCGGAGTTCGTTGTTTGTGACGAACCGGTTAGTGCACTGGATGTTTCCATTCAGGCACAGGTTATCAATCTGATGCAGGATATTAAAAAGGAATTTAGTTTAACGTATATGTTTATTTCGCATGATCTGCGAATCATCAAGCATTTTTGCGACAGAGTTATGGTAATGTATCTGGGGAATATTGTAGAAATAGGAACGAAGGATGCAATCTATGAAAAGCGTCGTCATCCCTATACCCAGGCGCTCCTTTCTGCCATCCCGAACATTCGTAAACAGGAAAATGAGCATCGAATTCTGCTTACCGGTGATATTCCGAGTCCGGTCAATCCACCGTCCGGGTGTCCGTTCCATCCGAGATGCCGTTACTGTATGGATATCTGTAAAAAAGAAAAGCCGCAGTTGAAAACAATGGCGGATGGAACACAGGTGGCATGTCATCTGAATATTGAATAAAAAGAAACAAAAGATGGAGGAAGAAAAGATGAAAAAGATTGAAACTTCTGCAGCTCCTGCTGCAATCGGACCTTATTCTCAGGGAATCAAGATCGGAAACGTTGTATATTGCTCCGGACAGATTCCGGTAGATCCTGCAACCGGAACTGTCGCAGGCACAGCGATTGCTGAGCAGGCGGAACAGTCCTGCAAAAATGTTGGAGCAGTTCTGGCAGCAGGCGGCGCATCCTATGAGCAGGTAGTAAAGACGACCTGTTTTCTGGCAGATATGACAGATTTCCCGGTATTCAACAGCATTTATGAAAAATATTTTGTAAGCTGTCCGGCTCGTTCCTGCGTTGCCGCAAAGGCACTTCCCAAGGGTGTTTTGTGTGAGATTGAAGCGATTGCATATACGGAGGAATGAAAATGGCCTTATTTGATAATTCGAATATTAAGCTGGATGTGCTCAAAAAACGTGCGTTTAATTATCGCTGGGCAGAGGTGCCGGACGGAGTGATTCCGCTGACTGCGGCAGATCCGGATTATCCGGTTGCACCTGAAATTCAGGAAGCAATGATGGATTATGTTAAGGATGGATATTTTTCCTATACGCCTAAGCTTGGATACCCGGAATTTAAAGACAGCATTTCCAAAGCACTGATGGAAAGAAAAGGAGAAGAGATCGATCCGAATCTGATTCTTCCAATTGACAGTGCAGCGAGAGGAATGTATGTTATCGCTCAGACTGTTTTACGTCAGGGCGATGAAATGATCGTTTTTGACCCGGTAGATTATCTGTTCCGTGAATCCTGTCTGGCGGCAGGCGGAAAGGTTGTACTGTTTCCGGCTAAGTTAAAAGATGGATATATCGATCTGTCTGAACTGGAAAACTACATTACACCGAAGACCAGAATGATTGGTCTATGTAATCCGCATAATCCCTATGGCGTTGTATATCGTCCAGAGGATCTGGAGCATATCATGTCGCTTTGCGAGAAGTATAATCTTTATATCATGAACGATGAAATCTGGTCGGATATCGTATTCCCGGAAGAGCCATTCAGAAGCATTTACTCATTGGGTAGTAAGCGGTGCCGCAGAGTTATGTCGGTGTTTGGCTTTTCCAAGAGCTTTGGAATTGCCGGCTTGCGGGCGGGCTGCGTGTATACAACAGATGAAAAGCTGTTTGAGGAAATCGTGGAAAATTCGGATGTAATGAGTACAGCCGGAGGTATTGCTTCGATTTCACAGATTGCAGGGACTGCATGCATGAGTAAGTGCTACTATTGGGTGGATGCTTTTCTGGAACACTTGAAAAAGAACCGGGATTATGCGGTTGACCGTTTAAACAGGATGCCAATGATTCAAGCATATCATCCCCATGCAACCTATCTGTTGTATGTGGATATTCGCGCTTTTGGCATGAAGAGCGAAGCATTTACCGAGTATATGAAAGAGAAGGTAAAGCTTGCTGTGGTTTCCGGAGGGGAAAAATTCTTCGGCAGTGGTTCGGAAGGGTATATTCGAATCTGCTTTGCAACAAGCCGTGAAATTTTGGAAGAAGGGCTGAACCGTCTGGAAAAAGGAATCGACATGCTGATCCGGGAAAAAAATCTGGAAAAGTAAAGGATTGAAATAGTATGGAAAATAGGGAACTGCATCCAAATTTGCAGGCGGCCTTGCAGCTGGTTGAAGGAATTTTTCAGATGCTTGGAAGCCGCTATGAGGTAATTCTGCACGATTTGAGCCACGTGGAAAGTTCAATTGTAGCTTTGGCAGGAGATGTGACGCATCGAAAAATCGGTGGACCGGTCACAAATTATCTTTTGCAGCTGCTGCAGAAATATGGAGACAGTGCACCGAACAGCATTAATTACCGAAATGTAACTACAGACGGTCGCATTTTGCGGTCATCGACAATTTTTATCCGGGATGAGAATGGGCATATTGTAGGAAGCTTATGTATTAATCAGGATCTGACAGATTATATCGTGGCTTCTCGCCTACATCAGGAAATGGTGTCGTTTCAGCATCCGGCAGAAGAGGATGAGCCAGAAGAGCTGTTTGCACATGATATCAGTGAGGTTATGGAGGATATGGTACGCACAGAGCTTGGAATGGTGCAGAAGCCAGTTGCTTACATGCAGAAGGAAGATAAGCTTAGTATTGTTGGAAGTCTGGCGAACAGAGGCATTTTTGATGTCAAAGGCTCCGTTGAATATGTGGCAGAGTGTCTGGGTGTTACGAATTTTACCGTTTACAATTACCTGAAAGAACTTCGGGTAAAAAATAAATAGATTACACAAAAAGACGGTGGCTTTCCGAATCAGGAAACTGCCGTCTTTTTGTTCTTTCTGATATAATGAGCGCAAGTGAGTCAACATGCTTGCATGATTGACGAACGGCGAAATTATTGAGTGAGCTATGCTCACGAAATAATAATTTACTGGAAGAAACTGACAGAATAGAAGAAATCGGTTATACTTAAATGGAAAAGTTATAAAATGGGTGTACTGTAAAAGCAGGGTACTGTTTGATGAAATAGAACGGGGAGGAAGGGATATTTATTTATGGCAGCTATGGATTTTCATACTTATGATAATACATTATATGAAAAGGTTTACCAGACCGCTTATCAGGCGGCAGCGGAGCTGATAGAGACCGCCGGGATGAAAGCGGGTCAGATTTTAGTAGTCGGCTGTTCGACCAGTGAGGTTGGCGGGGAGAAAATCGGAACCTATTCCAGTCCGGAGCTGGCGGCAAAGGTCTTTGGCGGAATTTATGCGGCTGTGCAGGAAAAAGGCATTTATCTGGCGGCCCAGTGCTGCGAGCATTTAAACCGTGCACTGATTCTGGAGACAGAAGTGGCAGAAAAGTATGGCTATGAGCCGGTCAATGTTATGCCGCAGCCAAAAGCAGGCGGATCCTTTGCAACAGCGGCATGGCAGGCATTTGCTGATCCTGTGGCAGTGGAGCATATTGCGGCACATGCAGGAATGGATATCGGAGATACGCTGATCGGGATGCATCTAAAGGATGTGGCGGTTCCGGTCAGACTGTCCATTCGACAGATCGGGGAGGCACATCTGGTATGCGCACGGACGCGGCGGAAATTTGTCGGCGGGGTTCGGGCAGTTTATGACGAAAGATACCTGTAAACAGCATATGAAATAAGGCTGCCGGCATTTTCGCGGGAACGCCTGCAGAAATCAGGAGAAGGATAAAAGAGGGAGCATGGTATGGTGTTGGAAAAAATAGCCGTTTTGAAGGAGCTGACCATTTTTTCCGTGCTGCTGAGAACTGTGCTTGCGATGGTTTTCAGTGGAATTTTAGGGTATGAAAGGGAAAAGAAAGGGCGTCCGGCAGGATTTCGGACGTATATGGTTGTCTGTATCGGCTCGGAAATTGCGATGATGACGGGAATTTTTCTGAGCCGGGAGCTTGGAAGCACTGACCCGAGCCGGATTGCTGCGCAGGTGATCAGCGGGATCGGATTTCTGGGAGCCGGGACGATCCTGGTGACCCGGCAGAACCAGGTAAAGGGGCTGACCACCGCAGCGGGGCTGTGGGCAGATGCCTGTCTGGGACTGGCACTTGGTTCTGGCTTCTACTCCGGAGCAATTGTCGGCTTTGCAGCCATCTGGTGTTCTCTGAAAATCCTGAGCACAGTAGATAAGAGGCTTGGAAAAACAGCGCGTGTTTTTGGAGCTTACGTGGAGTTTGTAAGTATCAAGGATCTGAGTGCCTTTTTGGCATATGGACGGGAACATGGCTGTAAAATGGACGGGCTGGAGATTGTACGCAGCAAGGATGTGGATGGAAACAGGGGGGTTGGTGCAACAATGACCCTTCATTTTGATACACCTGTATCCCATGAGAAGGTGATTGAAGAGTTCGGCAGACTGGAGGGCGTGCAGTTTATCAAAGAGATCTGAGCGCGGCATATGAACGTGCCGGAGTCGAACGCTGATCATGGATTTGTATGCGCGCGATCCGTGCCGTATCCATCTGGCTGGCGGCACGAAGCTGCGAAATCCCTTATTTTGTGCGGGGTGCAACCAACGGTTGACAAATTTCAAGCCGCCGTTTGGTGGCGGGAAACTGTCAAAATCCATATACTGAAACAAAAAACAAATGGAGGCAGGATGTATGATTTTGGCAGATAAGATTGTCCGGCTGAGAAAGAAAAACGGCTGGTCGCAAGAAGAGCTTGCGCAGAAGATGAATGTATCGAGACAGGCAGTCTCAAAATGGGAAAGCGCGCAGACCATCCCGGAGCTGGAAAAAATTTTGCAGCTTGGAGCGTTGTTTGGAGTTACGACAGATTACCTTTTAAAGGATGACATGGAGCTGGAGGAGTTTACATCGGAAACGATAGACAGCGGCGTGCGCCAGATTTCCATAGAAGAGGCGGGAACCTATCTCGTACAGAGCAGGGAATCCGCAAAACGGATTGCTGTCGGGACGTTTCTGTGCGTGTTATCCCCGATCCCGTTACTTTTATTAGGCGCGGCATCGGAGTATGAAAAACTGAACATTTCGGAAAATCTGGCAGGTTGTCTTGGAATAATGCTGTTGCTGTTTTTTGTAATCGCGGCGGTCGCATTGTTTATCTATTCCGGGTTTCAGAACGAGCAGTATGAATATCTGGATAGGGAAGAGCCGTTTGAGCTGCAATATGGCGTGAGCGGAATGGTGCGGGAAAAACAGAAAGAATATCGGAATCAGTACATTTTCTGGAACATCATTGCAACGTGTATCTGTGTGGCGTCCCCGATTCCGCTGCTCGTCGGCGCATTTTCGGAACAGGAATTTCTGATAACGCTGCTGCTGACCGTTACGATGGTGCTTGCCGGAATCGGCGCATGTATTTTTGTGGTGAACTGCAGCATCTGGACAAGCATGCAGAAACTATTAAAAGAGGGCGATTACACGATGGAAGCGAAGCGCAAAAACCGGAAAATGGGAGCGTTTTCCGTAGTTTACTGGCTTATCCTGACTGCAATTTATCTCGCCTGGAGCTTTTCGACGAACACATGGGATAAGACCTGGATCGTCTATGTGGTCGGCGGCGTGATTTATGCCGCGCTGTGTGTTGTCTGGGAACTTGTGATGAACCGGGAAAAATAGAACGCACGCTCTTTACGCTCCTTCTCATAAGGATGTTAGAGCATAATGCGTGCTTCTCGGATGAGGACAGACGATTTAAGGTCGTCTGTCCTTTTCTGTTGCTTGGAATTAAGCAGTTATTTCAGTTAGTGGTCTTAGTGAAGAATAAAAAACAACAGATTAAAAATGTTGATGTACAAAGTTACAATACGGAGCAAAACGCGGCGAAAGTTATTCTCTAATAAAGAATACCAACCGACAGCAGCAAGAAGGTTTCGATAGGCAAGACGATGATTTGTACGACGAACTGTACTTTGACGACAGCTCGTATTGACGCAAAAAGTAAATTTAATACCATATTTTTCAAAAAGGGTATTGAAAACGCAGAGATTTGTAGCATAATAGTGGTGTGGGGTATAACTACTATGAACAATTATGAATTTTTAGAGAAACTCGGCTTTTCGTCAAACGAAGCAAAAGTATACGGAACACTAATTAAACATAAAGTGTTAAACGGTTACGAAATCGCAAAACTTTCGGGCGTTGCGCGTTCGTTGGTGTACGAGGTTATCAATCGCTTGGTGGCAAAGGGCGCGGTTATTCGTATAGACGGAGAGCCGAATTTTTACAAGCCTATCGAGTATCAAGACCTTATACGTAGCATCAAGGAAGAAAACGAAAAGAATATTGCCTGCGCCGAACGCGAGCTACAACAACTTGCAACGGAAAACGCCGACGTCGATTATGTAATGAATATAGTGGGCAAAGAAAAATACGTTGCTAAGGCAAAGGAACTTATCGACAGCGCGCAAGCGGAAATTTCGCTGTCCATTTGGCGAGAGCTGTTCGAAGTGCTACGTAGTAATATCGAAAACGCAATATCCCGCGGGGTAAAGGTGTATATTTTTACCTTCGAAAGCATTTTGGTCGAGGGCGCAAAGGTGTATTCGTACAATATCAACGACGTTTCAACACTGTTTCCATACCGTAGAACAACAATTATAATCGACGGCGGAGAGTGTTTAGTCGGAGAAGAAGGCGATCGCAACGTTTACGTGCATACGCGCAATCATTCGGTTGTTTCCCTTGCTACCGACGAAATTGTTTTGAATGTTTTTTGGAATAAACTTATCGAAAAAGAAAACCTGTTGTCTAAAGGCTGCTCCGGCGCGGATTTCTTGCAAGCCATACACAATTTGGCGGAGCGCTACGGCATTACCGACGAGATGACCAAGAATTTCCTTGTTTACAATTTTCAAAAGGAGAAAACTCAAAATGGCAAAAAACGTTGAACGATTACAGGCGCGCGAAGCCAAGGAACTTATCCGCCGCGAAAAGCAGTTGGGCGCAAGAAGCAACAAGTTTTATTTGATTTACTTGTTTATGATTTTGTCGCTCATCTACATAACGGACGAAATTGCGTCTACTATATCCATTCAGTTTCAGGCGAATATAGTTACAGAATTCTTCGTAAAAAATATGGGTATGGAATACGGCGCGGGATTATCGCTCTTTTCCGCCATAGGTTTTATTTCCTATCCGGTAACACTGCTTATTATTTTCTATCGTCCCCTTGCGGACAAATTCGGGCGTAAGCCGTTTTTGGTTATTAACACGTTATGTATGGGCTTAGGGCTGTTCCTTGTGTATTTATCCAAAGATATCTACGTTTATATGATAGGCGGCACGTTGATGGGTTTTATGGTCTCGCACGATATGCAATGCGTGTACATACTGGAATGCTCCGACAAAAAGTCTCGCGCCCGTAACTACGCAATCGTAAAAGCGGTGGCGATACTGGGCACGTTACTTGTTCCGTTGCTTAGGTCTACACTCATGCAAAACGTAAGCGAGCGTTGGCACGTAGTATATTTGGTGCCGGCAATTGTCGGTTTTGTAATGTCGTTATTCGCGCTGCTTTTTGCTAAGGAAACAAACGCATTTTTGATTAAAAGAATAGAGTATTTAAAAACGCCTATAGAAGAACGTGAACAACGCAGCAAGGAAGGACGCGAACAAAACGCACAAGGCGGAATTCTGACCGCTGTAAAATTCGCATTCAAACACAGACAATTGCGCTTTTTGATTATTGCTTGTTGCTGCTTTTATCTCGCTTCGTTAGGTACGGCAACGTACAGTACGGTCATGGCAAAGTCGGCGCTGATGACGGAAGAAGAAATAACTCGTGCTTTGTTTTTGTATCCCGTCGGCAACGCGCTGTTTACATTGATTTCCGGTTTTGTGTCGGATAAATTCGGACGTAAAGTAACTATAGTCGCAATGTCTTGTTCGGCGTTGACGTGTTATTTGCTGTTTATCTTTAGCGGTATGTTCAAGTGGACTCCGTATTTGACGGGTTTTGCTATCGGCGGATTTATGGGCAGTTACTGGGGCGCAGGCGATACCATCGGCGGAATTATGTTTTCCGAATCGTCTCCTACAAACCTGCGTTCGTCGGTTACGGTAATCAATACGTTGCTTAACGGAGTTATGGGCGGACTTGCAACAGTTATTACTATGATACTGCTGCCTATCATTCCCGAAAGCATGTTCGGTTATATGTATTTGGGCTTGACGGTTCCAGGGCTTGTAGGGGCAATTGTAATAATGTGGCTGTTTGTCGGCGAAACTCGCGGACTTGATCTTAAAACTGTAACCGGTACGGAATGGGATAAGCCTAAAAAGGTTAAAGAAGAACAACAGGATGGTGAATAAAATGAATAACAAACAATTTGAAATCGGCGCAAGCGAACAGCCGTTAGATATTATTAAGGAAACGTGCGGTTTTGCGGGCGTTTTTAAGCAAATAGGCGTTATAGGGGATTCTTTGGCATCGGGCGAGTTTGAAAGTCACGATGAAAACGGAAATATAGTTTATACCGATATGTACGAGTACTCGTGGCCCGCCGTTTTAGAGCGCATTACTGGAACAAAATACAACAATTATTCCCGCGGCGGAATGACCGCGCGCGAGTATGTTCAAAGTTGGGCGGACGCAAACGGATTTTGGCAATGGAATCAAGCGTATATTATTGCGTTAGGCAACAACGATTCGTTTGTGTTCGGGCATCCTCTGGGAAGTGTCAAGGACGTCAACGTCGATTGTCCGCAGGATAATGACGATACGTTTTTCGGTAATATGGGCAAAATCGTTTCCAAACTTAAAACAATAGAGCCTAACGCACGTATTTTTGTTGTAACTCCTCAACTGCGCGGTGAAGCATGTGATAACGATATCCGTTATATCGCAAGCGAACTCGCCAAATTGTGCGATATGTTTGAGTTTACTTACTTGCTGGATATGACTGCGCATGCGCCCGTATACGATGCAGAAATGCGTAAATCGTTCGGGTTGGGCTTTCATCCGAACCCGATGGGCTACTATGCATACGCGTTGACTGTGGGAAATTATATCGATTACATTATCAGAAGTAACCCGCAGGAATTTGCTACGATACCGTTTGTAGGTACGTTGCTCAAAAACAAAGATTACAAATAGGAAAGGTATTGACTTACCGGTCAAAAGAACTTTATCAGGAAGCTTAAAAAATATGGCAGCCGCGTCAGGAAAATTTTCCTGACGCGGCTGCCTTTTAGAGTGCTGGACTGCGCTAAGCCATGTTATCATATTGCGTGTCGTGCTGTCCTTTTGTCACACGGTTCGTGTCGTCCATTTGGAAGCGTCCCAGACCGTATCTGCGAGCCCGTCATAGAACTCGGGCTCATGGCATACCATCAGAATGCTTCCGCGATATGCGATCAGTGCACGCTTCAATTCGTCCTTGGCATCCACATCGAGGTGGTTGGTGGGCTCGTCGAGGACGAGTACATTGGAGGGACGGTTGATCAGCTTGCAGAGACGCACCTTTGCCTGTTCACCGCCGGACAGGACTTTGACAAGACTTTCAATATGCTTGGTTGTAAGGCCGCATTTTGCGAGGGCGGAACGCACCTCATACTGGCTGTAGCCCGGAAACTCCTTCCAGATCTCCTCGATACAGGTTGTGGAAATATCCTGACTCATTTCCTGCTCGAAATAGCCGATCTCCAGATAATCTCCCTGCTCTACGCTGCCGGAGAGGGGATCGATCAGACCGAGGATGCTCTTCAGCAGAGTTGTCTTACCGATTCCGTTTGCACCGGTGATGACGATCTTGGAGCCGCGTTCCATGGACAGATTCAGCGGGGAGGACAGCGGCTCGTCATAACCGATTACGAGGTCGGACGTCTGGAAAATATATCTGCCGGGCGTGCGTGCCTCTTTAAAATTGAACTCCGGCTTCGGCTTTTCAGCCTGCAGTTCTATTACATCCATTTTGTCCAGCTTTTTCTGACGGGACATCGCCATGTTTCTGGTGGAAACACGAGCCTTGTTGCGGGCAACGAAATCCTTCAAATCTGCAATTTCTTTCTGCTGCTTGTTATAGGCGGCTTCCAGCTGCGCTTTTTTCATCGCATAAACCTCCTGGAACTTGTCATAATCGCCTACGTAGCGGGTCAGCTGTTGATTGTCCATGTGGTAGATCAGGTTGACGACGCTGTTTAAGAACGGAATATCATGAGAAATCAGGATAAACGCGTTTTCGTAATCATTTAAATACCGTTTGAGCCATTCGATATGAGAAACATCGAGATAGTTGGTGGGCTCGTCCAAAAGCAGGATGTCCGGTTTCTCCAACAGAAGCTTACCCAAAAGTACCTTAGTACGCTGACCGCCGGACAGCTCGGAAACATCCTTGTCCAGACCGATTTCGGAAAGCCCGAGGGCGCGGCCAACCTCCTCAACCTTGGAATCGATCATATAAAAATCGTGTGCAGTCAAAAGCTCCTGCAGCGTTCCGGCGTCCTCCATCAGCTGCTGCATGGTATCCTCGTCTGCTTCGCCCATCTTTTCATAAATCCCGTTTAATTCCTGTTCCATATCCAGCAAAAAATCAAAGGCAGAGGTCAGTACCTGACGGATGGTCATGCCCTTTTCAAGGGCAGTGTGCTGATCCAGATAACCGGCGCGGACATTTTTGGACCATTCGACCTTACCTTCATCGGGCTGCAGGCGACCGGTGATGATGTTCATAAAGGTGGATTTTCCCTCGCCGTTTGCGCCGATTAAGCCGATGTGCTCACCCTTTAAAAGACGGAAGGAAACGTCATGAAAAATGGCTCTGTCGCCAAAGCCGTGAGACAGATGTTCTACGTTTAAAATACTCATATTGTTCTCTCTGTACTTTCTGAATTCTGAGTGTTGATATCGGATTGCTTCGTGCTTTTGTGCCCTCACAATCCGCAAAGACTATGTCCCGAAAAGTATAACGGGAAAAAAAGGAATTGACAACCCGTAATTCACAGAAATTCTTGAGCTTTTCCTGAAATAGTTACTGTTCATCCGCGCCATTCGCAAAACCGCGTCTTCGACGCTCTCCGCTGCTTCGCAGCTCTTTTTGCTCATAAAATGGCGCTCCCTTCGTACCCTTCTGAGTTCAGATTTTCGTGCAAGCACGGAATCTGGACTCAGAAGGGTACGAGTGAACTGTAGTTTAAAACATTGACAGCGAACAAAAGTTAGTCTATTCTACTTCTGAAAAATGAATTTTTGAACCCGATGGATATGGCGTCAGGGCAAAAGGTCTCTCACCCACCTATGAGTAAGCTCATGTGGGCTTAGCCCTTTTGACCCCGACATCAGGAAGATTACGATATTGAGGAGGAGAAAGTGATGTTTCTGGAAATCAGAGGAATCCGAAAGTCCTTCGGCGAGGGAGACAGTCTGGTGGAAGTATTAAAAGGCATTGACCTTTCCGTGGAAAAAGGAGAATTTTGTGTGCTGCTTGGACCGTCGGGGTCGAGTTTGTCAAGATACTTTTTGTGGATTTTCTAAATTAAATGATTTGTCCGTAAAGAAATCGCCCAAAACCTCGTGCTTGCAGATGTCTTGAAACACCGTATTCAAAGGCTTTTTGGCACTTTCGGACTGCTTTACATTTACGATGAATGTTGTTTTTCCTATGCGTTGCGAATAAGAATGTTTCTGTTCTTTCATATAGTCCGCTCCTCTCTTTCATAAGATTTGATTGTGGGGCATTCATATTGGAACACCCAATAACCGCAGATTTTCAATAGTTCAAGAAGTTATTAAGTCGTGAGTATAATGGAAAAGGTTATCTTTCCATACCACGCTTACTCCTGCGAGCCTTGATACGCTCCTGTCGTTCTTTTTCCCTTGCTTCTTTTTCGGCTCGTTCCTGCGCTTCCTTAAAAGAAAAAAGTTGCTTCACTTTTTCGGTAAAAAGTTTAGCAACTTCGGGGAAATGCTCCAACGCTTGAAGAAAAGGTCCGCACTTTTCTTTCAGTTCGTTGTATTTAGTTTTCATTCTTTGGAGTGCGTTTGCACAGTCAAAATATTTCTGTCGGTAATAGTTTGCATTCTGTTCTAATTCGCTGATTTCTGCACGACTGGTAATGTCCTCTTTGGCAAGGGCAGTCAGTTGAGAATAATCCTCTTTGGAGATTGCCATTTTACCCGTGATTGTTTTCTGCCCCATACTGTCAATCTCGTTATAGGTTTTGGAAACATTACGGGCAGGCTCATACTTCATCTGTTCACGCTGAATACGCTTCTGCAACTTCTCCAATCGTTCCTTGTCCTGCTTGATTTGATATTGTAGGGAAGTAAGATGTTCGGCGGTACTTCCGTATTCGCCACGCTGAAAGCCTTTGAATCCTCGCTCCGTCATATAATTAAACAATTCGTCTTGCAGTATGCTGTATGAAGCTCGGAACATCGGTTTTCCATTTTTTCTAAGAAGTGGATTTCCTTTTTCATCGGTCAGCGGAATATCCGATTTCCATTTCTTTGAATGGCTAATCTGATTGACTACTTCCTTAACCGTTCCTCGCAGTTTTTCATCTTTGCAACGCTTGCTCCATAGGATTTCTTTCTCCACCACAGGCAGAACCATAGCATGAAGATGATAGTGGTACACCTTTTTCCCAAGTTCCTCGGTTGCCGCTATATTGATTTCATCAGCGTGCATTACTGCCGATATTACATTTTCAGCACCGAATTTTTCCTCAATGAAATGGAACGCTTCCTCATAAAACTGCTTTGCATATTCGTAGCCACCGTTACGCTCGAAGTACATCGTGTTCACATCAATCACAATCTCGTTAAAGAGCGTTGCGTCTTTTCTCAATCCACGAAGCGACACCATACCGTCAGCTTCCATCTGCTTTAATTGCTCCATATAGGTCGGAGTAAAAGGCTTTTTGAAATGCACATTATAAGGTATGCGTTCCTCAATCACATTCATATTTTCATAGGTTTCATTCTTGCGTTCGTTGTGTCTTTCTGCCTTGCTCACATCAGAAGCGGTGTACTTTTTAACCCTTGCACAACTCATATCCGCCTTGTTGTTTTTCGCCATTTTTGCTCTCCTTTCTCGGCAGGGCGAAGCCATTACACAACATTCTTTGAATGTGTGTAACCCACTATGACACTTTCAGACTTCGTCTGCAAAGATGTCGTGGTCAAGGGTGTTCCCCCTTGACCTCCTTTGATACCTCAATCATACAAACAGACTGTCCCATCAGCAGACAGCCTGCATTTATTCTCTCGGTATATCGCCCATCGGCAAAGACCAGTACCACAGAAAACCTTTCTTTCGGGAGATAACTCCTGCGTTCTTCTTTGCCTTTTTAATGGTCGATTTCCTGAACCCTGCGGCTTCAAGTTTTTCTTCACAATTCGAAGAAAGCATTTCTCCGTCTTTCAGCATTTCAATCAGAAATGCTTTCGCCTTGACTTCCTTATCGTTGGGTCTGCCGATTTTCGGGGCGAGGGATTGGAACGCTTCTTCCGCTGTCATTTCCATTTCGGAAATAAAGTCCACACCTTTCTCAGATACTTCAAACAGAATGGCAGAGCCTGTCGGGGCAAGGTTGGATTTTACCTGCACCAAATATCTTTCCGCAGGTACTTCCTTGTTCGGTGTGCGTGTGATTGCAAGAATACTTCTTGCAGCACCTGCAATGTCAATCGAACCGTTAGTACGGTAAAGGGGATTGGTATCTCTCATCTTGTTCATATGAGCGATAATCACAATCGCACAGCCTGTATCTTTCGCAACCGCTATCAGATGATTAAACTCGGCTCGTGTTTCGTTGGCATTGTTCATCGAACAACTTTCTCCGATATAGGAACTCATCGGGTCAAGAATTAAAAGTTTTGCGTGGTACATCTCAATCGCTTCACGAATACGGTTATCCCCAAAGGACAAAGATTTTTCACCTTCCTTGATGAAGATGAGGTTTTCTTCCGTTTCGGTAAAGGGCAGAGGTTCGCCCTTTGAGAGCAGGGCGGCAATGGAAAGCATTAGCTTGCTTTTTCCATCGCCGGGATCGCCCTGCAACAGCGTAACCTTGCCAACCGGAATATATGGATACCATAGCCATTTCACTTCTTTCGGCTCGATTTCACTCGCCTTGACAACTTCAAGAGGCACGCTGACAGTCATTTCATTTTCAATCATTTTTCTTTGTTCTCCTTTTCGATAAATATTTCGGGCAAAGCACCACAATACAGCGGAAACTCTGCTTACAGTCATTCCTGCATTTTCTGCAAAGTTCGTTGTAGGTAATGCGGTTTCGATCATTCAGAAACAACGCCCACTCTTGTTTCCGCTTCTTGCTCATTCTCGGCATAGCAAGCAATCCTCCTTTCCTGCCGAAAATATAAAAACCACAGAGAAGATACATTCAGCCTTATTTGTGTCATTTCTCGGGGCGAAAATCGGGGTAAATATCCCTTTCTAAGCCTTTCAAAAACGCACATAAGGTATTTGTACTAACCTGTGGTTGTGTATGAAATTGTGGGTTTGGGGTAACAAAAACACCGTATTTCTACGGTGCGTTCTGTCAGATATATTCTGTTTTATGATAGCAGAAAACTGGAATTCACAGTTCTTCCATCCTTCCCATCTTCAGCGCCATAACAAGAGTTCCGGCTGCCATCACAAAGACACCAATTTCAATCACATAGATGGGAAGAAGCGCCGGACCTGCCACGGCAAAGAAGTCCACGATAAAATGAATCCCATATGCAAGAACCGCTGTAAAAGCCGCTGTCCTGCATTTGCCTGCCTTTACCGCCCGGTAGATCAGCAGTGACAACCCGATATGCAGAATGATGGCACTGATTCTTTCGATTCCGCTTACAAAAAAGAGTGGTGCCGGTGTTGTCCATAGGGCCGACAGCTGTGACACGGTCTGGTTTGCAGACTCAGCAGGAAGTGCCGCCAGCGTATTCTGCATGGCTCCGCTGTTGATCATCAGCATGGACACAAGATTGCTGATTCCGGAGAGTCCTCCGAGCAGAATGGCCTCCACACCGCCATGCCCGATTCCATACATCAGTGCATTTGGAAAATCCAGCCATTTCTTCATCCAGAACTTCATGGCAATCAGTCTTCCGGTCTCTTCAAAAACCGCTGCAGCCAAAGCCGCGTACACATAGTAAAGCCATGGCCTGCTCTGTGCGTTCAGTCCGCAGAACTGAATGACAAGAACATGCAGCAGCTGCTCCAACAGCATGGCAAACAGCAGATAGGTTCCTGCTCCGATAAAGAACGAGGAAATCCTTGCCTTAAGCTTCACCCTTCCTGCAATGAACAAAGCAATCGGTACCCCCATCGAGAGGACAACGGAGCAGATAACTCCCGCTATCGCCAGACCTGATATTGTGTTCAATTCCATCTTTATACCTCCCTGATTCTCAAAAAATTCCTTTATTGTATTTGAACTGTCCATACAATATAAAGCCTAATCCGACAATAACTGCTGGAAGAATGATATAATCTATAATTATTTCACTCCAAAACGAAACAATAAAACCTAATACAAGAGATATTCCTATAATCAGCGTTCCTGTGCCGACTGTTTTTCCATACTTTGGTATATCTTCTTCCTTTACTTTTCGCCTGTTATAAGAGTGAATTGTGCTGATATTGCCTTTGATATTTACAATTCCCACAACAGATATGAACACTCCCAAAATCAACATTATAATATTTTCCATAATGACCTCCTAAAAATAGAATAGTTCCTCAAATTTTTTGTCCAATGCAATACAAAGAATTAGAGCCAATTTTGCAGTTGGATTAAACTGTCCTGTTTCAATAGAACTAATGGTATTTCTTGATACTCCTACCATTTCTGCAAGCTGAGCTTGAGAAAGATTTGCTTCTGTGCGAACTTCCTTTAAGTGATTTTTCAGTTGTAATTGTTCTTTCATATTCTCACCTCTAAAAGGTGGCTAACAAATCCAACAAATGCCAAAATGGAAAGCACAAAAAACAGAACGGTCAAGACCAAATCACTCTTTCGCTTCATTTTGATAAAACGAACTAACCATTGTGTTGCAATAATGCTGAAGTATATAACCCACGGACTGTAAATCATAGTATGAGCAAGCACAGAAGATAACAGCGAAAGCAAACAACACACTAAAGCACCAACTTTGCTTGCGTGACTTCCGGATTGATATACCACTTCCATTTCAGCCAAGTCCTTATTGCGATGTTCTTTTCTGCTTGCATTTAAGATTTCGTCCTTTTTCATCAAAACACCTCCATACCAAGTTTTCTTTGCATATTTTAATTATACGCATACCAAGTTTTCTTGTCAATAGAGTTCATAAAAAAGTTACAACCGATATAATAGGTAACTTTTCTACCACTTCGATTATACTCACGACTTAATGACTTCTTGAATACTTGCCGAAAAAGAAAAACTGCCATCGGTTTGACAGCAGTTCTTCTTCGGTTGGTATCCGTTAGGAATACACAATATCATTCAATACAATCTCATCGGCACAGGCTCGAATGTTATTCATCAATCCTATCCATCTCATCATATCCGTTGCTTTTCTGCACGCCCAGGTTACAATCTCCGGTTCGATCATCAGACGTACATCAAACAGATCCAGTGCCAACCGATAACGGTCCTCCATGTTTCCAAACCCGAGAACATCATTTTCCATATAAATGGTACTGATGACATAAGTTCCGTCTCCTCTGCGCACTTCCAGCACGCCTCTTGTGACCAGCCCTTTAACCGCCTCTCTTACCGTACTTCGTCCAACTTCAAATAATTCTGTCAGTTCACCTTCAGCAGGTATCCTCTCTCCTATTTTTACCGGTTTATCCAGAATATATTTCATCAGTCGATCCTCTGTCTTCTGTCCCAGTGTCCGTTTTACACCTTTTCCGCTTTGCTGCATTTCGTCACCTTCTGCTTATCCGCTTTCTCAAATTTTAGCATTTGTTTTTTCTCTTTTCAGCTCTGCATTGCCTGCCCTTCTCATTTTTGCTATACTGTCAATGTAGTTTTGCGCCATAGTTTCCGGCGTATCGTTATTTTGACTCAGGAGGAAATTTATGATCAAATTAGTTGCAAGTGATCTGGACGGCACTCTGCTTCACAACTATCAGCAGACTGTGCCGAAAGAAATATATGATACGATTAAAGCACTTCATGAAAAAGGAATCATCTTCACTGCCGCAAGCGGACGCCAGTATGCCAATATCCGCAGGCTTTTCGCTCCTCTCGGCTTCGACATTCCATATATCGCTGAAAATGGTTCCATGTGCGTCTATAAAGAAGAGATACTCGCCACCGGTCTGACTCCATCCAAAACCATCCGGCATATTCTGTATGCCCTGATGGAATACCGGAAGATCTATCACACCGGACACTGTATCCTTTCTGTAAAAGATACTTATTACAGCGACTCAACCGATGAACGTTTCATTGATTATATGGAAAATGATATGCATAACATCGTTACCTACGTGCCGGATCTATATGCGATCAAAGAACCGATCATCAAAGCAGCCATCTGTGATTTTGGTGGCACAAAGAATCTGGAACCCTTCTTCCACAAAAGGATTGGGGATGAAATCCGCGTTGTAACTTCTGCGGATCACTGGATTGATTTTATTGCGCCAAATGCAAATAAAGGAACGGCACTGAAAGTTCTAATGGAAAAATTCGGGATCAAAAAAGAAGAATGCATCTGCTTCGGGGACCAACAGAATGATATCGAGATGCTGAAAGCTGCGGGAACAGCGTATGTCATGGCAACCGGCCACCCTCTCGCCAAGAAGGCGGCAGATTACGTTGTGGAATCACCTTTGCCGGTGATGCAGGGGTTGTTGTAGAGTGAAAATGGGGACGCTGCAGCTAAATAATTTTCTGAAACGAACAGCGCAGCTGAATGTTTCCGTCTTGACGGCATTTGAGACTTTTAGGGAATCTTAGGTTTTGAGAAGATGCGTTAGGGGAAGAAATCCACACTGTCTGAGCGACAGCGAGTTTGTGGATTTCTTCCCCTGTTTTTAGCATCTTTTCAAAATTTTAGAGTCCCTTAATGCCTCAAGCCTGTCCGGCAAGATGGAAACATTCAGCTGCGCGTCCCTTTTGAACCAGCAAGCCTATATAACTCCCCCTATGCGTTCTCCCATCTTCACAATGGTTTCTGCTCCCTGCAACGTGTTTCGGATCAGATCACTGTCTGGCAAGACTTTATCTGGCTCCAGGAGCAGCACAACCGTTGAACCTCCGAATTCAAATCTTCCTTTTTCTTCGCCGCGTTTTACCTGGCAGCGTTCTTTTTTATAATTTTGGATCTTTCCGACCATCAGTGCACCGACTTCCATCATCAGGACGGTGCCGAGTTTTTCATTTTTTACAAGACAGTATTCTCTGCTGTTCATTTTGTAGATCGGGCAGATATCATTTGCAATCGGATTTACAGTGTGAAAAATTCCCGGAATCCTTCTCTGATAGGTCTTTTCTCCATCTGCCACGTAACAGTATCTATGGTAATCGTCTACTGTAAGACGGATTACTACCGCCCAGCCTCCCATATAATGTCTGGCAAGCTTTGCATCGCGAATGAGGCTGTGTGTTGTATATGGAGTATGTTTAATGAAGAATTGTCCGTTTTCGTGAATTGGATAGACACTCACTTTCCCGTCACATGGACTGATCAGTACGGTATCTTCCCTGTTAACCGGGCGTTCCTCAGCTTTTATTTTTCTGGTAAAGAAATCATTATAGGAATCAAATTTCTGTTTTTCATATTTGTTCAGATCGATCCCGTGTGTTCTGGCAAATAGTCCGGCAAAAACAGCGGACACTTTTGTATTCAACAGCTTCCCTCCCAGTCTGGATACTGCCGGTAAAAGAAGCGGGCGCATCAGTACTCTGGTTGCTGTATGGGTATACACAAATTTTAAAAACTTATCCTGACTGGTTGTCTTTTTTATCCGATGACCTTCTCTGTCCATGTAATACATTTCATTCCTCCGCTGACCGTCTGCCTGCTAAATCATACTCATATAACGCATATAATGTCTGACCAGGATGCCAATTACTGCCATTGCTACGATTACTACAATTGCTCCCATTGTTAGATTCTTTGGCTTCCTGAACTTAAAATTTGTAATAAATAAAATGCCGACTACCAGCATCACAACATGCATTGCAAGCATAAATTCACAACCTAAAAATGGTTTTAATACAACCACAAGCGGAAGTGCGATTGCCATGGATGTGATCGGGAGCCCCTGATAACATTCTCTTTTCTCTGCTGTTTCTTCCTGACGCTGTTCTTCCATCACATTGAACCACGCAAGACGGATCAGACCTGCAAGTACATAAAACATCAGGATTGCCACACCGATCACACCGCGCATTCCGAAACAGTAACAAAGAACAGCCGGCGCAACTCCGAAGCAAACAATATCGCTTAACGAATCAATCTGGATTCCGAAACGCTTTTCCACTTCTGTCCGGTTCTTTTTTGTTCTTGCAATCTTTCCATCAAACATATCACAAAGACCGGAGATTGCAAGACACATCACGCCCAGATGCAGATGCCCGTTTACTGCAAACATCATTCCTCCAATTGATACCATCAAACTGACATATGTAAGTACTACGATATAATCATAAACCCCTAACATTCTATCTCCCTCTTTCTTCCAATTGTAAAATTTGCTACGATCGTAAGCAAGGCGCTCAGCCCCAGCTCTGTATAATATCCAATCCCACGGCTCAGGATCATTCCCGGCAAAAGAAGCCGTTTTCCGAATACCGGAATAAAAATCATGGCAAATAATTTTTCACTGATTCCCATACCTCCCGGCAGAGGAAGCATATCTACCGATACCGCAATGACCGCCTGCAGTGTAATGACTGCGACTGCTTTTGCACCTCCAAGCCCAAATGCCTTATATACAAACCATGTAGCTGTAAACAGCGCAAACCGCTGGAACATGGTGATCGCAAATACATTCACGATCACCTGCTTGTGTTCCTTCAGAAAAACTGCTGTATCCCGGTACTGATCCATGGATGCATTCAGCTTTTCAATACGCGCCTCCTTATGGTGTAGAAAGTGCAGCTTTTCAAGCAGTGCCATTCCTTTTACCAGAATTTCTCTTGCAAGCCGCGGATGGAACACCAGCACCAGCATCGCTGTCACGCAGAAAACATTCAGGGCTGTCCCCAGATAAAAGATATGCCGGATACTCCAGAGATATTTATGGATAAATCCTTGTCCGAACAGTACCAGCCACAATCCGACAACCACCAGTACCAGTTTATAAGTGATCGTAACGATCATCAGCACCAGCGTCGAAACCGGTATTGGTATCTTTTCTTTTTTCATATAATAAATCTGTGCCGGCTGTCCTCCAGATGCCGAAGGTGTGATACAGCTGAAGAAGAATCCAACCGATGAAAACAGAAAACATGTCCATTTTTTCAGCCGGATTTTCAGTGTCCGCATCATATAATAGATAATGATCGATTCTCCCCAGATAAAAACCACAACACAGATCACTCCCGGAATCAGCCATAATACATTGACCTGTTCCAGGATCTTCACAATCTCACCAATATCTTCCCCATGAAATACGCCATACATTGTACCGGTAAATACCACCAGCAAAAATATGACATTGAAGATCGTCTTCTTTTTATTTTCCATCTCTCCTCATTCCTATCCGGTTTCCAAGTTTATTTGCTATTTTTTCTGTCAGACGCCGATAAATCTGCCATCCATTTGTCCGTCTGCTGATCTGCCAGGTTACTTCTGCAAGAAGAATTCCTGCTGCTGCATCCTGCCATACATGCTGCCTAAGCGCCAGTGTCGATATCACGACCAGTACCGTCATCAGGACAGAAAAAGCTTTATACCAGTTGGAAATCTTCCGGTTCTTCCTGACCGCAATACAGCTGAACCAGCTTGCCATGCAGTGAATGGACGGAAACAGGTTGATTGGCTTATCAACTGTATACAAAAACCGTACTGCCTGCGTCCAGATATCCGTCCCTGTCAGAACCGGCCTCGTATTCGTGGTCGGATAAAAAATAAAGCACAGCATACATACCAGCCGCGCATAAAAATCCGCAGTAAAAAACTGGTATTTCACCTTCTCCTCCCGCATCGATGCCATGAAATAGTTCACTACCCAGAAAAGATAACACCCAAAATAAATAATAATAAACTGTGGCATAAAAGGAATCACTTCATCCGCCGGACCAGAAAGATTATGAGTCTTGATTCCCGTCCGTAATAGCGGCACTCCCCAATATACCACAGCATTCATACAAAATGTAATAATAAGTGGAATTATAGTTTTTATTTTCTTCATACAATCTATACTATACATAAATAAAAAAATAGCAATAGTCTTTCGCAATTCTTAAAGAAAAAAGTTCTGTCTCTTAAGAAAACAGAACTTTTTTCTTTTATATTTCTTTATTTTTACAGAACCTTTGACAGGAATTCCTTTAAACGCTCATCCTTAGGATTTGCAAAGAACTCTTCCGGAGTTCCCTGCTCTTTTACTCTTCCTTCATCCACAAACATGACACGGTCAGCAACCTCTCTTGCAAATCCCATTTCATGTGTAACAACAACCATGGTCATGCCTTCCTGGGCAAGCTGTTTCATCAGCTCCAGAACCTCTCCAACCATCTCCGGGTCCAGTGCGGATGTCGGCTCATCAAAGAGCATTACATCCGGGTTCATGGCAAGGGAACGCACGATCGCGATCCGCTGCTTCTGTCCACCGGAAAGCTGTGACGGATAAGAATCTGCCTTCTCTTCCAGTCCAACCCTCTTAAGAAGTACTCTTGCTTCTTTTTCTGCCTCTGCTTTATCCTTTTTCAGGAGCTTGATCGGAGCCAGTGTGATATTTTCAAGAATCGTCTTATGTGGGAAAAGATTAAAGTGTTGGAACACCATTCCCATCTTCTGACGATGTTTGTCGATATCTACCTTTGCATCTGTAATGTCCACACCTTCAAAATAAATATGACCTCCGGTCGGCACCTCCAGAAGGTTCAGGGAACGGAGGAATGTAGATTTTCCAGATCCTGACGGTCCGATGATTACCACAACTTCTCCTTTGTGGATCTCTTCTGTAATTCCATTCAGTGCATGAAAATCGCCAAATGCTTTCTGCAGATTTTCTACACGGATCAATACATCTCCATTAGTGGTCACTGTTCCTTAGCCTCCTTTCCAGCATACTTACCAGTTTACTGAAGATCATAACCATAACCAGGTAAATGATCGCAACTGCCATCAGCGGCATAAGCGCATCGTAGGTTCTGCTTCGGATGATATCTCCGCCCTTTGTCAGATCCTGAAGGGCAATATATCCGGCAACAGAAGTCTCTTTTAAGAGAACGATAAATTCGTTTCCAAGTGCCGGAAGGACATTTTTAAACGCCTGCGGCATGATAATATAGATCATTGTCTGACGATAATTAAATCCAAGGCTTCGTCCTGCCTCAAACTGTCCGTTATCAACTGCCATAATACCGGAACGGAAAATCTCAGCAACATAAGCACTGGAGTTCATACCAAATGCCAGAATCGCTACGATCGTCTTACTGACATCCACACTTGCAAAAATTACAAAGTAAATGATAAGCAGCTGTACAACAACCGGTGTACCACGGATGACCGTGATGTAAATCTGGCAGATCAGATTCAGGAGCTTCAGCTTGCCGGTCTTATCGTATGTGGAACGGACAATTGCCAGAAGGAATCCGAGAACTACACCGATCAGGACAGCACAAAAGGTTACAATTAATGTAACCTTAAGTCCGTCTGCAATGTAGTGCCATCTGTCATCTTTTATAAAATTCATTATAAATCTTGCTTTAAAATCACTCATAAGACACCACCAGTCTGTACCCGATTAGTCTGTAATATATTTTGCAACGATTTTATCAAATGTTCCATCTTCTTTTAACTCTTTGATCGCATCATTGACTTTCTTAACCAGATCATCATTACCTTTTTTGATTGCCAGTGCATAATCTTCTTCTACATAAGAAGTCTCCAGGATCTTCAGACCTTCATTTTCTTCTACGAATGTCTTAGCCGGCTGGTTATCAATGATCACTGCATCGATCTTGCCCTGCTGCAGAGCCTGTACAGCTTCCATACCTTTGTTGAAACGCTCTACATTATCATCACCGAAATCATCTGTAGAATAAATATCCCCTGTTGTTCCCTGCTGAACACCAATCTTCTTTCCTTTCAGATCATCCGGTTCTGTAATATCACTGTCATCTGTTACAATGATAACCTGAACTCCTGTATAATAGCTGTCAGAAAAATCAACCTGTGTAGCACGGTCTTCTGTTACAGTCATACCTGCTGCTCCGATATCTGCTTTTCCGCTCTGAACAGCCGGGATAATAGAGTCAAATGCCATATCTTCGATCTTCAGATCCATTCCAAGCTTGTCAGCGATTGCTGCTGCGAATTCTGCATCGATTCCGACAACTTCATCTCCGTCATAGTATTCAAATGGTGGGAATTCTGCGTTTGTAGCCATAACAAGCTTTTCTTTCTTGTCTGATTTTGCAGAGTCACTCTTTGATGAATCACTCTTTGATCCACATGCTGCAAAACTGAACACACATGCACATGCAAGTACAACACTGATTACTTTTTTCATTTTCATAATACCAACCTCCAAATTTTATCCATTTCCCCTATTCTATCATGTTATAAAGAAAAAACAAAGTGGGTTTTTATACATTTTTCTGCATAAATTCCCACCTTTTTTCGTGATTATTCTCTTTTAGCCGAAAATCAGGAAATAAAGAAGTACCAGAACTCCAAGTACAATACGGTAATAGCCGAATGCCTTAAAGTCATGCTTCTTGATATATCCCATCAAAAACTTGATCGCAAATACGGATACGAAGAACGCTACCAGGCATCCCACAAGCAAAATGACCACTTCGATCGCGGTATAATGGAATCCGAATTTGATAACCTTTAAGATACTTGCTCCGAACATAACCGGGATCGCAAGGTAGAAGGTAAATTCTGTTGCCACATAGCGGGAAGTTCCGATGAGCAGTGCTCCAAGGATGGTTGCTCCTGAACGTGAAGTACCCGGGATCAGTGCCAGGACCTGGAAACCTCCGATGATCAGTGCCATCTGATAGGTAAGCTCTGTCAGCTTTGTAACCTGCGGTCTGGTGTGTTCATTCTTTTTCTCGATCAGAATGAAGAAGATACCATAAATGATCAGCATCAGTGCAACAACTACATAATTATAAAGATACTTGTCAAGGATATCATCAAATAACAGCCCGATCACAGCTGCCGGCAGACAAGCCACAACGATTTTGCACCACAGGTTGATTGTATTTCTCTTCTGCTTCGCTGATTTTCTCTTTGAAAACGGATTCAGCTTATTGAAATACAGAACAACGACCGCCATAATTGCACCGAGCTGGATCACAACACGGAACATACTGTTGAATTCATGACTTGTACTCATATGTAAGAACTGCTCTACCAGAATCATATGCCCTGTACTACTGATTGGAAGCCATTCTGTGATACCTTCCACGATACCCAGAATGACAGCAATTAAAACATCTAACATTTTGACCTCTTTCTATCCCCTCTCGGGATTCAATACAAATTTTTCAATGGCAGCCGCCACGCCATCCTCCTCATTGGACAATGTGATATAATCTGCCACCTCTTTTACTTCATCTGCTCCGTTTGCCATCGCAACACTAAATCCGACTTCTTTTAACATCATCAGGTCATTGTTGCCATCCCCGCATGCCATGATCTCTTCTCGTTCAATTCCAAGAAGCCTGCCAAGCTGAATCAGTCCCATTCCTTTGTTAACTCCCGGTGCATTGATCTCCAGATTCGTTCTCATCGAATCACTAATGCTTAAATCCCCAAGCTCCATGATCCGCTGCTTTGCTTCCAGCCGTTCGTCCTGGCTCTTAAAAAGTGCATGGATCTTATCCATCTCATGCCCATTCATCTCTTCCATCTTCTCCCAGAGACTCGTAATGCCTTTGCGGGTGGTTCGGATATAATCTGCCATCGCAGGATTCCGCAGATACTCTCCGACTTTCAAAAGTTCATCTGCCTGTACGAAACCTCTTCCATCAAAATAGATCTCCTTGAACGTATCATAATCTCCAAAAATCTTAAGGATCGCTGCTCCCATCTCATAAGAGAGCATATTGGCATAAAGTACTTTGTCTTCCTGTAAATCCAGGATCCTTCCGCCGTTCGATGTCAGTGCGTACCTCATCCCCGGGAAATTCCGGAGTACTTCCGGGATCCCTGTCACCGGACGCCCTGTTGCAACCAGTACTGTTACCCCCTGGTCGATCGCACGTGTAAGTATTTCTCTTGTATGACTGGTCAGTTCTTTCTTATCATTCAGTAAAGTACCATCCAGATCAAGCCCTATCATTTTTATCTTTTTCATGAATAATTCCCTCATTTATGGTAAAGCTAAAAATACATTTCAAATCTTAGTATAACACGATTCCCCGTGTATGTATAACAAAATTTGCGGATTCAGGCATTTTGTAGTATACTGATAAAGGCTCAATTTTGAAGAAAGGAAGAATTATGAAGAAAAGGTTAAAAGCATTTTCAAGGACAACCATCGCACTCCTTATCACTGCCCTGGTCTGTTCCCCGTTTACAAAAGCTTACGCCGATGACACTGTAGACTCTCTCGAAAAGCAGACAAACGGTCTTCAGAACCAGCTCGACTCTCTGAATCAGGACCTCACAAGTCTCAGCGCTGAGATCACAGATCTTGCATCAAAAATTGAGGATACGGATGCTTCCGTACAGAAAGCAGAACTGGATCTTGCCGCCGCAAAACTGGACGAGCAGTTACAGTATGATGCTATGAAGAAAAGAATCAAATATATGTACGAAACAGGAAATACGTCACTCTTGCAGATCATCTTTTCTTCTGAAAGCATGGGAGATTTCTTAAACAAAGCAGAATTTGTCAAGAACATTACAGAATACGACAGAAATATGCTGGATGAATTACAGAAGGTTCACGAGCTTGTCGCTAAAAAGGACTCTGATCTGAAAGCAGAGCAGGCTTCTCTGGCAGAGATGAAAACAAATCTCGACCAACAGGAACAGGAACTGAATGATAAGATTTCCTCTACTTCCGGTGAACTTCAGGCTTCATCCGAAGCACTGGCAAAAGCAAAAGAAGCACAGGCAGCCGCTGCTGCCGCACTTAAGAAAAAACAGGAAGAAGAAGCTGCAGAACAACAACGACAGGCAGAAGCTGCACAGACTGCTGCCAATAATACTTCAAGCAGCTCCGGGAACACGGATTCCGGTAGTTCCGGCGGCAATACGACGATTACAGTTCCGGATACTCCTGCCGAGACCACAGATCTGGTTCTCTTTGCTGCAATTCTGCAGTGTGAAGCTGGCGGTTACAATTATGACGGTATTCTTGCCGTTGCTACAGTCATCATGAACCGTGTAGCGAGTCCGCTGTATCCGAATACAATCAGCGGTGTCGTCTACCAGAGCGGTCAGTTTGCTCCAACCTGGGACGGAAGCTTAAGCCGCGTCTTGCAAAGAGGACCTGTATCCTTATGCTATCAGGTCGCTCAGGAAGCACTCGGCGGAGCACGGCTTGCATCCGTAAGCGGATGTTACCAGTTCCGAAGCGCAAGTACCGGAATGTCCGGGATCAACGTTGGGGGAAATGTATTTTTCTAAGCATTGCGATAAGACCAAATAAAAAGATACGATATTCGCTTCTATTTGTTGAAGTAATATCGTATCTTTTCTTTTATCCGTTATATTTTGCAAGGAACTGTGCAATCAGTTCAATGCAGCCTTCTACATCTTTTTCATCTGCAACCTCTGCAGGCATATGCATATAGCGCAGCGGGATAGATACCAGTACCATCGGTACTCCCTGATTAGAAAAATGAATCTTATCTCCATCCGTATAACTAAGCCTGCTTGCAGCTTCTCTCTGAACTGGAATTCCTGATTCTTTTGCACATTTTTCCATTTCATCATTAAATGCTTTCACAACGATCGGACTGTTGCATAAAACCGGTCCGCCACCTAAAACAACGGTTCCTGATTCCGCCGGATCCATTCCACTGCAGTCACTTGTATAAGTTACATCTACCACAATGGCCATGGTAGGTTTGATCCGTGAACTTGTCCAGTAAGCTCCTGTTTTTGTCGTTTCTTCACCTGTTGTTGAAGCTCCGTAAACTCCCGCTTTGCAGCCCAGCTCTTTTGCTCTTTTCATTGCTTCCATAATGATGAAAACACCGATTCTGTCATCAAGGGCTCGCGCTGTAAATTTGCCGTTTGCCATTTTACGGATCTGTGTATCCGGTACAATAGGATCTCCGAGGCTGACATATTTCAATGCATCTTCTCTGTCTTTTGCCCCAATGTCGATCAAAAAATGCTTTGTTCCAAGGTTCTCTTCTTTGAATAATCCGCGATAGGCTTCTACAACACCGTAGACTTCGCCATGTTTCGTCTTGATCCGCACCTGACGTCCCGGATAGGTTGCCGGAACAATGCCGCCCCTGTCAATTACCTGCAATCTTCCGTCTTCCCGGATATTTGAGATCATAAGGCCGATCTCGTCTGCATGAGCGGAAAGCATGATACGTGCATCACTTTCCGGATTCAGTACACAGATCAGATTCTGCATCTTATCACGACAGATTTCATCTGCACATTCCTTCATTTCTTCTTCTACAATATCCTGCACCGGTTCTTCAAATCCGGATACCGAAATACTGGTAAGAAGATTGTTTAAAAACTTTTCATTCATACTTTTCATCTTCTTTCTGCTATTTTCTTAGCGAAATTTCTCCTTTTATTTCGCAAGGCTAATATACTATTTTCCCTGCCTTTTATAACCTAAAATATATTCCGCACACTATCCCGCACATATAATTTTGTCGGTACTACTACGTTTACACAGATATCCCGCCCCTGTGTGATCCTCTCTTCCAACAACTGAACCGCATATTCCCCCATAAATTCCATATACAGTCTAACTGTTGTAAGTGGCGGTATCATATATTTTGCATTCGGTATATCATTAAATCCGATGATACTGATATCATCCGGAATGGATAAGCCAAGTTCATATGCTGCTTTATAAGCACCTGCCGCCATAGAATCATTTGCAACAAACAAAGCTGTCGGCAAATGCTTCTCATCATATAATTGTTTCAATAACGTATAACCGTCTTTCGCATGATAGCTTCCGATTTTAACATATTCGCTATGATATAGATTTCTCTTTTCCAACGCCTTCTGGAAATAATCTTTTCTGAGATCCTGCAATTCTTCTCCATCCTGATCACAATCCAGCGCACCAATAAGTCCTATTTTTGTATGACCGTTTTCTACAAAATAATCCACAATGCTGTTTACCGCATTTTTAAAATCCACAACAATGGAATCGAATTGTAGCGGATTCGGATTGGCATCGATGAATACAGTCGGTTTATCCCAGCCGGAAACAATCTCGATATGTGACTTGCTGAAGGTTCCAAGGCACACGATTCCGTCTACACTGCCCACGGAATCAGCTGTATCATTTAATGTAACAGATTGCTTACGATACCCTTCTTCTTCCAGTTTTTTTTCGATTGCAAGTCTGATACAAAGATAGTAAGGGTCTTCCAGCTCCTCTTTAGGAGAATAAGAACAGAACACTCCTATTTTCAGTTTTTTCTTTCTCTTTTTCTGCACACGCACTTCATACTCAAGTTCTTCCGCAATTTCCATGATCCTCTGCTTTGTTTCTTCCTGCGCATTCAGTGTCTCATCATGGTTCAGCACACGAGAAACCGTTGCAATTGATACCCCAGCTCTTGCGGCAATATCTTTGATTGTTGCCATACTCTATTCCACCTTATATTATTTATTTGTTTTTTCTGAAAAAGATACTTCAGATACCAGAACTGCTGCCAATATCAGAACCGAACCGGTTATCATCCGGACAGTTACTGTTTCGTGCAGCAAAATAACAGAAAAGATCGTTCCAAATACTGCTTCCATGGATAATATGATCGCTGATTTTGTTTCGTCTACATATTTCTGAGAAACGGTCTGCAGTAAATAGGTGATGGTTGTACTTACTATACCCAGGTACAGAACTGCCAACAGACTTTCCATGCTTGGTTTAAAGCGAAAACTACCGGTCACAATCAGTCCGACTCCCGAAAGTACAAATGCGGTAGTCATTTGCAGAAAATTAAGTACAGTCGGTCTGATCTTTCCGACAAACTCTCCTGTCAGAAAAATCTGCAACGCAAAACACACGGCACATGCAAGTGTCATAAGATCCCCTATCCCCATAGAGAAATCACTTTGCAAAGACAAAACTGCCGCACCAACAATTGCCATTCCTGCACCTACAAGACTTTTTACCGGGATTTTCTTTTTATATATCACCAATGCAATAAATGGAACAATTACAACATTTGTCGCCGTCAAAAATGCATTCTTTGATGGTGTTGTGTACTGGAGTGCGATGATCTGAAGCGCAAATCCCCCAAACAACGCCGAACCTAACATGGCTCCGCATTTAATCTCCTCTCTGGTAACCGATTTTATACTGTCTTTCCCCAATACTGTCATGATCACTGCTGCAATAAAAAACCGAATGAACATAATCTGAAATGGTGTCAGTGTTGCAAGTGCAATATCACTGGCTACAAATCCGCCTCCCCAAATGATCGTAACAGTCAAAAGGCCTAAAATCCCCAGATACTTTTTCGTTGAATCTTTCATTTATTTTACCTACTTTCATGAGTATACCATATATCACTTAAGAAAGGGGCATTTTTGCCCCTTTCTTTTTCAAATCTCTTATTTAAATTTTGTTGTCAATTCATCTTCAAGATCTTCCATTGTTGATTTTACATCTGCACCGTTTAAGAAAATCTTGGATACTGCTGCTCCAATAGAATCTCCTGCTTCCTGTGCATTTGGAGAAACCGGAATTTCTGCTACATTTTTACCATTTTCAATAAAGATTTCATAAATATTTGTATCTCCGAAGAAAGAATCACCTTTCTGGAAGATTTCTTCCTCATAACTTGGAATGTATGATGGATATAATCCATATTTTTCAAATCCGCTTGCCTGTAATTTTGTATCTGTCATTGCAAATTTCACAAAATCTTTTGCTTCATCCGGATAGTCTGTTTTTGCGTTGATTGTAAGATCAGATCCACCGTTGCTTACGCTGTATTCTCCGCCATCAACCTTAGGAAGATCCATAACACTCCATTTTCCAGCTGTGTCAGGTCCTTTGTCTTTGATCGTACCGATCATCCATACTGCTTCCGGAATTGCTGCAACTGATTCATTTACAACTGTCTGTTCATATTCATCCCAGCCATTGTAGTTAAGAACTACACCTGAATCATAAATTTTCTTTGCCTCTTCCATTGCTTCAATAGAACGTTCATCATCTACGATCGGTTTTCCGTCTTCGTCAAAGACACCGATCCCGAATTCTCCGCGAATCATAGAATATAAAGAACTCTTCTTTGGATCAACAGGGATCATTTTAACCGGATCACCACTTGGTGTTTTACAGCTTGCTTCAATCTTCTTTCCTGCTTCGATCAGGTCATCCCATGTCTGGATATCTTCCGGATTTACACCTGCCTGCTCAAAGTAATCTGTTCTGTAGAACATTGCTGCCGGGCCCGCATCCCACGGAAATGCATGGATTTTGTCCTTGTAGCTTACTTCTCCGATTTTTGATGCAAGAAAATCATCTGTATTAATCGCATCAGACACATCCAGGAATCCTTCCGGGAATTTATCTGCATATCCTACCAGAACATCCCCTTCGATTGCGATGATATCGGCAATACCATTTCCTGTAGCAAGGGAAGTAGAAAGTTTTTTATAAATCTGGTCTGTTCCCATTTCTTCAAATTTGAAAGTTACATCCGGATGATCTTTCTGATATTCTTCAGCTGCTTCTTCCAGCTGCATCAGAGCCACATCCCATGCCCATACAGTTAGTTCTTTTTTTCCGTCTTTTGATGCGGACTTCTTTCCGCCACATCCGGTCAGTGCAAGCGATGCTGTCATTGCACCGATGAGCATTGCTGCCATCACCTTGTTCATTCTTCTTCTCATAATCTTTTCCTCCTTTATTCTTTTACTGCTCCACCCATAACTCCCGCTACGAACTGTTTCTGGAAAATCAGGAAGATAATCAGAATCGGTAACGTAGCTACGGCTGTTGCCAGCAAAATTACTGCATAGTTCTTGTTTGTCGGATTTCCATCCAGCATAGCAAGAGCGATTGGAAGTGTGTATTTGTCTTCACTTCCCAAAATGATGAGTGGCCACATAAAGTTATTCCACATACTTGTAAACATATAGATTACAAGTGCTCCAAGAGCCGGTTTGATGTTCGGCAGAACGATTTTGAAGAAAATTCCGATTTCCCCTACCCCGTCAATTCTTCCTGCCTCCATTAGTGCAGTTGGGAATGCAAGCATATTCTGACGCATCAGAAAGATTCCGAAAGCATTTGCCAAAAGCGGTAAAATTACTGCCCAATAGCTGTCTGTCAGATTCAGCTTGATCATCATTTCAAACAACGGAACATACATAACCAGTGACGGAATCATCATGGATCCCATTACAAATCCGTAAATAATCTTTTTTCCTTTAAATTCAAATTTTGCAAGTGCATAACCTGCTGCCGAGAAGAGGAGCAGGGCAAGCACTGTATAAACAACTGAAATAAACAATGTGTTCCAGGTACTCTGAAGCAGATCGATCTTTCCGCTTAAAATAGCGAAATTCTTTGCCAGCTCTGTTCCGATCGTAAGCTTCGGAGGAACCGAAAGGATCTGGGCATTCGTATTTGTTCCTGATACAAACATAAAATAGAAAGGAAATAATGATAAGAATGCGCCGATTGCCAATACAATATAGCCAAAAACTCTACCTACTTTTTTCATTACTCTTTCTCCTTTGTTGCTTTAAACTGGAAGACTGACAATAAAGCGATGATAACTGTCATAACATATCCGATTGCAGATGCATATCCGAATTTCAGATATCGGAAACCATTATTGTACAGATACTGTCCCATTGTGATTGTTGCATAGTTCGGACCACCTTCTGTTAAGATAAATGGTTCATCAAACAGCTGAAGTGTACCAATCGTTGATGTGATCGTACAGAACAGGATGATCTGTTTAACCATCGGGATTGTAATATAAAACAACTTATCCCAGAAGGTTGCTCCATCGATATCAGCTGCTTCCATCAGTTCACTTGGAATCGACTGGATACCTGCAAGTAAGATGATCATATTGTATCCCAGCCATCTCCATGTGATTGAGATGATGATTGCAAATCTTGCCGGCCATTCCTCATAGAACCAGTTGATTCCTTTTCCACCGAATAATTCGATCACATAATTGATCAGTCCGTGATCTCCATTCAGCAACACCTTGAATACCAGTGCATAAGCTACAAGAGCTGTTACCGAAGGAAGGAAAATCGTTGTTCTGAAAAATGCTTTTCCTTTAATAAATTTCTGTTCGATTGCTACCGCGATCAAAAGTGCTCCACCAATCATAACCGGTACCTGTACAATCAAAAAGATACAGGTATTAAACAAACTCTTGTAAAAAATCTCATCTTTGAACAGTGCCGCATAGTTCTTTAATCCAACAAATTCATATGAACCTGACACCAGTTCAAAAAAGCTAAGATACAGTGATCGTAAAACCGGATATACCATAAAAATCAGAAAGATCACAACGACCGGCGCGATCAGAATATATGCAATATTCTTCTGATTTATCAAAGACTTTTTATTCATTTTCCATTCCCCTGACTTTCTTGCTTTCCTCTGTTAATCTGCTATTCTCGACACAGCTTATCCACAATTTCAGCTCGTAGTCATTGATACGGGTTTTATTTGCGTATAACTGTTCTTCTCCGCAGGAATTTGAACCTACGCCAGAATGCTTTGCATCAATATGTACCACTGTTTCATCACAGGTCTCGATCTCACCAATATGTTTTGCCTTGTCCAATGCCTCAATCGTGTAATCGTGTACATCGATTCCAACCGGAGTTTCTGCTTTTACAAGCATGCTCTCTTTTTCATTTCCTATAGAAAGCCATCTTACTTCTCCTCTGTGACCATTCTCCTGCGGCATTGCATATTCTACATGCATTTCTTCCAGCTTCTTATGATATAGACCGACAAATGCTGCGGCTTTCATATCCGGATAATTTTCTTCCGGTCCAAGTCCATACCATGCAACATTTCGCATTTCACCTGGCATCTTAAATTCAATTCCAATCCTCGGAATAAATTCCGGAACAAACTTGCTGTATTTGAATCCGTTCATCTTCAGGTCAAACCTGACTGCTCCATCCGGATAAATAATGTAGGTGTAAATTCCCTTAAATCCAAATGCCTGACTCAGAAGCGAGAAATGTGTATGAATCTCTATTTCTACTGTTTCATTTTTCTGCTGTACGCGGAAGCACTCACACTGTTCCTGCTGTCTGTATAAGAAATATTTTTCTCTCCAGTCCACGATCTTGTACATATCATTGTCAATCGTTGCTCTCTGCAGATTCAGGGAAGGTCCTTCTGTAATCCAGAGCTTTCCTTCTTTCTTCATAGTCAGCAGTTTTCCACGTACCCGGTCAAATACCATTTCAACCTGATCGTTCTGCACGGTAACTCTGGTCTTGCTCTTGATGACTTCCAGTGCTGCACCTTTTGTTTCCTGCTGTGCTTTTCCACTCTTGTGATATGGAAGCTTGAACTGTGCATGTGCGATTTCCATTCCAGCTTCAGCGTATTGGTTTGCTTCTTTATATACCAACGACAGATTCAGATAGTAATCTGTCTCAGGAAGGATTTCTTCTACCTTGTACGGAAGTGTAATCTTTCCTGTCTTTTCAGGTTCAAGCTCAAGTGCTTCTACTTTTCCTGCACATACAACCTCTTCATCATGTACAACTTTCCAGATAAGTACTACATGCTCCATCGTGCGGAACTGATAACGGCTTTCGATCTTCAGTTCTCCGCTCTCGGCATCCTCCAGTGTGAATTTAACCGGAGCGATAACCTGCTTATACGCTTCCAGCCCGGTCGATGGCACTCTGTCCGGTCTTAACAGACCATCCATACAGAAATTGGAGTTATTCGGTGCATCCCCGTAATCTCCGCCGTAATAATAGGTTGTATTTCCGTTCGCATCCTTTTCTTCAATTCCATGATCGTACCATTCCCAGATAAAACCACCCTGAAGTCTTGGATATTTACGGAACAGTTCCTGATACTCTTCCAAGTTTCCTGGTCCATTCCCCATGGAATGTCCATATTCGCAAAGGATATGCGGTTTTCCATGCGCATCATTTCCTTCCGCAATACGCTTCATACCATCCAGGCGTGTATACATTGTTGAATATACATCTGTGATATCTGCTTCAAAGTCTCCTTCATAGTGGATCAGTCTTGTATTATCAAGCGCCCTGATTCCCGCTGCCGATGCATCAAAGTTTGCTCCTGTTGACGATTCATTTCCAAGTGACCACATAATAATCGATGGATGGTTTCTGTGTTCCTTTACCATCCGGCTGCTTCTGTCACAATATGCATTCTTCCAACTTTCTTCCTCATTCAACCATTCATATTTTTCAATCCATTCAAATCCATGCGTCTCCAGATCCGCTTCATCAATTACATAGAAACCATATCTGTCGCACAGATCGTAGAAGTATGATGCCTTCGGATAGTGTGAACAGCGAATTGCATTGATGTTATACTGCTTCATCAGAATCAGATCCTGTTCCACTACAGCCGGATCAACGGTTGCTCCACCCTTCGGACTGAAATCATGCATATTCACACCATTTATCAGAATTACTTTTCCGTTAACCCGGAAGTTTTTTCCATCATTTTCAATCTTCCGGAAACCAATCTGTGTTTCGATCACATCAACCGGCTGCTCTCCTTCAAAAAGTGTAACTTCAATGCGGTACAGATTCGGTTCTTCTGCATTCCAACTCTCTACTTTTCCAACCAAATCTGTGGCTTCCCCACAACCATTTTCCAAACTGATCTCACCCGCCGCGATCTCTTCGGAGTCCTTCCAGAGCTTCCATACCGCTCTGTCCGCAGCTACATCTGCACAAATCGTCTGCTTCAGAATTCCGTTTTCATAAGTCTTATCAAGATCCGCATCTACAATATAATCGTTGACTGCCTTCTTTGGTTCTGTATAAACTGTCACATCTCTGAAAATCCCTGAATACCACCACATATCCTGGCATTCCAGGTAGGTTCCATCTGACCAGCGGTAAACTCTTACCGTAATCTGATTCTCCCCGGTCTCACAGTAATCTGTGATATCGAATTCGCTTCCAAGTCTGCTTACTTTACTGTATCCAACGTGCGTTCCATTGATCCATACATCATAAGCACTGCTTACTCCATCAAAACGAAGAATGATCTTTTCATTCTTCCATCCTTCTTTTACCTCAAAACTTCTTCTGTAAATAGCTGTCGGATTTTCTGATGGTACAAACGGTGGATTGATTGGAAACAGATACCATACATCTGTATAGTGAAGTTTTCCGTATCCATTCCGTTCCCAGCATCCCGGTACTTTTATTTCATCCCAGCTCTCATCAGCATAATTCTTTTCTTCAAAATGTTCCGGCGAATACTCCGGTGCTTTTAAGAAAAAGAATTTCCACTCCCCGTTCAGCGAAAGCTTTTCAGAAAAATTATCGTGCCGCTTAAAATCTGTATGCGCCTCTCTTCTTCCTATCTGGAGAATCTCCTCATTCTCCCACTGTTTCCTTTCTCTTTTCAATTTCATTTCCTCCAAATCTTGTATCTATATACAAGTTAACATTTTACCAGTAATACGTCAATGTTTTACCGTTGTTTTCTTTTTCACAATATCATTTTTGTCAATATGCGCAATTATATTATGATATTTTTGTGCATTTTTAACCTTATTTTCATGTGTTTTATCTGGTTAATGTTATTCTCTTTTAGTAAAATATATTTTTTTTACTAATTGTATTGTATTTTTGCATATTTCATCTTATACTTATATAAAAGAAATTTGGAAGGTGTATTTATGAATCAGGATAATAAAATAATGAATCTTTTTTCCAGAATCGTCGATTTGCTTTTATTGAACTTTTTATTTGTGATTACCAGTCTTCCAGTGCTCACCTTAGGTGCTTCACTGACCGCCCTTTTTTCGGTGTCACTGAAATTGGTTCGAAATGAAGAGTCTTATGTCTCAAGAGATTATTTTCGTGCATTTAAAAAGAACTTCTGTCAGGCAACCGTTTCTTTCTGGGCTTTTTCATTGATCATCGCGCTTCTTGCCGGAAATCTGATGATCTCCTTTCAACAGGCAGGAAACTTTTATCTGGTTTTGCGTATGATCTCTTTTCTGTTTATGATTTTTATTGGAATTTATTTTTTGTACTTTTTTCCGGTTCTGGCACGTTTCTATTTCACTACACGCCAGATCCTGCTGCATATACCTCATATGATCTTTACACATTTTTCCGATTTTGTTCTGCTGGTTGTCTTGCTGATACCGCTAATCTTCTTTAGCGTATATTCTCTTTTTACAGCAATCTGCATTGTCGTATTTGGATGCGTCTGTGGGTTTTCCGTATGTGCATACGTCATGTCCATACTGTTCCGCAGAATTTTTGAACCGTATGAGATTTCAGCATAAGCCGAAATCTATTAAAAAGAATGTGCCCCGACACGTAGTGCCTTTAATTTCATAGGAAATTTCAAAAAACAGGCGACAGTTTTTTGAAAAACTGTCGCCTGTTTCTATCTGCCCAGAATGATCTGCTACTATTTATTTTCTATACGCAGCTTCATTCCATCTTAATTCATTTTTGAAATCTCTGATCTTTGTATCTTTATCGATATAAACAGCTTCGATTCCCATTTCTTCTGCCCAGTCACCCATCTGTTCCGGTGTCAGGTCATAAGAGAATGCTGTATGGTGAGCTCCACCTGCCAGGATCCAAGCTTCTGCACCTGTTCTGAGGTCTGGCTGTGGTGTCCAGAATGCAGTTGCAACCGGAAGCTTCGGCATCGGTTTTTCTGTCTTCTTGCAGTCTACACTGTTGATGATCAGGCGGAATCTGTCGCCAAGATCAACAAGTGATGTTGCGACAGCCGGTCCTTCTTTGGCTGTAAATACAAGACGTGTAGGGTCTTCTCTGTCACCCATGCTAAGCGGCTGGCACTTGATGCTGATCGGTCCATCTGCGATTGTCGGGCAAACTTCCAGCATATGAGCTTCCAGGATACCTTCTTTTCCAGGTACAAGGTTGTATGTGTAGTCTTCCATGAAGGAAGTTCCCTTTGCATCTTTCTTGCCCTGTGTCATAATCTTCATTACACGAACCATAGCTGCTGTCTTCCAGTCACCTTCCGCACCGAAACCATATCCTTTTTCCATCAGTCTCTGCATTGCAAGTCCCGGAAGCTGCTGAAGTGATCCAAGATCTCCGAAGTGTGTAACAATTGCCTGATAATTGTTTGCTTCAAGGAATCTTTCAAATCCAAGTTCGATCTGAGCCTGAACTGCCACATGTTTTCTGAATTCAGCTTCATCTCTTCCTTCCAGAAGGATCTGATATTTGTCATAGTATTCTTCAACAAGTGCATTTACATCACCCTGTCCAACCTGAGCTACTGCGTCAGCAACTTCATTTACCGGGTAAGCATCAACTTCCCATCCGAATTTGATCTGAGCCTCTACTTTGTCACCTTCTGTTACGGCAACGTTTCTCATGTTGTCAGCTACACGCATAACACGTACATGACTGCTTTCGATGACACCAACTGCTGTACGCATCCAGTCACCGATTCTTTCCTGTGTTTCTTTGTCTTCCCAGTAACCCATGATGACTTTACGGTTCTTATGAAGGCGTGTGAAAATATGTCCGAATTCACGGTCACCATGAGCTGCCTGATTCTCATTCATGAAGTCCATATCGATGGTGTCGTATGGGATTTCACGGTTGAACTGTGTATGAAGGTGAAGTAATGGTTTTCTCAGTTCTTTTAATCCGAGAATCCATGATTTTGCCGGTGAGAATGTATGGCACCATGTAATAACACCTGCACAGTTTTCATCTGTATTTGCTTCGTTGAAGGTTCTTCTGATTACTTCATTCGTAATCAGGGTTGGTTTCCAGACTACTTCGTATGGAAGAATTCCTGATTCATTGAGGGCTTTTACGATGATCTGTGAATGTTCTGCTACGTGTGCGAGACATTCATCTCCGTATAAATCCTGTGATCCTGTGCAAAACCAAAATTTGTAATCTTTCTGTACTAACATGTTTTTATTCTCCTTTTTGTTTAATTGATTTACTCTATCTTCCCAATACAAGTTCGGTCTTACTAAGCTCGCAGTCGCATACGCTCCCGCTCGCTAAGTGCGCCGAACAGGCAACGCACTAAATTCATGTGTCGAATGATTTACTACACTATGTGGCCCATCTCACGAGCACAGCTCGTTCGATGCTCATTAGCATTCGCATGAAACCCGTAAGATAGCTAACTGTCAGCAAGCTGACGCCAGCTATCTCCCGGCTTTCGCCCTCATAGCTTATTGTCCATAGTACGCGTCTTTACCGTGTTTTCTGTAGTAGTGTTTATCCTGTAATTCCTGTGGGGCAGGTTTTACGTCTGGATTGATCATTTCGCAACGAGCTGCCATTTTAGCTACTTCTTCGAGTACGACTGCATTATGTACTGCATTGTGTGGATCGGTTCCCCAGGTGAATGGTCCATGGTTCTTGCAGAGTACTGCAGGCATTGCCATGTATTCTGTACCTTTGAAATGTTCCACAATGAGAACTCCTGTATTCTTCTCATATGCTTCGTCGATTTCTTCTTTTGTCAGATTGCGGACACATGGGATCTCACCGTACATATAGTCGGCATGTGTGGTTCCGTAGCAAGGGATTCCTCTTCCTGCCTGTGCCCAACTGGTTGCCCATGGGGAATGTGTATGGACGATACCACCCATATCCGGGAACGCTTTGTAGAGTTCCAGATGTGTTGCCGTATCAGAAGACGGATTTAAGTTGCCTTCCACGCGGTTTCCTTCCAGGTCTACAACAACCATGTCATCTGCTGTCATTTTGTCATAATCAACACCGCTCGGTTTGATCACAACAAGCCCGCTTTCGCGGTCGATTCCGCTGACATTGCCCCAGGTAAATGTGACAAGTCCATACTTAGGCAGAAGCATATTGGCTTCATAAACCTCTTTTTTCAGTTCTTCTAACATTGCTTTAGCCTCCTACTGTGTTTATGTAAAATATTTCGGGTTCTATTTCATAGTCTCTGTTGCAGCTTTCATGATCGGAAGCGTCTTCTTGAAGCGTTCGATAAATGTATTGTATCCTTCTACATCCTTCGGATCCGGATCCATCTTTGTACCCTTCTGTCCTGCAAATACTTTTGCATCCAGATAATCATCCAGGGCTTCGTCTTCTGCCTTGTTGTTCATGTAAGATGCAAGAAGTGCGATTCCCCATGCTCCGCCTTCTCCGGCTGTCTCCATAACAGATACCGGTGTGTCAAGTGCTGCTGCCAGGATGCTCTGTCCAACGCCTTTTGTCTTAAAGAGTCCACCGTGTCCGAGAATCTCATCAACGGCTACCTTCTCTTCTTTCAGAAGAATGTCCATTCCGACTTTCAGGACTTCCAGAGATGCATATAAGTTTGCTCTCATGAAGTTTGCAAGATTAAATTTGCTGTCTGGCATACGAACAAATAACGGACGTCCTTCATCAAATCCAACAACTGGTTCTCCTGCGAAGAAGTTATAAGACATCAGACCGCCACAGTCTGCATCACCTTCCAGAGCTTTGTTGTAAAGAGTTCCGAACAGATCGTTCATATCGACTTTCATACCGAATGCTTCTGCAAATTCTTTGAAAATATTTACCCATGCATTCAGATCTGAAGTACAGTTGTTGCAGTGAACCATTGCCACGGCATCTCCTGCAGGTGTTGTTACCATATCGATCTCTTCATGTACTTTCTCGAGTGCTTTTTCAAGAACAACCATTGCAAATACACTGGTTCCTGCTGATACATTACCGGTGCGGATTCTGACGCTATTCGTAGCTGCCATACCGGTTCCTGCATCACCTTCCGGAGGGCATACCGGAATGCCTGCCTGAAGCTTTCCTGTTGGGTCCAGAAGCTTTGCACCTTCTTCGGTAAGTGTTCCTGCCTTTTCACCTGCAACCAAGACTTTTGGAAGGATATCTTCTACTTTCCAAGGATATCCTTTCGGTGCAACCAGTTCATCGAACTTGGCAAGCATCTCTTTATTCCAGTTACGTGTTGTGCTGTCGATCGGGAACATTCCGGATGCGTCACCAACGCCAAGGACTTTCTCTCCTGTCAGTTTCCAGTGTACATAACCTGCAAGCGTTGTAATAAAATCAATATCCTTTACATGCTCTTCTTTGTTCAGAATTGCCTGATACAGATGCGCTCCGCTCCATCTCTGTGGCATATTGAAACGGAATAATTCTGTCAGTTCTTTTGCTGCCTGCTCTGTCATTGTATTTCTCCATGTACGGAACGGTACAAGCTGTTCTCCTGCTTTGTCAAATACCATATATCCATGCATCATGGCACTGAATCCAAGTGCTCCGACAGTAGTAAGCTCTACGTCATACTGCTTCTTCACATCTACAGCAAGATCTCTGTAGCAGTCCTGAAGACCTGTCCAGATATCCTCTAACGTGTAAGTCCAGACACCGTTGTCAAAACGGTTCTCCCATTCATGGCTTCCCGAAGCAATCGGTGCATTATCTTCTCCTACCAGAACTGCTTTGATTCGTGTGGAACCAAACTCGATTCCAAGGGAAGTCTTTCCCGCTTCGATCATACTTTTTACATCACTCATTTTTTCTTTACCTTTCCTTTCATAAAATATATTTGATTTAATAAATATTTTTATTTGATGATTTTTACAGAACTCCGGTTGATAATCTCCGGTTTCAGTTCCACACTGTCCGGCACTTCTTTCTCCTGCATAAGATCAAGGATCTCTTCTGCTGCCTTCTTCGCTAGCTCCCGAATCGGATTCTTCACAGAAGCAAGCGGTACTTCGCAATAATTTGCCAGATCAGAATCATCGATTCCAATGATCGACATCTTGTCCGGCACTTTGATCTTCTGTTCCAGACATGTCGCCGCAAGGTTGCTCGCAACCTCATCGTTGTAGCATACACATGCCGTACATCCCTGAATCCTTCTTAAAATCCAGCTGCTCTCCTCACGCATATTGCGATTGCGCACATCTTCGGTATCAATCCAGACAATCCGTTTATCTTCGATCCTGATATCTGCTTCCATTAAAGCTTCGATATAACCGGCATACCTTCTGTGTCCCTGCCCGTCATCTGCCTTGAAAATTGCTGCGATCTCACGGTGTCCGCACTGGATCAGATATTTCGTCGCCATCTTCCCTGCTATCTTGTCATCAAGACTTACATGCGGCGCTTTCAGTTCCGGATAATAGCTGTTGATAAAGATCACCGGGATTCCCTGCTCCATGATCTGCCTGTACAGATTGAGATTTGGATTAGGAAGGCCACTCTTTGTCGGTTCCGCTATAATTCCATCCACTCTTTTCTTATCCAGAATGCTTTTCAATATAAAACGTTCTTTGTCTACAGAATTGTTGGTGATGGAAATCTGGATTCCATATCCGGCGCGTGACATCTTGTTCTCGATTTCCTGAATAATACCAGAAAAAATATATTCCTGAACAAAAGTTGTCATCACTGCGATCTGCATCGTTTTTTTTCGTCTGACCCCGATGATGCCACTTTCCTTTATATAAGTCCCACTTCCACGGCGTTTCTCGATCATACCTTCTTTTTCCAGAACAGCGATCGCATGTCTGACGGTCTGACGGCTTACCCCAAACCGATCACAAAGCTGGTATTCCGACTCTATCCGCTCTCCCGGCTGCAGTTTTTCCGCTTCAATCTGTTCTCGAATCCATCTTACAATTCCTTCATATTTTGCTGATGTTTCTTTCACTTTTTTCTTCTTTTCCACCTGATTTACGTACAAATCCCCTGCTCTCCTTACCTCTAATATACCTTAAGAAACACCTGATTTTCAACCCGTAATATGTTACAAATTATCGTACAACTTTTGTATATTTTTGCTAAGTTGTATTTATTATATGTGTACAACTTGAATACATATTTGTTTTTCATCGAGGTCCTAACTTGTATTCTTCTTTTTGTATCTTTTGTGCACTTCTTATAAAACATCAAATAATATGGTATTGTTTTTTGATGCCACCAAAACAAGTATAACAAGCTTTTTTCGATTCACGTACTTCTGTAACCTCTTCCCTTCACCAAATGCAGAACCTTGTGCAAGCGCCAATCTGCACTTGGCTCACCATATACACAACAAGAGCAGATAAAAGCTTTTTCATTGCCTTTATCCGCTCTTGTTGTTTTTCATTCGCACTATTGATTTTCTTCGATCGCCATAATCATATCTACACGATCCTGGTGACGTCCCCCAAGGAACTCTGCACCAAGAAATGTATCAAGGATCATCTTTGCCATCTCGATTCCAATTACTCTTGCACCGAATGCAATCACATTTGCATTATTATGTTCTCTTGCCATCTTTGCCGTATATGGTTCAGAACACACCGCTGCGCGGACACCGTGAACCTTATTGGCTGCCATGGAAATTCCAAGACCGGTTCCACAGATTGCAACTCCGAGATCCACTTCTCCGTCTGCAACTGCTTTTCCAATCTTTTCCCCATATTTCGGATAAGGACAGCTCTCATAAGAATCAGTTCCGTAATTGACAACTTCATATCCTTTTTCCACAAGATACTCTACCACCTGCTTTTTCATATCCACTGCAGAATGGTCATTCGCAATCCCTATTTTCATATCTCATCTTCCTCCTTCCCCTTTATACTCAATACTTACAAAAAGAACACCGGATGTACGATATGAACATCCGGTGTTTAAATCCTACTTTTTTATTATAGGCAATTAAAAAGTTTCCGTCAATACCCGTCGTTTTCTCTTTTCGCCTATAATATTTCAAGTACTGTTCTTTCTTTAGTTTTTCTTCTTCAGGCTTGCAAATACAGACTGCAGAACGATGAAGAAGCAGAGGAGTGCGGAAAGTACGATTCGTACCCACCAGCTTGAAAGTGTTCCCTGTGTAGTGATCAGACTGGAAATCGTTCCTTTGATCAGTACACCGAACAGGGTTCCGAATGGAGTTCCGACACCACCACTAAGTAGTGTACCCCCGATAACGGCTGCTGAAATCGCATCCATCTCAAGACCTTTTGCCTGTTCTACGAATCCGGCACAGCTGTTCATACAGAAAAGGAATCCGCCGAGTCCTGCAAGAAAGCCGTCCAGAAGGTATGCAGCCATTTTTGTTCTCTTAACATTCAGTCCCATCATAAGTGCACTCTGTTCATTTCCACCGATCGCATATACAGAACGTCCGAATTTTGTATACTTCATAACGATTATGATTACGATCAGAACGATGATTGCAATGATAACTGTCGGATAAATATATGCCGGGAGGAATTTTCCCCTCTTACTGTAAGAACCAAACGGCATGTAAATTTTGTATTTAGCCCATGCCATGAAAGTTGCATTTTTGATAGAAATCATATCTGTACTGATGATTGATGTCATACCACGTCCAAAGAACATACCTGCCAGTGTAACAATGAATGGCTGGATCTCCAGATAAGATACCAGGAATCCCTGAACCAGACCAAAGAGAAGTCCGATCACCAGTGCCATAAGAAGTGCGGTATAAGCGCTTGCACCGTGATTTTCCATCTGGTTTGCAGCAACCATACATACAAGTGCTGTAACAGAACCAACTGAGATATCGATTCCGGCTGTGATCATAACGATCGTTTCGCCCATCGCGATAACCAGAAGACCTGCATTAGAAATGAACAGATTCAGGAACATCTGCGGTTTTGCAAAACCTTTGTCGTTAAATACGATCATACCTGCTGCGTACATTACAACAAACAGTAAAATTGTAATCATAAGGAGGAATGTCGTTCCGTTAATTTTCTTTTTTGTTCCGGATACTTTTGCTTTCATTAGTTAGCTCCTCCTTTCACTGCAGCCTTTGATGTTCTTTTTTCTTTCTGCACTGCAATAAATTTCTTGAATACCGGGCTCTGAAGGACAACGATGACTACAACAACGATTGCCTTGTAGACCGGAAGCTGATCGGCTGATACATTCAATCCGTAAAGAACGGTTGTAAGTGCCTGGATTGTATAAGCTCCGATCACAGATCCCATCAGGCTGAACTTACCACCACCAAGGGCATTTCCACCAAGGGCAACTGCAAGGATGGCATCCATTTCAAGGTTCAGACCAATGTTGTTGGCATCTGCTGAGTAGATACGGCTGGAAGCCACAAATCCTGCAACACCTGCAAGTACACCACAGATCAGGTAAGTAAGGAACTTGATCATGGTTGAATTAAGTCCGACCAGTCTGGATGCGGTTCCGTTAATACCAACGCTCTCGATATAAAGTCCAAGAGCTGTCTTTTTCAAAATAACATATGCAATGATAACTACGATAATTGCAATTACAACTGGCATCGGAATCGGGAATTTTCCGACATAGCTTCCGAATACCTGATAAGATTTCACACGGATATATGTAATCTGTCCGTCTGTGATCAGCTGGGCGATACCACGTCCTGCTGTGTAAAGGATCAATGTTGCAACCATCGGCTGAATATTCAGCTTTGCAACCAGAAATCCGTTAAATGCACCGCAGATTCCTGAAGCAACCAGTGCTGCAAGAAATGCAACGATAATCGGTGCTGACAGAGAGTTTACAGATACTTCCCCACCGGAAAGGATCTGGCAGCATACGGCTCCTGCGACTGCCATAACAGCTCCGACACTGATGTCCTGTCCTCCGGAAGCTGCTGTAACAAGTGTCATACCAACTGACAAAATAACCAGCTCGGATGCACGGTTAATCACATCGACCGGATATCCGTATGGAACTCCATTCTTAAGAGACATGCTTAAGAAGCCCGGAATTGTAATTGTAGCTACGATAATGATTGCAAGCAGACACACCAGTGGCATGAAAAGCCTCATAGAGGTAAGCTTTTTCCATGTTGATTTATTTGTGCTCATTACTCTTCACCTCCTGCGATTGCTTTCATGATACCTTCCTGTGATAATTCATCACCGGAAATTTCTCCAACCTTCTTACCGTCTCGCATAACTGCCATACGTGAACAGGTACGGAGCATTTCTTCTACTTCTGAAGAAATAAATGCAACCGCCATTCCCTGATCTGCAAGATCAAGTACCAGTTTCTGGATCTCTGTCTTGGTTCCGATATCAATACCTCTTGTAGGTTCATCCAGGATCAGGAAATCCGGATTGGTAAGAAGCCATCTACCAATGATAACCTTCTGCTGGTTACCACCTGACAGACTCTTGATCGGAGTTTCACGGCTTGCTGTCTTAATCTGAAGCATCTTAATATATTTATCTGCTGCTTCATCCATTTCTTTTCTGCTCATTGGATGGAACATACCTTTTTTCGCCTGAAGTGCGATAATAATATTTTCACGGACAGACAGATCTGCGATGATACCATCTTTCTTTCTGTCTTCCGGAAGATATGCCATACCAAGCTTCATTGCATCGATCGGAGCATGAATCTTCACTTCTTTTCCGTTAACTTTCAGTTTACCGGAATCTGCTTTATCAGCTCCATAAATTGCACGGACAAGTTCCGAACGTCCGGATCCAAGAAGTCCTGTAAATCCGACAACCTCACCTTTGTTGATCGTCATATCAAACGGTTTGATCGTTCCTTTATGGCTAAGTCCTTCTGCCTCGATAACCGGGATGAATTCTTTGAGTTCTGCATGATCTCCCTTGATATCTGCAAGATCATCAAAGTCTTTACCCATCATCTTGGCAACAAGCATAACTCTTGGCAGATCTTTGACTTCATATTCGCCAACCAGTTCCCCATTTCGTAAAACCGTGATTCTGTCACAGACCTCATATACCTGTTCCAGGAAGTGTGTTACGAAAATAATACCTACACCTTCATCTTTCAGTCTGTTCATCAGTTTGAACAGCTTCGCAACCTCATCATCGTCCAGAGATGAAGTTGGCTCATCAAGGATCAGAACCTTACATTTCATATCAACTGCACGTGCGATTGCGATCATCTGCTGTCTTGCCAGAGAAACCTCTTCCAGCTTCTGGGTAGCTGAAGCATCAATTTCAAGACTTTTAAGCAATTCTGTTGCACGTTTGTTCATTGTACGCCAGTCAATAAATCCTGCTTTTCTTGGTTCGCGTCCAATAAACAGATTTTCTGCCACCGTCAGGTTCGGACAAAGGTTAACTTCCTGATATACAGTACTGATACCATTGTTCTGTGCGTCCTGAGGTGATTTATTAATAATCGGACCGTCTTTTCCATCCAGACGGATCTCGCCATTTTCAAATTCATGTACACCGGTAAGAACCTTGATCAGTGTAGATTTACCTGCACCGTTCTCACCCATCAGAGCGTGAATTTCGCCCTTGCGAAGTGTAAAATCAACATGCTGCAATGCTTTTACACCGGGAAATGTCTTGGAAATATCCCGCATTGTAAGTACAACATTACCCTCCATACTCTTCCACCTGCTTTCCTTTTTTCAATAAAGAGGGCGTAGTATAAATATCCGGCACATTCCGATTATTATCTACCACGCCTCTCTATTCATTCACCCTTATGTGTCTGTCAAATTATATATCCGACTTTCCTAATGCATTTTAGTATGCACGTTTGTCAAGAATATCCTGTGTAAGTGGTGTTACATCAAAATCTTTTTCTTCGTCTAAGCTGTTTGTAGCTTTTACAGATTTAACTGTGTCATCATGAGCAAAGATTTCTTCATCTACATAGTTCAGTTTATCAATGTCTTCGCCAGCTTCAAGTTTTTTGATAAGTTCTTCAGCACGTGGTCCGTGAAGTGGGTTACACTCTACATCGCATTCGATCTTTCCATCAAGAACATCCTGAAGTCCTGCATGTGTTGTATCGAAAGAAATTACCATGATTTCGCCGTTAGCGATATCAGATCCAACTGTCTTACCTGCCGCTTCGATTGCATCGATTGCTCCGAATGCTTCGTTATCATTCTCGCAGTATACTACGTTGATGTTGTCATACTGTTTCAGCATAGACTCCATAACTTCCTGACCTTTAGCCTGTGTAAATTCACCTGTCTGCTGAGCTACAAGATCCCATCCGTATTTGTCAACGCCTTCTTCAAGACCTTTTGTACGTCCGATCTGAGCTGTAGATCCGATTGTTCCCTGGATATCAGCGATATGGATATCAGATGCTGCGATTCCTTTTGCTTCTGCAAATCCGTTCAGCCATTCAGCTGCTTTACGACCTTCACAAAGAGCATCGGTTCCGATCCATGTTGTGTAAAGGCTGTCATCAGATACATCAACCATACGGTCAACGATGATTACCGGGATGTCTGCATCTTTTGCTTCCTGAAGAACTGTATCCCATCCTGTCTCTGTAACAGGTGCAAGAAGAATGTAATCAACCTCCTGCTGGATAAAGTTACGGATTGCTGTGATCTGGTTTTCCTGTTTCTGCTGAGCATCATCAAAGATCAGGTCATATCCGTTTTCTTTGCTGAATGTGTCTTTCATTGACTGAGAGTTTGCTGTACGCCAGTCAGATTCTGCACCTACCTGTGAGAAACCTACTGTGATCACATCATCGGATGAGCTTGATGAATCACTGCTCTTGTCGCTGCTGTCAGATCCTTTGCTTCCACCGCATCCAACTGCTAAAGCTGCTGTCATCGCTGCACATAACAATACTGCTAACACTTTTCTTTTTTTCATTTTACATGTTCCTCCTTCATTGGGTTTTCTTAACCTCTTGATGTACTTATAATAATAAAATTTTCATACTTTTAATACGGAAAATCTTCCTCTTTTGGTAGAATATTTTCTGCTTTTCCGTGAAAAAGTTAGTTTTTTTATGATGGAAGTTGAATATTTTTAGCTGCTATGATGATCGTCGCATTTGTGCCTTCATTTTCCTTGCTTTCAAAGAACACTCCGTATTCTTCCCCGTAATAATACTTGATTCTCTGGTTCACATTCGATACACCAAAGCCCTTCGATTCATCTCCTGTATCCGTCCCTGCCATCTTTTTCCGGAGACTGTTCAGTTCTTCCTCTGTCATACCTTTTCCATTGTCAATGACCTGGAAAATGATTTTATCTCCCTGCTTTTTACCGGTAATCAGGATTTTACCTTTCCCCCGCTTATTCTTAATTCCATGATAAAGCGCATTTTCGACAAGAGGCTGCAGTGTAAGCTTCGGTATAATGTAGCCGTAGATCTCCTCATCCATCTGGATCTCATAGTCCAGAATATCCTGATAGCGGAACTGCTGGATCTCCAGATAGCTCTCAATATGCGTCCGCTCTTCTTTCACTGTAATATAATCATGTCCTTTGCTTAAGGTTGTGCGGAAAAAGTCAGAGAGCGAGGTTACCATTTTCACAACCTCTGCACTTTTATTTTCCTCAGCAAGCCAGACAATGGCATCAAGAGTATTGTAAAGGAAATGTGGATTGATCTGTTCCTGCAGAAGTCGGTTCTCAATAATTCTGAGATTTTCCTGTTTTTTCCGGATATCATCTACCAGAATCCCGATTTCCTCTGTCATATCGTTAAAGCTCCGCGTGAGCACCGCAATCTCGTCCCCTGCTTCGACCTGTGTTTTTACAGAGAAATCACCACCGGCAACCTTCTCTGTCAGATCACACAGATCGCGGATCGGTCTTGTCACACTTCGTGCTGCTCGTCCACTGAGCAGCAGGGAAATGCTCATCGCAACAATTGCTACTCCGACCGCCAAAATGGTCGAATTACGGTTATTCCGGTTCAGTTCCGTCTGTACAGTCACAAAATTGGAAGTTTCCAGATAGACATAGTCCTGAATTCCGGTCTGTACCAGTGTCGTCAGATCTTTGACATTACTGTTAAAATATTCCATTCTCTCATCATAAGAAGTCCGTTCTTTAATCTGTTTATCCAGATCCTGTACACAAAAACGGAGTGAAGACAGTGAATTTTTAATACGTCCCGCCTGTGACTGGGTGAGCGGAACCGTCGCATTTTGCGTCATCTTATCACACGCCTCTTCCATCTCCGTAATATAGTCGTATGGATTCACCGTCACTACTCCATTTACCGTTGTAACTCCATCTCCGACCTCCTTAAGCTGCTTATTACTTACCACAGCAAGATACACACTATAGTCCAGCCGACTTTTAAAGTCTTTCACATAACGGTTGGCATAGGCAATACTTTTTGTAATCTCAGAATAAGCTGATGCCGCATTATTTAAAGACACGATCAAATAGGCGGCCAGAATTACCATTGGCAGAAATGCTGACAGCGAAATGGAAAGCAGTTTCTTATTGATCGACCAGTTCTTATATTTCACCTTCATATTTTATCCCCTTCCTCTTGAACGGAATTCCTTCGGCGAACATCCCTGTGTCTTTTTGAATATATAGCTGAAATAATGGGAATCTTTGTATCCCACCTCATATCCGATGTCCGATGTCCTCTTATCCGAACACATCAGAAGCTCTTTTGCTTTTTCCATACGAACACCCGTCAGATATTCTACAAAGGTTGAGCCAACCTCCTGACTAAACAAAGAGCTGAAATAGCTCGGACTGATGTTGACGCTCGAAGCCACCAGGTTCAGTGAAATATTCTCTGACATATAATTTTGTCCGATATAATCTCTCGCTTTTTCAATAATTTCTGAATAGCGTCTGCCCGATGCCTGCTCTCTTAACTGGATCATTCGTCTGACTATATTTTCCAGGTACTTTCTCGTTGCCTCCAGTTCCTGCACATACTGCGATACCTCCTGCACATCGCCAAGCTCTCTTTCAATATCTTCCTTTTCAATGTTCAGACTGTCTCCCAGACTTTGGACGCTGATAAAAGTATCCATTACAATATACTGTCTCAACATCATCGACTGCAGGTTCTGCTCACCAATTGCATCAAAATATGCATCCATAAAGCTTTTTACTTCATTTTCCGTTCCTGTCTTCAGGAAACGCTCCAGCATTTTCCGGTTCTCCGCCATGGTTCCGAGTCTGTGCATCTCAACGTCATTCTGAACCCCCATTTGATGAACCTCTGAATAACTCACAAACTGTCTCAAACTTCTTGAAAAACGCTCTGCAAAGGCTCTGTTTGCATCATTGTAGGATCTTTTAATCTCACTGAACCTCCCCACCTGACTTCCAATTCCTCCAAAATATTCCAGATTTTTATATTTTTCCAGAACTTTTTCCAGATCTTCCCTAAATGTCTGAGCTCTCGCAGTCAGTTCTTCACCAACAGCTCCCTGTGCAATAAATCCCCATCCTTCTACACCTCTCCGGAACCACAGGAGCTTTTCTGTCTGCTCACTCAGATTTTCTATATCTTCAGTTGCACTTACAATATCCTCGCTATAATCCATCGGATGATCGATCATAATGATCTTAAAGAGGATCACACAATATCCCTCTGCACTGATTTCAATTCCCAGTTGCTTTCCCTGCTCCAGACATTCTCCAAATGGCATACTTCCTGCAAACACCTGATTGAAAAACTGAAACTTTTCACTTTCTTTGTTTTCCTGCATTTCACGGGCATATTGATTCATCTGCTCTTTTTCGCTTTGCTCTTTCCGGATTTCTTCTGCTACTTTGTTAACTGCATCCAACAATTTTTCTGAAGAAATTGGCTTCAGAAGGTAATCGGTTACACCGATCTTAATCGCCATCTTTGCATAATCAAACTCATTATATCCACTCAGAATCATGATTTTCGTAGCCGGAAGTACTTTTTTAACCTGCTCACTGAGTTCCAGTCCATCCATAAAAGGCATCTTAATATCCGTGATCAGGATGTCTGGTTTCTTTTCAAGAATCATCGGTAACGCAAGTTCTCCATCACTTGCCTCTCCGACAAAGTCATATCCATGCATTTCCCAATTAATACTGTTCTTGATCCCATTTCTGATAATAATTTCATCTTCAACCAAAAATACTTTTATCATTCTTCTTCCTGCCTTTAATATGTTCTGTTTTCTATAATTTCATCCAAATCCATAGTTCCATCAAAATATGTTTCTTCCACGTATTGTTCCTTATCAATGGAAATATCCGATTCCAGTCTCTGGATCAGTTCTGCCGCTTTCGGTCCCTGGCCAGGATTGCATTCAAAGGTTACATTCAATTTACCTTCTTTTACAGCTTCGATCCCCGCTTTACTTCCACCAAATGAAATCACAATAATATCTCCGTCCTCTCCACAGGTCTTTCCTGATTTCCCGATCGCATCGATGGCTCCCAGTGCCATCTCGTCACTCTCTGCAAACACTACCCGTAAATCCGGTTCCTGCTCAAGAAATAGTTTCATGACTTTCTCTGCCTCTTCTCTGGAATTGTCACCGGTCTGTTGTGCCACCATCTCCCAGTCCGAATACTTCTCCAGCATAGTCTGATATCCCTGCGCTCTCGTCAGCTGCTCTTCCGGAGCCGATGGATTCCTGAATCGCGGCGATCTTGATGGTAATGTCTTCTTCTGTCTGCTCCTCCTCTGTCGAATCCGTCTCATCTTTCACTGACGAACTACCTTTTATAATCTTATTCAGAATAGATGTACTGCTGTCTGATGACTCCGTCCTGGTGTTGCCCGATATATTTGAACTGCTATCGGTTGTTTTAGAACCATCCACTGATGTTTTGCTATCTGTCGCTTTGGAACTATCTGACGCCTTACTATCCACTTTCTGAGAATCCTCTGCCGAATCCTCTACCGCTTCACTTTCTGTCTGTTCTGCTTCTCTCTGTGCCTCAGAAGCCGCCTTTTCTTTCTCTGCCTTTTTCTCGTCCTCTTCTTTCAGATATTCATCCAACCATTTTCCTGCCTTTTTCATCTGTTTTCCGTAATCACTTCCAAGCATACACGAATACAGACTGCTGTCATCCGTATCAACACCGTTATTCACAAGGATTACAGGAATATGTGCCTTTTTTGCATCTTCCAGCACATCATCCCAGCCAATTTCAGAAATCGGATTCAGAATGATATAGTCCACACCCTGTTTTATAAATCCTTCCACATCTTCAATCTGTTTTTCCTGATCGCTACCTGCATCTGCATACACCGCTTCATAGCCGTTTGATTTGACAAATGTATCCATAAAAGACGCTGTATTTGCATCCTTCCATGAGCTTTCTTCTCCACTCTGTGAAATTCCCACTGTGATCAGATAATCGAACTCGCTTTGCAGATTATCCCCATTTCTTGTCTCTCCTGTAAATAAAGAAAGTGCAAATGTACCCGCCGATACAATCAATATCAATACTGCCGCAACCTTTAAAATAAATCGTCCTACACGTCCCATGTCGTTCCTCCTTCACGTCTGTTAAAGGACATTCTTTTCAGATGTTTTCTATTATACACTGACTTTTATCAGAAAGAAAGGTAGAAATCTAGCAGACCAGCTCACTATATACACAAAAAACCACAGGCATAAATGCCTGTGGCTTTCGATCTCATTTGATTATACAAGCTCAAGAATAACTTCCATTGCAGCGTCACCTTTACGCTGTCCAATTTTGATGATTCTTGTATATCCGCCGTTGCGGTCTGCATACTTCGGAGCGATCTCTGTAAACAGTTTGTCTACCAGATCAACTTCTTTTGTATTTTTCTTCTTTCCAGCTGCAGCAGTCGGAACTTCTGTTACAGGGTAAAGTACTTTCAGCATCTGACGTCTTGCATGAAGTCTTGACGGATTGTCTTTTTTGATTGTCTTTTCAACTTCTTCGTATACAGTAACTTTCTTACCATCTACTACTTCTTTAACTCTCTTGCCTTCTGCATCTTTCTTAGCAACTTTAGCTTTGATTGTAACTTCTTCGAAGTTATCTTTTTCTTTTACAGCTGAAGCGATAAGACCTTCTGCGATCTTACGGATTTCTTTAGCTTTAGCTTCTGTTGTTCTGATTTTTCCATGCTGAAGAAGCATTGTTACCTGATTTCTCAGTAATGCTTTTCTCTGACTTGCTGTTCTTCCAAGTTTTCTATACTTTGCCATTTTTTTATCCTCCATTATTCGGGACATACCGGCATGCACCTTCGGTCTTACTGCGGATATGCCATCTGGTTATGCTTTCATCGGGCTTACTAGCCAGATCGTGTGTCAGTGTTTCTGCCTGTATTCACATGCGAAACGGGAACTTCTTATTCGTCTCCCTGGCTGAGTTCAAGACCAAGTTCTTTTAATTTAGCAAGAACTTCTTCAAGAGATTTACGTCCAAGGTTACGAACTTTCATCATATCTTCTGATGTTCTGTTTGTAAGTTCTTCTACAGTATTGATTCCTGCTCTCTTCAGACAGTTATATGAACGAACAGAAAGTTCAAGTTCATCAATACTCATTTCAAGAACTTTTTCTTTTTCATCGTCTTCCTTTTCAATCATAACTTCCGCTGACTGAGCAACTTCAGAAAGATCAATAAAGAGCTTGAGATGTTCATTTAATACTTTTGCAGCAAGGCTGACTGCTTCATCCGGTGCAAGAGTACCATTTGTATAAACATCAAGTGTGAGTTTATCATAATCGGTAATCTGTCCGACACGAGTATTCTGAACTGTAAGATTTACACGCTCAACCGGTGTATAGATAGAGTCGATCGGAATTACACCAATCGGCATATCTTCTGTCTTATTCTTATCAGAACCTACATATCCTCTTCCCTTTGTGATAGTCAGTTCCATATAAAGCTTGCTGTCTGCACCGCCGTTAAGTGTAGCGATTACAGTTTCCGGATTCATGATTTCAATATCAGAATCTGCCTGAATATCAGCAGCTGTAACTACGCCCTCTCCCTCAAATTCGATGTAAGCTGTTTTCGGCTCATCTGTCTCGGAAGAATTCTTAATTGCGAGTGTTTTTAAATTCATGATAATTTCAGTTACGTCTTCCTTTACGCCCGGAATAGAACTGAACTCATGCAATACTCCGTCGATTTTAATCTGGCTGATTGCAGCTCCCGGCAGAGAAGAAAGCATAATCCTTCTCAGAGAGTTTCCAAGTGTTGTACCATATCCTCTTTCAAGTGGTTCTACAACAAATCTGCCATACTTCTTATCATCTGAAATTTCTGCAATTTCAATATTAGGTTTATTAAAATCAAACACTATTTTGGTCCCTCCTTATGGGTTTTTGTATGTTGAGGGTGTCAGTTTTTGTCCTGTTTTCGATAAAAAACAGGATATTTCCTAACAGAACCTTAACGAACCCAGGAATCAGGTTCGTTAAGTATTGCATTTTATATGAATGCGTTCTATTTAGAATATAACTCGACGATCATCATTTCGTCAACTGGAACATCGATTGCTTCACGAGTAGGAAGTTCTTTAACTGTTCCTTTCAGGTTTTCGATATCTGATTCAAGCCATTCCGGAACAAGACGTCCACCTGTAACTTCTACGATATCTTTGTATCTCTGTGAAGATTTTTTACCTTCTTTAATCTCGATCACGTCACCTGCTTTAATGAGGTAAGAAGGGATGTTAACCTGTTTTCCGTTAACAAGAACCTGTTTGTGATCAACGATCTGTCTTGCTTCACGTCTTGTTCTTGCAAATCCAAGACGGAATACTACGTTATCCAGTCTTGATTCAAGAAGAACCATCAGGTTTTCACCTGTCATTCCGCTCATCTGATCTGCTTTCTTGAAGTAGTTCAGGAACGGTTTTTCTAATACACCATAGATGAATTTAGCTTTCTGCTTTTCACGCAACTGAAGACCATACTCGCTCATTTTTCTATTGGATCTCTTTAACTGTCTGTTAGACTTTTTATCAATTCCAAGATATACCGGATCCATTCCAAGGGAACGGCATCTTTTAAGAACCGGGACTCTATTTACTGCCATGTTCGTATCCTCCTATAATAATTCGACTAGACTCTTCTTCTCTTCGGCGGGCGGCATCCATTGTGTGGTACCGGTGTTACGTCTCTGATGCTTGTTACATCAATTCCGCATGCCTGAAGAGCACGGATTGCTGCTTCTCTTCCTGAACCTGGTCCTTTTACGAATACGTCTACTGATTTAAGACCATGCGGCAGAGCTGCTTTAGCTGCTGTTTCAGCTGCCATCTGAGCTGCGTATGGAGTAGATTTTCTTGAACCTCTAAAACCAAGACCACCGGCACTTGCCCATGATAAAGCATTTCCCTGTGCATCTGTCAAAGTAACGATTGTATTATTGAAAGATGACTGGATATGTGCCTGTCCGCGTTCAACGTTTTTCTTGACACGTTTTTTTGTCACTTTTTTTGTAACTTTCTTAGCCATTTAAACTAACCTACACTTTCCTTTTTATTATTTGTCGAAATTATTTCTTCTTGTTTGCTACTGTTCTCTTAGGACCTTTTCTTGTTCTTGCATTGGTCTTTGTCTTCTGACCACGAACCGGAAGTCCTTTTCTGTGACGGATTCCTCTATAGCATCCGATTTCCTGAAGTCTCTTGATGTTAAGAGCGATCTCTCTTCTAAGATCACCTTCAACTGTCTGAGTTTCATCGATCACTGCACTGATCTTTTTAACTTCGTCATCTGTAAGATCTCTGCAGCGAGTATCAGGATTAACTCCTGCTTCTGCGAGAATACGGGTTGCACTTGTTCTTCCGATTCCATAGATATAAGTCAATCCGATTTCTACACGTTTGTCTCTTGGTAAATCTACACCTGCAATACGAGCCATTTGTGATTTCCTCCATTTTCTTTCTTTTTTTGGTTTCACATTGTCCTATAATGAGGCTGCGGGCATCCCGTTATCAAAAAGAGCCCTACCGGACTTTTCAAAATGTATCCAATGCCTCAGACACGTCCGATATCCCAGCCCAGATGCGGTTCGGTATCCGCATCCTTTCCGGCAACCGATCTCTCGGCTAATGACCGCCGGTTTTTAAGCAATATACTAGAAACCACTTGCCCGTGGTGTTCATGTATATTAAATAGTGGATAACGCTCTACACACACCCTGGCGTATCCTCTATCAGCCGCCTAATTAAGTTTACATAAATCTGTCTTTCGCTGCTCCGTGCGCCTAAGTTCCTCTGTCGCCTACGGCTCGTCGTCACTAAGGCTTGGGAGCGGTCTTCTCACTAAATTCAAGCTGCGCCTGTGGCTTGCTTTCATTAAGTGTTCAGAACCTATCCCTGACGCTGTTTATGTTTCGGATTCTCGCAGATAATTCTGACGCTTCCTTTTCTCTTGATAACTTTGCATTTTTCGCAAATCGGTTTTACTGATGATCTAACCTTCACGTCAAATCCTCCTTTCATACCTTGCCTGGTCTGCATTTTCCCCCTGTGCGCAGAAAAAGTCCCTCGCACAGTTCGCATAAAATTATATCACCTGGATTTTGGTTTTGTCAAGTAATATTTTATTTATCTCTCCAGATAATTCTTCCTTTAGATAAATCGTATGGTGACAGTTCCAGAGTAACTTTGTCACCCGGTAAAATTTTGATAAAGTTCATACGCAGCTTTCCGCTGATATGTGCAAGTACCTGATGTCCATTTTCCAGTTCTACCTGAAACATGGCATTCGGAAGTTTTTCTACTACTGTTCCTTCGATTTCAATTACATCTGCTTTAGACATTTATTTGTCCTCCTTCTTTTCTGACATCTTATATTCTCTTAATATCCGTTTCAGCTTTACATCATCCGCTTCGGAAATCTCATGTTGTTCTCTAATGAGCTGTACATGTTTCTTTTTCTTTTTCTTTGGACTCTGAAGCGTTTTCCTCTCCCCGTCTGCAAGATATGTAAACTGTTCATCCAGTCCGACGATCACATATACCTTATCTTTATCATGACCGGCCAGAGATTTCGCAAGCATTCCTGTTTCCCATCTATCCATTTTCTGTTCCTCTGTTCTGTTATACATTTCCATCTGCAATCGACAGGATCTTCGGTTCGTCTTTTGTGATCAGAATTGTATTTTCATAATGTGCTGATTCTTTTCTGTCTGCCGTCACCACCGTCCAGTTATCACTCATCCAGCGAATCCGCTCTGTTCCGAGATTGACCATCGGCTCAATTGCCAGTGTCATTCCGGCTTTCAGCTTCGGTCCTCTTCTTCGCATCTGGAAATTCGGAATCTCCGGTGATTCATGAAGACTGGTCCCGATTCCATGTCCGCACAGTTCCCTGACAACACCGTATCCAAAGCTTTCCGCATAATCACCGATTGCTCGGGATATATCATACAGATGATTGCCTTCTTTTGCGAACTTTATTCCTTCGAAGAAGCTTTCCCTCGTTACATCGATCAGTTTCTGAAGATCCGGTCTGATCTCACCGACAGCATGTGTCCTTGCAGCATCGGAATGATAACCTTTGTAGATCACTCCTGCGTCCAGACTCACAATATCACCTTCTTTTATGAGGTGCTTTGCTGACGGAATCCCATGAACGATTTCATCATTTACAGAAACACAGATAGACGCCGGATATCCATTGTAATTCAGAAAAGAAGGTTCGCAGCCATAGCTGCGAATAACTTCTTCACCTAATGCATCGATATCCAGTGTACTCATTCCTGGTTTTAATGCCTTCTCCAGTTCCTTATGTACGATCCCCAGAATCCTTCCGGCTTCTGTCATCAGTTCAATTTCTCTTTCTGATTTAATCGTAATCGGCATCTGTTACTCTCCTAATATAGAAACAATGGCTCCGAATACATCTTCCATATCCACTGTTCCATCAACGCTTTTCAGAATTCCCGCTTTTGTATAATAATCGATCAGCGGCTGTGTCTGATCATGATATACATGCAGCCTCTTTTCAACTGTCTCCGGTTTGTCATCATCACGAAGGATCAGTTCTCCTCCGCAGACATCACAGATTCCATCTTTCTTTGGTGCAGCATATACAAGATGGTAAGTTGCGCCACATCCTACGCATGCGCGTCTTCCACCCATACGCTTTACAATATTCTCGTCCGGAACATCTACATCGATTGCATAGTCCATCTTCTGTCCCTTCGCTTCCAGTGCCTTATCAAGCGCCTCAGCCTGTGGAATTGTACGTGGGAAACCGTCCAGTACATATCCCTTCGTACAGTCATCCTGACTCACACGGTCTACAACAAGATCTACGACCAATTCATCCGGAACAAGAAGTCCCTGATCCATATAAGTCTTCGCTTTCTTTCCAAGTTCAGTTCCGTTCTTAATATTTGCGCGGAAAATATCTCCTGTTGAAATATGAGGAATTCCGTACTTAGCGGCAATTTTTTTTGCCTGTGTACCTTTTCCTGCACCAGGAGCACCTAACATAATGATTTTCATTTTACTATTCCTCCTTTAAATGTCATAATGGCAAAAGAGCCCGTTGTCTTTGATTATACTCTAAAAGACAACGGGCTACAATTGTTTTAATATCCAAGAAAACTATTTTTCATAGATTTTCCTTTGACATTCAAAAATCCTGTGTAATTACGAACGAGCATCTGAGACTCAATCTGTTTGAGTGTCTCAAGAACAACACCGATGATAATGATCAGAGAAGTTCCACCGAATGATACATTCGCTCCAAACACACCATTGAACACAAACGGAATTACCTGTACAATTACAAGTCCGCATGCACCAATAAAGATAATATAATTTAATATCTTATTTAAGTAGTCCACAGTAGGTTTTCCAGGTCTGATACCTGGGATAAATCCACCGCTTTTTTTCATATTATTTGCAATTTCCAACGGGTTAAAAGTAATGCTCGTATAGAAATATGCAAAGAAAATCGTAAGTACGATATATACTATAAGTCCCCAGGAATAGTAAATCTTATTCGGATTACACCAGTTTCCTGAACTTAAGCCTCTGAGGATTTCACTTCCGATGCCTTTTCCGTTGCCCTTGCCCATAAATGAAGCAATTACAACCGGGAACTGCATAATAGATGAAGCGAAAATAACCGGAATTACTCCGGCGGTATTAACCTTCAGCGGAATGTTCGTTGACTGTCCACCTACTGATTTTCTCCCCTGTACTTTCTGCGAATACTGAACCGGAATTCGTCTCTCCGCATCCTGAAGTATTACCGTAAATACTACAAGTACGAGAATGATTGCAATGATGATGATTGCTGCAAGTCCTCCACTGGCAAGACCTTTGCCGCTGATGAACTTCTCATACAGTGAGGTCATATCACTTGGAATGCGTGATAAAATGTTAATGAGCAGGACAATAGAAATACCATTTCCCACTCCTTTTTCTGTAATTCGTTCCCCGATCCACATAAGGAATGCAGATCCTGCAGTTAATGTAAGAACTACAATTGCAGCATTTACAAAATTGAACTTTTCCAAAAGTCCCTGACGTCCAAATCCAACAGCCATAGCTGTAGATTCAATCAGAGCAAGCACAACTGTCACATAACGAGTTAATGCGGTAAGCTTCTTTCTTCCATCTTCCCCTTCTTTCTGCATTTCCTCAAGCTTTGGAATTGCAATTGTAAGAAGCTGGATGATAATGGAAGATGTGATATACGGGGTAATACTCAATGCAAAGATGGACATCGTCTCAAACGAACCGCCGGTGAAAGCGTTAAAAAAGTTAAACGAATCACCGGTCTGGTTCGCAAAGAAATTCTGAATATAGGTCGGATCAACTCCCGGCGTCGGAAGCTGAGATCCGAGTCTTACTACAAACAGCATTGCAAGGGTATACAATATTTTTCTCCGTATGTCTTCAATCTGAAATGCTTTACGGAATGTTTGTAGCATTAGATCACCTCTGCTTTTCCACCAACAGCTTCAATCTTTTCTACAGCACCTGCGCTGAATGCATTTGCCTGAACAGTAAGCTTTTTGGTTAACTCTCCATTTCCAAGAATTTTAACACCATCTCTGGCATGTTTTACGATTCCTGCTTCAATCAGAGTTTCAACAGAAACTACTGCATCGTTGTCAAATACTTCAAGAGCACTGACATTGATTCCAACGATTTCCTTAGAGTTTCTGCAAGTGAAACCTCTCTTAGGAATACGTCTGTATAATGGCATCTGTCCACCTTCGAAACCTGGTCTCGGAGCTCCAGAACGAGCTTTCTGACCTTTGTGTCCCTTACCAGCAGTCTTACCATTTCCTGAGCCGTGTCCACGACCTCTTCTGA
>ENA-ORNK01000152-ORNK01000152.1-human-gut-metagenome-genome-assembly--contig:-NODE-152-length-102697-cov-10.903246_pt1 | contig 102697 bp, 83 predicted proteins | sample MGYA00242115_ERZ509022 | MGnify/ENA primary metagenome ERZ509022 (study PRJEB26280, sample SAMEA2338690) | human gut metagenome | biome: human gut; feature: human-associated habitat; material...
TACGGGCTGCTGGTAACAAGCCCATGCAGATGTCAGACCGTACCAACGCCGCATGCCCTCCGATCATTTCGTTTCGTTCACGCTGGGTTCCGGCTGCAAAGAAGTTTGTTCCGCGGAGAATAGCATTCTTGCCGAAGCGATCCTTGATTTCGAGAACTGCTCTTTCTCGTGATTTCTCTTTTTCGACCTCTTCCCAGTTGGTAAAGAGATCGTAGCCCTCACACCCCTCGTCACATACATTGCCAAAGTTAATCCCTAATCTCCGGATGGGAACCTGCCGCTCTGCAACTCGATCAAAGGCTTCCATTGCGATAGGGAGAATATTGGAACTGAGGGCTGTTGCGTGTTCCAGTTTGCCGGTACCGTGGGTAAACTCGTGTCGCTCACCGGAGTAGCCGACACCTACCCAAACCTTCCCTGCAATGACGTGTCGTTTCATCAGCTCCAGACACCCGTGGAGTACCATTTCCGTCATAACCACCCGTGCTTCGTCATAGCTGTAATCCCTGGGCAGGATTTGCGAGAAGGATACGGAATGGCTCTTGCTCTTATAGTTTTTGATATCGGAGATCAAACAGCTCTCTCTTCCCCAGGCATGATCGATCAGAAGCTCTGCATTGATTCCGAAGGCCTTGTACAGCACATCCTCCGGGAAGGTTGCAATTCCACGCATGGTATCGATTCCGAAACGTTGCAACCTTGCAGCCGTGCCTCGTGCGATCTGCCAGAAGTCTGTAATAGGTCGATGATCCCAAAGGGTCTCTCGGTATAGCTCCTCGTTTAGGTAGCCCATGTGATCCTTGCTCTTCTTGGCTGTAATATCCAGAGCGATCTTTGCAAGGTAAAGGTTTGTACCAATGCCTACCGTGGAAGGGATTCTGGTCTTGTGGGCAATCTCATTCATTAACTTCTTTGCGAAGCTCTTGGCATCGGTATGGTACATTTCAAGGTATTGTGTAGCATCGATGAAGGACTCATCGATGGAGTAAACATGGATTCCGCATGAGCTACAAACCGAGTTGCTTGACATTATTGAAGCTAACGAGTGTGCGCCATCGTTATCACAGGCGCAGCGCATGAAGCAGGCGGCACAGGAAGGCAAGCTGGACCGCAATGGCATGGAGCTTGTTATGCAGGAGGAAAAGCCGCAGCAGAACAACATTACCATCAAAAGCGATAAGCTCAATAAGTATTTCCGCAAAGACGCCACTCCCCGGGAAAAGGAAGAACTGATAATCAAGGCGCTCGATTACTACTGCAAGGTGCTGGAGCGAAAGCGGCAGGAACGCGAGCATGAAAGGTAACGCCTGCCTTTATTGGCAAGGCGTTTTTTATATGCCCGCAATCGCAAGGAGGTGATCAAATTGCTTTTCACCACGGGAAAGCATAGGCAATACGAGCGTTTGATGCAGGAAAAACCGGAGTTTGACAGCAAGCGGCATACGGGTCACAAAATACAAAAGGATAAAACGATTCGGCTTGCGACCGCCGAAAACAAGGACTGTCCGTACTATTTGCACTACGTCAGGCAAGGCAAGCGGTGTAAATTCGATAAGTGCATCGTATTTGATGAGTAGCCATTTCCACCAAGGGAGCAATCTGCCCTTTTAAGCATGAACATCTCTAAATCTCATCTCTTTACTATCCGAGAATAGCTTACTACCCGAGAATTACTGTCCGAGAAGAATCAACATTCACTTCTCGGATAGTAATGCCCCCCCATTCAAAGCGCCGCGAGGCGTTTTTTCACATAGACAAAAACAAAACGGAGGAACCACCATGAAAACCAAACGACTTATGGCACTGCTTCTGTGTCTGCTGACGCTTATCGGCGTCATACCCTTTGGCGGCGCATTTGCCGCGGGCAGCACCGTCACCATCGAGAGTCAGACCAACAGCGCCTTTGACTACTTAGAGTATTACAAGGACGGCAGATGGCATGACTTGAACACGCCGAAACATTGGATCGAGCAGACAGGCGAGGTTGTCTACTGCGTGGAGCATTCTGCGGGGAACCCGCATGGTCAGACATATACCGCAACTTCCCCATCTTCTGTCTTTTCGGGAAGTACGCTTGCCGGTATAAACTCCATACTCATGTATGGCTATCCCAACAATAAACCCTCCGGCTTCACGGACGACGAAGCGCGGCAGGCAACGGCAAACGCCCTGCGCTTCTGGCTTTCGGAGCAGGGCGAAGGCTTTTCATACGACTTCACCAATCGCCGCTCCAATCCCAACGCAATAAGGGCAAAAAGCGGATATGAACACGTTTTAGAATACGCAGACGAGCTTTTAGCCAAAGCTCGCGCACGGCAGGAGCTTCCGCACGGCATCAGCTTCTCACCATCTACCGTGCAGCTTGCCGCAAGCAGCGGCGGCTTTAGCGGACAAACCACGGTGCAGTTAACAAACATCAACAGCGGCTATACCCTCGATACCTCCGCCCTGCCCTCCGGCTCCAACGTTTCGGGCTACACGGGCAGGCGCAGCGAAAAACTTACCATTACCGTTCCTGCATCGGCGGCGGGACAGAGCTTCTCCATCTCCGCCGAGGGCAGCGATACGAGGAGCGTAGACAACATCACGGCGTATGTTCCCGTAAACGGCAGTCTGCAAAAGGTATTTCTCTGCGCCACCACCGCCCAGGTCGTTGCAACGGCCTCTTTCAACGTGGGCATTCCCGCCTACGGCAAAGTGCAGGTGGTAAAAAGCGGCGAAAACGGTGCGGCGCTTGTGGGCGTGAGCTTCGGTGTTTATTCGGATTCCGCCTGCAAGAACAAGCTCACCGAGCTTACCACAGGCGCAGACGGCACGGCGACCTCCGGCAACATCCCCGTTGGCACGGTGTATATAAAGGAGCTTTCCGCAGTAAGCCCGTATATCATCACCGGCGAGGTCAAGAGCGCGGCTATTACCGCCAATGCCATCGCAAAGGTGACATTCACCAACTCCGCCGCAAAGGGAAAGATACGCATTGAAAAGGTTGGCAAGGCGCTATCGTGCGGCAAAACCGAAGAAACCGAATACGGCAGCGTCACCCTACCCGCCTATACGCAAAAAGGGCTGAAAGGCGTTGTGTACGAGGTCAGGGACAGCGCGGGCAAGGTCGTGGTGACGCTGACCACGGACGATTTCGGCGTTGCGGAAACGGAGATGCTCCCGCTTGGCCAATACACCGTGCAGGAAACGAGTGCGCCCGCAGCCTACATCGTGGATGATACCGTCCATAAGGTAACGCTTGCCTACAAGGATCAGAATACCCCCGTTGTGACCGTGACCGTCAAAGCGGACAACGAGCTTCGCACAGGTGGCGTGAAGATTCGCAAGATCACCGAAAAGTTCAACTATGAGAACATCGACTTCTACAACGCGCTTGCGGAAGGGTATGTGTTCGGGCTTTACACCGCCGAGACGATTGGCGACGTTCCCGCCGATGTGCTTGTGGAGGTGCTGACCACCGACGCACAGGGCGTTGCTGAGAGCAAAGCAAAGCTCCCATATGGGAATTACTACTTGAAGGAGTTTTTCGTCCCCGACGAAACCGTGCATTTGCTCAAAGCCAATCTCCCTCTCACCATCAGCAGCGAACAGAACGTGCAGTATTACGACAACCCCATCTACAACACCATGTTCAAAACGCGCATTAGCGTTTACAAGCTCGATGAAGCTGACACGGAGCGCACTCTTGAGGGCGCGGTATTCGAGGTGCGGGACGCTTCGGGCAAGCTGTTCGATACCATCACCACAAACAAGGACGGCTATGCGGAAACCATCGAGATTCCCGTTGGTGTCTACAAAGTCAAGGAGGTGCAGTCTCCGGCTGGCTTCATCCTTTCCGATGAGGTCAAGACCGTGACGCTCACCACCAAGGACAAGAAAACGGCGGTCTTTGAGCTTACCAACAAGGCGAACGAAGTGAAGGTACGCAAGCTCGACAGCCACACCAAGCAGCCCCTCGCAAACGCTGACATCAAAGTAACGGACACGAGCGGCAAGGTGTTCTTTGAGGGCAAGACAGGTACGGACGGCTACATCAATATGACAGAGCTTCCCGCAGGCAAGTACACTTGGCAGGAGGTCGTAGCCCCCGAAGCCTACTCCATCGACCCCGCCCTATACTCCTTTACGATAGACGCATACGGCAAGGTCGCGGGCGACATCCAGTTTGCCAACGACCCCATCACGCTCGAAATTTTGAAGATGAACACCTATACGGGCGCGCCGATGGCGGGCATTACGTTCACCTTGCAGGACAGCGAGGGCAAGGTGGTCAAGACGAAGCAGACGGATGACGGCTACCGTATTCCCGCCGAGGACGGGACGGAAACCTTTGTCACTGACGCGAATGGCAAGGCGGTATTCAAGTATCTCAAAGTGGGCAAGTACAAGCTCGTTGAAGCCGTGCCTGTCGGTTATATCGCGGACGGCACGACGGAGATCGAGCTTACCGATAAGCACAGCGAGGCTGCGCCCTGCAAGGTGACGGTCAACAACTGCCCGACGGGAGTGAAAATCATCAAGCTGGACGCCAAGACCGAAAAGCCCCTCACGGGCGCGGGCTTCAGCATCAAGGTCAAGGACGGACTTGGTTTTGAAACGCTGACGTTCACAAAACAGGCTGACGGCAAGTATTTCTTTGACGAGAACGGCAAGGAAATGGATTTGATGGTGGACAAGAACGGCGAGGTCGTCATTCTCGGTCTGCCTATGGGCGCGATATGGATCGAGGAATCCGTTGTGCCGACAGGCTATTTCCCCGTGACCGCTCGAAAAGCTGAAATCACAAAGGAAACCTCGGCGGTCAAGCCCATCGAGATTAAAGTGCCGAACAACAGGAGCGTGGCGCTCGGTATGGACAACGACCGGTGGGAGCTTCCTGCCATGATCGCGGGCGCTTTGCTGCTGCTCGGCGGCGCAGCGTTCCTTGTAATCAAGCGTCGAAAGAAACTCAAAGGATCGGAGGAATAGTCAATGGAACTGAAAGCTATCTTGGCAATCGTACTGTGCCTTGTCATTGTCGGCGGCGCAGTATTTTTGTATGTAAGGAACAAGAATAAGAGGAAATAGCATATCGAGAGGGCTTCACGCCCTCTTTTACATAATCACGAAGAAAGGAGTTTGACTATGAAAGAGAGGGAAATCAACGCGGGATATGAGATTATTGAACGCTTCCCCGTGGGCGAACAGGGCTTTGCGATTGGGCATAGCGAAACAGCGCCCGCGCCCTACGTCACATGGCAATACCGCACCGCAGACCTCGCCCATTTCTTTTGGGGGCATTATTTGAACTCAAAAGAAGCGGCGTATGATGATTATCGAGGCAGAATAAACGCTGAAATCGAATATGTAGCGGAGCGTACCCACAAGCCCCCGCTGCTGCCGCTGTTCTGCTATTCGCTCATGCCGTCAAGCGGCGAGCTTATACGGATAGAGCGTGGCTGCAAAGGGTATGAACAAGTTCCTTATCGCTCTACGGGCGACCCCGCTGTAAACCGCAAGACTGCCGACAGCCGTAACCGCGAAATGGGCGTCACGCGGGCGCAGGAGGAAGCCATGCTTGCAGGCAGTCTTTTCGGATGGCATACAAAGGCTGCTGACCCCCGCAGCTACGACGAGAACGGTCAACCAAAGCGCGTGAAGAAACGCGATGAGCTTGAGCGATAAGGAGGCGGCGATATGGAGAATAACAATGAAAAGCGTATGGCAGGCTGTTGGGAGATACTCCATGCGCTGCATATCGGGGATAAGGAGGTCGTGGTCGGTGAAAATCTGACCGCGCCAAACGAAGCGCGATATATGTGCGCTTACTGCACCGCTAATGACATCATGCGCGGATATAACGAGTGCATGGCAAGCGATGATTACCTTGAAATTATGGAGCTGTATACCGAACGCATTACAGGGCAGATCGAAGCGGTGAAAGCAGAAATCGCGGAACGGCAACTGCCAGACATGACCATATCCGCCGACCAATGCCACAAAAACGACTTCTCAAAAAGCATTGTCGGCAAGATTGTCGCCATACGCGCCGATGCGTTAAGGCGCGAGTACAGAAGCGCAGACCATCAGCTTGTGTTGGTCAACGGCGGTTTCGGCGCAGCGGCAAACGCCCGTGGCAGCGCGGTGTATGCGACCAATCTATACAGCGGCAAAGAGAGCCGGTATGAACGCCGCGATGTGCTTGGCGAGATAAAGCCCGAACACCTCCCGCACTGGGCTATGGAAAAGGCGGCGCGTATGCGGGGGCGCGAGAAGAAAAGGCATGAGCCGGAAAGTTAGGTGTTCGAGTGGCAACAAAACTACAAATGATGTCCGAGCTTGCGGCGCAAACGACGGAGCGGCTTACGCAGTCCATTGATAACTGGACGAGCTTCCTCGATTCCGCCGCGTGGCTCTACAAATACCCGTTCCATGAACAGGTGCTTATCCATGCACAGCGCCCGGATGCTACGGCATGCGCACCCATCGAGCTATGGAACGGTACGTTCAGGCGCTGGGTAAACAAGGGCTCAAAGGGCATAGCAATCATCGACGACAGCGGGCAAAAGCCCACGCTTAGGTATGTATTCGACGTATCCGACACCAATACCCGCTACAATGTTCCCTTTAGCCTCTGGCAGACAAGGCCCGAATATGAGGCGCAGATCGTGGAGGAGCTGCAAAACCACTTCGGCGACATAGGCGTTGAGGACGCAGACTTTTCATCTGCCGTGCTGGGCATAGCAATCAACGCCGTATCGGATAACTACCGCGATTACTATGAGGAACTCTTAAAGGTAGCGGATAACAGCGCCCTTGCCGATATGAGCGATGATGAGATTAGCTCCACATTCATGGTGCTGCTCATGACGAGCGTTGCCCACACGGTTTTTGTGCGCCTTGGCATAGACCCCGCCGCCATATTCCACGGCGATGAATACGACAGCGTTACGCTGTTCAATTCGCCGGATACCATAGCCCAGCTTGGCGCGGCGACGAGCGATATTTCCGAAATGGTCTTGCGGCAGATAGAGCGCAGCGTAAGGAGCATGGAGCGGCAGGAGCGCGACACACTTGCAAAATCCCAACAGGTCTTGCAGAATGAAGATAGAAAAAACGAAAGGAGCGTTGAACATGGAACTCAGTTACAGGCAGAACGGGGATTATCTGATTCCCGATATAGAGATGGACGCGCAGCCGACGGAGGCAATCGGCAAATACGGGATGATGAGGAAGGCGTTTCTCAAAGCCCGTCGGAGTGGAACGTACAACGCACTCTTGCTTCAGAACAGGCTGACCGAGCATCTGCTGGAGATCGACAGGACGGCGCGGGAACAGGTCGAACAGACGATGGCGCAGATGGCGAAAGCCGAGGGCGTGACGGAGAGCTTGAAAGCCCGCGACCAGATGCTATGGGCGCAGCGTATGAACAACATCCGACAGAGAGCCGAGGAAACGGTGATAGCGGAGATAGTCCACAGCTAAGTCTTTTCCCCTCGGCAGACGAGCAAATAGAACAAATCGAGCAGGCGGAGGCTGAAAAGTCCTCCGCCTTTTCCGTTTCGCAGGCCGACTTGGACAACGAACTTGTGCGCGGCACGGGCTTCAAAAATGGAAAGTACCGCGTATATCAGTTTTATCAGACCATTCACGCCCAGCAGGACGCGCTTGCCTTTCTGAAAAAGGAATACGGTATCGGCGGTCACTCCCATACCTATCTTGACGGCAGCAGCGGTTTTGTAGACCATGATGCGAAAGGCATCCGATTCCGTGTCCGAGGCAACGATGGTGAACAGAACTTCTCGTGGCGCGCCATAGACAGCCGTTTGAAAGAGCTTATCGCCCTTGACCGTTATCTTACCGAGAAAGAAAAGGCGTATTTGCCAACATACGAACAGGAGCTTGCTGAACGGCGGGAGCGTATTGCCGAGGAAGCGGCGGCGCGGGAAGCGTTAAGGGCAGCCGCAGCCGCTATGGAGGAAATGCGCAAGAACGCCGAATATCGCTTTTCGCTTGGCGACGAGGTGCAGCTTGGCGCACAGACCTACACCGTGCTTGGATATGACGATGAAAACGTCATGCTGTCCAATCCGAAGTACCCGCTTTTATCCGAGGATATGCCCCGCAACGTATTTGAACGCCGCTTGCGGGAGAGCGAAGTCAACGACCACCTTATCGTACAGAATGAGGTTGATCTAACAGAAGCAAAGCGCCTTATTGATGAATACTGCCTTGATGAGTTTGAGAGTGAAGCAGATTACGCTGACTTGGAACACGTCGCGCTTGCTTTCACCACCACCGAGGACGGCGAGCATACGGTTGAAGCGCAGGCAGACCTTGCGCATTTCAGCATAAACCGCTATGTTGACGGACAGCTATTTGAGAGCCGAAGCTATGACAGCATTGAGGAACTCATATCAAACGATCTGCAAGCTCTTGACTTTAGCGACCTGACCTACTTCGACCAACAGGAAGCCGTTGTGAGCTATCCCGTTGAGGAAGAAGTACAGGCAGAAGAATCGCCCGACGTAGCTGTTGGTACAGTCATCGACTGGAACGGGCGCAAATACGAGGTCGAGAGCATTGGCGAGATCTCCGGCGACGTATCCATGCGGGATATCACCTTCCACAGCGCGGTCGGCTTTCCCATCAATCGCATTGAAAAGCTGCATACCGTGCGGGAATGGCTGAAAGAGCAGCCCACACAGGAAGCCGAGCAGCCGACCGAACAGCCCCTTGCCCCCGCATGGGAGCAGCCGAAAGAGATCAAGCTCAAAAGCATCGTCATCGACCTTACGCAGCCCCGCATCGAAAAGCATAACTACCGCATCACAGATGACGAGTTGGGCTACGGCGGCGCAAAGGCGAAGTATCAGATGAACGTGGCGGCGATCCGCACCTTGCAGACAATCGAATCGGAACACCGCCTTGCTACGCCCGAGGAACAGGAGATACTTTCAAAGTATGTCGGTTGGGGCGGCGTCGCGGACGCCTTTGACGAGAGCAAGGATAACTGGCGCACAGAATATGCCGAACTCAAAGGCTTACTGACCGAGAGCGAATACATCTCTGCCCGCGAATCCACGCTGAACGCCCATTACACAAGCCCCACGGTAATCAAGGCGATATATGAGTGCGTTGCAAACATGGGCTTCACCACGGGCAATGTGTTGGAGCCTGCCTGCGGTATCGGCAACTTCTTCGGGCTTGTGCCGGAGGCGATGGGCAAAAGCAAGCTCTATGGCATTGAGCTTGACTCCATCACGGGCAGGATAGCGAAGCAGCTTTATCAGAACGCCAACATCGCCGTGCAAGGGTATGAGGATTCCTCCTTGCCCGACAGCTTCTTTGACCTCGCCGTTGGCAACGTGCCTTTCGGCAACTATGGCGTGTCTGATAAGCGATACGACAAAAACCATTTCATGGTGCATGACTATTTCTTCGCCAAGACGCTCGACAAGGTGCGTCCGGGCGGTATCATCGCCTTTGTCACTTCAAGCGGCACAATGGACAAGAAGAACTCCGCTGTTCGGAAGTACATCGCACAGCGGGCTGAATTGCTTGGTGCGGTGCGTTTGCCGAACAACGCCTTCCTGCAAAACGCGGGAACGAGCGTCGTCGCAGACATTCTCTTTTTACAGAAGCGTGACAGAGCCATCGAAACAGAGCCGGATTGGGTACACCTCGGCAAGAGCGCAGAAGGCTTCACGGTCAACCAATACTTCGCGGACAACCCCGATATGGTATTGGGGCAGCTTACGGAAGAAAGCACGCAGTATGGCAGGCAGGAATGTACCTGTGCGCCCATCGCCGGCGCTGACCTTTTCGAGCAGCTTCGTGACGCTATGGCGAACATCCACGGCTCTATCACCGAGTATGAGCGCGAGGACGATGAGCTTTCCGAAAGCACCAACGAGAGTATCCCCGCCGACCCCGATGTGCGGAACTTCTCTTTTACCGTCGTGGACGGGCAGATATATTACCGCGAGAACAGCCGCATGAACAAGATGGAGGTCTCCGTCACGGCGGCAAACCGCATCAAGGGCATGATCGAGCTTCGGGACTGCACCCGCAGGCTCATCGAGTATCAGCTTGAAGGCTATCCCGACGAGGACATCGCAAGGGAGCAGCGCAGCCTCAACGCCCTATACGACAGATATACCGATAAATACGGTCTGCTGAACAGCCGCGCCAACAACATGGCGTTTTCGGACGATTCCGCTTACTGCCTGCTTTGCTCTTTGGAGGTCATTGACGAGAACGGCAATCTGGGGCGCAAAGCGGATATGTTCACGAAAAGGACGATACGGCAGCAGAGTGTAGTCACTTCGGTGGACACCGCGACAGAGGCGCTTGCCGTTTCACTCTCCGAAAAGGCAAATGTGGATATGCCCTACATGGCGGAGCTTACGGGCAAGACCGAAGAACAGCTTGCCGAGGAGCTTACGGGCGTTATATTTCTCAACCCAACGACAAAGCAGTATGAAACCGCTGACGAATATCTTTCCGGCGACGTGCGCTGGAAGCTGCAATTATTGAGAGAGATAGACGATCCTCAGTATGCGGCGAACATGGCGGCGCTTGAAAAGGTACAGCCCAAAGACCTCTCCGCTTCGGAAATCGACGTGCGCCTCGGCGCAACGTGGCTCCCGCCCGAGGATATTGAAAAGTTCGTCCATGAACTGTTAAGTACAGCCTACTACATCCAAAACCGCATCAAGGTACATTATTCGCCCATCACGGCGGCGTGGAACATCGAGAACAAGAACTCGGATTACAACAATGTCGCCGCGGGCGTCACCTACGGCACGAACCGTATCAACGCCTACAAGATCATCGAGGAAACCTTAAACCTCAAGGATGTGCGTATCTTTGATACCGTCACCGACGAGAACGGAAACGAAGTGCGGGTGCTGAACAAGAAGGACACCATACTCGCGCAGCAGAAGCAGCAGCTTATCAAGGACGCTTTCCGAGACTGGATATGGAAAGACCCTGACCGCCGCGACAGACTGACCACGCTCTACAATACCAAGTTCAACAGCATACGCCCCCGCGAGTACGATGGAAGCCATATCCGCTTTACGGGCATGAATCCCGAGATAACGCTCCGCCCCCATCAGGTGAACGTCATCGCCCGCATCCTGTACGGCGGCAACACGCTGCTGGCGCACGTTGTGGGTGCGGGTAAGAGTGCGACACGTTCGTAACTGAAAAGGTTACGCACAAGTCAGCTAACAATAGAATCGGGATTTGAAAGGAGTCCCTGAAAAGGCTTGGAGAACTAATATTCCGATAGGTGGAATGAAGGGGTAACGCCCTGAAACGCCTACCTTATAAACTGCGATATGCGGCAGTCCTCTGTAACAAGGGCTACGGTATAACGCTCGCTAAAGTCGGCGGAAATGCACCCAAACGGGTTATGCCGTGGAAAGTGTCCCAGAGGTGGGATATGTGCATGATACGCCGGAGGTCTATAAACTGCCTATGGTCAGAATGTCATGGATGACTGACGAAATCCCGAATGTACGGGTCTAAAAGGCGCAGGAGCAGAAATGCTCCTTTCCGATTACGGAAGTATGTGAGGATGAGTAAGAATTTTTACTATGAAAGTCCTTGCGGTGTTACAGGCACCGCCCAGCATACAGGCTCAGAGGGACACCTAAAGGCAGATATGTACAGATAGGAATATTGGAACGTGGAAAGGCTGGAACACGGAGCCGGTTACAGGCTATGAGGTGTTGGATTGGAAAGCGTATTGCGTATAACAATCCTTTATCCAGTTGAGAGAGATGGCACAGTACCGTTGAAGCCGTAGAAATACGGTGGAGGGATGGCCATTAGTCGTCAGCAATCAATAAATTGAAAACTATACAGACACAAAGGTTCGAGTATGACTAAGAAAAGCGAAATCCTCTCGAAAGAAAGGAAAGTACCTGACTTTGGCAAACAAGAAGAAACCCTTAAAGAAACAGAAAATCCGCAACTCCGAATACTACGATATGCAGCTCGTTCTTGACGAACTGTATGCCGCAAGTGTCAAGGGGCAGCGGTTCTGCAATCTTGTGGAACTGATAAAACGCCCTGAAAACATCAAGTTGGCATATAGAAATATCCGAAAGAACAGCGGCAGTCGGACGGCGGGTGTGGATAATAAAACAATAAGCGATTTGAACAAGTGGAACGAAAATGCCTTAGTTGCCCATGTTCAGCGCAAGCTGGACTGGTATATTCCTAATGCTGTCCGCAGAGTGGAAATACCAAAGGATAACGGGAAAACCCGTCCCCTCGGAATACCCACGATTATGGACAGGCTCATTCAGCAATGTATTCTGCAAGTATTAGAACCTATCTGTGAAGCAAAATTCTTCAAGCGAAGCAATGGTTTCAGACCAAACCACAGTGCAGAAAATGCCATTGCCCAAGCGGAGAGAATGATACAGAACGTAGGTTGCCACTATGTCATTGATATAGATATCAAGTCTTTCTTTGACAATGTGAACCACGGAAAACTGCTGAAGCAGATGTGGACACTCGGAATTAGGGATAAAAAGCTGCTGTCTATCATTTCTGCCATGCTAAAGGCAGAAGTGGCTGGAATCGGTTTTCCCGAAAAGGGTACGCCACAGGGCGGTATCATTTCCCCACTGTTGTCAAACATCGTCCTGAATGAACTGGATTGGTGGATTGTCAGCCAGTGGGAGGAAATGCCCACCCAAAGGAACTATGTACACAGAATCTATGCGAATGGAACTCCCGACAAAAGCAGTACCATCCGAACCCTGCGCAACTACACGAATCTGAAAGAGTGCTATGTTGTCCGCTATGCAGATGATTTCAAAATCTTCTGTAAAAAGCGGTCAGATGCAGTCAAGCTGTTCGAGGCAACGAAACAATGGCTTTTGGAACGTCTGGGACTGGAAACCAGCCCGGAGAAATCGAAAATCGTAAATCTGAAACGCCATTATTCCGAGTTTCTGGGCTTTAAGCTGAAAGTTCGAACAAAGGGAAAGAAGCCTGAAGGACAGCCACGGTATGTAGTAGAAGCACATATCAAGGATAAGGCATTGTTGAAAATCCGGGAGAAAAGCAAGGAAATCATTGGGCAGATACGGCAGACCTATGACCCAGGAATGGAATATCGTCTGATACAGAAATACAACTCCTATGTCATGGGCGTTCATAACTATTACAGCATTGCAACCCATGTGAATATTGACTTTCACAAAATCGCTTTCGATGTCAAAAAGAGACTTTACAACAGATTGAAGCACAGACTGCAAAAGAAAGGTCAAATCACAAACAGGTATATCAAGGAGAAATACGGCACAAGCCGGGAGGTGCGTTATCTGAATGGTCATGCCATCGTCCCGATTGCCTATGTTCAGCATAGAGTACCTATGGATAAGAAAAGTCGGGTAAACAAGTACACGCCAGAAGGACGGGTTGAGATTCATAAGAATCTTGCTGGTATCAATATGGCAGTACTCTATCATCTGATGAACAATCCATGCGGTAAGCAAAGTGTGGAATACAACGATAACCGCATTGCGCTCTATGTTGCACAGAAAGGAAAATGTGCCGTCTCCGGTGTGGAACTGGAAGCAAAGCAAGTGGACTGTCACCACAAAAAGCCATTGGTGCTTGGGGGCAATGACAGCTACCAAAACCTGATTATTGTCTCCGCTGTGGTTCACATTCTCATTCATTCCAGTAATGAGTGCACCATCCGAAAATATCTGAAAGTGCTAAACCTGGATAAAAAGCAGTTGGCAAAGCTCAATAAACTTCGTGTGATGGCAGAAATGCAGGAACTCGTTTTCTAAAGGGCAAATCTGTTTGATGTATAGATTGTCATAAAAAGTGCTGACGATGGAAAGCCGTGTGATGGGAAACTGTCACGCACGGTTTGGAGCGGGGGAAAATCTGGAGGAACGGATATGCAGCCTGCGGCTGCATATCCCGCCCAAAGGATTACCTATCGCTATCCTTTGAAATGGTCGCCGCATCCATGGAAAGCAAGCGGTTGGGGCTGTGTCAAAAGAGCCTGTTTGTTGTGCCAAACCATCTCACGGAGCAATGGGCGGCGGAGTTTTTGCAGCTTTACCCTTCCGCGAACATACTTGTGGCAACAAAAAAGGACTTTGAAACCCGAAACCGCAAGAAGTTTTGCTCCCGTATCGCCACGGGAGATTACGATGCCGTCATTATCGGGCATTCGCAGTTCGAGAAGATACCCATGAGCATCGAGCGACAGCGGGCGGTCTTGCAGGGGCAGCTTGACGAGATCGTGGACGGCATAGCCGAGGCAAAGAGCGCCCGGGCGGAGCGATTCACGGTCAAACAGCTTGAAAAGACAAAGAAGCAGATCAAGCTGAAGCTCGAAAAGCTGAACGACCAGAGCCGCAAGGACGATGTTGTGACATTCGAGGAATTGGGCGTTGACCGCCTGTTCGTGGATGAGGCGCATTTCTACAAAAACCTGTTCCTGTTCACCAAGATGCGGAACGTAGCGGGACTGGCGCAGACCGAGGCACAGAAATCAGCCGACCTCTTTATGAAGTGCCGCTATCTCGATGAACTTACGGGCGGGCGCGGCATCGTGTTCGCAACGGGGACGCCCATTTCAAACTCCATGACCGAGATGTATACCATGCAGCGGTATCTGCAATATGAAACGCTGCGAAGTCAAGGTCTGACACATTTTGACGCATGGGCTTCCACCTTTGGCGAAACCATCACCTCCATCGAATTAGCGCCGGAAGGCACGGGCTATCGCGCCAAAACAAGATTTGCCCGCTTTTACAACCTCCCCGAGCTTATCGCCATGTTCAAACAGGTGGCTGACATTCAGACCGCCGATATGCTGAATCTTCCCGTGCCAACGGTCAACTACCATAACGTAGCCATGAAGCCCTCCGAGCATCAGAGGGATATGGTCGCCTCCCTTGCGGAGCGCGCCGAACGTGTGCGAAACGGCATGGTCGAGCCAACCGTGGATAATATGCTGAAAATCACCAATGACGGCAGGAAATTGGCGCTCGATCAGCGGCTTGTGAACGGTATGCTGCCAGATAACGAGGAAAGCAAGGTCAACGCCTGCATGGATAATATCTATCGGGTATGGGAGGCGGGCGAAGAAAAGAAGCTGACGCAGCTTGTGTTCTGCGACCTCTCTACGCCGCACAATGACGGCACATTCAACGTGTACGACGACCTCAAGGCAAAGCTCATGGAACGCGGCATTCCCACAGAGGAAATCGCCTTTATCCATGACGCAAAGACCGAGGTGCAGAAGGCAGCGTTGTTTACGAGCGTCCGGCGCGGGCTTGTGCGGGTGCTGATCGGCTCTACCGCAAAAATGGGCGCGGGTACAAATGTGCAAAGAAAGCTCGCCGCGGAGCATCACCTCGATATACCCTGGCGGCCCAGCGACATCGAACAGCGCGAGGGCAGAATGATACGGCAAGGAAACACCAACGAAAGCGTGGACGTGTTCCGCTATGTGACGGAAAACACGTTTGACGCTTATATGTGGCAGACGATTGAATCAAAGCAGAAGTTCATATCACAGATTATGACCTCGAAATCGCCTGTCCGCTCCTGCGAGGATATTGACGAAACCGCACTTTCGTATGCGGAGGTAAAGGCTCTTGCAACGGGTAACCCGTACATCAAGGAAAAGATGGATCTGGAGATCGACGTATCAAAGCTGAAGCTCGTAAAGGCAAACTATCAAAGCCAAAAGTACGCAATGGAGGACAGGCTTCTCAAATACTTCCCCCGCGAGGTCAAGCTCACGGAGGAACGCATCGCGGGCTTCAAAGCGGATATGTCGCTCTACGAGCGGCACAAGACCGAGGACTTCCCGGGCATGGTGCTTAATGGCGTGAACTACGCCGAGAAAAAGGATGCGGGCGCGGCGCTCATCGAAACGTGCAGGGCGCAGACCTCGCCGGAGCTGAAGGAGATCGGCCTCTTTCGGGGCTTCGCGCTCCTGCTGTCCTATGATACCTTTTCAAAGGTGTTCAAACTGACGCTCAAGGGCACGCTCTCGCACACGATAGACCTCGGCAGCGACATTCATGGCAACATTCAGCGTATGGAAAACGCCTTTGATATGTTCCCGACGCGGCTCAACGCCTGCGAACAGGCGCTTGCCAATATCCAAACGCAGATAGAGAACGCCAAAGCGGAGGCCGAAAAGCCCTTTGCACAGGAGGACGAGCTACGGACAAAATCGGCGCGGCTTGCGGAGCTTGACGCGATGCTCAACATGGATAAGCGCGAAAACAACACGCTGGATGCAGCGCCGGAGCAGGAGGAAGAAAGAACGAAACGGCGTTCAGAGCCAGAGTATGAGAGGTAACTATGGAACATAGACGACAGGTATCAAAAGCAGAAATAGAGCGGGCGCGGGAGCTTGACCTTCTCACATATTTGCAGACCTATGAGCCGCACGAACTGGTGCGTATTTCATCCGCTGTGTATTCTACCCGTAGCCACGACAGCCTTAAAATCTCAAACGGCAAATGGTATCAATGGTCAACGGGTATCGGCGGCGTCTCCGCATTGGACTATCTTGTAAAGGTGCAGGGCATGGATTTTGTCAGCGCCGTCTTGCGGGTATTGGAGTGTACGCGATATGCCACGCCGACAAAGACCTATACTCCAAAGCGGGCAAAGCCAACGGAATTTGTCATGCCAGCGCCGCATGAGAACAATGACCGCGTTGCCGCTTATCTTACGGGGCGGGGGTTATCGGAAGACTTGCTCAATATGTATTTCAACATGGGCTTGGTATATGAGGACAGACGGCATAACTGCGTATTCGTGGGCTTTGATAAGGACAACGTTCCCCGCTACGCAATGCTCCGAAGCAGCGACCCTTCCTCCACGTTTTTGCGGGAGGTTGAGGGCAGCGATAAGCGGTATTCCTTTTCCGCGCCGCATAGCGGCAGCAAAACGCTGTTTGTGTTTGAAAGCGCCATTGACTGCCTTTCCTTTATCGAATTGCAGCGCATGGAAAATCCGCTACGGAAGCCGGACAATTACCTGTCCCTATCGGGCGTATACCGGCCGCGGAACGGCGAAGCGGCGGATCTGCCCGCTGCGCTTAATGAATACCTTTTGAGAAACGGGGGCATTCGGCATATTGCCTTGTGTTTGGACAATGACGATGCAGGTGTAAAGGCGGCAATGGCGATATGCGCTGCTATGCCGGAAGGATATACAACGGAACTGCTGCCGCCGGAGGTCGGCAAGGACTATAATGAGCAGCTCATCTTGCGTAAGCATATCAAAACGCCAGTCAAAACGAGGGGCACGCAGAGCGCCCGCTATCACACTATGGAGGAAAAAGAAAGATGATGAACAAGACCTTTGCGTATGTTTGCGCACCCACCAATCATGCCACAGGCTTTGCCTCCAGCAAGCTGAAGGAATACAGCAAGACCCTTTTTGAGCTTGGGTATGTGCCTATCTGCCCGTGCATGATGTTCTCCCGTTTCCTTTCGGAATCCGTGCCGGAGCAGCGCGAAGCAAGGCGTTCAATGTCGCTGGAGCTTTTGCGCCGCTGCCGTGTCCTCGTCGTTTGCTCCGACGAACTGACAGAGGAAATGGAAGCGGAGATACTGCTTGCCAAGCGCCTCGGTATGGTCGCTACTACGCTTACGGGCATCAAGAAAATCTCGCTGCATACGGCAAGCGGAGGTGACGAAGCATGAAACCCTACAAGGTGACGATTACCGAAAAGCTGCAAATGACCGTCGAGGTCGAAGCGGAAAATCGCATGGAAGCGGAGCGGCTCGTGCATGACAAATGGAACAAAGGCGACTTTATTCTTGACGCCGAGTGCTTCAAGGGCGTTGATTTCAAGGCTGTTATACCAGAGCGGGAACGCGGTGCGCGGTGATTCATTTCTCGGATGGTGGAATAGGACAATGCTTCTGCATTGGATTAGCCAGCACTGAATTTGTGTGACCACAAATTCTCTGGTTAGGGGATTTGCACCCCTAATACCCCAGCAAGCGGCAATGCTATTTGTCAACTTCCATGTTCTTATGAAAAGCGAGGTGAGAAAATGCGAACAAGACCTAACAGAGTATGGGCGCATCTGACGAACGATGAATACGCTCATTTCAAGAAATGCGTTACGAGAAGCGGATACTCGGCAGATGGGTATATTCGTTCTCTCATCATGGGAAGTGTACCGAGAGAACCTCCCCCGATTGAATACCGCCAAATGATAAATGAGCTTCGCGCCATTGGAAACGCGATGAATCAGATAGCCGCCCGAGCAAACGCCACGGGCTTTTTTCTTGTCGAGGAATATGCGGCAAACGCTATACGGTTGGCAAACACAGTCACATCCATTCGAGAAGCCGTATGTATGCCCGATAGGATAAGCTAATGGCAGTCACGGCGATATGGAACGTAAAAGGTTGGATAGGAAGTGTATTGAACTACACGGTCAACCCCGAAAAAACCGAAAACCCCGAATGGAGCGAGAAGCAACAGCAGAGTATGCTTGATGTAATGGAATACGCCATGCAATCAGCGCCAAAGAAAGTGCTGGATAAGATCATTGACTACGCAATCGACGATTTCAAAACAGAGAAGCAATACTACGTCACGGGAATCAACTGCGATCCTGCCACTGCGAGAAACGACATGATATTGACTAAACGCATTTGGGGCAAGGAAGGCGGCAATATCGCCTATCACGGTTATCAAAGCTTCAAGACTGGCGAAGTGTCGGCAGACAAAGCGCACCAAATTGGGGTTGAACTTGCACAGGCGTTATGGGGTGATAGATTTGAGGTTATCGTATCAACGCATTTGAATACCAAGACCGTTCACAACCACTTTGTGCTGAACTCGGTTTCCTTTGTCGATGGTCTAAAGTATTACGACCAAAAAAAGACATACCAACGTATGCGTGATATGTCAGACGCGCTATGTGAAAAGTACCATTTATCCGTAATCGAGAATCCTGCGCGACACGGCAGGTCACGCGCCGAGTGGGAAGCTGAAAAGAACGGCAAGCCGACATGGATGACTGCTATCCGTTTGGACTTGGACGCAGCTATCATGGGCGCGGTGAATTTTCAAGGCTTTGTCAAAAACATGAGAGAACGTGGATACGAGGTTGAAAAGCGCGGACGCGATTGGCGCATAAAGCCGCAAAACCATAGGAGCTTCAGCCGTTTGCGACGCTTTGGTGAGAAATACACTGAGGACGCCATCATCGAGCGCATCATCCGTCAACGGTGGCCGTCGCGTCCGCCCAAGCCGGAGGAAAAGAAAACTGTTCGTCGTGGGCGCACACATGGAGACTTTCGCCTGTCAAAGGTCACATGGAATGGCTTGCGGGCGCTCTACTATTTCTATCGTCGAAAATTACAGGAGGCGTGTCGGCAACAGTCAAGCTATACTCCGTATGTGTTGCGAGAGGATATTCGCCATCTTGAAGCGGTGGATAAGCAGTTCCACTTTTTATTCAGACACAAGATAGATACCGCGGAAGAACTCACTTCCTATCGTGACGATGCCAGTCAGAGAATTACCATCATATCCGAGGAACGAAAAGAACTCAAAAATGAGCTGCGGCGCATAGGCATACCCGAACAGCGTCTTGAAGAAATCAAGACCCGTATCGGGCAAATATCCGCAGAGCTTAAAACGCTCCGTCAGGACATAAAGCTATGCGCTGCTATCGTTGCACGCTCCTTGGAAATTGCAAATAGGAACGCGCAGCTTAAACAAATTGAAGAAAGGGAGGTCGAACAGAAACGGGAACAAGAGTGTAAACGCGGCAAGACGCATATCAGGTAATGCAGATAACATCCGCGATACAGGTAAGACTTGTATGGTGGAAAACACACAAGTTCACCATACAAGTCTACTAAGTGAAACTGTTGTTTTTTGATGGACTTGTATGCTATAATAAGATATAAGTCGGAGGTGTAGCATGGAGCAACAGTATACCCCGCCGTTTACCATGACGGATAGAATAATTGAGAAGATTTCGGAGATCAGCGAGCTTGTAGGTCGTATCACCGCATGGCAGGACATGAACGCAAATCCGAAGCTGCGGCGTGAGAACAGAATCAAGACGATTCATTCCTCGCTAGCCATAGAGAACAACTCACTCTCGCTCAACCAAGTGACTGCAATTATTAACGGAAAACGCATACTTGGAGAGCCACGGGAAATACAAGAGGTCAAGAACGCCTTTGAAGCATACGAGCGTCTCTTGAGCTTTGACCCGTATTCGGCAAAAGACCTGCTCACGGCGCACCACACCTTGATGAACGAGCTTGTACGCGAAGCGGGTATGTTCCGAAGCGGCGGCGTCGGTGTATACAAAGGCGAACAGCTTATTCACATGGCTCCGCCCGCCAACATGGTGCAGGAGCTTGTCGGCAATCTGCTCACATGGGTAAAAACTTCAAAGGTGCATCCTTTGGTGAAAAGCTGTGTTTTCCACTACGAATTTGAGTTTATCCATCCCTTTGCCGATGGAAACGGAAGAATGGGGCGAATGTGGAACACGTTGCTCCTATACAAATGGAAGCCCGTTTTTGCATGGCTGCCGATAGAAACGCTGATACGGGAACGGCAGGACGCTTACTATGATGCGCTCGGCAAAGCGGACAAGGCGGCGGACGCTACGCCGTTTGTTGAGTTTTTGTTGTCGGTTATATATGATACGCTCCATGAAATATCCCAAAGTCAGCAGGGCGAGCAGGATGTAAGTCCGTCTGTTAAACTGCTTATGGAAAAGCTCGACGGCGATACGCTTTCAGCACAGCAAATCATGGATCGCTTGGGACTGAAGAATCGGGCGTCCTTTCGGAAGCTCTACCTTGTTCCTGCATTGGAGCATGATTTAATCGAAATGGAGTATCCCGACAAGCCAAACAGCAGCAAGCAACGGTATAGGAAAAAGAAATAAAACACACCACGCATTTGAGGCGTTCCCCCAAGGGGAGCGTCTTTTTTATGCAACCAAACCAAAAAAGGAAGGTCGAAAAGCAACATGAGCCAACATGGAGAAGCGGCGGAACAGATCGTCAACATGGCGACAAATGTGACCGTTAAAGGCGTTGAGTGCCTTACCAACCTTGCAGGCAGGGGCGCTTTATCCCTTGCCACATTTCTTATCGCGGCATTGAAGGACGAAAAGCGCACAAGCGGCAAGGCGCGTATGCGGGCGTTCAATGGCAAGCCCACAAAGGTATTCGCTATCAAGGCGAAGGACTTGAAGCTGTTTGCCGAGGAAGCCAAGAAGTACGGCGTTCTGTATGCGGCGGTCATCAACAAGAAGCAGCCGGATGGGATTGTGGATGTGGTCGTCAACGCCAACGACGCCGCGCGCGTCAACAGGATCACCGAGCGTTTTGCGCTGTCCACCGTCGATGTGGAAAAGATACGCGCGGACATCATGAAAGCCCGTGAGGAAAAGGCAAAGCAGGACGCTGTTAAGGAGCGCACCACACCGCCCGCCGAAAAGGAGGCGCATACCGTGGATGAGAATACGCTTGATGCAATGATGGCAAAGCCCGTGCAGCAGGCAACGGCGCATAAGCAGCCCGCGGAGGTAACGGAAAAGCTCCCAAACCCTACGAAAGCGAGGACGGAGATAACAGATCCGTCCGAGCCTTCTTCCGACACGCACGAGAGTATCGCGGCGGATAAATCAGAACGTCCCTCCGTGCGTCAGAAGATTCAAGAGCTGAAAGCGGAACGGCAGGCTGATAAGACTGCGGAGAAGCAACCGCAGCGCGATAAGGCGCGGCAAACAACGCATCAGCAGCCGAGCAGGACAAAGAAGAAAACGAAATCAAAAGAGAGGTAAACAGCATGGAGAATTACGACAATTTGTTTGAGCAGCAGCCCGAACAGACGGAGCAGCCCTTTGACCGAGAGGCATGGGCGCAGCAGAAACGTGAACAGCGGCAGGAGCTTTATAACTTGATCGAGGAAATGTCAGAAAAGACGCTTACAGACCCGTCTGCGCTTTCCGACTATCTCAATATGCAGGCAAGGCTTGGCAAAGCCAGCGTTGCCAATACGCTGCTTATGATTGCACAGAAGCCGAACGCGACCTTTATCTCCGGATTTGACGATTGGCAAAAGCGCGGGCGCAGCGTGAAACGCGGCGAGAAAGCCGCACTTGTTTTGGAGGCAAACGGCGAGTATGAACGCCCCGACGGAACGATGGGCGTCAACTTCGATGTGAAGCGGGTATTCGACATTTCGCAGACCTACGGAAAGCCTATTCGGGAGCGCACCGCTCCACCTATCAAAACCGCGCTGAAGGCGATCACCACGAACGTGCCTGTTCCCGTCAAGCTGTCCGAGGGCATTTCTCAAAGCGTTGGTGCGATGTATAGCGAAAAGGACAATACCGTATATGTCGCACGAGGCGTTGAGGGCAACGAACTGTTCTTTGCCCTTTCCCGTGAGCTTGCCCGGGCGCACAGCGGCTCGGACACTTTCGTATGCGACTGCGCCGCCAACATCGCCTGTTTGCGCTACGGCGTTCCCGCCAAATACTGCGACAGGATTCCCGACGAGATAGCGGCGCTCGAAAGCCGCGAGAAGCGCAGCGCGCTCAATATCGTGCGAGACGCCGCTTGCGAGATCGCCGAGCGCGTTGACCGCAACCTCTTTGCGGAGCGTCAGCAGAGTCGCAACGATCCTGTGAGGTAACGGGCATGAGCGAAAAACGTGTGATAGAGGTTGACGAGTATCAACACGGGCTTATCATCAATTCCTTGAATGATAAACGCAACGAACTTGTCGAGCAGGGCAAGGACACCGAGTTTGTGGACGATACCTTGATCGAGGTCATGGACGCGCCGATGAAACGCGAAAAGAAACGACACAGAGACGAAAGGGAGCGATGAGTATGTGGCAATGCATAGAGAGCATGGGTAAACCCCATGACGCCAGCGGAGGATTCCTGCCATGAACCATCCGAGTGAGGACAAAAAGACAAATATCATACTGGCGGCGCTTGGCGTTATCCCCGTGGTGTGGGCGGCCTTAATGGTCGCCCCTTTTTTATCTGACGGGCTTGCGGGCATCATCGAGGGCTTCACCTCCGGCATGGCAGACCCCATGAAGGTAAAGTGGTGCGTCGATTCGCTCAAAGCCATTCTCATATTCCTCTTAATTTATGGCTTGAGTATCGGGGTGTATCTGTCAACAAAGCGCAACTACCGTAAAGGCGAAGAACACGGCAGCGCCAAATGGGGCAACGCATCGCAGCTATCCAAGAAGTACGCCGATAAGAACAAGTACGAGAACATCATCCTCACGCAGAATACCCGCATAGGGCTTGACGGGCGCAAGCATCGCAGGAATCTCAACGTCCTCGTATGCGGCGGCAGCGGCGCGGGCAAGACTCGTTTCTATGCCAAACCGAACATCATGCAAGCCAATACTTCATTCGTTGTCCTCGACCCGAAAGGCGAGATACTCCGTGATACGGGCTTTATGCTCGAAAAGGAAGGCTATGAGATACGGGTGCTTGACCTTATCAACACCGAGCGCAGCCACGGGTATAACCCGTTTGTATATCTGCGTGACGATAAGGACATTTTGAAGCTCGTTGCCAACCTTGTGCGGAACACCACACCCAAGGGCGCACAATCCAATGACCCTTTCTGGGAAAGAGCAGAAACGGCATTGCTGGAGGCGCTTATCCTCTATCTTGTCAACGAAGCCCCGCCCGAAGAACAGAACTTCCCGATGGTCATGGAGATGATAAGCGCAGCGGAGGTCAAGGAGGAAGATGAGGGCTATACTTCCATCCTTGACGAACTGTTCAATGCGCTTGAACTGCGAAACCCCGACCACCTTGCTTTGAAGCAGTACCGCATTTTCAAAATGGCGGCGGGCAAGACCGCGAAAAGCATACTGATTTCTCTCGGCGTCCGCTTGGAGAAATTCAACCTACCGCAGATCGCAAGCGTGGTAAGCCATGATGAATTGAATCTGCCTTCGCTTGGCGATAAGAAAACGGCGCTGTTCGCAGTCATACCCGACAACGATTCCTCGCTCAACTATATCATTGGCATGATGTATACGCAGCTATTTCAAGAATTGTTCTATAAGGCAGACCACCTGCACGGCGGAAGGTTGCCCGTTCATGTCCACTGTGTCATGGATGAGTTTGCAAACGTTGCCCTGCCCGACGAGTTTGACAAACTGCTTTCAACCATGCGAAGCCGCGAGGTTTCCGTATCCATCATCATTCAAAACTTGGCGCAGCTTAAAGCCCTTTTTGAAAAGCAGTGGGAAAGCATCGTCGGCAACTGCGACGAGTTTCTTTATCTCGGCGGTAACGAGCAATCCACTCACAAATATGTGTCCGAATTGCTCGGTAAATCGACCATTGATGTGAACACTTACGGACAAAGCAAAGGACGCAACGGGAGCTATTCCACCAACTGGCAGATCTCCGGCAGAGAGCTATATACGCCCGATGAAGTCCGTATGCTCGATAATCGCTACGCGCTGTTGTTCATTCGCGGCGAGAGAGCCGTGCAGGACGATAAGTACAACATCCTGCGCCATCCGAACATCAAATTGACGGCAGACGGCGGCGTAGAACCGTATATCCACGGGCAAGCGCCCAATGCGCTTGATCCCGATTTCATAATGCTGGACGGCGACATGGGCGATTATGAACTGCTGTCCGAAACCGATGTAGAAGAACTACTCAAAAAAAGCGAAACGGAGGAACAGAAGAAATGAGAATGTCCAAGAAAACAAGGCAGCTTTTTTCGGTATTCTGCGCCATTGTATTGGTGTTTTCCTTTACTGCGACTGCCTTTGCAACCGATGACCCGCTGCAAGTGATAAACAACCTGTCCGAGTTTGTGTTCGGACTTATCCGCGCCATCGGCATCATATTGCTGGCGTTCGGTATTGTGCAGGTAGGCTTGAGTTTGAAGTCACATGATCCGTCGCAGAGAGCCAACGGCTTTTTGACCCTCGCAGGCGGCGTTATCATCACCTTTGCCCGCGAGATTTTGAATCTCATCACAGGCTGACGGGAGGTAGCGTAATGTTTACACCTTTCACAGAACCAATGCACATTCACTCTCTGAACGGACAGCTGCGGGATGCGACTATAATCGACAAGGTAGGCGATAACAAGTATATCGCCGAGTATGAAGGCGTGAAATGCACAGCCATTTTCAATCCCTTTGTGGGACGCTACTATGTTGATGACAAATACGGCGTTATAAAGGATAGAACACCTGGCAGATACGAACCGACCCGATGACCGCTTTCAAAGGCAGGCCCGCTTTCACAGCGGGCTTGCCTCCCGAAAAAGGAGGTGAAAGGCTTGGATACGGGAAACTGGACACTGGACAATTTATATAGCGCACTTCAATTCTGGAACACAAAGCTCGCTGAAATATGGATGCTGATTACGCAATCACCCCAATCCTTTAAGGGCGGCGGGATATGGAAAGTGGTCACGGGCATAAACGGCTCCTTGAAAGCCATAGGCTATGCCTTGCTTGTGCTGTTTTTCCTTGTGGGCGTTGTGAAAACCTGCGGCTCGTTTGCGGAGATTAAAAGGCCCGAACACGCGCTGAAGCTGTTCGTTCGGTTTGCGATAGCAAAGGGCGTTATAACGTATGGGCTTGACCTTATGACAGCGCTATTCAAAATCGTGCAGGGAATCGTAACAACCATCATTGGCTCGGGCGGGCTGAATGCGGCGCAGTCCGTTACACTGCCGGATGGCATGATAACGGCGGTCGAGGGCTTAACATTTCTTGAAAGCATACCCGCATGGGCGGTCAGCTTGATTATGTGCCTTGTCGTATTCGTGCTGACGCTCGTTATGGTAATGAGCGTGTACGGACGCTTTTTCCGGCTCTATCTCTATACTGCAATCGCGCCTGTCCCGCTATCTACCTTCGCAGGCGAGCCGTCCTCGCATATTGGCAAATCATTCCTGAAATCGTATGCCGCCGTCTGTCTGGAGGGCGCGATCATCGTGCTTGCGTGTATCATATTCTCGGTGTTTTCCGCAGCCGATCCGGTTGTGACGGAAGGTGCAAGCGCCGTTACAACTGTATGGGCATATATGGGCGAGCTTATCTTTAACTTGCTCGTATTGACGGGCGCTGTCAAAATGTCGGAGCGCGTTGTGCGCGAGATGTTTGGGCTATAACCTACTCTTGCAACCCAAGCATGAAGCCAAGAGCTTTGCTTCGCTGCTCTTTGGTGAGCTTCTTGTAAGCAGCTATCATTTCAAGCTCCGCAGCGGTAAAGCCGTCGATTGTAAGCTGGGAGATAGGCGTTTGAATATCTGTGCGTTCAAGCAAGTAATCCACAGATGTGCCAAGAAAGTCAGCCATTTTGCAAATGGTGTCTACGCTCGGCTTTGTCTTGCCTAACTCATACCCACTAATCGTTTCCTGCGCGACGCCAACTTCGACGCTCAAACGCAACTGTGTTATGTTCTTCTTTTCTCGAATTAAGCGTAGATGCTCCATAACGAACCTCCGATAGATGTACTACCTATAAGTCTATGCGCTACGCTTGTTTTTATCAGATGGCAGGTTTATACTTGTAGATGTATAACGCATATTTCGAGAGGTTTCGCGCATTATGGGCAAGAAGAATACTTGTTGCTTTACGGGACACAGACCACAGAAGTTCCCGTGGGGATATGATGAGGAATGGGAGGATTGCGTCAAGCTGAAGCTGAAGCTCGCCTGCGAGATAGAGGCGATGTGGAAGAAAGGCGTGACGACCTTTATTTCCGGCATGGCTATTGGCGTGGATATGTGGGCTGCGGAGATCGTGCTTGACTTGAAAAGCGCCTATCCGCAGGATACGATAAAGCTCATCGCCGCGATTCCCTACGAGGGACAGGCGAACAAATGGAGCGTCGAGTATCGGGAGCGATACTTCGATATATTGGCGCAAGCCGACCAAGAGGTCATTATGCAAGAGCATTACACCAAAAGCTGTATGCACGAAAGAAACCGCTTCATGGTAGACAACTCAGCCTATATGATAGCCGTATTTAACGGTGACAAGGGCGGCACGGCAAACACGCTCCACTATGCGGAATCAAAGGGCTTGAACATCGTCATCATCAACCCCAACGACCTATCGCGTGATGAAAAGCCGCTCTATCGCGGGCTGAAACTGCTGAAATAGCGAACAACAACACTACAAAGCTTCCGAGCAATCGGGAGCTTTATTTGATTGGAGGGAAAACGAATTGGAAGTGAAAATCAACCGTGAAATACGGGACTATCAGGAAAGCATATTCTTCGGGCTGAACCTGCGTCAGCTCGTTTTTTCTATCCTCGCCATTGGCGTAGCCGTTGGCATCTACTTTGGGCTGAACAATGTCCTCGGAACGGAAACCGTGTCGTGGATGTGCATACTCGGCGCTGCTCCGTTTGCCGCATTGGGCTTTATCCGCTACAACGGCATGAACGCGGAGGAGTTTATTACCGCGTATATAAAGTCTGAATGGCTCATGCCGAAGCACCTGTGCTTTGAGGGCGAGAATGTGTATTGCCTCGCGCTTGCCGAAGCGATTGAGAACAGGCGACCCGATATGCAGGACGAACGGTATCAGAACAAACCGAGAAAGAAGAAAAAGAGAAACGGAGGCGGACGCGATGATTAAAGCACTCTCCCGCATATTGAAGCAGGACAGGGAGCGCATGAATATCCCCAGGTCCGTGCAGCAGGTCATTCCCGTCAAACGGATATGGCTTGACGGCATTTGGCTTGTCGGAAACAAGTACAGCAAATGCTGGCGCTTCACCGACATCAACTATGCAATAGCATCAAAAGACGATAAAACCTCGATGTTCCTTGATTATTCGGAGTTGCTCAATGCGCTCGACAGCAATGCGACAACAAAGATAACAGTCTGCAACAAGCGAATGAATAAGCATGCGTTTGAGGAATCCATACTGCTGCCGTTGCAGGGCGACCAATATGACGGGTATCGCAAGGAATATAACGATATGCTGCTCGACAATGTAACGGACGTTTCCAACTCCATCGTGCAGGAACGCTACGTCACCGTTTCCGTTGCGGTCAAGAACATTGACGAAGCGCGCAGCTATTTCAACCGCGTGGGCGCAGACCTTTCCGCGCACCTTTCGCAGCTTTCGTCCTTCTGTGAGGAATTGAACAGCGTGGAGCGTTTCCGCATATTCCATGATTTCTTCCGTGCAGGGGAGGAAGTCAGCTTCAGCATGAACCTGAAACAGATGATACGGCAGGGACGCTCCTTCCGCGACTATATCTGCCCCGACACCTTTGAGTTCAGCAAGGACTGTTTTAAGATGGGCAAGACCTACGGACGGGTGCTGTTTTTGAAAGACTACGCCTCATATATCAAGGACAGCCTTGTTGCCGAGCTTTGTGAGCTTAACCGCAACCTGTTCTTTTCCATCGACATCATCCCCATCCCTACGGACGAAGCGGTGCGCGAAGTGGAAAACAAGCTGTTGGGGGTGGAGACAAACATCACCAACTGGCAGAGAAAGCAGAATCAGAACAATAACTTTTCAGCAGTTATCCCGTATGACCTTGAACAGCAGCGCAAGGAAGCAAAGGAGTTTCTCGACGACCTTACGACCCGTGACCAACGCATGATGTTCGGGCTTGTTACCATCGTTCATACCGCAAAAAACAAGAAGCAACTTGACCGCGACACGGAAACGCTCCAGAGCATTGCCCGAAAGCACCTGTGTCAGCTTGCAGTATTGAAGTTTCAGCAGATGGACGGGCTGAACACGGCACTTCCCTATGGATTGAGAAAAATCAATGCGCTTCGGACGCTGACCACGGAATCAGCGGCGGTGCTTATGCCGTTTCGCGCCCATGAGATAATGGACGTGGGCGGAACATACTGCGGCATGAACGCCATCAGCCACAACCTTATCATCGCCAACAGGAAAAACCTCATCAACGGCAACGGCTTTATACTCGGCGTGTCCGGCTCGGGCAAATCGTTTTTCACAAAGCGAGAAATCGTGTCGCTGTTCCTCGGGACAAATGACGAAATCATCATCGCAGACCCGCAGAACGAGTACACTTCGCTTGTAAACGCCTTGGGCGGCGCGGCGATCAACCTCTCTCCGACCTCGCCCAACCACATCAACGCCATGGACTTGGCGCTCGGCTATGGTGATAGCGAAAACCCGCTTATCGCAAAGAGCGAGTTCGTGCTTTCGTTCATCGAGCAGATCATGGGCGGCACGGGCAAGCTTGAAGCGGTAGACAAATCTATCATTGACCGCTGCCTTACCAACATCTACGCGGAGTATCTTTCGAGCAACTATACCATTCAGCCGCCGACGCTCTCCGACCTATATGCGGAGCTTAAAAAGCAAAAGGAGAAACAGGCAAAGGTGCTTGCGCTTGCCATTGAGATGATTGCACAGGGCAATCTTAATATGTTCGCCCATCAGACCAATGTGGATGTGCATAACAGGCTCATCGCCTACGGCATACGCGACCTCGGCAAGCAGCTTCGGACGCCGGGTATGCTCGTTATGACCGACGCCATTCGTAACCGCGTGGCGCGAAACCGTGAGCGCGGCATCCGTACCCACGTTATCCTTGACGAGATGCACATCTTCTTTGCCAACGACCTATCGGCGCAGTTCTTCGCGGAATCATGGAAACAGTTTCGTAAGGACGGCGCACTTGCAACGGGCATCACGCAGAACGTGGAGGATTGCTTAAAATCCCTCACCGCCCGCACCATGCTTGCAAACTCTGAATACCTTGTCATGCTCAACCAAGCGCCGACAGACCGCATCGAGCTTGCCAAGCTCCTGCACATCTCCGACAATCAGCTTTCGTATATCACCAACGTCGGCTTCGGTAAGGGGCTTTTGAAGTGCGGAAACTCCATCGTGCCTTTCGTTGACAATTTTCCCAAGAATACAAGGCTCTATCAGCTAATGTCAACCAAACCCGGGGAAATACAGGAAATCCTCGGCTGATTATCGGGCAATCGCTTCGGCGGTTGCCTTTTACATATTCGGGAGAAAGGAGCGGTGAAGTTGAAGGATATAAAAACAAGATCGTCTGAAAAGACGCTGCGCATATTAACGGATGCGGCAAGAGCCCCAAGAGAGCTTGCGCGCAAATCTCTTATTGAATCCAAAGAAAAGGTGAAAGAGGCAGCCGAGCGTCGGCAGCCGCAGGATGAATCGCCTGAACAGTATGCTGAAAACCGCATCGAGCAGACCGCCGAGGAAGCCGTACACCGCGCGGGCGACGAGGCTTCCTATCAGGGCAGGCGAATCATTCAAAAGGCAAAGAAGGCCAAGCGGAGCAAGGACATCTTTGAACAGCAGGGAAACCCACCTTCGCGTTCGATGACAAATGGCGGCAGGGCGCAGCAGAGCAGTGCCGCCGCAACAAGGGGCAGTACCGCCAATCAGACCAACGCTTATCGCGCCGGACGTGAGCGCGTCATTCAAAACGCGCGGTCCTTGCGGCAGACTGCAAGAAACACACGCTACACCGCAAAGTCGGCGCAGACCGCCGAGCGCACGGCATCGACATCTCGTAAAGCGGTAAAGACCTCGGCGCGCACCGCCGTCAAGAATTCGCAGCAGAGCGTAAAGGTAGCAAAGCATACCGTCAAAACGACAGAAAAAGCCGCAGTCAAAACAGCGGAGGTTTCCGCAAAACTCTCGCAAAAGGCGGCGCAGGCGGCAGTAAAGGCGGCGCAGACAGCGGCAAAGGCAGCACAGGCAGCAGCCAAAGCAGCGGCGGCAGCAGCAAAGGCGGCGGCAAAAGCAATCGCAGCCGTCATTAAATGGATCGCCGCAGCGGTCAAGGCATTGATAGCGGCTATCGCGGCGGGAGGCTGGGTGGCGGTTGTCATTATCGTTGTCGTGGCGTTGATCGCCGTGGTGCTGTGTTTATGCTTCGGCGTGTTTTCCTCCAACGAGAGTGCGGACGGTACGCCCATGACGGACGCTATTGTTTCTATTGACGATGAGTTTACCGCTTCCATCCAAGCGCGAATTGACGAACTGACCGCAAACGCCGACGCCGATGTGGTGGAAATTCTGTTTACGGGCGATATGGAGGACGAGAACAGTTCCGTATCGAATTGGGCGGACGTGCTTGGTGTGTACTCGGTCTACGCTACCACAGGCGAAGACGCAGCGGAGGTCATATCGGTCACGCCGAAAAACATAGAAAAGCTCCGCACGGTCTTCTATGATATGAACAACTTTTCCGTCACAACGGAAACAGAAACCGCGGAGGAAGTTGAGGTGGATGAGTACGGCGCAATCGTGCTTGACGAGGACGGGAAGCCGAAAGTAAAAACCACTACTACCCTTTATATCAACATTGAGGTAACAAGCCTTGACTACCGCGACGGCGCGGATAGATACGGCTTTGACGAGAGCCAGATGGAAATGCTCATGGAAATCATGCGCCCCGAGTATTACCCACTGTTTGCCGAGCTATGCGGACAGACGCTTGGTGACGGCGGCGAATACGGGCTTGGTCTTGACATCAACCCCGACCTCCCCGACAGCGAGGTTGGCGCTCAAATCGTGCAGGCGGCAAAGCGATATATCGGGCGCAGCTATGCAAGTATGGATTGCTCCGGCTTGGTACGCGCAGCATACCGCGATTGTAGGCTGTCCTCCATAAACGGTCTGAACTCCGCTTCGATGGCGAAAAAGTGCCAAGAGATGGGCGTACTGTTCACCGACTCGTCGCAGCTACAATCGGGCGACATCATCTTCTTTGCACGCAAGGACGCAAGGCGCGGCGAGGGCTACTGCACAGACCACAGGCGATGCGGCAACGGACGCTGTAAGAGATGGATGCAGATTCACCACGTCGCCATCTACATCAACGGCGAGTTTCTTATCGACAGCACGGGCGGCAACAACTCCGTTCAGATCAGAAAGCATTGGGGCAAAAACGGCTCCGAATGGGAATGGATTTGCTTTGGTCGCCCCACAAACTAAAACAGAAAGTGAGAAAGAACATGAAACACTTTTCCCCTTTACAGATTGCGGCGCTTGCCGTTCTTACGGTCATCGTCGTGGCGCTCGCCATTGTTGCGTTTGTCACAGGCAAAAACCACGCAGCCGACACCGTAGACATTTCGCACCCGACAACGACGCCGGAGGTGTTCAAGATCGAGATTGCGGGAGACACGAACACGCCCTCACCCGTGCCTATCCCCATGTCAACGGCAACGCTGACAGCCTTTCCCTCGGCAAGTCCTACTTCAAGCGCAAAACCTTCAAGCGGCAAGCAGACCGATACCTTTTGTACGCTGACAATCGGCGGCAATGATATACCCGTGCGCTATGGTGTAGATGAAAAGACACTTGAAAAGTCCCCGGGCTACCTCCCGTCCTCGGCTCTGCCGGGGGCGGAGGGTATTTGCGCCATCTACGGACACCGCAACCGCAATCATTTCAAGGTGTTGAAGGGCGCGGAGGTTGGCGACAGCATCAAGGTGACAATGGCTGACGGAACGGTCTACACCTACGCGATTACCAACATAACCATTTATGAAAGCACTTCGGAATGGACGCTCCCCGCAACGGAGGGGAAAACGCTCGTCCTTGTGACGTGTTATCCTTTCCAGTATAGTGGCCATGCGCCCGGGAAGTGCGTGGTGACGGCGAGATTGAAATAGGCCGAAAGCCTCAATAATTCGGTACTCTAAACGATATTTCTCCTTGAAAAAGAATGTAGCGTGCGTTACAATGGTAAATGAGGTGAAATATATGTCATTTCCTGATGAAATCAAGAAGATACGCATAGATTCACAACTGTCGCAAGATGCCTTTGCGAAGCTCTTGGGCGTTAGCCGAGCAACAATCAATCGTTGGGAGCAGGGTTCGCAGATGCCATCGAAGATTGCTCTGCATCTGCTAAAAGAGTATTGCAGGGAGCATGACATAGAGTTTAGCTTTGATTGAGTCCTGCTTAACGGACAGCGTATTTGATATTCTTACATTGGAGGGCTTTATCGGCGGGCTATGGAGGATGTAATGGAGATATTTGACAATATTACAAAAGTTGTCAGAGATGACATAGCTGAGAAAGCCACAGGCAAAAGCCGCATATCCATTGCTGCGGCTTGCTTCTCCATATACGCATATAAGGAGCTGAAAAAACAGCTTGAAGGCGTCAAGGAGCTGCGCTTCATCTTCACCTCTCCTTCCTTCACTACCGAGAAAGCCCCAAAAGAAAAGCGCGAATTCTATATCCCGCGCCTTTCGCGTGAACGTAGCTTATATGGAACCGAATTTGAAATCAAGCTCCGCAACGAGCTTTCACAAAAGGCGATTGCCAAAGAGTGCGCCGAGTGGATCAGACGCAAAGTAACATTCAAATCAAATGTCACAAACGAGAACATGGGCGGTTTCATCAATATTGAGAACGATGAAAACGCCATTACATATATGCCTATCAACGGTTTTACGACTGTAGATATTGGGTGTGACCGCGGCAACAACGCATACAATATGGTGACAAAGATTGAAGCTCCGCACAGCAGCGAATTCATTCGCCTGTTCAATACCGTATGGGCCGATTCGTCAAAACTTCAGGATGTAACAGATGTGGTAATTGACAATATCACGGCAGCATGCCGCGAGAACTCGCCGGACTATATCTACTTTGTGGCCCTATACAACATATTCAATGAATTTATCGAAGACATTTCCGAAGATGTCCTGCCAAATGAGGCAACGGGCTTCAAGAACAGTAAGATATAGGATAAGCTGTATAACTTTCAAAAGGATGCAGCGCTCGCTATCATCAATAAACTTGAAAAATACAACGGCTGCATCCTTGCCGACAGCGTGGGCTTGGGCAAGACCTTCACCGCACTTGCGATCATCAAGTATTACGAGAACAGGAATAAAACCGTTCTTGTGCTTTGCCCGAAAAAGCTTGCCGATAACTGGAATACCTTTAAGGATAATTACGTCAATAATCCAATCGCAGCAGACCGCCTCAACTACGATGTGCTGTACCATACAGACTTGGGCAGAGAGCGCGGGACATCCAACGGGCTTGACCTTTCACGCTTGAATTGGGGCAACTATGACCTCGTGGTGATTGACGAATCCCACAACTTCCGCAACGGCATCGGAACTCATGCCAATACCGTAGAAAACCGCTATGTCAAGCTCATGGAGAAGGTCATACGGACAGGCGTGAGAACGAAGGTACTGATGTTGTCGGCTACCCCCGTCAACAACCGCTTCTACGACTTACGCAATCAGCTTCAGCTTGCCTATGAAGGCAAAGCCTCCATGATAGACGAACAGCTTGACACGGCACATACGATTGACGAGATATTCCGCAGCGCCCAGCGCGTGTTTACCGCATGGAGTAAGCAACCGCCAGAAACCCGCACAACCGCATCGCTTCTGCGTATGCTTGACTTTGACTTCTTTGAGGTACTGGACAGCGTGACTATCGCAAGGTCGCGCAAACATATTCAGAAATACTACAACACCGCGGATATAGGCAGCTTTCCCGAAAGGCTCAAACCCATTTCGGAGCGTCCCTGCCTTACCGATCTCAACGATGCCATAAACTACAATCAGATATACGAGCTTCTGATGCAGCTCAATCTGCACATTTACACGCCGACGGATTATGTGTTCCCGAGCAAGCTCGATAAGTATGTCGATAACTCGAAGAACGTCAATCAACAAGGACGTGAGCAAGGCATACGCCGCTTAATGAGCATCAACTTATTGAAACGATTGGAAAGCTCGGTCTACGCTTTCAAGCTAACGGCGGAGCGTATCCTCTCGACGATTAACGAGACTATAAAAGCCATTGACGCCTACGCCAACGGAACTGCCATGATCGAGGTGACGGACATACCAAACCTCGATGACTTCGACGATGACGACCGGAACACGGACTTCTTCTCGGTAGGTAAAACCTTAAAGATAGATCTCAAAGATATGGACTATCGCACATGGCGCGCCGAGCTTGCAAAGGACGCTGATACTTTGGAAATGCTTGCGCTGATGATAAGCGACATCACTCCCGAGCATGACACGAAGCTGCAAACGCTTCTCTCGCGCATACGGCAGAAGATAGAGCAGCCAATCAATCCCGGTAATAAGAAGATCATCATTTTCACCGCGTTTTCCGATACTGCGGAGTATCTCTACAAGAACGTAAGCAAGTATGTGAAAGCAAACTTCGGGCTGGACACCGCTATGATAACAGGCTCGGTGGACGGCAAAACGACGATACCCAAGCTCCACGCAGACCTCAACACCGTGCTGACCTGCTTTTCGCCCGTATCAAAGGACAAGCAGCTTCTTATGCCAAACAGCAAGGACGAGATCGACGTGCTGATTGCAACGGACTGTATTTCGGAAGGTCAGAACTTGCAGGACTGCGATTATTGCGTCAACTACGATATTCATTGGAATCCCGTCCGCATTATCCAGCGATTCGGGCGTATTGACCGTATCGGGAGCAGGAACAAGGTTATTCAGCTTGTAAACTTCTGGCCAGACTTGACGCTCGACGATTACATCAACCTTAAAAACCGCGTGGAAATGCGCATGAAGATAAGCGTAATGACCTCTACGGGCGACGATGACCTAATCAATGCCGACGAAAAAGGCGACCTTGAATACCGCAAGGCGCAGCTTCAGCGCTTACAGGAGGAAGTGGTGGATATTGAAGATATGTCGAGCGGCATATCCATCATGGATTTGGGCTTGAATGAGTTTCGGCTTGATTTGCTCGAATATATCAAACGCCATCCCGACATAGACAGAGCGCCGCACGGAATGAGCGCCGTCGTTCCGGCTTCTGCCGACGCACCCGCGGGCGTGGTGTTCGTGTTGAAAAACATTAACGGCGGCGTGAATATAAACAATCAAAACCGCCTGCACCCATTCTACATGGTATACATTGCGGAGGACGGCGAGGTGGTATGCGACCACCTTTCGCCCAAGCTCATGCTCGACAAGATGCGATACCTGTGCCGCGGGAATACAGAGCCGTACATGAAGCTGTGCGAAGCTTTCAACCGCGAAACGAGGGACGGCAAGAATATGGGCAAATACAGCGAGCTGCTTTCCGACGCTATAAATACCATCATTGACGTAAAGGAAGAAAGCGATATAGACAGCCTGTTCAAAAGCGGCGGCACATCCGCGCTTCTTACGAAGATAACCGGGCTTGATGACTTTGAGCTGATATGCTTTCTTGTCATTAAGTGAGATAATCGGAGGCAGTAATGCTTACAATGACTGACTGGGTTAAAGTATTAAAGGCATTCGGATATGCCCCATCTAAAAGAGAAATTTCGATGGAGATAAAATCAACTTGTCTGTCGATTCCCCACAAGGTATTCGGCACTTATCAAGTAAACGATGATGCTGTGTGGAATAACATTGTTCTGGCAAATCCATCGTTATGCAACAGCTTTGCACAAGAAAAGATTCTCGATCCCATTGATCTTATATCGTATCTTGAAGAAAAGCAATATCGTGAAATGTGGATGGATTATCGAAGCGCGTTTAAGAAGAACAGAAGGTAGGTGGGTTCATGTTAGGTTTGCCGCGCTCAACCGAATACGGGAAACGAATCCCAAAGCAGAAGTTCTACGATAATATTTCCATATCGCCGGAGCTGAAGCGCGTTTTTGCGGAGCAGATAGCCGCGATATTTTGGAGCAACAAAATATCCCCGGATACGCTGAACGTTGCTGCGGGCGATACGGTAGATGAGATAGAGGTATTCACGGTAAAGCTTAATCAAAGCAGCCTTGATACACGGGTATTGCAGCAAATTGACAAACAAATCCCCTATCACATCATTTTTGCGTTAGAATATAAATGTAGGCTGCAAGCGTGGATAGGCTACAAGGAGGCTGCCGCGTCCGGCAGCAACGCCTTCAAGGTCAGCCGCTATTATCATACCGACTGGATGACGGAAGATGAGCTGCATCTCAGCATCGACGGCTTGAACATGGAGGCCGTCTATGAAAGCCTCGTTCGCCAGATTGCCGGGGACAAGCTGCAAGCGGATTCCGGCGAGAGCCTGAAAGAATCTGTCGAGCGGGATGAAAAGAAGAAGCAGCTTGAAAGGCAGATTGCCGCGCTGGAAAACAAAATGCGGCGGGAGAAGCAGCTTAACCGACAGATGGAAATGAACGCGGAGCTGAAAAGAATGAAAGTTGAGGCTGCGAAATTATGAGAGTATATAAAATACTTATAATTATTTCGGCTGCTCTTGCGGCATTGTCGTTAGGTTCTGCAATACTGCTAAATTATGGATTCACAAATTTGAAACTGGACTTTTGTGTGAATGTCTGCTTGAGCATATTTGGAGGCGCTGTGTTAACAATATTAACCTCTATCGTTTCTTATCAATATGAGCGCCATAAGATTCTTGAGGGATTCTTTTATCATACCAAACATCTTCTTGCATATTTGAACAAATATAATACCAATATGCCTCTGGAGCAAAAAATCCACTTTTTCTTGGACTATCACGATTTAGACCGTTCTGCGTGGGATGCTGACTTCGGCGAGATGGATTTCTTTTTTGAACCATTTCATAAAAGTCGGAAGTATATTTATGATAAAATATATAATCCTATTCTCGAGTTCAATGCTGCTGTAGCAAATTACGCTTGGCATTTCCGTTGGCACATTGATGGAACAGTAAAGAATGACCGAGTTATGCGGAATTTTGTATCAAAATTGGAAGTTTTTCTTATTAAAACAACGAAACAGGAGGCACCGGTAGAATATGACGTGGAAGGAAATGTTGTATCTACTAACTTCTATACAACAGTAGTTCCAAAGTTATTTTTTCAGATAGAAACCGAGCTATCTGGGCGGTTCTATGATATTTTATATTCAAAGAGAAAAAGGAGGGCAAAATGAACCACATGAAATTTGAATCGCCGGACTTTACGGCGCAGAACATAGAACGCATTGCCGCCCTGTTTCCAAACTGCATCACGGAGATGCTGGATGAGGAACACAGCACGCCGGAGAAGAAGGTGTACAAACGGGCGGTCAACTTTGAGCTGCTGAAACAGATGCTCTCGCCGGATGTGGTGGACGGAGACGAGGCATACGAGTTCACATGGGTGGGCAAGAAGGCTGCAATCGTGGAAGCCAACAAGCCGATCCGCAAGACCTTGCGCCCCTGCGTGGCGGAAAGCAAGGACTGGGACACCACCGAAAACCTCTACATCGAGGGCGATAATCTGGAAGTCCTCAAGCTGTTGCAGGAAAGCTATCTCGGCAAGGTCAAGATGATCTATATCGATCCGCCGTACAACACCGGCAACGATTTCATCTATGCCGACGATTTCATGCGTTCGCAGGAAGAAGAAAACGAGCAGATGGGAATGTACGACGAGGACGAAAACCGCCTGTTCAAGAATACCGACACCAACGGGCGGTTTCATTCCGACTGGTGCAGCATGATTTATTCACGACTGATGCTGGCAAGAAATCTGCTGACGGATGACGGTGCAATTTTTGTTTCTGTTGATGAGAACGAAGTAACTAATGCAAAAAAGATATGTGAGGAAGTTTTTGGTTCGGCAAATTGCGTTGGGGTTGTCTCAAATACAAATAATCCAAAAGGACGTTCTGACGACAAATTTGTTGCGACAGCCCATGAATATATTCTCATCTATGCAAAAAATATTGGAGCACTTACTTGGTACGGGTTTGAACCAACAGAGGAAATCGTAAAACGATACAATAAGGTTGATAATGCTGGCAGACGTTATAGAGAGATAGATTTGCGAAAAACAGGAGAAAATGATCTCCGAGAAGATCGCCCCAATCTTTTCTATTACTTTTACTATAATGAAAAGACAGGAGATTTTTATCCGTCCAGAGAAGAAAGCGGACGGGAAGAGTATATTCAGATAAAACCTCAGCGCGAAGATGGAAAAGAGGGAAATTGGCGTTGGGGGTTAGAGACTGCTATCAAAGAAATTGGCGACTTGATTCCTTAATTCATGCCTGCGCGAAAAGTGTGGGGCGTTATGCAGAAAGATTATTTAGAAGGGCGTTCATTAGTAAAGCCTACAAGTTCTTGGACATTCAAAGATGTAAACAGCGAACGCGGGACAGAAGATTTTATTAATCTTGGGTTTGACAAAAGAATATTTCCCAAGCCGAAGCCGATTGGAACACTTAGAAGGTGCATAAAGCTTTGCTCTGGGGGCAAAACAGACATCGTAATTGACTTCTTCTCCGGCTCTGCCACCACCGCCCATGCGGTCATGCAGCTCAACGCCGAGGACGGCGGACACCGTAAGTTCATCATGGTGCAGCTTCCGGAGAAATGCGACGAAACAAGTGAAGCCTACAAAGCAGGCTACAAAAATATCTGCGAAATCGGCAAGGAGCGCATCCGCCGTGCCGGTGAAAAAATCAAGTCTGAAATTGATGTTGTGCATAAAGATGACTACGCTGCGTTGGTGCAATCGCAGCAGTCTAATGATCAAAAAGTAATGACAGGATTTGATTCGCTGAAAAGTTCTGGTGTTCTTACAGAAAAGGGTTATACATATAAGGACAAAGATACCAAGGATATTTCGCGTATAACCTATTCCGCCGAAGACACCAATGATTTTTATCGTTTTCATCCCAATGCACTCGACATCGGTTTCCGCGTTTTCAAGCTGGACGATACCAACATGAAAGACGTCTACTATGCGCCGGATGACTACGATCAGGGGATGCTCGCGGGTCTGGAATCCAACATCAAGGATGACCGCACCGACCTCGACCTGCTGTTTGGCTGCCTGATCGACTGGGGTCTGCCCCTGTCCCTGCCGTACAAGTCCGAGCAGTTAGGCGGCTGCACCGTCCATACCTACAACGACGGCGACCTGATCGCCTGTTTCAACGCAAACATCCCCGAAAGCGTGGTCAAGGAGATCGCACAGCGCAAGCCGCTCCGTGCTGTCTTCCGCGATTCCAGCTTTGCGTCCAGCCCGGAGAAGATCAACGTATTCGAAATTTTCAAGCTCTATATGCCGGAGGACGCGGGCGACATCACCAAGCGCGTGAGGGTGATTTAAGAAAGGAGCTTCCAGATGAAGTTACAATTCAAACATCAGAAGTTCCAAGCGGATGCGGCAAACGCGGTGTGCGATGTGTTCGCTGGGCAGCCCTACCTTACGCCCACCTATATGATGGATCGCGGCACGCTAAAGGGCGCATATCAGGCAACGCTGACAGAGGAGCAGGACTATACGGGCTTCCGCAATCAGCCGCTTGTGCCGGAGCTGAACGACGCCGTTGTGCTGGAAAATATTAACAGAGTACAGCGGAGCGGACAGCTTGTGCCGTCTAAGGAGCTGGCAGGACGATATAACCTGACAATAGAAATGGAAACGGGCGTCGGCAAGACCTATACCTACATAAAAACCATGTTCGAGCTGAACAAGCGATACGGCTGGAGCAAGTTTATAGTTGTTGTGCCGTCAGTCGCCATCCGCGAGGGTGTTTATAAATCCTTTCAGATAACGCAGGAGCATTTTGCCGAGGAATACGGCAAGAAGATACGCTTCTTCATCTATAATTCGGCACGGCTGACGGAGATAGACCGCTTTGCATCGGATAGCGCCATCAACGTTATGATAATCAACTCTCAGGCGTTTAACGCAACGGGCAAGGACGCAAGGCGTATTTCAATGAAGCTTGACGAGTTCCGCAGCCGCAGGCCGATAGATATCCTCGCCAAGACGAATCCGATCCTCATTATAGACGAGCCGCAGTCCGTTGAGGGCGAAAAGACCAAGCTCCGGCTCAAGGAGTTTCATCCGCTGTTCACGCTGCGCTATTCCGCAACGCATAGGGCGGACAGCATCTATAACATGGTCTATCGCCTTGACGCAATGGAAGCATATAACAAGAAGCTCGTCAAGAAAATCGAGGTAAAGGGAATCTCCGTTTCGGGCAGCACCGCAACAGAAGGATATATATATCTGCAAAGCGTCAATGTTTTTAAGGATAAAGCGCCAACGGCAACGCTTGAATTTGATGTAAAGGGTGCGGCGGGCATAAGGAAAGTCACTCGTACTAACGTGACCGAGGGCTTCAATCTGTTCGATCAGTCCGGCGGGCTGGAGGAATACAGGGAAGGCCATATCGTTTCCCGCATTGACGGGCGCGACAATTCCGTTTCCTTTGTGAACGGCAAAAAAATATTTGCGGGCGATGCCGTGGGCGAGGTAAGCGAGGAGCAGCTCCGCAGGATACAGATACGCGAAACTATACAGTCCCATATTGAGCGGGAACGGCGCCTGTTCTTTAAGGGGATAAAGGTGCTGTCGCTGTTCTTCATTGACGAAGTAGCCAAATATAAGCAGTACGATGCAGCTGGGCAAGCCGTTAACGGGCCGTATGCCGATATTTTTGAGGAGGAATACAAAAGCGCCATTGACGCTATGCAGGCTGAGTTTGGCGAGGATGATTACTTTAGGTATCTATCCTCTATTTCGGCCGGGCAGACCCACGCGGGCTATTTCTCCATAGATAAGAAAAGCCATCGCCTTGTGGACAGCAAGCTGGGCGATAAGAAGGCGCGCACATCGGATGACGCCGACGCTTATGAATTGATTATGAAGGACAAGGAGCGCCTGCTTGACCGCAAGGAGCCCGTGCGCTTTATCTTCTCACATTCCGCTCTGCGCGAAGGCTGGGACAATCCCAATGTATTTCAGATATGCACGCTGAAAAAGCAGAGTGAATCCGAAATACGCGGCAGACAGGAGATCGGGCGCGGCTTGCGCTTATCCGTCAATCAGAACGGCGAACGCATGGATACGGGCTATCTTGGTGAGGACGTGCAGATTATCAATCAGCTCACCGTCGTGACCGATTGGGGCTTTGAGCCTTTCGTAAAAGCGTATCAGACGGGGCTTGCCGAGGCCGTTGCCGACAGACCGCGCGCCGTCACGGCGGAGCTGTTCAGGAATAAGGTTATCAAGGACACGGAAGACAACGAACAGGTCATTGACGCCGATACAGCGCAGGCAATATACTTTGACCTTATCGTCAACGGCTACATTGATAAAAAGGGCGCCTTGACGGACAAGTATTATGCCGACAAGAAAAACATGGCGGTAAAGGTCGCTGACGAAGTCAAAGACTGCACCGATTCCGTCATATCAATACTTGACAGCATCTATGACGCTAAAGCCGCACAGCCGGAGAACGCCCGCGCCAACAACGTGGAGCTGCGTCTTGATAATGACAAGCTCAATCGTAAGGAGTTTCAAGAGCTTTGGAAGCGCATCAATATCAAGTCAGCATACGTTGTGGATTTTGATACGGACGAGCTTATCGAAAAGTGTATATCTGCACTTGACCGCGACCTGCATGTAGCAAGCGTCTTTTTCAAGGTTGAAACGGGCTCAATGGCGGGTATTGAATCAAAGGAGCAGCTTAAGGAAGGCGCGGCATTCAAAAAGGATATGAAGAGCCAAGAGCGCGCAAGCATCGCGGCAAATGCAGGCGTAAGGTATGATCTTGTCGGCAGGATTGTTGCAGAAACGGGTCTTACCCGCGCCGCCGTTGTAAGGATACTCAAAGGGATTCATCCTGCCGTTTTCGGGCAGTTTGCCAATAATCCGGAGGAGTTCATAATCAAGGCGTCCGCGCTCATTAACGATCAAAAGGCTACGGTCATAATACAGCATATTACATATAATAAGCTTGACTCCGCTTATGATACGGATATTTTCACCGAGCCGACCATGAAGGGGCGTTTGGGATACAACGCTATTGAAGCGCATAAACACCTATATGACTATATTCTCTATGATTCAACCAACGAAAGGGACTTTGCTGCCGAGCTTGATACAAGCAAGGAGGTTGCCGTGTATGTAAAGCTGCCCAGGGGCTTCTTTATTTCAACGCCTGTCGGCAAATATAATCCCGATTGGGCGATCGCCTTCCATGAGGGCATGGTCAAGCATATATATTTTGTAGCAGAAACGAAAGGCGCCATGTCCTCCATGCAGCTTCGCTTGATTGAGGAGGCAAAAATAAAATGTGCAAGGGAGCATTTCAAGGTAATCAGTACCGAAACGGTGAAATATGATGTGGTCGACAGCTATGAAAGCCTCATGGCAAAGGTGATGCAATAGCTATCAGACAAGAGTAGAGCCGCTCATTGCCGAGCGGCTCATTTGCGTTAGAAAGCGTTCCCGTCGGAAAATCTTCTTTTTGCATTGTGAGTGTTTTACGCTCAATTTTAACGCAAGTCCCCTTTATACATCTTTACTATTGCTTCCACGATACTCACTGCGCCCGACCTTCTACAAACCATCGCCCTATATTGTTGCCGGTAATGCTTGCATTACGCTCGAAAAAAAGATACTTAGGCTTGCCATTCACAATTATGGTGTATCTGTCGCCCTGCCCGCCCACTTTCGCAGAAGCCGACTGACGGATGTCTGATACACGGTCAATATCATAATGGCGTCCATCCTCCCATACTATTTCACGAGGCAAAATGACCCCATCCGGCCGAAAGGAGGCCGTTACTTCAACGTAAACCTTTTTGTGACTCATTTTGCCCTCTCGTCAAGCAACTCCTCATTGGGGAGAATTGTACGATTCTTTCCTATGTAAGGCAAGAACCATCCCTTATTAACTAAAGAATGAACGTGCTTATGCACCGTGGATACCGAATTAAGACCTATCCCTTCAGCTATCTCACGCATACTTGGAGAAAAGCGCATCTTAGCCCGAAACAGAAGAACATAATCGTATACCGCCTGCTCTCTTCTTGTCATTCTTTTCATTTTTGCGCGCTCCTTTCATTTAGCTTTAGCCAATATCAATAAGACCTTAGCCGCTCTATCCTGCTAACCGTCGTGCTTCCTAAAATGTCAGCGGATCGGATAAATAACTTTCCCGTAAATCCTCGTTTCACTATACTCTGTAATCTGCTTCGGCTTATATGCAGGGTTATGTGAAACGAGGAACGTGCCTTGGTTCGTTACACGGAACTCTTTTACATAGGCATCGCCATCAAGAAGAAATATGCCTATATCGCCATTTTCAAGCGTCGGCTGTTGATGCACCCATATCTCTTCACCATCGAACAAGGAAGGCTCCATGCTGTCGCCGCATACATGAAGCCCAAACGTGGCGCTGTCCGGCACACACTCGGGAACTTCTACCATTTCATACGAATTACTGTCAAGAAACTGCCCCGTTCCGGCAGATGCTCCGATGTCATACATAGGCGCTGTGCGGCGTGGGAACGGAATGATTTTAGGTTTGCATGACATTGGCGCATACAGTCCACTCGCTATCAGGAGCTGCTTATACTCCGCCAATTTATCCGCCCCCTCCTTGTTTAACTCATAAATAAGGTCAGAGAAGTCCCCTTGCAAAAAGACCTTATATGCGTCTTTTATGCCGTAAATCCTGCACAGGCCAATAAACTGCGGAATGTTCGGATTATTATATCCGTGTTCCCAACGGCTAACCTGTTGCTTGGCTGTTTGTATTCCCATTTCATTCAGCATTTTTGTAATATCCTGCTGCTGATAGTTATGCTTTATTCTTAATTCCCGAAGCACGCTTCCAATAGCAGTACCCATGGTGCAACCACCTCCTATGCCTCATATTCTACTATGTCGAATACAATAACGCAATAGAAAATCCTAAAATAGAACAGTTGTTGCCTTATATTCATTTGTAAATAGGACTATACTAAACGCGCAGCAAGGAGGTAAGCGAAAGTGAGAGCAATTCTTCACAGTGATTTGAACAGTTATTACGCAAGCGTGGAAATGATGCTGAATCCATCGCTGCGCGGAAAAGCTGTTGCTGTATGTGGAAGCACGGAGAATCGTCACGGTATAGTTCTCGCAAAATCTGAACTGGCAAAAATGGCAGGCGTGAAAACCGGAATGGTCAATTGGGAGGCTAAACGGTGTTGCCCAAACCTTATCATGGTACAGCCCAATTTTGAACAGTACATCAAGTATTCAGCGCTTGCAAGGAATATCTACGGGAGATATACCGACCAAATCGAGCCTTATGGCATGGACGAGTGCTGGCTGGATATCACGGGCAGCAGCATGGGGAGTCCACTCGCCATAGCTGAATCTATTCGTGAAACCATAAAAAACGAACTTGGGCTGACCGTAAGCATTGGTGTGTCTTTCACGAAAATATTTGCCAAGTTGGGAAGCGACTTAAAAAAGCCGGACGCCATAACCTGCATTACACCGAAAAGCTACCGCAAACAGATATGGCCGCTGCCGACATCCGATTTGTTATATGTCGGCAGAGCAACAACGGAGAAGCTGCACAAACACGGAATCGAAACCATTGGCGGCATAGCAAAATGCGATAAGATGCTCCTAAAATCATGGCTTGGCGTCAATGGTATCAAGCTGTGGGAGTTTGCCAACGGAGTAGACGACTCACGGGTGCGACCATTTGATTACGAGCCGGTGGCAAAAAGTGTAGGACACGGTATTACCTGTACCGCCGATCTTGAAAACAGTAACGAAGTCCTGCAAGTCCTCTTTGAACTTGCGCAGGGAGTATCGCTTCGTTTGCGGCAAGCAGCATTGATAGCCACGCGGGTGCAGATCTACATTCGGGACTGCAATCTCAATTACCGTCAATTTCAATGCAAACTGCCGTATCCAACGCAGAGCTGGAGGGAGATGGTGAACTGTGCGATAGATCTGTTCCGGCTTCGCTACACATGGCAATATCCCATTCGGGCAGTAACAATTCGGGCAGTTGATCTCATCAGCGCGAGTATGCCGCAGCAGTTGGATTTGTTTGGCGAGCATGAGAAGCGTAAACGTAACGATAACTTGGAAATCGCCATTGAGGACATACAGCGTCGTTTCGGACGGGATGCGATAAGGCTCGCATCTTCCATGAACGGGCTGAAGGTACAAAAGGATAAATCGCATGAGCAGCTTACAATGCCCGCTGCCATGTACGTTTAAGGAGGAAAACGATGAGCAAGATAATTTATTTTGAGCAACACAGACCTGTTCTGCTGACCCGTGTAACTGATGCCGACTTGTTTCTCGACGCTTATGTGGATTCGGACGGGCAGAAGTATATAGCTATGCCAAGCACACACGGATTGAATTTCATCCCTCTGTTTGAGAATGATGCACAGATCATGGAATATGATAAGAAATATGGGGGCATCAAGCGCAGATATGCCGTATCACAGGCACAGGCGGTTGGTGTGATGGAATAACGGAGGCGATCACATTGGAAGCAACGAGAAGGACTATCCGCTGTATTAGGAGCGCTGGCGGCGGAGCCGCAGACCCGCTGGGCAGGAGCTTTGTTTACATAAACTGCCCCAACTGCAACAAGCGGCTGATACAGACAAGAGTATCGGTAAAAAAGCCAGTGGCTTATACCGTGGATCAGGCGCATCCTGTCGATAAAGCGGAATTGACCATAAAATGTGACAGATGTAAGAGCATCATTGCTATAGCGAGATAGATAATCACGCAAAACTGAATATAACTTAGTACAGAGCCAAAATCCGGCAACGGCGCACTACTGCGGCGGTACGAGATACTACGAGCCTGACAAGTTAGCTTTTTAAGCTATTTGTCGGGCTTTATTCTTTGCCAGATGGCGTTGCCATCCCTTTCTGCTTAAAAAGCGGAAAGGGATTTTTCATGTACACAGACGTATGGCAGCAAGCCATAGGACAGTATCCGTAACCCTCCGATTTTTGTTGGAACATTGCACTTCAAACAAAAAATCGGAGGTTACAAAATGGGTTTTAACCATGGATTTGAACGCAAGATGTTTAACAGGGAGCAGAGACACTTTATGGAAAAATGTCTTAAAGCGGGTATGAGTGAAGCGAATATACACGCCATGTGCGAGTATGACCTTGGCGTATTCCGCCAGTATCGCCGCGACATGGAACACGCAGTTGACCTTTCTGACATGATGACGACTGACGAGTGTACGGGAGATACCCGCTATATGGATATGGACGAGCTTCCGGCAGATGCGCCGCTTGTTAAGTATGTGGATCGCTACTCATGGATCGATGAGATCGACGATCCTGAGTTGTATAAGGCGATTATTGCCATGAAACCAAGCTACATAGAAATCATCACATTGATGATGGAAGGCTATCAGCAAAACGATATTGCCGCTATCCTGCACAGCAGTTTTCAAGCAGTTCAGAACAAAATAGCGCGCATCAGAAAAATCTTAAAAGATTTTTCTGAATGACGTGTAGTTTTGAGGCTTCTCGCCGGCTATTAAGTGCGGGGGTTATTCTCGAAAGAACAAAAAAGGAACCGTTTTAAGGAATAAATCCCCTCAGCACAACCGAATAAACAGGTCATTAACACGTTCCCAAACCCAAGAGCCGCGAGAGCAGCCGCGCCAAGACCCCTCCATAGAAGGCGAGCGATAAACGGCGGTTTTCACTATCGGGCAGCACCCGATATGGCCATGACCGGATTAGGGATATAACACTCCCGTCCAGCCATAGCTCGAGCGTGAAAAAACCGTCGCAAGCATTAGGGGCGGCTCGGAGAGAACCTCGGAGGGGCTGAAATGCCCGAGCTGCTGATTCGCTGTCAGCTTGTAAATGACCTCCCTTGCCTCGGGGCGTTGAGAACAAATAGAGGCGTTTGACAGACCGGGCGGTGTATCCCACTCGGTCATTACATCAAACACAGGAGGTACTTAAAATGGAAAAAGAAGTATTACGCGGTGAAATCTACCTCGTTGATATGCGAACAGGCATTCACTCGGAGCAAAGCGGCATCCGTCCCGTTCTGATCATTCAGAACGATGTGGGTAACGCCCAAAGCCCAACGGTAATCATTGCATCTATCACGAGCAAGCTGGACAAGCCCTCGCAGCCGACCCATGTTGCGGTTGGCACATCCTGCGGCCTGCACATGGATTCAATCGTCCTCATGGAGCAGATTCGCACCATCGACAAGCGCCGCCTTGGTAAGCGCATCGGTATGCTCGATAAGAATCAGATTAAAGCAATCGATAAGGCCATCAGCGCAAGCGTTAGCAATGATGTGATAAAGCGTATGTTCACCGAAAAGGACATACAGGTGCTTTGTCCCGCCTGCGCCGCCAAACTGCGCGAATCCGGCGAATACATCGTGCTTCGCGCCGATCCGTTCCAAATCGAGCGTGAAGCCTGTTCCATCTGCAACAAACCGGATGGAATCCCCGACGGCTATGACTACTTCGTCAAGAAAAAGCAACAGTAACAGTTTATGCCCTGCCGCATAAGGCGGGGCAATTACATAGTTCACACATTTGCTATCCACGCTGAATATTGCTACACTTTAGCCATAGGCGGTCTTGCGTGGATAGCGATGAAAACAGAAAGGAGGCTGGCAAATGGAAGCATTGGCCACGCAAGCAAAAGCAGCAGAAAAGCGCACTTATACGGTAAAGGAAATATCACAGATGCTTGGCATCAGCGAGAACGCCTGCTACGCCTTCGTCAAGGAAATGAAAGATGAGTTTCGATCTGTGCGAATTGGAACTTCCATAAGGGTGTCGAAAAAGTCCTTTGATAGGTGGTTGGACGAACAAGAAATGTAAATCCAATATCAAAGGAGATATGAATTATGGCTTCGATCATCAAAAGAAAATCCAAGTATTCGGTAATATACTCATACGACGACGAGAACGGCGAAAAGCGGCAGAAATGGGAAACGTGGGGCACTCTTGCGGATGCAAAGAAACGCAAGGCAGAGATTGAGTACAAGCAATCCACGCACACCTTTGTCCGCCCAAGCATCAAGACGATTTCCGACCTCATGTACGACTTCGTAGAGCTGTACGGTGTTACCAAGTGGGCGCTATCCACCTTTGACGCAAAAAAGGGGCTGATTGATAACTATATCAATCCGTACATCGGAAACATCAAGATTTCCGCATTGACCCCTCGCATGGTGGACGAATACTATCAAAAGCTGTTGAAGGTGAAATGCGTATCCCGCAACAGCGGTAAGGAAACGGACGAATGTGTTTCTCCGAGGAACGTCCAGGAGATACATAAAATCCTCAACTGCGCCTATAATCAAGCGATCAGGTGGGAATGTGCAGACCATAACCCCATTGCAAAGGCAACGCTACCTAAGGTCGAGGCGACCACAAGGGAAATATGGACGGCGGATGACCTGTTTCATGCGCTTGATGTCTGCGACGATGAACGGCTATCCCTTGCAATCAATCTGGCATTCTCCTGTTCGCTTCGTTTAGGCGAGCTGATGGCGCTAACATGGGATTGCGTAGTAATCGACGAAAAGAGCATAGAACAAAACGACGCCTCCATTTATGTAAACAAGGAGCTTCAGCGCGTTTCCAAGAACTCTCTGCAAAAGCTCAATGATAAGGATGTTATCAAGGTTTTCCCCGCCGTCCTTACGAGCAACAACACCGCGCTTGTGTTGAAAAAGCCCAAGACAAGAACGAGTATCCGAAAGATATGGCTTCCCACCACCGTTGCCCGTATGCTTGTTGAGTGGAAGGCACAGCAGGAGGAGCGCAAGGAATTTCTTGGCGACGAGTACACGGACTATGACCTTGTGTTATCGCTTCCCAACGGCAGACCGCTGGAGGGGCAGGTCGTATCCCGTGCGTTCAAGGACCTCATCCGTAAGAACGGCCTCCCCGATGTTGTTTTCCATTCGTTGCGCCACACAAGCACGACCTACAAGCTGAAGCTCAACGGCGGAGATATGAAAGCCGTACAGGGCGATACGGGACACGCGCAGCTAAAGATGGTATCTGACGTGTACTCCCACATTCTCGATGAGGACAGGCGATTGAATGCCGACAAGTTTGAAAAGGTGTTCTATCAGCATCAGAAGCCTGTTGAGAAGGAAACAGTACAGCCGGAGATCGTTCAGCCTGCGGCAGCCACAAACGATGTGGCAAGGGTACTTGAACTGCTGAACAAATCGCCGGAGCTGACCTCCCAACTGCTTCAGCTTTTGAGCGGTATGGGAACGCAGGAAACTGTATGCGCTGCAAGTGCCGATTAGCAAGAAATCAGCCCGAAAAAACGAGCAATTAGCAAAACGGGCTGAAAAATTAGCAAATCCCCGCCTCTGCAATGCGGCGATTAGCAAGCGGGAGATTACATAAGAAGCCAAGCTGATGCAAAAGGCGAGTGTACCGATTAGCAAATCGCAAAGGCTAAGAAAGAACTGCGGGCATGAAAAAAGCCCCGAAAACGGGGCTTTTTGGCGCGCCATGCTGGATTCGAACCAGCGGCCTCACGCTTAGGAGGTCGCCAAGACGTTTTTTACCGCATTATCTGTGATACCTTGTGATGTTGCCCATCATCAAAAAAACCAGAAAAATGGGTGAATTGTTTGTAATGCCGTATCATTGCATACCACTACATAAACTGTTGTTTCAAACTAGGCGATTAGCAAAATCTTAGCAGAAGCAACGTGGAATGATGGCATCAAGACAATAACCACAAGTCGGGACACGCCTTACACTTGGATTATACCATATACTGCGGACTGTAAAAAGGGAGATGTGATGAGCATTTCCCTTTTTTCTATCGGATGGGAGATATGTGCTATGAAATGCCTCTTTACCTACAAGTGGGTCAAGCTGCCGCGCGCCCACATACCTACAGGCAGGGGGTTAATGGGTTCATTCCTCCGGCTTGCTTCCCGTGCAGCGTTCCGTCCAGGCAAAGCCCGGTACTGTGGTTACACAAACGATGTCAACACTGGCTCTTGGGTCGGCGGCATCGTAGGACTGAAAAGCATACTCGGCGTCAAGGATCGCAAGCAGGTGCTCAACGTCATGGAGCGGCTTGTGGAGATGGGCTTCATCACCTGCTCGCTCAACACACAAACGAAGAAGCTCACCTATACCATCAACGACTGGATCATGGAATGTAGCGGCGATACCTGTCCCACCGGCGCCATCTACACCACCGAAGGCTACGGCTTCCTTTGCATTCCGCGAGACGTCACAGAAAGGCTTGTCCGACAGGGATACCGCTTTGGCGAATCTGACGCATGGCTTGACCTCTGGTGTCACACCGTATGGGGAGATCGGTATAATGCCTTTTCAAGATTGGCGCCGGCTGTGCAAATCATGCGCGGACAGCCGGTACTCACGCTTGAAAGCCTAGGCGCACGCTGGGGATGGGAGAAAACCAAGGTTTGGCGCTTCCTTAAAAAGAATGCGGATACGTTCTGCCTTCATAAGCTCCCGGGCTCCTACGGCTGCCTTGTATTCAATCGGCTTTATCCGACCGGCTGCGGCCCAATGGAAGCCCCAACCAACGCTGCCATAATGCGTGTTTTGGACGAAATACGTTTTATGGGAGCGAAAACGCATTGCTCAGGCTCAGACCATGAACGGATCAACATGTATACGCTCCGGTTCAGCGATAGAATAGAACTCGGCAACCTCAACGATGGGTGTCCCTCTCAAAGTCACCCGGCTGTTGATCGTGTTGCAGTTTTTACCCCATATAATACGCGCGCGTATTCTTCTCTCCCAAAGAGTACAAATGACTGCGCGGGTAGTATATACAGGGAACGCAGGATACAGGATCTCAGCCCTCCCCGGTCACGGCGATGCGCCTGGTCATAACGACATATCCAAGGAGGGATACCCAAATGAAAAAGCAAGACGTACAGAACGCCCCAGCAAGGGATATCTATGCCCAGCAGGAAAGCCAACTCTCCATGCAGTCCCACGCCTTTGTCGAGATGCTGGCCAAGCGTGGGCTTATCGAGGACGACGCGATCCAAAACGAGGCGGTTCGCAAGGCCGATAAAGAAAAGCGCCGCAATATGCACCATAACACGCTGCTCCTGCTTCGGAGCTACCGCGATATCCGATGGATGCTGCAATGCTTCCCCGACACAATTGCCGAGGAGCTTGACGCGCCGCTGCACGACCTTGACACGCTCATCAACCTGGTGAACTCGGAGATTGATTTGGATAATTACCGGCTGGAGAATCGCATTCAGAGCATGCGGCTCTCCCGCAGCATGATGGACAGACTGAACGAGGCAGTCTCCATACTGCGCGACAAGCCGCAGAACGGCGATATGCTCTACAACATCATCTATTTGACCTATATCGCCCCAGAGCGGCTTATGGTAGTCGAGATATGCTCCAAGCTGCACATCTCAGACAGGCAGTATTACCGGCTTCGGCAGCAGGCGCTGAACATCATTTCGATAAGGCTCTGGTCTGCGCCCGCAGCCGAGCTGGATAGCTGGATCGAGGTGATGAGTCTGCTGGAGGTGCTGTAGTGAACAACTATTCGAATTACTAAGACGTATACCGGATTGCCATGCTCTCCTCCAATTCTTCATGTTAGCTCATTTCTGCTCGTAAGCAAGGAAATACGCAAGATAATACACAAGATGTTGCAGAGCGTTATGACTTTTGGGCATAATAAAGCATAGAAAGAGGTGGAGAGCATGGCAAGTTATCAGCCCCGTTTGCTATAACCAATCACATGGTCAAGCTTGTTTCGGAGATCGCGGAAAAGATTGGCAGGCTTGATCGCTATCAAAGCCTTGATGCGAAACCATGCCTGCGGCGCAACAACCGGATCCGTTCCATCCATTCATCGTTGGCCATAGAAGCAAACTCACTGTCTATCGATGCTGTTCGCGGCGTTATCGACGGCAAAACCGTCATCGGCCCGGTAAAGGAAATCCAAGAGGTCAAGAATGCATACAGGGCCTATGACGAACTTGGTAAATTCGACCCATTTTCCATTGATGAGCCGAAACGCCTTCGCGGCGTCATGACCTACCTCACCGTCGATGAAAATGGACAGTTCCGTCGCGGAGAGGAAGGTGTTTTTGACGGCGGCCGGTGTATTTTTATGGCTCGCCCGCAATGCGCGTTTCTGTCCTGATGGATGATTTGTTTTCATGGATGAAGCAGGCAAGAAAGGATGTGCATCCGCTCATTCTTTCCTCGGTATTTCATTATGAGTTTGTGTTCATCCACCCGTTTGCGGATGGGAACGGACGCATGGCGCGGCTTTGGCAGACAAGCCTGCTCTGCGAGTGGAACCGCGTTTTTCAATATATGCCGATAGAAAGTCGAATACGTGCGTTTCAGTCGGAATACTACGAGGCGATTTCAAAATGCCACAACGAAGGCAGCGCAAATAGCTTTATTGTATTCATGCTGGAGAAGATCAGTGAAACACTGGATCTGTATTTGCAGCAGGCAAGCTTAGGCGACGCACAGGTAAGCGAGTATGTGCGAAGGCTTCTTGATGCTATGGAATACGATGTTCCCTATTCAGCCAAACGCATTATGGAACTGCTGAACCTGAAATCGAAGGAGACTCTCAGGAGGCACTATATCAATCCGGCGCTTGAAATGGGTTTAATTGTAATGAGTATGCCGGATAAGCCCACGAGCCGGAATCAGGCGTATGTTAAGAAGTAGACTGCTATTGCAATTATGCTATAACGGTAGTAATTGAGGTTCTTGATAATAATATAAAAAGAGCCCCGAAGGGCTCTTGCATTTGCTTAATATGTAAGAACGAGCTGATCGTTCCCGACCATATAAGCAGTATGCAGTTATTATTATGTATGCTTGACATGGGAAATAACCGTTTAATATTTTTTGTTTGAGTAAATTGAGATGGTACAGGAAAAAAGAAAACGAGAGCCTTATAAACTCTCGCAAACCCTACTACCTAAGAAAGTCGAGCCGATCGCCCCCTTAAATAATAATTTATTCTACCACTACGATATCAAGTTGTCAAATAAAAATTTTAATCTCCTCAAACCCTCCTGAAACATCCGACGGGCCAGAGGTATTATTGCCTCTCTTGCGGTATAACTTTACTTCCCCGTCTTCAGATATCTTTATGCCAAGCCCCTTGCTTCCTAACATTCTTGCTGCCGCATCTCTCCCCCCGCCGCTCTCCGATTGCAAGGTACTGTTTAGTATATACCCAATAGCCAAATATTTACCACACTGATTAATTACTGTAGCACCATCTAAAGATAAAAGTTCCATTTGTATCTCGCGATCGGTGTACCCAAACTTATTGAGAACACTTTTTTCGCTTGTTCATAGCGGTTTTCAGCCGTTTCCTATTTGTTTCACTTACTCTTTGGCGCTCTTATCTCCGCTGTTTCCGAGTGTTCCGGAGCCGTATGTGGTAATCTATGTGGTCAAAAACGCTTCCTGCCCGGTTTCCGGTGAACTGTCACCGGGGCCGGACGGGAAGCGTTTCTCGTTGCTGTTGGCTGCATTGTAAATCTGAGCAGGCGATTATGCAAGTGGTTTCTGCGAGAGGTGAGACAGAAGTTGAGTTGCTATAGATAAGAAAAGTGAAGCTAATTTTCGGAGTGATTATAGAAAGCACTTTCAACTACTAACTTATATTCATCATGGATTTTATCTGCAGTAGCTGTAATCATAAATCCAGCTTTATACCCAAAGCCACAAAAGTTATCTGTCAGGATTCTTAAGCGCTCCTTGTCTGATGAAAGATCGCAGCGCTTGTAGGCTTTCTTCATTTCAATACAAAAAAGATTATTAAACCCTCTCTGCTCGTCATAGCCCCGCTTATGTACAATTAAATCTACAACAATTTTATGACCGTTTAACACTTTAGCGGCGTGCTCATTCCCGCGGCTTCCACGGTTATATTCTACGTCTACTACATACTCGCAAAATTCAGATTCTGCAATAGCACGTTCGAGATATGAAGCAAACTTAGCGCAAATACACCGTTCGCTTAAATCTCTGGATATCAAATACTGCTCATTTTGATTAAAACTTTGAAGGGCGGAGTTTAAGCATGCTGTGACTCTGTTTTGTGTTTCTGTCATTGCTAATTACCTCCATCATAGGTGTTATAAGATTTTGCCATGTTAAGTGACTGATGATTAGGCGAGATATTCCTGTGGAGTTATATGGGGCAAAATTTGCACCGCAATAGACAAAGAATAACCTCATGTAGTTGCATTCTGAAGGTAAAACTCACTCTCCGAAACTCTCGTCACAAAATCATACTCCAGCCGTGTTGCCTTTGAAGGCGAAATATTGTAGCGATTAAACACCGAGCGAAAATGTGCAAAGAACTCTCTGTCTTCCTCTGTCATCGGGGCAACCCAGCCGTTCTCGGCACCATGAGATTCAATTTCCTCTAACGCTGCCATACGCTCTTTATCCATGTCAGCTGCTCCTTTCGGTGAACTTTCGCCGGCCCTCAGCGGGAATCGTTTTGGATTACCTGAATTGCAACTCTAATGGTAGGGGTGTGCAAGTGGTTTCTGCAAGGGCGGCAGCTCAAAGGTTGAGCCGCTATAGACAAAGAATAGGTGGGAAGATAGGCAGAGGTACTTTTCTTGCTCCCTGGGTATAAATCCCTTAATACAGGCATAATAGTAAGGGATTTATGGCACAGCCTATTGACCATTCCCTTATTTTTCGATATCATTTAAGGGAAAACGAAAGGGGGCAAGAGAATGAGAACCTTCAATTACTCCGTAATCAAGGAACAGAAGTGGGACTCGGATGTTCTTGGCCTGATTGCAGCCATATATAAGGAAGCTGGAAAGCAGGAACTGTATTTGAAGCAGCGCCCGGAGGAACTCGAAAAGCTCGTGGAGATTGCCAAGATACAGAGCACCGAGGCATCGAATGCCATTGAGGGCATTGTCACCACGAGTACCCGAATCCGGCAGCTCGTCGAGGAGAAAGCCACGCCAAGGAACCGAGATGAGCAGGAGATCGCTGGATACCGCGATGTGCTGAGTATCATTCACGAGAGCTTTGACGCGATTCCAATTACGCAGAACTACATCCTGCAGCTTCACAAAATCCTCTACAGCCACATGAATAACCCACTTGCGGGTCGCACCAAAGCTACGCAGAACTATATCACTGCCACCTATCCGGACGGTCATGTGGAAACGCTGTTCACGCCGCTTGCCCCTTATGAAACGCCGGAAGCGCTGGACAGAATCTGCGAGGAATACAACCGTGTGATTGGAAATATGGAACTGGAACCGTTGATTGCAATCCCGATTTTCATCCATGACTTCCTGTGCATCCACCCCTTCAATGACGGAAACGGAAGAATGAGCCGCTTGCTCACAACGCTGCTTCTGTACCGAAACGGTTTTTATGTTGGAAAGTATATCTCCTTGGAAGCCAAAATCGCCAAGAACAAGGATCTGTACTACGATGCACTTGCACAGGCGCAAACCGGCTGGCACGAAGGAATCGAGGATGTAGTGCCCTTCATCAAGTACCTGCTCGGGACGATCCTTGCCGCCTACAAAGACTTCGAGGATCGCGTGGTGCTTGTGGAAACCAAGCTGCCCGCACTGGAAATGGTGCGCAGAGCAAGCAAGAATAGAATCGGGCGGTTCAATAAGCAGGACATCCGGGAGCTTTGTCCGACGCTCAGCGACAGTTCCATTGAGGGCGCCCTCCGCAAGCTGGTTGCAGCCGATGAACTGAAAAAAGAAGGCCGTGGGAAAAATACCTGCTATTTCAGACTGAATTAGATATCCTTCAATACGAGCAACTTTTTAGAGGGCCGCGCCTGTTTATATGAGCAGGTGCGGCCCGTTTAGTCACTTCACGGAAGTTGGCGTACAGTTCAAAGGTTGAGCCGCTATAGACAAGGAATACACCCAAAGTCCCTGCCGAAAAACATACACTCGCCTTACCAGAAGAAATACTGCTTCATAGATTTCATGATCTGCGCCATACATTCGCGACGCTGGCGCTGGAGAACGGTATGGATGTAAAAACGCTTTCCGCCATGCTGGGCCATGTGTCGGCGGCCACCACACTGGACATCTATACCCACATCACCGACGACATGCGGCTCACGGCCGCCGCCAACATCGACTGCGGCATCGGCAAAGCAGCGCCGCAGGAGGACGCTTCAGAGCCGGGGCAGGAAACTGCCCCGGCCCAGGCGGAAAAGCCGAGTGTGACCGATTTCAAGCCCTACGTGGGCCGCAAGCGCAGGTCCGGCACCGGCTGCGTCAGTCAGATTAACGACCATCTCTTCGAGGGACGCTATTCCCCCAAATGGCCCGACGGCAAAAAACACGCTCGTAATGTCTATGCTCATACCCGTGAGGAGTGTGAGGAGAAACTGAAGGCGCTGATCGTGGAGATGAAGGCAGAGATTGCAGAGGCGCAACGACTGAAAGATATGGGCGAAGGCGATGGGCGGCCACCGAAGAATAGTCATAAATGTAAATAATCATCTCCAGGTTTGTAGATAACTCTGCACACCTGGAGATAGCATTATTTTTATGTGGGGATTCAATATGTGGTTTAATGAAGATATGCTTGTACGATGCTGCGAATATCTGGCGCAATTCTTACTGCATCTAACTTTTTGGAAATCTGCGCATAAAGATCAGCTGCGCGTTCATCAAGTGGCGAAAATGGGTCATTAGTATGGAATGCCCTCTTCCAAGAGTAGGTGCCGTCCTCATTGCGAGTGCAGAAAATGAAGTCATAAAAGCATCCTTTCACATCTTCTGATTGAAATGCAATGATGACCAGCTTCTGACCTTCGCTGATAGTATCACAAGAGTATACATCCCCTGCCAATTCCCATTTATAATTTTGGTTCATGTGCTCTGGATGATAAACCACAGTGCCATCATCTTCCATTAAGAAAATCGGCAGACTCAAGAGGAGTGGACTGCAATCGCATATATAACCGCCCTCACACCCCCATTCAATTTCATCTGTTATGGTTTGCGACAACAGTTTTGCAACAAATCTGCAAAGCAGAGTGGAAGTTTCCGACGGAATCTGAAGGTTTCTGTTAACTAAATCATCAATGCCCACATTAAAAAAACGGGCTATTTTCCAAACCACATCGACGCTAAGACGCTTACCGGTATTTTCTTTTGCTGTGCGCGAAATATAACCAGCACTAATACCAAGCATCTTTTCCAGTTCTCCAAGTCGGATGCCATTAGATTTGGCAAGGAAAGCAATATTAGAAATAAGAATACGATTATCAAAATCGCCAATTGAGTTCAAATACTCTTGTATATAATCGTTTTGCCGCTCCTTCAGTTCCTCATAACCAGAAGTGTCCTCCTCTCGCAATGCAAAATCAATTATTGCTTGCAGTGTATCTCTCACACTCAATGCAGATACAAGTTCGGGAAACGAAGTTGGTTCAATCAGCGATTTGAGTTCACCCTGATATTCAAATTTATCTTCCATGTATTCATCGAATTGCCTCGACATAATAGCACCTCCTTGGCTAATTTAATCGAATTATATCATTTGAACCTCTGCGTGTTAATGGTTCAAAAAATAATATTTTTGAACCATTGACCATCTGCATTAGTAGTTTCGTGAAAGTGCTCTCAAATTCTGCGCCACAATAGACAAAGAATAAGAAAATCCCTCTGAAATCGTTGATTTCAGAGGGATTTTGGTCCGAGTGAGGTGACTTGAACACCCAACCTCGACATCCCAAACCTATGTCTTAACCTTCAGCGAGGACTCTTGCACCCTCTTTGGCGCTTTCCGTCGCTCCTGCGGTTCCTCTTTGAAACTCATTTGCCCTGTTCGTTTCAGGTACCGCTTCCGTCTTTTGGGATTTGTATGGGATGAAATTCTGTATATTAAAAGTGCTTCCGACCAGATTTGCCCCTGCATCCGCCGGGCCTATCGCAGAGAACGACTCAGAAATTGCGCCGCATAAACAAAGAAATAAGCCCGGCAAGGGGATTCTTATAAGGCTGTAAAACCGGATTTTTGTCATGTGATTAGCAATTGACAAGAATGACAAGAAAGATTGCCATCGGCAGCGTCTGGAACAGTGGTTTTCCTGCAAATGTTCCGTTCTTTTCAGTAGCTATTTCCTGCTTTCTGTGATATTGTTCGTTTGCCAAAAGGAGGCGACGATATGCAGAAAGAAAATACCATGACAGTCGGGCGGTGGTGCGGCCGGTGGTTCATCGCCAACCGTCATAAATGGGACGGCAACACCGAGGGCGGGTACCGCAATCTGATTTACAGCCACATCCTCCCCAGCATCGGAAGTACTGTGAGCGAAGCGGTATCGGCTCCGCACACAAAAGCCAGTCTTATCACATACGAGAATAATAAACTTAGAACAAGGTATGCAGAATATTTGAAAGCGAGAGAATTGCCCCCAAGTGGTTCTGATATTTCCATCACAGATACTATTGCAGAAATAACCACTGACGATGAACGAATCGTGCTATACTATATACTTCATGAAAATGTTCGAAAAGTCTCTAAATCTACTATTTCAAGCTGGTTAAACAAATGCGAAATCCGTGGCGTAAATGTCGATAACGCGTTTGATTTGCTGTCATCTTTTGATAACGGGGCTGTGAATAACGATACTCTGGAGTTTGGCATCGACACCTTCCGCAAATACTCTGCAAACGCAGCGCAAATACTTCCACCACTTAAAAAATGCGTGGATCAGTATATTGAATTAGCCGTCAACACATTCCAAAAAATCTGGTCAGATGACACGCTTGATATTAATATACGGCTGTTTATTGCTTATATCGTGGAAGAGAGAATGCGCGCGTTTGGTGACCGTTGGATGGCAGAAGGAGAAATCGAAAATATAAGGCAGTGGGAGAGCAAAAACACACTCGATTCCACACTTTCGAGAAACTATGGAAGCTGCCTTGAATTTTTTATTCAAAACGAACTTGTGTATGCAAGCAGTTGGACAAGCTATGGAAATCCGCGAGAGTATACTTTATTCCCTTCTCTACAGGAACTTCTTTTTAATTGCCCACATAAGATTATGGAGGAATTGCAAAAAGTCAAAGGTATATATCATTTGGATTTACCATTTTGAGGTTTAAGAAGCCCGGCACCGCGTCGTTTGACGTGCTGCTGGGCTTCTTACTTAGTTCCATTCCTCAGCTAAGAGGAAGTCGCGGATATTCCGGTGCTTGATACCGTTTCGGCTCATATCGAACTCATCGAGGGAAACAACATACTTCGGGAAGTTGTCACGAATGTTATCATACGCACCAAATTCACGGTTGACCGTTTCTTCCGATGCCAGCAGGTAAGTGACCTGAACATACAACTTTTCGCCGCGCTTGTCGCATACAAAATCAATTTCCTTATCGCCCGTTCTGCCAACGGTCACTTCATAGCCCCGGCGCAGCAGTTCCAGATACACGATATTCTCCAAAATGAGATTGATGTCCCGCATATTGCCACCGAAAACGGCCTCGCGGATGCCATGATCGGCAATATAATACTTCTCGTTGGAGGCAAGGATCTGTTTGCCCTGCAAATCTTCCCGCTTCACCTGATAGAACAGATACGCCTCGCAGCAGTATTTGATATAGTTCAGGATTGTTTCCGGGGCAACGGTGCGCTGCTCATTTTTCAGGAACTTCGCAAGCGAGGTCGCAGAGAAGGTCGTTCCCACATTGGCAATCACATAGGCAATGATTCGTTCCAGCAGGTCAACATCCCGGATTTTATTCCGCTTCACGATGTCCTTGAGCTGAACCGAGTTGAATAGATCATGAAGATATTGCTTGGACGGTGCATCCGCATAGCGGAGGTTTGCGAGATAAGGCATACCTCCGGCAAGCAGGTACTTTTGGAAACACTGCTGGATGGACGCATCGGGAGCAATCGAACGGTACAGTTCCATGAACTCCCCGAATGAGAACGGATAAATTACGAACTCTACATACCGACCGCCCAAATAGGTCGCAAGCTCACCGGACAGCAGCTTTGCATTAGAACCGGTAATGTAGATGTCGCAATCCAGCGAGACCCGGAGAGAGTTGATGCACTTTTCCCAGTCCTTGACCTCTTGGATCTCATCGAAAAAGAGGTAGACCTTGCCGCCGATTTCCTTGGCGCGTTTGCTGATCTCGTCGTGCAGCGCCTGAGTGGTTTGCAGGTGGGAATAGCTCATATCTTCAAAATTGATGGAGACAAATTGCGTCGGGCTGACGCCGGACTCAGTGAGTTCATGTTTGATCAGCTCCAACATGACCGACTTCCCGCAGCGGCGGATACCGGTCATGACCTTGACCAGCTCCGTTCCGATGAACGGACGGATACGGCTCATATACAGTTCGCGTTTGATCATAAAACTTCACCCTCCTTCCGTGGCTGACCACAGTATATCGCATTTACGATTGAAACTCAATGGAGAAATTACAAAAATATAAGTTATAACTGATAAAATACAAAATTCGACAAATGATTTCAGATAAGGCTTTGCTATTCAAGCAAAGCCCTGCAAAGGTAAGATTCCACCCTTTATTGGCACACGAAATGCCGTTATCACAAGGCGGAGTGGCAAGATAGGCAGGAAATCCAAGCGACGTACTGGCGATATTTTCCTCCATATTCGCCCCGAAATGCAACAAAAAATGAAACAACCATCGGCATATCCGTTGGGCGGTCATGCCGATGGTTGTGTGTTTCATCAGAGCTATCACTCGATTTTTGGGGGCAGTAGTAGTGTGTCATTTTTGCGCCTGCAATCTGATTTTCCATACACCGTTTTTACACCATTTCAGCGTGGAGTACCAGCATTATGATCGCAAGGGCTAAATTTACAACTGTTCCGAAAACGCGGAGAGGCGTGTACCTTCCACGAAACAGGTGCTTCCACCACGTAGCATTCGAAATATGATAGGAAACGAAAATTGCAAACATTCCGGTACCGAGGTGCTCGTGGGCGGCATGTACTAAGCGCTTAATAGGCAAAGAATCTCCGCTCACACTTGTGGGCGGAGATTCTTTCGTTTAATAGTTCTTCGGTTAGCAACTTATTTTCCCAATATCCTATCAATCATCAGTTCTACGCATTCGGGATTATCAATGGTGTACACATTCTTTTCCTCTCGCTGAGGGCGTTCCATGAGCCACCACTGACGTAGTTGGCTGGCCGGAGTGCCGGACATGATGAACGAATTGAGGACAACTGTTTTGCCATCTGCCGTAGGTGCCAGTCTGGTCTCCAGTTCCTTGATCGTTTTATAAAACTCGATCTTGGGATCATCTGGTCGGATATGCATCAAGCCCTTCGGATCGATAAACGAAATGTACTGCGTTTCGGGCGTATCAATCCAGAGGATGTAATCAGGGTAAAAATTGCCCGCCTCGAAGAAGCCCATGCCAACCTTGCTCTTGTTGCGAAGCAAATACAGGGATTTGTCCACCAGCTCCGCTGCGTGGTTGTCTACGTATGCCTTGAGATAGTCCACAAACCTCATTTCGTCGGTGTTCAGCGCAACGGGCGACAGCTGTATTTTCAGATTGCTCTTTTCAAGACAAATCAGCGGGGCGTACAGATGCGATCGAAAATCGAACAGAACCAGCTTGCCATGGAAAGGATCTTTTTTGTAAACATCGAGCCCGTTATTCGCTTGCAGCACAGCGGACATCTCCGCAACGAAAGCCTCCAGCTCATCGCCGGTGGGATCCATCGCGCTCTGCTGCGCGTAGGTCAACGTGTATTCATCGACAAAATTGCTGTCATCCGCATCCAGAATCGCATATTCCAGACGTGGTGCCTCCCAGCGCTCTTTTTCATACTTAAAAAACTTATCCATATAGGATTTGAGCGCCATGACGGCATAATCGGTCGCCGCCTCCAGCTTTGCGATCGAATTGATTTCCAGATGGTTTTGCGGGATCAGAAGTCTGTACCAGCCGTCCTCCCGCAGGATATCAAGCAGCCTGTCCTTGACAATGCTGATATTGAAATACCGCTTTTCGCTCTTATACTCCTGCAGCTCCTCAAAGATCCGCTGGACATCCAGCAGAGGCAGAATATCCGCTGGGAGCGTTCGCGGCTCCGGCATGGATTCGATTTTGAAACTGTAAGTGGAATCTATCGTCTGGATCTTGCTGCGGCAGTCGATGACTGTTTTGCTCTTGAGCAGGTAACGCAGGAATCCCTGATCTGGCTTGTCCAGGATCAATCGGGCAGCCTGCTGTTTGAAATTTGCCCCGTTTTTCACCTTGATGACGTGGAGCTTTTTGCCTTTCACTTCATCAAACCGGCTAATCACCGGCAGGCGATACTCATGCACCGTTTCATTGGTGGGCGTGCCTTCCTGCTCCAGATAGCTCTTGAAATCTTCCATATACTGAGCCTTCACGCCGAATATGGTTAGTGTTTCCAGCAACTCGATATGTTCGGGATGCGTGACATTGGTATCCAACTTGCGGGAACGCTTTAGGCATCCGTTGTAGCCTTTCAGGCGTACACCGCGTCCGAAAAGCTGAATGGCCTGCGATCCCTCGCCTCTTGCAAAGTTGATCAATCCCATGGTGGAGACACGCCAGCTGTTCCAGCCCTCTGTAAACTTGCGGGAGCCAATCAGCATTTTGATATTGGAATTCGGCTTATTGATATTTCGGAACAGCGATTCCGAAACGAATTCCTCGTTGCTGACGATGATGCCCTTCTGCTCACAGTTTTTCAGCAGACCGGACGTATCGCCAATGTTGATGACGCCAAAATAATCGCCGTATTCGCCCACCTTCAAACCAATCTCACCGGAAACCTGCCGGATATTCTCCATCCGCAGGCGAGGTTCGTCAGCGTTCCCGTCGGTGTTGAATACGATACGGAGGACGTCCGCGAAGATTTCGGCCGGATTCGGCTCTAAACCGAAAATACCCTGCAGCGCGCGGAAATCCTGATAGAACAGCTCTTTGCCGCTGGCATCGATCAGTCCGGTATCTTCGTTCAGCACGGCGCGGATATGCTCGATCGATTGCGTGCGGTTGCTCAGGAATTTGTTGAGGAAAAGCAGCACTTCTTCCACGTCTGTGAGCAGATCCTTTTCCGCCTGCGAAAGACCGCTGCTTTTGACCGGCGCGGTAACACGGTTGCCCACAAACACCAGTAGGGGCTTTTCGATCCGGAATTCCCGCAGCGCATCCGCATTGACCTCAAACAGCTTCATTTGCTGATAGAAGGACAGCAGGCATCCGACCAAATACAAATGCTTCTGTTCAGGATCCACGGTACCTTGCAGATTGTAAATGCGGTAGTCCTTGCCGTATCCGTCGCTGTAGAAATACTTGTAGGAATAATCCATAATGATGGATTTACCATATTCCTCCATTAGTGCCCGAGCGTCTCTGGCCTGCTGGGTATTGCCGGTGGCATTGGCTTTCAGCGCCTGTTTGAAGGTGGCGGAATACTCAAAGGCAAAGCCTTCTTCGGAAAGACGGGTGCGGTAATCGTACCACACGTCGCCGGACAGGCCGCGATGCCCCTCATCCACCAGCACCAGATTGTTCTGCTCAAAGCTGTCAACAGAGACAGTCTTGATCTTGCCTTCCTCTTTCAGCTTGTTCATGTCGATTACGATGACATCATCCCGGCGGGTAGTGAAGCCGCGATCTTTCTGGAACATTGCTGCGGGAATGGAAGAAAGGGCGAGTTCTTCCAGGTGCTGATTGCTCATGCCCTCGTTGGGCGCCAGCACGATAATCTTGTTAATGGACAGCCTGCTGTTGATCCGCTTGGCCCGCTTGAAATAATGTAGAAACTGCAGAATGTTCATGTGCATGATCAGCGTTTTGCCGCTGCCGGTGGCGCACATAAAAGCCAGCTTGTTTAGTTTATCCGTCGTATAGGGCTGAAAATCAATGAGCCCGAGGGACCGGTCTTTGACCTGCCGCAGCCATTCATTGAGATCAGTGCAAAATGTGTCCGCATCGGAAAAATACCGATCCAGATACATTTCCGTGAAGAGCAGGGCGACATACTGGAAATACTTCCATTGCAGCCCGCCGCGCTTCTCTCCGATCTGGCGGGTGTGACGGCAGATGTTTTCATCATACAGGCGCAGTTTTTCCGGCGTGACAGCAGCGCCTCGCATCTGGCAGATATGGGCGATATAGGTGTAGAAATATGTGTTGCCGCTTTCGTTGACGCCCTCGTATTCGCTGCCGTTCAGCTTTTCACTGAGAGCACTGATGGAGTCGATTTTTAGCTCATGCAGGAAATACCGGAACAGAACAAGTTGATCGTCGAAAGAGGCCTGCGGGGCGGTTCTTCTTGCCATACTCACGCCTCCTCGAACATACGATTTTTGAATTCGGTTTCCGTCATACGCACCGTCCAGCCTTCGCTTTTACCGCGCAGATTTTCAAGGTTGCTGTCGCCGTTGACGAAAATCACGTCATACTTGCGATCTTCGGCGTTGTTGCGGCAGGTGGTGAAGAACGCATCCAGCGCCGCATTGGAGGCAACAATGTCATCCGTCACGCTGCGCCAAATTACCAGTGCGCGGCGACCGTCGGGCAGCGTGCCTTCGATCTGCCGGAAGGCGTACTGTCCGCTGATATCTCTGACCAACTCCACAGCGCCTTCGTAAGCAGGATGCTCGGCGGGCTTGCTGAGCCAGTAGGAGATAGCGCTCTGCCGGGTGACCGTCAGACCGATCAGATAATTGAAGGTCTCGACCAGATCCACCGGGCGCTCCTTGCATTCATTCTTCTCGGTGATCTTCATAGTGTAGGCGAAGGGATTGGAGAAAGCCTCCACGTCCAGCAGGCTGCCGCGGCTCTCAAAATCCACCATGTAGTGGATCATGTAATCCTCGCCCAGCAGCGACTTGAGTTGTCCGCCGTTGTCGGAAAGCTGGATATTGGAAAGGGCATCTTCATAGCTCTCAAGCCGCATATACTTGATAATCTGGGATATACCGCCATCGCGCTGCTGCGGTTTTCCGTCCTTCCAGTCAGAAGCATAGACAACTTTCTGCATACGAGGCTTTGTAACAGTATCGAAGTATTCGCCCATTTCAGCCAAAATGTATTTGCGTTTTCTCTGATCCTTTCGGTTCAGAAGAATTACTGCATGACCGGTAGTAGCCGATCCGCCAAAAAGATCAAGTACAATGCTCTGTTCATCATTTCCTACAATTGAATGTAGAGAATCTTTTGTAGAGTACACAGATTTTGGAAAACCGAACACATTGCGTTCTCCAAACATACTTTTCAACAAATTTGTTCCATGTGAAGAAGAATCGTATTTTGAATCACACCATATTGTCTTAGGTTTTCGCCCGCCTTTAATCCGATCCTTTAATTGCACATAAGCATATGACTTTTCTGTTTTCAGAACAAAATCGCCTGCTTCGCCGGCACGCAGGATCTTCTCTCTGTCCGACCAGCGCCAGACGCGGCAAAGCCCGCTTGTGTCTATAGGCATAATCTTGAATGCAGAAGGATATTTTTGCAAGAAGGCACTCTCACTGTAAGACACCACATTTCCGTCTTCTATAGTCAATATACACGACGGAACATACTCTGCGGGGACTTCTTCTGTGCGTTCGCCGCCTACCGCAAAAAGCTTTCCTTGTTCGTCAAAGAAAAGTGAAAATTCAGAATTGGGCCTATCTTGCGGAGTAGACCATCCTCCGCTTCGCCTGAACGGAAGCAACCGATATGCAATTTCATCATCATCGCCTGTGTACGCACTTTCCTGTTCTGTCGTAAGTTCCTGATCGACGATTTCTGCTAATTCCGGATTTTTTGCATAGCAGAGGCAATACTCATGACAAGTTGCGTAAAAGCTGTTAATGCCACGCCCCCGAGGATTGCTTTGAATAACGATTGTGCCGATATACCGCTCTGCGCCAATGACTGTATCTAACACAGCTTTCAGATCATACAATTCTTCGTCATCAATCGTAATCATCAGCACACCATTTTCGTCCAGTGTTTCGTATGCCGCGCTTACACGATCTGCAATCATGGACGCCCAAGACGAATGCTTGTAGTTGTTTTTATAAATGAAGGTGGATTCATTTGTATTGTAGGGAGGATCCAGATATACACATTTCACTTTACAGGCAAAACGCCGCTGAAGCATTCTGACTGCCTGGTAGTTATCGCTGTTAACCAGCAGACCATCCGTCTGCTCGTCCAAATCCGGTATACTTTCCAGCAGCTTGAATTTGAACGTGTTGGAGAAATGCTTGGTATCGATGATCAGATTCTGATTTTGACGCAGAAAATCGACGGACGGCGGGTTCGTCCAGCCTTCCGCTTCGTCGATGGCGTACATGTCGATCCATTCATCAATCTGCGCCTTATTGGAAATGATTTCTGCCCAGAAGGATTCGTCGATCTTATCCAGGGTGATGCACCAGTTGGTTTCCACCACGAATTTCTTCTTCAGCCACAGCTTCTTCTGGAAATCCTCAATCTGCGCAAGGAAATCGATGATGATTTTACCGACGCGCTTGATGGCTTTCACCTTGGCAAGGTAGGTCTCCACACGGACTTCGCTGTCGGTGTCCAGATCCTCCAGATGCATAACTTCACTCTTAATGAAGAAATCCAGCTCGCGTGTAAGAAAACCACGCAAATCTTTGTGGATGAAATAATCGAAGGTGTTCTTTGCAACATAGCCCTTCAGATGCTTCTCTATCAGGGTAGTGGTCTCCTTGCCCTTGCCTGTGGGGATAGGCGCGATCAGGGGATTCATCTCTGCCCGCCGCAGAGAAAGCAGCCATTGGGTAATTGCGGCATAGTTCTCCTCTGCATACTTCTTTTTCTTGTCTGCGGGAATATCATACACGAATCGGATCACGATTTCCGCAGCATCCGGATCATATTCAAATCGCTTGATGCCCGGGTAGTTTTCTTCATCCTCCGTAAAGAGCATGAAGGTGCGCTTGCTGTCCTTGTTCTCTTTGTTATTGTTCTGCTCCGTAGTAGCGTCCACCAGGCGGAAATGGACAGTGATCCCGTCGAAAACGAAGGTGTAATCTTTGAAATTCTCGCTGGTTTTGATGTAGTACTGATCCTGATTTGCCCAGTAGAGCTTTACTTCCTCGCCCTCGTAGGGGATAGCGTACACGCCTTCCTTGTACCGACGCTTGGAAATAAAATCTCCATCCTCATAGTACCGGTTGAAGAAGGAATATAGTGCAGAATACACGTCCGTCTCCAGTGCGGCCAGATCAGCACCTTCCGCAAGCTGCTTCTGGAGCTGCAAATACTGCTGCTTCTTCTGAGCAGTATCGGGGAGAGCATCCACAGTCATGCCCATTTCTGACACGCTATCCTCAATTTGCTTCATTTTGGCGCGGATTTCTTCCTTGCTGCCCTGCGCGAAGGGAGCAAGTGTTTCCTGTACCATCTGCGGCAGACGCTCTGTCAGGAATTCTTCAATTTGTGCCTTGCGAAGGTTCATAACGCGATAGATACCAAAATCAAGATCTGATTTGTCGAGTTCAAAAATCTGTTTCAGCAGGCTTGTAAAGCGATTTAACCGTTCATTCATAATGATACTCCCAATTCTCTATTTTGCGCCGGAAAGCATTTCCTTCAATACTGTCCGAATATTGTTCCATTCATCCGGATTGGTCCTGATTAGATCTTTGATATCAGTCGGTATTTCCTGCCTGCATTTAGCAGCCTTGTCAAACAAGTCATTGGATTTAATCTTATCTTCCGTAAGAAGATTTGCATCCAGCACTTCGAGCATTTTCTCGAGAATTTCCTGCGATGGGGGCGTGCCAGCTAAACTCTCATAGAAGTATGGCTTGTTGATCCCAACCGCTGTACAAAAATCGACCTTACTCATGCCTGTTTTGCAAATCTCTGCTACAAGAAATTCGCCGAATTCAGACAGGTCCTTCTTGCGTTTACCCATCTGCAGTTATCCTCCCTTCAAAAAGTATGCATGTAAACATACTAACATATTATTTGGGCAAAAACAAGCCCTTTGAAGCTGTGAAAAGACCTTGCCACCAGAGATAGGTAACTCCTCACAGTGAGTGTGAGGAGCTGCTTTGTCAAAGAAGTTCTTTTGTCTTTCGTGCCAGGTATAATGGAAGGTTGGTAATGGCTCCATCCTTCCGGTAACCCCGCTTGGAGTAGCGCAGGGCGTACTCCGGCTGGCGGTCGGCGATATACTTTTTAAAGGAAGGAGCGGATTTATCCTCGCCGCCCTTGGCTTCCACGGGGATGATTTTGGTGCCGTACTGGATAAGGAAATCAATTTCACTGTTTTTATCGGAGTAATAGCGGGGTTCCACATCGAACTGGCCGCGAAACTGCTGCAGGACATAGTTTTCCGTCAGCGGACCCTTGAACTGATAATCTGTCTTCAGCAGAATGGCACTGTTATCAATGCCTGCCATGTGTTTGAGCAGACCGGTGTCGAACACGAAGAGTTTGAACTGGTCCAGTTTGTCAAAGGCTGCCAGAGGATGCTCCATCTTAGAGACATTGTAGACGCGATTCAACATCCCGGCGGAGACCAGCCACTCGATGGCTTCCTCAAAATCTCGGGCCCGGCCACCCTCGCGGACAGCTCCGTACATAAATTTCTCGTTTGGCTTTGCCAGCTGGGCCACAATGCTGCGGAACACCATCAGAATGCGTCCGCTGTTGACTTTACCGTTGTGTTTAGAAAAATCGTTTTCGTAGACCTCAATCAGCTCCTTCTGAATCTGCGAGATCTTTGCCGGGTCCTTATGGGTGATCCACGAGGAGACACACTCCGGCATTCCACCGATGATCAGGTAATAGTTGAATGCCTCCAGCAGCCGATTGTGGAAAATTTCCTCGATCGGCTGCTCTTTTTGGATACTGGAATAGTAGGCGTACAGGCTCTCATCCGTGGCCTCCAGAAACTCGTCAAAAGTCAGCGGATAGATGTCCAGCAGATTGACCATGCCCACGGGATAGGACTTGGGCTGCGCCAGGAGGGTTCCCAGCAAACTGCCCGCGGCGATTACATGGTATTCGTTGGCCTTTTCCTTGAAATATTTCAAAGTATTTAGTGCTTCCGGGCACTCCTGAATCTCGTCGAAAATAATCAGTGTTTTTTCCGGAAGAATTTTCTCCCCGGTGATCAGGGACAGCAGTTCGATGATCCGCTGGGGATTTTTATTGGCCTCAAAGATGGATTTCAGCTCATCTTCCTCATCAAAGTTGAAGTAGACATAGCTGTCGTAGTAGTTCTGCCCGAACTCTTTCATCAGCCAGGTTTTTCCCACCTGCCGGGCACCTTTCAGCACCATCGGCTTGCGGTCTTCACTGGACTTCCATGCTACAAGTTCCTGAATTGCATTGCGTTTCATGCGACTCACCAGCCTTCCTTTAGTACGTCAATAGCATATCACATTTTTCTGGAGTTATCAAACTATATATTACACGTTTTTCTGAATTATTATAGCCGCACAACTCCACTTTTTCTGTTACGGCTTTATCAGACTATAACTACACCTTATGCGTTGTTTCCAAGAGAGATGCAGGAGAGCGGCACGGAGCTGGCGAAGATGTTTGAAACCGGGATCAATCAATAGGGGGTTAGCGATGCCCGCAAAGAAACCCCTGTCAGCTCCTGAATAGGCATCGCAAAAGCGCTTATCCGTTGTGCTCCGATGGCCTCAAAACAGCGCCAAAATCAACACTTATTTGCGCTCTAACGCCAAATCCATGCAAGGAATATCATCACAGGGGGAAGTTTTCCTGCATTGCTTACAGCGAAGAAAATCCTTGATTTTCAACCCTTATCACGGCATATTTTCATTCGTTCTGTCTAGCATCCATGTAGACAGATTTGAAAAGCGAAATTTCCGTTCTGGGAAATTCTGAGAACCGAATATGATACATTGATCGAATCAGCATATTTTCCAGTTCACGAAGTCATGGGATTAAGTCCGATTCCATAAGATTCTTTCCTGAACAGCGTTCCGTGTTCACAGTTTCGCGGCACACGATTTCGTGCAACTTGGCTTCCAAATCGGTAAATATTTCACGGATTCCATTTGCCTTGCCGCGAAGAGGGAAAAAGCATATCTATAAGAACAAAAGCGGATGTCTGAGGCCTTTCCCTCGGACATCCGCTTTAGCATTTCATTGTCATAGTATAATTATTTCTGCATAGGGGCTTTTCTCGTCACTTCAATCTACTGTACCACGACTGTACCATTTTGGCGTGCAGCTTTATGAAACAGCGTGGAGTTTTATGCCCCTTGAAATTTGAAAAAGCTTGTTCCCGTAAGGATTTACGGGCATTTATGCTTCTTTATAGATTTATGAAATCAGGTCAAATTCTTCCGATACCTAATTTCATAGTTTTCTCTATCTCCTTAAAATGTCTTGATTTTCAAGGGCTTCCGGAATCCGGCGCGTTTGGTTTACGCCATTTTCGCATGGACTTATATGCTAGGAAACCCTGCCTGATTCAAATTGCCGCACAGCCTGATCCAAGGATTCAGATGTGACATGGACGTATCTGTCCATCGTTGTTTTTATACTTGCGTGACCAAGCAGCTTTTGCAGCACCTTCGGCTGCATCCCGCATTCAATTGCTCTTGTGGCGTAGGTGTGGCGTAAAGCGTGCATACAAAAGTGCTTGATCCCCGCTTCGTCGCAGAGCTTATATAAGTGGGTATCCAAGTAATAGACTTCTATATTACAAAAGCATCCATTGTAAAAGGTATAATTCGCAAATGGAAAAATAGGATTGAAGAACATATATTTGACAATAAACTAAGAACCGCGGCAATGTATAATTCAATTATTAAGAGAATCGAAGATGAAAAAGCCCTAAACACTATTGATAATAATGTGAATATGTAATGCTGTCTATGGTCGGTTTTCTGTCATATTCCTGGCAGGCACCCGCCGATGACAAGGAAATCGAATCGTGGTAAGATTGTAGCGTCGAATAGTGGGTATGGCAATTTCACCGCCTTTTGCAAAGCGCAGAAGGCGGTTTTTTTCATACCTAAACTTCATCAAGGAGGAACCTACATGACAGAAAAGCTAACCCTCAAGGAGCGTGCCGTGCGGGGCTACTGGTCCATTGTCGGCATTGTCAGCGCACTCATCCTTTCGTTGCAGCCCGTGCTTGCGGATGACATCTGGTCGCGATTCTCGACCATCATGAAGGATGTATACGGCGAGTTGGTCGGGATATCCACCATTGTGGCCGTTACGGCAGCCGCTGTAGCGCTGCTCATCAGGATGATCTCGCGCAATCAGCGTGCCGTGGATGAAGCGACGAGTTGGTTGAAAAGAATCATCGTCACATGGCTGGTACTCAATACGCTTGGCTTCGCGGTAGCATACTTGCAGCCCCTGATCCAGGGCGGCATGTATAACGGGTAATGAGTAAAACTTTGATATCCGGCGGCAAGGAGGTGAGCGTCGTTGGATCTTAGCTGGATTTTTGAAAGTATCGTGAATTGGGTAGCGTCCATCGTAACAAGCATCATGGACGCTGTCTCCGGCATCTTTTTGAACGCCTTGGGGACGGACATGACCGCCATGGAGCAGTATTTCCCTTTCGTAACCGAGGCATTCTTCATATTTCAGTACACAGCATGGGCGCTGCTGTTCTTAATAACGGTCTGGCAGCTATTTCGCGTGTTCGGCGGGCCCGTGACCGAAGCGGAAAACCCATGGCAGCTCCTGGCTCGAAGCGCTATCTTCGCTATATTGATAGGCTATGCTAAGCCGATATTCCTGCTGGCGCTGGACATTGCCCGCGCTCCGTACACCGCCCTTATGGATGCCACAATGGACCCGGGTAGCTTTACGTTTGCCGGGGTGGAGCAGGTTCTTACAAACGGCTTGAGCACAATGGTTTCGACAATCACTGTGGTCGGCCCGCTACTGACCATCATACTCATGATTTCCTTGGGCTGGAACTACTTCAAAATGCTTCTGGAATGTGTTGAGCGATATGTTGTCGTGGGCGTTTTGTGTTATACCTCACCGCTGGCGTTTTCAATGGGCGGTAGTAAAACAACGAATAATGTGTTCAAGGGCTGGACCCGCATGGTGGGTTCACAACTCCTGTTACTTGTCCTAAACGTATGGTTCCTGAGAGCATTCAATTCCACTGTCGGCCAGTTCATCGGTAACGGCGGCGCGCTTTCCACCGGACAGGGCAGCATATTTCTTTGGATGTTCGTTGCGCTGGCTTTTCTGAAGACGGCGCAGAAGTTCGATAGCTACCTTGCTGCAATGGGGTTGAATGTGGCCCAAACCGGCAGCAGCATGGGCATGGAGCTCCTTATGGCGGCCCGTGTGATATCCGGCGTGGCCTCCGGCGGAGCTAAGACGGCCGGTAGCGTATTCCGCGGAGCAAACGGTACTGCGGGCGCATCAGGAACAGCAGCAACAAGCGGCGGGTTCTTCGCGGGCTTTGCAAGCCGCTTTAAGCCAAATTCGTATGTGCGTGACGCTGTTGTGGAAGGTGGAACACGCATGGGCGCGAGCGGCAGCGCTGGCTTTGTCGCCCGTGCATTCGGTGGCATGGCTGCCCGCAATGGTGCAACACTCTCAAGCGAATCCATCGCTTCTGTGGCGGCTCGACCAGGTAATGTATCCGGCACGATCACCGGTGAGATCGCCGACCGAAGTGCGGCGAACTATATGCCGCAGCTTCAGGGTTACAGCCTGAGCAGCACTGATATCACCGGCGGTCGTATATCGACAATGGCGACCGGCGCAGACGGCAAGACCTCCGAGGTTGAGATGTTCAACGCTTCGCAGTTCGAGCGCCCGTCCATGCCCCATTCCACCGTTACCGCAAAGGACGGCAGCCAGTGGTATCAGACGGCCACCGGCGATGGCGCAGGCAGCTTCTATACACCCGCGGCATTTGCCGGTATGGGCGTGGGAGAAACGCTTTCGCAGGATCAGGTAACCGCGGCATTCGGCGATTCTGTAGCCGATGGTACAACGCTTCGCACTGTGGGGCATCCGGAAGAAGGCGTGCTGGAGGCAAGTCATCCGGATTATGGTACAAGCATGTGGTACAACAGCGCCATGTATCAGGAGCCGGATGCTCCTCACGATACCATCCAGTCCATGGACGGCGTCGGTTGGTATGCCATGCAGCCGCACAACGATGTGCCGCAGTTTGAACCGCCAACTGAGGAGGCAAAAGCATACAACCAGGCGCAGTTCCAGTCCTTCATGCCCGGCTATGAAACCCAGCCCGCGTATGTGGATACATCACGCGCAATGGACGGAGTTATCGACGTGCGGCACGAGGATGGCAGCGCCATGCGCTTCTACGACCATACCCAGTTCCAGTCTCCTCGCGGCGACTATACCGTGTATGAGGACAAGCGAGGCGGTCAGTGGTACGCCATACCCGGCACGCCTGTTGTGGAGCGGCGGCCCGTATACGAAGGCGGTAAGCCCGTATATGACGGCGATCAGGTCAAGACCACGCAGGTGGAGGCTATACGATACAAGAGCACGCTGACGCGGTACGCCGATCCCCAACCCCGGGATATGAGCGAGAAGAAACCGCCGAAGCGCAAGCAGTAAGACTGATGTAACGAATGGAGCGCACCCGATATTGGGCCGCGCTCCTTTTCCTTTGGAGGAGGTGAAACGGTGTCGGAGCAGGATAAGCAGCAGTTGGGCGATGGTTCAACCAATTACGCGGACGCGGCGCAAAAGACCGCTAAGGCCATCAAGGAAGCAGGAAAAGCGGCGGCGGAGAAAACGGCGGCCGCTGCGGGCGAGGCTACCGCCACCCCCACCGCCGCCGTTGCACAGGCAGGCGTAGAAGGCGGAAAGGCCGTAGCGGAGGTGGCGACAGGCACCGCGGCGGGCGGGCCATGGGGCGCGATCATCGCGGCCGCCTGGGCGCTTCGTAAACCCATATTCAAGATGCTGATCTGCATTGGCCTCGTGATACTGTTCTTTATCATGGCGGTGGTCACGCTGCCCAGCATCATCAGCAATAACCTGTTTCATACAGACCCCTCCACGGTAGACCCTGACGGCGCGGTGGACTTGATCGAGCGCGCCGATGATATGTCGGATGTGGTGGCGGCCTGTATACAGAACGGCTATGACACGGCATTGGCCCGCGTGGAGCAAATCATCGAGGAGAACGGCTACGATTACGAAACGTCCATGGATGCGCTCATCAACTACGGCAGCCTGAACCCGGACTATGAGGTCTGCTATGTATTCGCCGCCTACTCCGCTTCCATGGGTCAGGTCGGCACGAGCGAGGCTGATATGCGGCGCAAACTGGATGCCGTAGCAGAGCAGATGTTCAAGGTAACGTATGTTGAAAAGGAGTTTGAGCGGGTCATTCCGTTGACATACTCTACTTATACACCCGTCACGCTGACAGTTGTGACAGGCAGAACCAAGATCGGCGAGGTCAACGGCGTGCCGAAATACAGCTACGCCACGGCCACGCGAACCTATTACGTCCCCTCCGGCGAGGGGATAACGGAAACGGAGATACAGCGCACGGCCTATTCGCCTGTCAGCGTGGATATCCCCGTATACTCCCGTGGTATCATCGTGGGCGTCAGCTCCGAAACGTACTATGCGGCGAGCGATGCGGAGACGCTTACGCCGGATACCGAGATCGTGAAATACGCCGAATGCACGATAGCTCCCTTCAATGAGGGCGTTATCTATACGGCTTTTGATATAGACCCGGACGCCATATATGAGGAGACGACCGGCACGACCTACGGCGCTGCCATCAAAACCATGGCAGACGCCTTGAAGATGACGCTCTACGGCACGCTTGCGGCAGGCGACATTCCGGAGCTTACAAGCGAGGAGCTTATCGGCATCGTGGGCGGGCTCAATACCACCGACGCCCGAAAGAAGCTGATAGAAACGGCGCTTTCCCTTGTGGGCAAGGTCTCTTATTTCTGGGGCGGCAAAAGCCCGGCGGGCTGGAACGACGATTGGGGCAAGCCCAAGAAGGTGACGGGCTCCGGCTCCGTTACCTCCGGTACGATCCGCCCTTACGGCCTTGATTGCAGCGGGTTTACGGATTGGGTTTACAAGACCGCGCTTGGCCAGTCCATAGGCACGGGCAGCGCAAATCAATGGAGCAAGTCGACAGAGATCTCCGCATCGGAGCTGCTTCCCGGCGATCTTGGCTTCAAGGCCAAGCCCTCCGACCCCGGTACGAACCATGTGCTCATGTATGTGGGACTGACCTCGGACGGCAAAAGGCAGTGGGTGCATTGTTCAAGTTCCAAGGGCGGCGTTGTGCTCAACACGCCGAGCTATGTGAAATACTATCGCCGTCCCAACGGGATCGACTACAGCTCGCCTGCCGGCGGCGGCACAGGCGAGCTCGGCACACCGCTTTATACGCTCAAGGTCAATGTAACGCATTATTGCGCTTGCAGTAAATGCTGCGGTAAGAATGCCAACGGCATTACCGCGAGCGGCAAGCGCGTTGCGCCGGGCATGGTGGCAATGTCCAGCCACTATCCCTTCGGCACGGTGCTGGTCATCAACGGCGAGGTCTATACCGTGGAGGATCGAGGCGGCAGCGGCATTGAGAACGATATCGCCCGCGTGGATATTTACGTTGAGGATCATAAGCAAGCCCTGCGGCTTGGACGCTATTGGGCTGAAGCTACATTCTATCGGATAGGACGGTAACGCACATGGACGAAAAGGAATTCAACAATACCTACGCCATACCGGCGAACTATACGGACAGCGGCAAGCTCTTGGGCGGAATGCTCGAAACGCGAAACACCATCGAGGCCATCGTCATGCTCGGTCTGGTGGGGTATCCGGAGGTCGCATGGCTGCATGTGGATACCACCGTGAAGGTGGTTATCATGACGGTGACGCTGATCCCGCTCGGGGTCGTGTCGCTCATGGGTATCGGCGGCGACAGCCTGATGCAATACCTCAGCCACATCGTAAGGTTCGGCTTGAACCGCAGAAAACTGCATTACAGAAGGATTGGATATAAGTATGGAAGCGCAAAAGAAACCCACAAAAAGCAGAAAAAGAAGAAGCAAAACAAGTGAGTTTGTGCAGGATTTCCTGCCCGTCAGGGAGATCCGCAACGGGATCATCGAAACCACCGACGACCGCTATGTGAAGATCATCGAGATACTGCCCATCAACTTCCTGCTTCGCAGCAGCGAGGAGCAATACAACATTATCTCATCGTTTGCAACATGGCTGAAGATCAGCCCCATGAAGCTGCAGTTCAAGTCGGTGAGCCGCAAAGCGAATTCCGATAAGCATGTGGCCATGGTGCGGGAAGAACTCTCGCGGGAAGAAAACCAGCAATGCCGTCAGCTTGGGGAGGAATACCTGCGGCTCATAAAGGATGTTGGCAACAAGGAAGCGCTGTCGAGGCGCTTTTTCCTTATCTTCCAGTACGAGCCCCCGGCGGGCAAGCGCAGCAGCGGCGAGAGCTATGCGGATATTTACGGCATGATCCAGACGGCGGTACAGAATGCCAAGACTTATTTCATGCAGTGCGGCAACGCCATTGTGCAGCCCGAGGATGAGGACGCCTTTACCGCTGAGGTGCTGTATATGTTCTTCAACCGCTCCTCCTGCGTCAACGAACCGTTCCAGAGCCGTGTGGAGCGGGTCGTGGTGGACACCATGAAGGCCAAGGGCAAGATCATCGGGCTTGACGCCGTGCCACACATACGCCCGGCCAACTTCATCGCGCCCCGCGGGATCGACTTTTCATATTATAACTTCGTGGTGATGGACGGTATGTACTATTCGGTCATGCACATCCGAAGGAACGGCTTCCCGCATACGGTGCGGGGAGGCTGGATGTCGAGCCTCATCAACGCCGGCGAAGGCGTGGACATCGACGTTCACCTGCGCCGTGAGAACCGTGGCAAAACGCTGGATAAAGTGGCGCAGAGGATACGGCTAAACAGAACCAAGCTCCGGGGCATGCAGGACACCAGCACCGATTATGAGGAGCTGACCGGCAGCATACAGTCGGGCTACTACATCAAGTCCGGCATCGCCAACAACAATGAGGACCTGTTCTATATGTCCGTGTTCATCACCATTTCGGCCCGGACATACGAGGAGCTTCTATGGCGCAGGGGGCAGATGACGGATCTCTTGAAGTCCATGGATATGTACGTGGGCGACTGCAACTTCCAGCAGGAGGCCGCATTGCGCTCCGTCATGCCGTTTCTCTGCATCGACCCGAACATCGAGAAGAAGGCGCAGCGGAACATCCTCACAAGCGGCGCGGCGTCCACATATATGTTCACCTCGTTTGAGATGAGCGATGATTCAGGTGTCTTGCTCGGCATCAACCGGCACAACAACTCGCTGTGCGTCGTTGACCTGTTCAATACGCGCGTCAACAAAAACGCGAACGTGACCTTGCTTGGCACCTCCGGCGCGGGCAAGACCTTTACCATGCAGCTGCTTGCGCTCAGGATGCGAATGCGCGGAATCCAGTGCTATATCCTTGCGCCGCTCAAAGGCCATGAATTCAAGCGTGCCTGCGCTGCGGTCGGCGGAACCTACATCAAGATAAGCCCCGGCTCCACCAACTGCATCAACGTCATGGAGATACGAAGGACGCTGAGCCCGGAGATGGAGCTGATCGACGAGATGGACTACAACAGCGAGGATTCACTGCTGTCGCGGAAGATTCAACAGCTATTGATCTTCTTTAGCCTCCTGATACCGGATATGAGCAATGAGGAAGAACAGATGCTGGATGAGGCTCTGGTGAGGACCTACCGCCAATTCGGCATCACCCACGACAACGACTCCCTGTATGCCGATAAGGCGCATACCCGATATAAGAAGATGCCCATTCTCGGCGATCTGCACAAACTCTTGGAAGCAAACCCCTTAACGCAGCGTCTGGCTATCATCGTCAGCCGTTTTGTAACTGGCAGCGCCCAGAGCTTCAATCAGCAGACCAACGTGAATCTTGAAAACAAGTATGTGGTCATCGACATCAGCGAGCTCAAAGGTAAACTGTTACCCGTGGGTATGTTTATCGGCCTCGACTACATCTGGGATCAGGTTAAGTCGGACAGAACGAAGCGCAAAGCCATCTATATCGACGAGATATGGCAGCTCATCGGGGCGTCCTCCAATCGGCAGGCGGGTGGGTTTTGCCAGGAGATATTCAAGATCGCACGCGGCTACGGCGCGGCCGCGATCGCAGCCAGCCAGGACCTATCCGACTTCTTCTCCCTTGAGGACGGCAAATACGGCCGGGCCATCATCAACAACAGCAAGACCAAGATCATCCTCAATCTGGAGCCGGACGAAGCCGAGTATGTGCGGGAGACATTGAAGCTCACCCGCACGGAGATACGCAGCATCACCCAGTTCGAGCGCGGAGAGGCATTGATCAGTTCCAACAACAACAAAGTGCCGGTGCTGGTACGCGCCTCCAAGGTGGAGCAGCAGCTCATTACAACCGACAGGGCCGAGCTCGCTGCCATTCTCAAGGAGCGGCAGCAAACGCAGAAGACGCATACAGAGGATAATGCGTTTTCAGAAGAATAAAACGTATTCACGCAAACGCCTTATTATACGGGCCTTTTCCACGATGGCTGCTTTCATAGAAAACGCTTAGTGGCACGGAATACGTTTTTCGGCATTAAAAACGCTTTTCAGAAGGAGGTGTTCGCCCTTGCTTTTGCAGGATGAACAGTATGTGATCAAATGGTTGTCCCAATACGGGGCGCTCGAATATGAGCAGGTGTTGCGCCTGCTGAACAAACCGGTATCGACTGCGGAGAAGATCATACGCAATCTCAAGAGATGGCTTTACATCACGGATATCGAGGGCGGATATCTGGGTATTGACCCCACCGTCCGCCCCGACCCAAAGACCATCGCGGCCGTGTGGGTGCTGCTCAAATATGGAACCGAGGTAGCGCCCATGGAGCACTTCCCCGCGACTTATCCCTCGCAGCTGTTTTTTTTGAAGCAGCAGACCGGGTACGAGATCATTGTTATAGGTGCGGAGGAAGGGCATCTGCTCAAGCTCCTTCAGCCGGAGGACGACATCAAATACATCATCGTGCTGCCGGATATCGCTATGGTGCAGGGCTTGCGGATTCCTAATGCGCCATGTCTGTTTGCGGTGCTGAAGGACGCGCCGGACGGCAAAGAGCCGCACATTACATTCTATAACGGAGGTCAACATGGAAAAGAAAACACCGTCCCCGTTTAAGCGGGATATAGACCGCGCCTACAAGCGGCTGCAGCTTGCTTCCATGGTGCTAGGAAATGTCAGCGAAGCATACGACACGGGCGATTTGAAGGAAGCCTATCGGAACGCTTTCGAGTTCGCATACCACGCGGAACGGCTCACACTGCTCGCAAGGTCGCTTCCTGCTTTGACCGGATCGCCCGCCGCAAGGCCGAAGGTGGAGCGCCAGATCAAAGAGGTGCTGCCGCTTCACATAGGCTATACCGCAGAGGGCTGGTTCGGCGTGGATATGCCTGCGCTTCTGCCAAAAAAGGAACATGGCGGCGCTGAATACATTCGGCACAGCCTGTACCTTGCTCTGGGCGAATACTTCAAATGCCACGAGAAGCTGCGGATCGACAACTGCGTGCTGACCGTGTGCCACAGGTATGATAAGAGCCGTCCGGAGCGGGAATACCGTGACCATGACAACATCGAAATGAACGCCATCATCGATGCGCTTGCCCTGTATACGCTATACGATGACGCTCCGCTTCGCTGTGAACACCACTATTGTTCGCTTACGGACGACAGGGACGCAACAACGATATTGCTCGTTCCGCAACCTGAATTCCCTGTCTGCTATGAGCGCATCAAAACCGACCCGCAAACGCTGCTTCCACTGTTCCCTTAACACCCAAAACGCCGAAAAAACATACGCGTTTCGAGGCCGAAAACGGCCTTTCTGAAACACGTATGCCGAGAAGCGGTAAAAATATCGATAAACCGGGCACATTTCCTGAAACGCGACGCCGATTTTGAGGGGAAGAGAGCAGTCAGAAGCACTAAATGCCAAACCGAAAGGTCGTGACGCCATGATATACATTCGCCCGGGCGCACATGTGCTTGAGCTGCTTGAACTGCTGTCCGTCGCGGGCGAGTTCCCCATGAGCGCCCTCTCTATATTGGGCAATCAGCGCACCATGCGGGAGCTTGTTTGCAAATTGGAGGACAAGCAGGAGATCGAGGTGAGCTGGAGCGGCAAACGATATTGCGCACGGCTGCTATCCATCAGCGGTAAACGAGGCCTTATGCGTAATATCCGGCTGCACAAAAGCGCCTTACCCTTATTGGACGAGCTGCATCCGGCTGCTGTGGATTACTACCTCTCCGCGTTCCGCAACCACGCCTTCTCCGGCAAGCGCGGGGACATCGAACGCAACCACAGAGTCGCCGAGACGCTGGCCATGATGTTTTCATCGGGCATAGAGATACGGCCTTATCTGCTGCCGAGGCTTCAGACAGAGCATATAGAACCGACCGTTGGTGACATGCCATGCTTCTATCCCAGCCGCATCGTCAAAAAGCTGGACGGCGATTCCATGAACAAAACCGGCTTCACACGCATGACGGGTCTGTTGTTGAAAAAGGGCGTGGGATTTGCCGTATACAACACGCGGAACGCTGTTATGAAATGGCACGGCGACGGAGAACTCAAAGCCATGCAGCAATGTGAGGATTTGGCGAGGCGCAACGCCGGCGTGGACGCGCTTTGCGGCGCGATCCTGTTCGGCAGGAGCGGCAGCGTGGCGCTCGATACACTCATGGAAACCAACAAAGCTGGCCGCAGGGATTGCCGCATTGACCACATCTACACGGCGGTGCATTTCGTGCCATTGAACGATGATGGAAAAAGCCTGCTACGGCTGCTCACGATACCAGCGCTTCAGTCGCGGCTCAGGAGCGTACTGTTTCCACTGCGTCTTCAGGTGAACGGATTCGTGGAATGCGACTGCGACGCCGTTGACGGCGGGAAGTACATTCTATCTCACTTGGATGGCGACCTTGCGAGGCTCGTCCGTTTCCGGCTCGCCGCTATCGAGGATGCGGAGCATCGGTATGAAGCGGTCTGTTATCCGTGGCAGCTCGAATACGCGAAGCCGTTTCTCGGTGAGCGTATAGAACTCAAACTGATCGACCCGGCCCGCATCGCCGCAGCCTTACAAGGGAGGTGACCCATATTGGATAAACGCAAGGCCGGCATTCTGCTGGCCTGTTTGCTTGGCTCAGTTCTGCTGTTGTATCTCGGCGGCCTGCTGGGCCAGCTGCTATACAACTACGAAGAATGGATGCGGCAGGACGGTATGACTGGCGGCGTGCTCATGGCCGAGCTCAAGGCGAGTCCGCTCTACTGTATCCCTTACGCATTCACCGCGAGCGGCCTAAAGGGTACGCTCTTTCTTTTGCTTGGCACTGGCGGCGTCGTGCTGTATGTCAAGCTGCACGATAAGTTCGGCAGCAAGGAATACGACGCGAGGAACTTCACCCGCTCGAAATCCGGCGCGTATGGCACGGCGGGCTGGATGGAGCCGAAGGATGTGAAAAAGGTATTCGAGGTCGCGCCGCCGGACAAGGCGCAGGGTACGATCCTTGGAGAGCTGAATGGTCAGGCGGTTTGTCTGCCTGTTGATACGAAGCTCAACAGGCACCTTCTAATCTTCGGAGCGTCCGGCACCATGAAGAGCCGGGCCGTGATTCGCCCGTACCTCATCAAGAGCGTCAAGCGTCAGGAATCAGTGATCGTGACAGACAGTAAATCGGAACTGTATAACGATATGGCGGGCTATTTCATTGATAACGGGTATGAGGTGAAGGTTTTCAATCTCGTTGACCCGCGCCATAGCGATTCATGGAACTGCATGGCCGATTTGCAGCAGGATACGCTTCTTGCGCAGGTGTTAAGCGACGTCATCATCTCTAACACCAGCGGAGAGCGCGGCGACCATTTCTGGGACAATGGCGAATCCAATTTGCTGAAGGCTCTGGTGCTGTATGTCGACCACACCACCGCCTTTGGCGCGGAGCGGCGCAACCTGCCCGAAGTGTACCGCTTTCTGACCCAGACGAACGAGAAGCAGCTATCGGCGCTGTTCGATAAGCTGCCCATAGAGCACCCGGCGAGAGCGCCTTACAACCTGTTTCGTCAATCCAGCGATACGGTGCGCTCGGGCATCCTCCTCGGTCTTGGTACGCGGCTTCAAACCCTGCAAAGCGAACAGGTCAAGCGCATCCTCAGCCGCAGCGACATCGACCTGACCGCGCCCGCTAAAAGGAAGTGTGCCTATTTCGTGATACTGGACGACCAGAACAGCACCATGAACTTTCTGTCCTCGCTGTTCTTCTCGTTCCTGTTCATACGGCTGACCCGCTTGGCGGACAGCTCGCCCGGCGGCCGCTGCCCTGTGCCGGTCAACTTCGTACTCGATGAGTTTGCCAATATCGGCACCATCGGCGGGAACAACGGCCGGGATTTCGCACGCTCGGCCGCCACGCTTCGGTCGCGCTCGGTCGCGCTGGTACTGGCATTGCAAAGCCTTCCCCAGCTCCAGAACCGATACGGCAACAACCTTTGGGCGGAGATACTGGGCTGCTGTGATACGCAGCTCATGCTGGGCTGTTCAGATGATGTGACGGCAACGTATGTATCCACCCGCAGCGGCGACATGACCATCGACGTGAACTCCACCATGACCACCCGGCAAACCTTCGCTGTAGCGCAGGTCATACCGCAGTACCGCTATTCCGAGGGGCTTGGTAAGCGCCGGCTGCTCACGCCGGATGAAGTCCTGCGCCTGCCGCATGACGAGATGCTCGTGGCGCTTAGGGGCCAGAAAATGCTGCGTCTCAAGAAGCTGGATTATACCCGGCTTTCGGCAGCAAAGCGGCTGCGCCCCTGTTCCATACTGGACTACGGCTCCGGATTTTACTCGGAACCCATGAGCCCGCCTTATGAGCCGCAGCCCGCTTACGCGCCGCTTTCGCCAAGCGTTGGCGACCTTTACGAAACAGCCGCCCCACCCGAAAACTTTTGATAGGAGGAAATAAAAGCATGCCTAAGAAAATATCCGAAACCGAAACCGTTGAAACGATGAATATGGAGTTATCCACGCCCGGTACAGCCGAAGACACCGCCGTGTCCATGACTGAGAATGAAAACAGTGAAATCGCCTTGGGATCCGCCGAGGAGATTGTCGAAAAACCTGATAAAACGGTGTCCCCTACGACTGAAACGGCCGAAGCGGATATTGCACCAGATGACGGCGTCGAAGCCATTGATTCAATACCATCCCCCACAACTGAAACCGAAGAAGCCGCAAACCTTCCTCAGGCGCCTGAAGACAGGCCGGAAAACACAGCCGCAGAGCCGGTTGTACAGGAAACGCCCGAACCAAAGCCCAAGAGGTCCCGAAGAAGCGCTTCCAAGCCTGAGCCTGAATCGGTTATACAGGTAACGCCTTCACCGCAATCCGATGAACCGGCCGCTGACGCACCTGTCATAGAGACTTCGCCCACACGCAGACCGCGCAGGCGCGCAGTCGTATCCCTTGACGGCCAGCGCAGCGAGCTGACCCCCGAAGCCAGGCGCAGGCAGGACATCATCGACCTTTCAGAGTCTATGAAAAGCCGGCGCGTCATTACAGGCACCATCGCAGGCATCGAGCGCATGGATGAGAGCCCTGACCTCGCGTATGCGGTGGTCTATCATGGCGCGTTCAAGGTCATCATCCCCGCAAGCGAGATGTTTGAGTTCGATGAGGATGCTGCGGATAATTATCGCGGCGCAACGCTCTCCCGCAGGCTGGGCGCTGAGATCGACTATGTGGTAAAAGGCATCGAAACGGACGCTGGTGTTGCGGCCGGCAGCCGCCTGGTGGCCATGCGCCAGCGCAGACGCGAGTATTACCTTGACACCGACCGCAACGGCCACCATCAGCTGGAGGCGGGAGACATCGCCGAAGCAAGGGTGGTTTCGGTCATACGCCCCGGCGCCTTTGTGGAACTGTTCGGCATAGAACAGTTTATTCCGCTGGAGGAGCTCAGCTACCTGCGCTGGGTGGACGCCACGACACATTTCCGCGTGGGCGACCGGGTATTGGTGAAAATACTGGAGCTTGACCGAAGTGACCGAAACAATATCAGCCTCAAGCTCTCGGTGAAACAGGCGGGCGAGGACGCTTTTAAGCAGGCCATCAGCCGCTTCAAGGTCGGCAACATCTATGTCGGAAACGTCACGATGATCACAGCGGTGGGTGTATTCGTTTCTTTTGAAAATGTGAGCTGTCTCTGCCAGTTCCCCAAGCGCAAGCGCCCCGCCATCGGTTCGCCGGTCACGGTCAGGATACTGGGCGCGGATTTGGAGCGGCTTAGGCTCTGGGGCGCTATTGTGTATTCTTGATCGGGAGAAAAGTATGGAATATGACGTACAGGCGTTATCCATAGAGGAGACGCGCCGCCGGAAAAGCCTTTCCGACGAGGCCCGCAATATGGTGAAGCAGTCGCTGACCATAGAGGAAGAGGATGATACGGGTCTTATGATGATGTTTGAGGATTTCTATTTGCAGATATCCTTTTCCGAGCTGCATCCGTTGATGGTCATCTATCTGGTGCGCTATCTGGAGCGGAAGATCTCGATCCACGATAAGGATAAGGTCAACAAGCTCAACCTTGCAAGCGTACTTGGCGGGCACACGGTCGATACCGACATAGGCTGCTATGCATACCGGACGACGCATTGGCTGGATGCGCCCCTGACCCGCGAGCGCTTCTTCGAGATACTTTACCGATCGTTGAGCGAAGCGCAGCGCGGCTATTCGACCATCCAGACATGCGGCTCGTCGTAAATATAGGGTGTGAGCGGTATTATCCAGTATCACGAAAAGGAGGCCATACTTACGAAATGGATAATACTGCTTATACTTACTCTTATGCCGCTGTATAATAGGGCGCACCGCGTCATTACCACCTTGACAGACAGTACCCCTAATGTTACAATGAACAAGGAAACAAGGATATTTTGTTGTATGATTTCTTTGTTAATTGCATAGAATAGGAGTAAGAGATATGGAGTCTGCGTTGAGCAAGGGTGGTGTGGCTATGAACCGGAAAACAATTAAAATATCAGAAAAGCGGCAGATTACGATTCCGCAGAAATACTATGAAGAACTTGGATTCACCAATGAAGCCGAGTGCCTGATGAGAGGGAACGAAATCGTTCTACGGCCTGTTAAAACCGTAAGCGGTGGAGAATTTGCCGAGCAAATTCTTGCTGATTTGATTGCAAAGGGCTTATCCAACGATGAACTGCTCGCCGCATTTAAGGCTGAGCAAAAAAAGGTTCGGCCGGCTGTAGAGGCTATGCTGGCCGATGCGGAAAATGCCGCAAAGGGTAGCAGTGAGTATTCCACTTATGATGATGTATTTGGCGAGAGGGAGTGAGTATGGCAGAAGTCAGGTTCCTTCCTCCTGCAGCCAAGTATCTAAAGAAGCTCAAGGATAAGCGGCTGAAAGAATTGTATAAAGTTGCCATTGACGCTATTTGCAAGGACTACACGATTGGAGAACCTAAGACCGGTGATCTCGCCGGCTTATACGGGTATGATATCTACTATAACAAGACCAATTATGAACTTGCTTATACGGTGGAATACGAAGGTGAGAAGATTATCGTCGTGGTTATGGCCGGGACGCGCGAAAACTTTTACGATGAGCTGAAAAGGTATATGAAGTAAGCAAAAGCTACTTTAATCAACGATAGAGCGCTTCGGTGCTCTTTTTTCATACAACAAAACAACATATTGGGAGGGAATCATAATGAAAAGGTCTAAGTGGGCGCTGCTTCTGGCAGCGCTTTTGTGCATTGTACAGGCGGTTATGCCAATGACCGTTTTTGCATTCACTGCTCAAACGCCGACCCGTGTGCCAGAGATCGGCGAGGCGGTAACGGTTTACACCAAAGCGGACATGGTGCTGGATTTCAGCAGCTATACCTTCTCCGTTATGGATAGCAGCGGCACAGAGCAGTCGGGCGGTATTCATGGGCTTACCAATGTCATGAAGATTTGGGTTGCTACGACTGATCAGCAGCAGTTTACTGCGTATTGCCTCGACATGAGCCGCCATTATCCCGCAACCATTTCAAACACGGGCGAACAGTCGCTATATGTGAAGGACAGCGATATGCTCCTTGGTCTGTTTGTTCAAACTTTGAAAGCGGGCGACATGGCAGCCAACGGCTCCGATCCAAACACTTCCGCCTGCTTTGGCGATCTCATGGCCGTTCACGGGGATATCACTTCCTTCAGGTTCCTGTCCACAACGGTAGTTGACCAGACTATGCTGGACACTTTTAACAATGATGAGCGTGTTCAGTTTGAGATCAACGGTGCAACATTCGCGGACGGATATGAACTGACCCGTGACGATGGGCATTGGATCTACGGCTTCTGGCGCAAGAGCGTGGTGCAGACGGACAATTTCGTCACCACCGCTTGGCCAAGCGGCGCCGTATACGATAAAATGCTTTGGGTTATCGAGCACAGCTATCCTGCTATCTCTATGAGCACCATGATGCACGATGCAGGCGCAGACTACGACCGGCTGTATACTGAGATTGCTGCCTCCCAGGGCGGGCTGTCCTCCGCTGAGCTTGACGAGCTGGTGGAAACCATCGTGTACGCTACGATTCAGGAGGCAGTATGGCATCATCAGCCTGCGAAGGTCAATGACGACCCGGAGCGGTTTATCGGCGCAAAGCTGATCCAGGGACATCAGGACACAAAGCTGCTGTATGCGTATCTCACGCGGGAGCGCGACGAGTACGACGGCTATCGCAACAAAGTGTTCGGCACGAACATCGCCATCGAGCATCCCGCCGATCTCACTCCCGTGCAGAACGGCGCAGGTTATATCTACGGCCCATTCAGCGTTTCCTCCGATATGCTTTCCGCCGGAACGATCGAGCTGAGCATAGATGCGGGCGGTGTGAATGCGAGCGTGACCGATTCAGCGGGGACGGCGCTCAGCGTTGTGCGTGCAGGTCAGGAATACTATGTGCGCACGGATGCGCGACCTTCCGATGCTCTCACGCTCAAAGCCAAGACTACGGATGCCCTAACTTTGACCCGGAGCGACCGAGGCCGGATGTATGTCCATGCCGACGCTCAGCAGGCGGCGGAGCTGCAACCCGTCGGTACCGGCGGCACGCCCAACCGGGTCTCGGCCGATGATACGCTGGTGCTGCCCGCCGTTGCGCCGCCTATCCCCAGACCGACAGGCGAACGAGTGAGCTTCAAAAAGATAGATGCAGATACGCAGGCGCTTCTGGACGGTGCAGTGATCCGCATCGTTGACGGGAACGGCGCAACGATTTTCCAAGGCATGACCGATAACGGCGTTGTCACAACGGACGTGGAGCTTGCGTATGATACGAACTATTTCTATTTTGAGGTCACACAGCCCGATGGCTATCAGCTGGACGATACACGCCATACCCTGCGGCTTTCTTCAGTGGAAGCAAACCCCGAATACTGGGTGCTAGAAAACGATAAGCTTCCCGCATCGCCTCCACCGGTCGTTGGTGAAGCACGTATCCGAAAACTGGGCGCGGACACCGGAGCGGGCCTTTCCGGCTGCAAGATCGAGGTCAGGACCGCGTCCGGCGCTGCCGTTGGCCAGTATACCACCGGCAACGACGGGTATGCGGTTATTGCGGGTCTTGCGCCCGGCGCGTACACCTATCGGGAGATCCAGGCGCCGCCCTGCTATCTGCCGGATAAGAACGAATATGCCTTCACCGTGTCCGAAGCAGGCAAGGTGGCCGGCACGCTGAGCTTCAGCAACGCGCGCATCACGACGTCTGTGCCCATCAAGAAGGTGGACGAGAAGGGCAATCCCCTCGCGGACGCGACTATCGTTGTGCTGGACGCGAAGCAGAAGCAGGTGTTTTCGGGCAAGACCGGCACGGACGGCGTCGTAACCGTGAGCGGCCTGAAAGCCGGCGAGAGCTATACCTATTACGAGTCGGCAGCGCCCGAAGGCTACCTAGTAAACAGCACCAAGTATACGCTCACCGTGAGCGATAAGGGTGTGGTCAGCGGGCTGAAGGACATTGTCAACCAACCCAAGGCTTCACCTACGCCCACACCAACGCCGACCCCAACGCCCAAGCCGACAACCACGCCCAAGCCCAGCGCAACACCGGCCGCCACGCCCACCGCCACGCCCAAGATTGAGGTCATAAAGCCCATCCCGCAGACGGGTGTGGAGAGCGGCGCGCTTTGGCACGGGGTTGGAGCGTTGCTGCTGAGCGCCACAGGATTCATCGGCATTCGGTATTACAAGACCAGAAAGCAAAGGAGCTGAGTGATCGGCTCCTTTATCCATTCAGGAGGGAATATGAACAAGAGAAAACGATTCTTTGCGCTGCTGCTGTGCGTGCTGCTCACGATATGCGCGCTGCCGCTGACGGCGCTTGCAGCCTACGCTCCGGTAGGCACGGAGGATGAACCGTCCTCCGTGCGGCTGTATGAGTATTATTCCTCGGCGGGGGCATGGGAGGCGCTGAAAACGCCTCATCACTGGAATACACAGACAGGTGAAATTGCATATTGCCTGGAACATAAGAACGGCACACCGCGAGGCGATACCTATTCGAGCTTCGATCCCACCGAGGCCTACCCATATGCCGTATATCAGGGTATCTACTCCATATTGACCTTCGGTTATCCTGCGGGCGGTACGGGCGGTCTTTCCGCAGAGCAGGCACGGTACGCTACAGCCAACGCCATCAGATTCTGGCTCTCGGAATCGCAGGAAGTGTATGGCATGGACTTCCAGCAATACAACTTCACCAACCTTACCCGCTCCAACCAGTACACAAGGCCGAAAAGCGGCAACAGCACGGCGGCCGCCATGTGGGCGTATTCGATGGATCTGCTCAACAAGGCTCGCAACGGGACGACGCTGCAGCATTCTATACAGGTCAACCCCTCGACGATCAATATGACCCAGCAGGGCTCCTATTTCGTTGGACAGACCCGGGTGAGTCTTAAGAACTGCAACGGCGGATATACCTATGACGCGCCCTACGGCGTGCAGATATCCGGCTTCACCGGCAACGACGGGGATGTGCTTACCATATCCGTTCCCACCAGTATGGCGGGTCAACAGCTCAGTATCACCTTTACCGGCTACGACAGCCGCAGCACCGCCAACTATGCCTGGTACGCGCCAAGCAACGACGACCAGAAGGTCGTCATGGTGGGCAACGGTCTTGAACAGCCCGCCGTCACCACGCGCCTGACGCTCATCACGCCCGACTCCGGCGGGATCGAGATCTACAAGACCGGCGACAACGGCGCGGCGCTTGCCGGAGCGGTATTCGGCGTAAAGGACGCAAGCAGCCGGCAGATCGGCACAATCACTACCAACTCCCGGGGCTACGGCAGCATGGACGGCCTCGACCCCGGAACGTATTATGTACAGGAAATCAGTGCACCTAGCGGCTATAACCTCGATCCCACCGTGCACACGGTGAACGTGAGCCTTGCCAACACCGCGACGCTTTCGCTTACCAACAGCAGCATCAAGGGGTATATCGCCATCAAAAAGACGAACGCAGACCCAACGAAGGGCAGCTATCCGCTCACCGGCGCTGTGTTCACCATCTATAGCGGCAGCACCCCCGTGGATACCGTGACCATAGCCGCTGACGGCACGGGCAAAAGCAAAGCGCTGCCGCTTGGGACATACACCGTGAGAGAAATCACGGCGCCCCAGGGATTTGTCGCGGCAGCCGACCAGACCGTGAATATTACGGCTGCCAATGCCGTGAACGGCGTGGTGAACGTCAGCATTACCGTTCCCAATATGCCTCAAATGGGTAAGGTGCGGGTGCAGAAGACCAACGCCGACGACTCGCTTGGTTCTCATTCCCTTGCTGGCGCGGTGTTCGAGGTGCGTGACAGCGCGGGGACGCTGGTGGATACCATCACCACCGATAACACAGGCAAGGCCGAGAGCAAGGAGCTAGTGCTGGGGACGTACTCGGTCAATGAGATCACTGCCCCTAACGGCTTCGTACTGAACTCGACCCCGAAGAACGTCACCATCTCATACGGCAGCCAGACCGCCGCCGTGATATATGGCGATGTGAACATCCCGAATAAGCCGCAGGCAGGCCAGATCACCGTGCAAAAGACCAACGCGGATTCGGACATGGGCGATTATGCGCTCTCCGGCGCGGTGTTTGAGATCTACAGCGGCGATACTGTTGTGGATACGCTCACCACCGACGCCGACGGCAAGGCGGTCAGCAAGCTGCTGCCCCTTGGCGCATACATCATAAAGGAAAAGGCCGCGCCCGAGGGGTTCGTGCTGAACACCGCTGCCTACGATGTGGAGCTGGCCTATGCGGGTCAGACCATCGAGGTGGTATATGAATCCGTCACCGTACCGAACAAGCCCCAGACCGGAACGATCACGATAACCAAGCGGGACGCCGAGACCGGGGCTGAACCGCAGGGCGAAGCCACGCTCGACGGCGCTGTGTTCGAGATACTCGATACCGAAGGCAATGTACTGCACACGCTAACGGCTGTAAATGATACTGTGTTGAGTCCCGAGCTCCCGCTTGGCAGCTATGTGGTGCGTGAAAAAACGCCTCCTGTCGGTTATACGCTCAATGAGACCGAGTTCCCAGTGGTCATAGAGTACGCCGGACAGACGGTGGAGGTCGTGGAGGAGTCGGTAACGGTCGAGAACACGATCATTCGCGGAAGGATCAGCATCATCAAGTACGCCGAGTTCGGATATGGCAGCAACAAGGAGACACGACCCCTTGCGGGCATCGAATTCACAATCACACGCAAGGCGGATGGCGAGGTCGTGGATACGCTGACCACCGATGTTTCGGGTTATGCCATCTCGGATGTGCTGCTGTACGGAACATACACCATCACCGAAACCAAGGGTATCGACAGCCATAAGATCATCGACCCAATCGACGTGACCATCGACGTTGACGAGAAGGTCTATGCCTATGCGTTGGAAAACGAGGCGTTCAAGAGTGAGCTGAAGATCGTCAAAGTGGACGCTGAGACCGGCAATATCATCCCCGCGGCCGGCGTTCAGTTTAGGATTAAGGATGCGGACGGCAACTGGGTCGTACAGCGTCAGCTCTATCCTTCCCCTGTGGATATAACCGTGTTTGAAACGGCCGCTGACGGGACACTGGTGCTGCCCGAGCCGCTGCTGTATGACGATTACACCTTGCATGAGGTGAAGGCGGGCGTTGGATACCTGCTCAACGCATCCCCCATCCCCTTTAGCATTGGCAAAGACGGCGAGACCGTTGTGGTGGAGTGCGCCAATACGCCTGTCATGGGCAAGATCACCGTGAAAAAGACCGGCCCGACCTTCACTGGCGTAACGGAAACGGAATCCGAGTTCGGCATGGTCAAAACCGCCACATACTCGGATATCCCACTTGAAGGCGCGGTGTTTGAGGTCAGGGCCAAGACCGACATCAAGACACCGGACGGCACACTGAAGCTCAGCGCCGGAGAGGTCGCCGACACCGTCACCACGGGCAGCGATGGAAGCGCCGTCAGCAAGGCGCTGTATCTTGGCGAATACGAAGTCGTGGAAACGACAGCGCCCGAAGGGTATTTGCTGGATACAGAACTGCACGCGGTCACGCTTCGGTATAAAGACCAGTACACCGCGATCGTCAGCGCGCAGGTCGGTATACGTGACGACGCGCCCAATGTGGAACTGACCCTGATAAAGCGCGCCGAGCTGTTCCACGCCGAAGAGGCGAAGATAATCACAGGCCCCGGCGAGGGCTTCACGTTTGGGTTGTACACGGATGAGCAGATACTGGGCGAGAACAGTGCACTCCTACCTAAGGATACGCTGGTTTATGTGGGTTCTACGGATGCCGAGGGAAATCTTCAGGTCCATGAGAACGTTCCGTTTGGAAAGTACCGCTTTGTAGAACTGGCCGTGCCGGAGGGCTACATCATTTCCAAAGATGCATATCCGATTGCACTCGTATACGGCAGCCCGAGTACCGAAACCGTGCGTGTCGCCGCCAACGATGGGAATCCCATCATCAACGAGCTGATAACGGGCAAGATCAGGATCATCAAATTGGACGAACGCTATCGGGCGCCGAACCTCCTCCAACGCATCTTCGGCGGCGGTGATACCGAGGCCGACTACCGGCTCGCCGGAGCGGTCTTCGAGGTATCCAATAAAGAGTTGGGCGTATCCATAGAGCTGACCACGGACGCAAACGGCGAAGCGCTCTCTCCGGAGCTGCCCGTGGGCACATACGTCATCCGCGAGACCAAAGCGCCCGCGGGCTTCGAGCTGAGCGGGCAGGAGTACGAGGCAGTCATTACGGCAGACTCCGATGAGGTTCTGGAGTATGTGTGCAAGAACTCGCCCAAGCAGGTACACATCACTAAGGTCAGCTCCGTAGACGGCAGGCTGCTTGCGGGCGCTGCGCTTGAGGTCAAAAACGCGGCCGGCGAGATCATCGCCTCGGGTGAAACGGACGATAAGGGCGAGCTCGCTTTCCCCATGCCGCGTCCCGGCGTATATACGGTGCGAGAGCTGAAAGCGCCGACGGGCTATGCACTTACGGATAAGACGTTCACGTTCACGGTAACGGCGGAGGGCGAGATCACCGGCACGACCCAGCTCGTCAACACGCCGACAAGGGTAGTCATAACAAAAGTAGATAAGGACAGCGGCAAAAAGCTGGCGGGCGCGGAGATCGCCATATTCGACAGCAAGAGCAACGAGGTCTACTCGGGCGTTACCAATGAGAACGGCGAGCTGGCTGTGATCTACCTCGCTCCGGGCGAGTATACCTACAGGGAGGTCAAAGCGCCTTCGGGCTACGGTCTTAACACCGCGGTCATGAAGTTCACCGTGCAGGCGGACGGCACTGTTACCGGCGACATGACGCTCTCAAACGAGAAGATCGAGGCCGTCATCACCAAGACCGACATCACCGGGAAACAGCCCATAACGGGCGCTACGGTGGAGATATTCGACGCCGACGGAAAGTCGGTGTATAGGGCGGTCACGGATAAGGATGGCAAAATCAGCACCATGACGCTTGCGCCGGGCAAGTACACCTTCAAGGAAACGCTTGCGCCGGAGGGCTTTGCACTTAACCCCAACACCATGAACTTTGAGATCAAGCCCAATGGGACGATCCATGGCGATACCATCTTCACCGACGAGGTCGTGCAGCTGACCGTAAAAAAGGTCGACTCCGCGACCAAGAAGTCGCTACGCGGCGCGGAGTTTGGGTTATACGACAGCAAGGACAAGCTCTTGATGACAGGTAAAACCGACAAGGACGGCCTGTTGGTGTTCAGCAAACTCAGCCCGGGTAAGTATTCCATCAAGGAGCTGAAGGCGCCTGAGGGCTATGTGATGTCCGGCAAGGTCATCTCGGTGGAGGTGACGTCCACCTATGTCAATCAGGAAGTGTTCGTGGTCGAGAATACATCCACCGTTCCCAAGACCGGCGTGTTCTCGTTCCAGTGGTGGGGGTATGCGCTGGTTATCACCGGACTGCTGTGCGCGGCTGCGGCGGGTATCCTCTCGCTGCGCAGACCGAAACGCAAAAAACAGCAGCGATAAATGCGCCGAGTCATTGCACAAAGGCCGTTTGCTTAATTAGCAGACGGCCTTTTATGTCCTTGAGTCTGGCATCGCTGGGCTTTCTTGAAAGGATTTGTGATTACAGGTTTACTTTCACGCTATTTTGGGTTACAATAATAGCGTGAAAGTGTGGTGATGGCATGGGTAAGTTCGAGCGATTGGATCAGTTGCTGTCTGAAAATAAAGGATATCTGCGTACATCGGATGCCGTTGCAGCCGGTGTATCAAAGAGTACGCTTGCTGCATATGTGAGAGAAAACGGTTTGGAGCGCACGGCGCATGGGCTTTACATGGCAAAAGAAGCGTGGCCTGATGCTCTCTATGTGCTTCAGGTACGGTATCCAAAGGCAGTCTTTTCACACGAAACGGCTCTCTACCTATTGGGAGCCGCGGAACGTGAACCCTTGCGCTTTTCTGTTACGCTTGAAGCCGGCACAAATGTTGCGGGACTCACCAAGCAGGGCGTAAGAGTACACACAATCAAGAAAGACCTATTTGAGATGGGTCTTTCGGAGGCCGCCTCGCCCGTAGGGCATACGCTGCGGAGCTATGATATGGAACGCACGATTTGCGATCTTGTGCGAAGCCGTCGATGTATTGAAGCGCAAACGCTGCAAGGAGCGGTCAAAGGATATGCGCGAAGTAAAACGAAAAACACTCCTCGACTCATGCGATATGCAAAAGCGCTTTCAATCGAGAGTGTTATCAGGCAGTATATGGAGGTGTTACTCTAATAATCCGAACGGCAAGACAGTTGAAAGCCTTAGTTCGCAATATGTCCAAAAGCGACAGCAACAAGGCTATGATCATCATACGCAACTATGTCATGGAACGGTTTCTGGAACGGCTTGCCGTTTCCCCATACCGGGATAATCTCATCCTCAAAGGCGGCACGCTTGTCTCCGCTATGGTAGGACTGGATAACCGTTCGACGATGGACGTGGATACGGCCGTCAAAAACCTGACGCTGACAGAGGAAAAAGCGCACGAAATCGTCAGCGAGATCATCTCCATCCCTCTTGATGATGGGATGACCTTCACCATTGCCAGCGTGACGACCATCATGGATGATGCTGATTATCCCGGCGTCAGGGTACAGCTTGATACCTGCCTGGAAACGATGCACACGCCCTTGAAGATCGATTTTTCCACGGACGATGTGATTACGCCGGGCGAGATCCTCTATGTGTTCAAGCTTATTTTTGAGGATCGAACAATTTCCTTGTTGGCCTACAATTTGGAGACGGTGCTTGCAGAAAAGCTAGAAACCATTCTTTCCCGCGGAACGCTTAATACTCGTATGCGTGATTTCTACGATATTTACGTGTTGGGCATTTCGCAGCAGGACAATATTGACGCAGACACTCTCGGACGCGCACTGATCAACACAGCCGAGAAGCGTGGGTCACTGCCTGTCATCGATCACGTTGGTATTACCATAGACGAGATTGAGAACAGCTCTGCACTGCAATCTCTATGGGAGAACTACAGAACTAGCTTCGACTATGCCGCCGATATTCAGTGGGAAACAATCATCCGTGCATTCCGTCAAATGTACGATATGGCAGTTCCTCCCAGATGATCGGGACACGATTGGTTTTTCGCATTAAGTAAACCCCATATACCTTTATGTTCACGACCCGTGCTTTTGCACAGGTCGTTTTCTATGCGCCCAAGCCCGGCTAAACCGGGCTTATTTATTTCAGTAATCAAGGAGGAATCTCACATGAAACTCATTCGCAAACGTATCCTGCCGCTGCTTCTCATGGCGCTGCTGCTCATCGCGGCGCTACCCATGCAGGCGCTGGCCGCAGAAGGCGACGTAGGCTGGACACAGTACGGCCGCACAGGTCATGCCACGGCAAGCGGCGATACCGTCAGTTTTTCCGGGCATCCTACCGATCCGTTTACCACCCTTCTGTTCCGCCCGGCGCAGGACGGCGATTACCGCACCTTTACGTTCCACCTGACCGAAGGCAATACCGACTGGCATACTCTCGAGGGCAGCGGCTTCGTGTTCAACGCTGTCACGGACGGGAACACGCTCAATGGGTATGCCGTGCTGTTCGGACAGAGCAATGTAGGCTATTACAAGCTCGCCAACGTCAGCATGGCCGCGCTCGCCTCCACCCAGTTCACCGGGCTTTCAGGCGTGACGCTCATCCAGCAGGAGGCCAAGCCCGCATACTCGGCAGGCACAACCTGGTACCTGAAATTACAGGTCAGTCCCGGCTCACTGTCGTTCTATAAGTACGATGATGCCGGCTTCTCAAGCGGCCAGACGGCGATTTTCAGCAACGTGGCCATCGACGACTCCGTTGGCAGCGGCTACGGCCCATTCGGCAGTTTCATAAGCCATAACTGCTCGGTGATATCGACCTCCAGCTTCGAATATTTCACGCTGAAGATCAGCCCGAACACCGCGCCCGCTATCACCGCGCCCGATGTGGTCATGAACCGCGGCGGAGCGTTCGACCCCGAGGCCAACGTCAGTGCAGCCGATGCCGAGGACGGAGACCTCAGCGGCAAGGTGCAGATCACATCCAACAACGTAAATGCCGATGTTCCCGGCGTATATCAGGTCGTGTACTCCGTCGCCGACATCCTTGGCCTTACCGGCACGCACACCCGCACTGTCACCGTGCGTGCGGATGTGGAGCTGGTGGCAGTCGACGCCGTTACCGGCGATCCGCTCTCGGGCGTGGGCTTCAGCCTCGACGATGAGAACCTGCCCGACACCTCCGCTGATGGCAAAACTGCCGCTGTGATTGACCCCGGCACGCACGCTTGGGAGGTGGTTAAAGCACACCCCGACTACATTTCCCCCAAGGGCGAATCGGTTCTGATGGACGGCAGCAAATTCAGTACATGGCCCGCTCAGATCCGCATTCCCTTCGTAAAGAAGACCTACGATATGGCGCTTGCCGTACAGCTTATCAAGGTCAACGACACTCCTGTGACGGAGGGCATCACAGCCAAGTATGGCGATACCGTCGCCTATCGGCTTCGTATCACCAATAAAGGCAATCAAGCGGCAGTTCCGACTGTTGCCCTGAACGTTCCCACTGGGCTAACCGCAACAGAGGCCACCGCAGCCAAGCTCCCCGAGGGCAAGCTTTCGCTGACCCAGCCCATTGAGCCCGGCGCGCATACGAATGTGGAGCTGACCTTCAAGGTGAGTTCCGTGGCCGCATCAGCGTCTTTGGTGCTGCAGGGCAAGGCCATCACCGTCGCAACGCCGGACGGCATGGCCAAGACCGACATCAATCTCAACGATAACGAAGATGAAGCGCCCACGCCCGTGAAAAACCCGCCGGTCATCCTGACCGTGGTGAACGCATTGGATAAGACCGATAAGCTGGCCGGCGCGGAGCTGAAGCTCACGGACAAGAACGGGAAAACGGTCTTCACCGGCACGACCAATGAGAAAGGCACGGTTGAGGTCAACGGTTTGTATCCTGGGCAGTACACCATCACCCAAACCAAGGTGACGGCGGGCTATCAGCTGCCGGACAAGACATGGAGCTTTACCAAGGCTGACGACGGCACTGTGAACGGCACGACCGAGATACCAAACGAGCCCACACTGGTTCTGGTGACCGATGTGGAGGTGCTGGACGATAAGACCGAGAAGCTGCTTCCCGGCGGCACGATCAATATCGTGGACGCGGAAGGCAAGCAAGTGCAGTCCGGTACGCTCGGCGAGAAGGGCGACCTGACCATTCGTTATATGAAGCCCGGCAAGTATGTCCTCAAGCAGACCAAGGCCCCACTTGGGTATGTGCTGCAGGTCAAGGAGTACCCCTTTGAGATCATCGCCGAGGGCAAGGTCACGGGCGATACCAAGCTCGTCAATGTCCCCACGCTGGTCGTTATCTCGAAGCTTGACCCGGACAAGAAGGCGGTAGCCGACGCCACATATGAGGTCTATAATGCCGAGAATAAAAAGGTGTTCGACGGTAAGACCGATAAGGAAGGCAAGCTGACCGTGAAGTATCTGCCCGCCGGCAAGTACACCTACAAGGAGACCAAAGCCCCCAGCGGCTATGCGCTCAACCCTACGGCGTATGCGTTCGAGATCGACGAGAAGGGCGTGGTCGCCGGAACGCTCATTGTGACGGATCCCTTTGCCAACATCGTGATCAAGAAGGTGGATGCCAAGACCAACAAGCTGCTCGCAGGCGCGCAGTTCGGTCTTTACGACAGCACCGATAAGCTACTCACGACCCTGACCACCGACAACAACGGCCTCGTGCAGTTCACCAAGCTGCCATGGGGCAAGTACAGCGTCAAGGAGCTGAAAGCGCCCAGCGGTTATGCGGTCAACGGCAAGCTGGTCACGGTGGAGATCAACGAAACCTATCAAAACCCGGCCGAACCGCACGTTGTGGAGAACTCTCCCGCCGCCCAGACCGGCGTTGACGGCTTCCCGTGGTGGGGCATTGCGCTGCTTGCGGTCTGCGTGCTCGGCGGCGGTGGATGCGCGTGGTATCTGCTGCGCAAAAAGCAGCCGGCCGTCAATAAGCGCCGTGCGAAGCATAACTGATAGAGCCTGTGCGGGAGGCCGTCTACATGGCGGCCTTCACTCATTTGAGGAGGTAATTCGTATGACCCGTTATAAGAAAAAGATGCTCATCCTGGCCATGGCGCTGATCGTATGCGCTGTTAGCATTCTGCCGTGGACGCAGGTAGCGTATGCCACGCCAGACGCAGAACCCACAAAGACCACGATCGCAGACAAGCTGATACTACAGCTTGGCCCAAACTGGGCCGGTGTGGAGTTTGAACTTTCGACCGATATGGGTAAGTACCCAGGAGCGATCATAGTCGGCGATAATGGCGTGCTAACGCTTGAGCTTGCGGACAGCTCCACCTATACATTGTCTTGCCTCAATTCCAGAGTGACGCCGCCCAAACCAGAGCTGCAGGAGTCGAATGTGCAAGCAGCCGAGTCCACAGAGGGCCCTATATATGCTGCTACGGATCTGGTACAGCCGAGCGAGCCTGCACCGGCAAATAAAAATGAACAGCACCCGACCGCTGATCTGACAAAACAGCCACAGATTGAATCTGAGACGCCGGCAGATGAATTCCGACAGAACATCCCCACTCTTCAACTTGTGCTATTCATCGGAGGGGCTGTGCTATGTATCGGAGGGCTTATCGTCATACGGATCGTAAAAAAGCGTCGTGAATATGACGATGAAGATGACGAATAAGCTGTAGAACTGACTTCGCTTTCCGTAGAACTGAGATAGCAAAATATCCAGTAAAATAGGCACTTTTCCGGCTTTTTATGCTTGACTTTGCGAGCGAAATATGTTACTCTTTTCGTGTAGAAAAGCTTGCGCTCAGGCTTTCTGCGCGGACGAAGTCGACCGGCCGCCAACACATACCCAGAAGGGTATGGAGCAGTTACGGAACGGTGCATTGAGCCGATCCATACGGCGCAAGCAGAGAATTGAATAGCCGGAAGGCACCAAACATATTACAGAGTCAATGGGCTGATGCGACACCACTATTTCAGCCACCTTGGCTCTGTATGTCGTTTTGGCAGCTTTCCGGCTTTTTGTACTCATCCATCTTCAGGTGGATGTTGACGACAGAAAGGTTGGTGAGAATATTGAAGAAGAATAAGATGAACAACCCCTTTATAGGAATCCCGGGTATGAGCGCAATGCGCTGCCCTTACTGCGGCAGCCCTGTTGTTCTGCGCTCGGCGGATGGTATCTACAAAGAAAATCATGCGAATACAAAACTCTACGTTTGCAGCCGATATCCGGCCTGCGACGCTTATGTGCGCGTCCATGAAGGGACCAACAAGCCTGTGGGCAGCCTCGCCGACCATAGGCTTAGAAAGCTGCGAAAGGAAGCGCACGACTCATTCAACAGATTGTACCTGACCGATGTTATGACAAAGGATCAAGCCTATGCGTGGCTTGCAAGCATGATTCAAGCGCCTCGTTCGCAGGCACATATCGGGTATCTTCGGGAGTATTACTGCGAGCAGGTAATTCGGCAGAGCAAGGCAATTCTGGCAAATAGGCAACAGGCCAAAAGCAATGAAAATCGCATGAGGCCACAAATCAATATAGGAGGTGAATCGGCATGACGCTGACTGTTGAACAACAACGTATCGTTGAAGAAAACCTGGGGCTTGTAAGAGCAGTGCTTTCGCGTTGCGTGAGTAGCCCCGGTTCAACCGGCATTTATTCATATGACGACCTTTTCCAGATTGGATGCATTGCCTTATGCGAAGCTGTGATCGAATACCAACCCGGGCGCGCCGTGTTTTCGACCTATGCCTTTGTAGCGATACGCAACCGGATCTACAATGCGCTTGCATGCGCCACATATCGCCGCAAAAGGGAGAAACAGAGCGATTTTCCTAACGAGCCAGTTGCGGTAGTCCCCATGGACACTCCGGAAGCACACGAGCTTCGCAAAGTCCTCCGTGAAACTCAGGATAGGCTCAAAGGCGTTACCCGTAAAGGCATAGATGCGATGATATTCATGAGCGAAGGCTTCACCTGCCGTGAGATTGGAGAAATGTATGGAACGAATGCGAACAATGTCACTGCTTGGATTTCTAAAGCCCGTAAAGCACTCAGACTCGATGTAAAGTTCATGCGCTTTGCAGCGGAACTGGAAGTATGAAGCGTTTTATAAAACACATGGCTATTCCTGCGCTATGCTGTATTATGACCCTGACACTGTTCAGGGTCTTTTTCTTTTTGGGGTATGTGCCTACAAGCTCGATGGAGCCAACAATCCGGCAGGGGAGTTTCATTGTAGCCGCCAGAATGGCCTATTGGTCTTCTGAGCCGAATGTGGGGGACATAATAGTGTTCAGCCATGACGGCAAAGTGCTTGTCAAACGAGTGGCGGCCGTTGCAGGCGAGGCGGCGTGGACGTGGAAGGGGCCTGAAACAGTACCCTGCGGGATGCTTTACTTACTCGGTGACAATATAGATGCGTCAATCGATTCCCGGCTCTGGGTCGATCCGTTCGTTCCGGTTGAAAACGTGATTGCCCGGTATTACGAATAGAAACCGGGCGTCGGCACTGCCATGCTAACGCCCGCTGTACGTTATCACTCTTTGCTCAAGTACTGTCTAAGATGTCGAAGCCCTTGTGCGATGGAAGCGGATACCGCCGCGATGCTCACTCTTTCAGCGCGAGCAATCTCAGTCTCGCTCAATCGTAGAAAGAAATGCGCGTATATCCGCCGCATCTGCTTGACCGGCAGCTTCAGCATTGCTTTATAGAGAGCTTCATTCCTTAGCGTTTTCATGTATATTTCCTCCAAGGATGGCAGTTCCATCTCCAAATCGGTAACAGCCTCAATAAATGCTAAGCACTCACCGTGGTATCTGCGCCGTTCATCCTGTGCATGTTCAAGCCGCTTCAATTCTTCCAATAACAGCTTTACCTGCTCGGGAACCTCGCAGAAAACGTCCTGCCTATATAACACCGGATAGTAAATCCGGAGATTGATCACTATCATATGTTTCCTCCGTTTCAGTCGTGGGTGAAAAGGTTGCTGAAACGGGGCGGGAGGAGCCCGAATAGATATAAAAGGAGCATGCCTGGTTCTTATCGATACCATCATGCTCCGTTCGTGATATTCAGTTGATGCTATTGGTTCTTCAAGCGGCTGTCTAATCTTACCCGTGTACGATACGGACTCGATTACCATCCTAAGAAACCCAACAGTAATTCCGGCATTAACCAGTAAACTGTTGAGGTGGATAGAAAAGCATTAATATAGCAGTCCACAAAACACCTGCCATTCGCACATTTTTGATAATACATAGCAATGATTCTTGTTTGCCGTGTCTTAGCCCTTTAAGCAATAAGACTACTCGCCATACAGTAAATATCTGCTGCGACCCATGGGTCTACTTCATTTTCACCATCCGGGTAAGCCTGCCGACCACAATAAGCGCAGCAATAATGGCAATACCCGCAAAGGCCGGCGGTGCGCTCTATACGATCCTCGGCATATTCGGCAGACGATTCGCGGGCATCTAGCATTTTGCGAACTCCTAATTACTGCAAGAAAATAACAGAAAAAAGTATGCAAAAGGACAGATTAAAAACCGTTTGCCTTTTTTCGGTTGCCTGTCACTATTTGCTCCGCCAGATCAGATAAATA